>OIDC01001048.1_pt1 | contig 10620 bp, 9 predicted proteins | sample 1581401 | NCBI WGS metagenome assembly OIDC01 (sample SAMEA3882518, study PRJEB24775) | human gut metagenome | biome: human-associated habitat; feature: intestine environment; material: feces | place: Netherlands | collected 2009/2010 | reverse complement strand
CAGCCGCCGAAGCGGTGCTTAAGCCGTAAGGCGGGAATTGTGCGGTGTTGCCTTAGGAGTGAGGAAGTAGGAGTTAAAGCAGGGCCTAAGGGTTTGCTCTGTAGGGAACGGTCTTGACCGTTCCGAAACATTGCCATATATGCCATAATGGAATTTGCAATAATGCGCCCCTACGGGGGGCATCGTAATTTCTAATTGCTCATTGCTAATTCCTAATTGAGATAACTCCTAACTCCTCCCTCCTAACTCACCCCAACGTACTATGGAACAAAAAATCGTCAAATATTCCGTTCTTTCCCCGCTGGCTAAGGTGCCGGCATATGCAACGGCGGGGGCGGCGGCGGCTGATTTGTGCGCCGCGCTGGAAGAGCCGTTGACCATTGCTCCCATGCAGCGGGTGCTGGTGCCCACCGGCCTTGCCATTGAGCTGCCGGATGCCGGGTGCGTGGCATTGGTGTATGCCCGCAGCGGACTTTCCATCAAGCACGGGCTGTGCATGGCCAACGGCGTTGGCGTTGTGGACAGCGATTACCGCGGCGAGCTGAAAGTGCCCATGATCAACCTTGGCACCGAGCCTTACACCATCGCCCCCGGTGAGCGCGTGGCCCAGCTGTGTATTGCCCCCGTGTGGCAGGCCGCCTTTGTGCCCGCCGCCACCCTGAACGAAACCGAGCGCGGCGAAGGCGGGTTTGGATCGACAGGAAAATAGTTGAGAGTTAGGCGGGAGGAGTTAGGAGTTAGGAGTTAAGAGTTTTTGGGGCCGCAGATAACCTGTAAAGTCTGGCTGTGTGCAAAAAAAGATACCTGTAGGGAACGGTCTTGACCGTTCCGCAGGTTTAGGATGATTGGCCTTTTGTCAGATAAATCCTTTGGTTTCGGAACGGTCAAGACCGTTCCCTACAATTTATTTTATTCTTTGTTGCAAACCTTCAAAAGCACATTTAACTCCTAACTCCTACTTCCTACCTCCTAACTTCCTCTTTTCCCTTTGTTTCGCCGCGGTGGTGCGGTAGAATCTGTTACGAAAGGAACATCCCATTATGTCCTTGATTTTAGCCTCCGGCAGCCCGCGGCGGCGGGAGCTGATGGCGCTGATCACGCCCAATTACACCGTTGCCCCCAGTGATGTGGACGAGAGCCGCATTACCGCCGCAACGCCTGCCCAGCTGGCCCAGGCCCTGGCAGAAGCCAAAGCCCTGGCCGTGGCGCAGCAGCACCCCGATGATACCGTGATCGGCTGTGATACCGTGGTGGACTGTGACGGCGCTGTGTTCGGCAAACCTTCCGGCGAGGAAGACGCTGTGCGGATGCTGCACGCGCTCTCTGGCCGGGAGCACAAAGTACATACCGGGCTGTGCGTGGTACACGGCGGCAAGGCGTACCTTGCCACTGAAACCACCCGCGTACAGTTTGCGCCCATTGAGGAAAGCGATCTGCTTGCCTATGCGCGCACCCCGGAACCGTATGACAAAGCCGGGGCTTACGCCATTCAGGGCCATGCTGCGCTGTGGTGCAGCGGCATTGTGGGATGTTATTACAATATTATGGGTCTGCCCGTACACCGTCTGGCACAGGTACTGCGCCAGGCCGGAGCGCTGTAACGGCAGTGCCGCAGCGGCCTGGCTGCTGCGGCGTGTCGTGCGCATTCTTTGTGCGGCCCACCCGCACAAACACATGATGGGGAGATAAAAATGGCAAATCCGATTTTGCAGCTGCTTGAAGCTCTGCGCAATATGTTTACCTGTGATATTGGCATTGACCTTGGCACCGCCAACACGCTGGTGTATATGAAAGGCCGCGGCATTATCATCCGCGAGCCCAGCGTTGTGGCGGTGGATGCCCGCACCGACGAACTGCGTGTGCGCTGCGTAGGCCACGAGGCCAAAGCCATCATTGGCGCAGCGCCCAACTCAATTTTGGCGGTACGCCCGCTGAAAGACGGCGTGATTGCCGACTTTGACATCACCGCCGCCATGCTGCAAAGTTTTATCCGCCAGGCATGCGGCAGCCGCCTGTTCGTGCGGCCGCGCGTGGTCATCTGCGTGCCGTCCGGCGTGACCGAAGTGGAACGCCGCGCCGTGCGCCAGGCCGCCGCCAAAGCCGGTGCCCGCCAGGTAACGGTGATCGAAGAGCCGATGGCCGCCGCCATTGGTGCCGGGCTGCCGACCGCTGAACCGGTGGGCAGCATGATTGTGGATATCGGCGGCGGCACGGCGGAAGTGGCGGTTATCAGCCTTTCCGGCATTGTGGCATCCCGCAGCGTGCGCTGTGCGGGCGATGCGCTGGACCAGAGCATTACCAGCTTTATCAAGCGCAAATACAACCTGCTGGTGGGCGAACGCACTGCTGAGCAGATTAAACTGGAAATCGGCTCCGCCTGCCCGCCAGACCCCACCGACACCGAGCATGGCGAAACCACAATGGAGATCAAGGGCCGTAACCTGGTGGATGGCCTGCCGAAAGATATCCTGATCCGCTCCGAAGAAGTGCGCGAGGCAATGAACGAAAACCTGATGCGCATTGTGGAAGCCATCAAGGACACGCTGGAATGCACTCCGCCGGAGCTTTCCAGCGATATCATTGACCGCGGCATTATGCTTTCGGGCGGCGGTGCCCTGCTGCGCGGGCTGGATACTCTGATCCAGAACGAAACCGGCATTGAGGTACACATTGCCGAAGCCCCGCTGGACTGCGTTGCCCTCGGTGCCGGCGCCGTCCTCGACCACCCCGATCTGGCAGGAACCAGACGGGAGGAACTGAGCTACCTGTAAAGGTAGGAGTTAGGAGTTAAGTGGCGGTTTGAAAGTTTTCCGCAACCCCATAAAATAATTGTAGGGAACGGTCAAGACCGTTCCCTACATTTTTGTTTTAATATTCAGACAAAATTTTTGGGTACCTGCAGCCCCAAGAACTCCTACTTTCTAACTTCTAACTCTCCCTCGTCGCTCCCACTGTGCTACCAGGTCCTTGGTCTGAGCTTGCAGGGCTTCGCGGGCGGCGTTCAGGGCCTGGGTGTCCTGGGGGGTCATTTTTTCGGGCTTTTTGTGGCGGGTCAGGCGTTCCAGGTTCTTTTCTGCTTCTTTAATGCGGTTTTTGGTGTCCTTATCCAGCTCCTTGCCCTCTTTACTGCCAAGGGCGGAATTGACGCGGTAGATGGCGGCTTCCGCAGCATTCAGGGCCTCGATGGCGGCTTTGCGCTCTTGATCCTGCCCGGCAAAGGCAGCGGCATCGTCCATGGCGCGGCGAATCTCCTGCTCACTCAGGTTGGAAGACCCGGTGATGGTAATGCTCTGCTGTTTGCCGGTGCCAAGGTCACGGGCGCTCACCGTCACAATGCCGTTGGCGTCAATATCAAAGGTCACTTCGATCTGCGGCACACCGGCCCAGGCGCGTTTGATGCCCTTGAGGGTAAAGTTGCCGATGAGCTTATTATCCTTGGCGAACTCCCGCTCACCCTGCAGCACCTTGATTTCAACTGTGCTCTGGAACGGCGCAGCGGTGGTAAAGATTTTGGAATACCGGGTGGGAATGGTGGAGTTGCGGTCGATCAGATGGGTTGCCACACCGCCCACCGTTTCAATCGAAAGGGTCAGCGGGGTAACGTCCATCAGCAGCAGGTCCTGCCCGCCAGCAGCCAGGCCTTCGCCGCCAAGGCGTCCGCCCTGCACCGCAGCGCCAAGGGCCACACACTCGTCCGGGTTCAGCGTTTTGGACGGTTCCAGATCGATCATCCGCATGACCTTGGCCTGCACCGCCGGGATGCGGGTGGAACCACCTACCAGCAGCACCTGATCCAGGTCGTTGGCGGCCAGGTGGGCATCCCGCAGGGCGTTGCGCACCGGCAGGGCCGTGCGCTCCACCAGGTCGGCGGTCAGCTCATCAAACTTGGCGCGGGTCAGTCCCGCCTGCAAATGCAGCGGGCCGTTGGGGCCAACGGTGATGAACGGCAGGTTGATTTCAGTATGGGTGGCAGCGGAAAGCTCTTTTTTGGCTTTCTCGGCTTCCTCCCGCACGCGCTGCATGGCAACGGGATCACGGGTCAGGTCCACCTGGTTTTCAGCGGCAAAGTTCCGCACCAGCCAGTCAGCCACACGAGCATCAAAGTCATCGCCGCCCAGATGGTTATCACCGCAGGTGGCCAACACCTGCACAATGCCATCCCCGATCTGGATCAGCGAAACATCGAACGTGCCGCCGCCCAGGTCGTACACCATCACTTTCTGGGTCTTGCCGTTATCCAGGCCATAGGCCAGGGCGGCTGCAGTAGGTTCGTTGATAATGCGCTTTACATTCAGGCCCGCAATGCGCCCGGCATCTTTGGTAGCCTGGCGCTGGGCATCGTTAAAATAAGCCGGCACGGTGATAACGGCTTCTGTCACCGGTTCACCAAGATAAGCTTCTGCATCCGCTTTCAGCTTTTGCAGGATCATGGCGCTGATTTCCTGCGGGGAGAAGCACTTGCCGTCAATGGGAATGCGCTCATCACTGCCCATTTTGCGCTTAACGCTGGCAATGGTACGCGGTGCGTTGGTGACAGCCTGGCGTTTGGCCGGATCGCCCACAAGGCGTTCGCCGCTTTTTGCAAAAGCAACGACCGACGGGGTGGTGCGCTGGCCTTCAGCGTTGGGGATAACGGTTGGGCGTCCGCCTTCCACCACAGCCACGCAGCTGTTGGTTGTTCCTAAATCAATTCCGATGATTTTACCCATGTTGCTTTTGGTCCTTTCACACAAGCCGGCAACAAATACAGGGGTTCGCCAGCTTTTGTCACACAGGGAGCACCGCTAAGGCGCAAAACTCCGCCTTAGAGTGTAGCTGAAAGCAAAGAAAATGACAATTATTCCGCAAACACAAGCGGGATTTAAGGCAAAATCCAGCTGTGGTTGTAGAAACAGGCTAAATTTTCGACTTTTCAGGTACACCTTATGGTTTGTTAACATTATTGTAGCGCGCAAAGTGCCGGAATGTGTTGCAAAATCGTAAACTCTTATCAGACAATCATCCAAATGTTGGGGTGTATCGTTGACGGACGGGGGCAACGGTGCTATATTCTTTAGTATACTAAAGAGAAGGAGGTTCCCGGACATGCAGGCATTTTCCAGCCATGACATTTTCCAAACGCTGTACCAGCAGATCATGTTGCTGGAATTAAAGCCCGGCTCCACCCTGCGGGAAAACGCATTGTGCGAGCAGTTCGGGGTTTCCCGCACGCCGGTGCGCAGCGTTTTGCAGGAGCTGCGCATTGCCGGGCTGATTGAAGTCACTCCCTACAAATCCACGCGGGTCACCCAGCTGGATTTTGACACCATCAGCCAGCAGATTTACCTGCGCAACGCGGTGGAATCCGCCGTGATGACAGACTTTGCCGCTGCCTGCACCCCCGAACAGCTGGCCCAGCTGAAAACCCGCAACGATGCTTTGCGCCGCCTGGCGGCCCAACCCCACCCGGACCCGCGGATGTTTTATGAGCTGGACAGCCGCCTGCACGAAAGCTGGTTTCTTGCCACCGGCAAAGACCAGCTGTGGCAGCTGATCCAGAATTCGCAGAACAGCTATTCGCGGTTCCGCATGCTGGATCTTGTGGCCGTTGGCAATTTTGGCGATATTGTGGCGGAACATGATGTTCTGCTGGATGCCATTGCCCGCAATGATACCGCCGCCATCCGGGCGCAGTGTTCCCGCCATTTGTACGGCGGCGTAACGCGGCTGGGGGAAGAACTTTCGACCAAATATGCGGATTATTTTGTTTCCGGCACCCACTGGCCGGACCATGCAAAGGAGATGCAACCGTGAGCCGCACTGCTACCGTGAGCCGCAAAACGCGGGAAACCAACATTACCGTCACCCTGGACCTGGACGGCAGCGGAAAAGCCGACCTGCACACCGGCATCGGCTTTTTTGACCACATGCTGGACGGCTTTGCCCGCCACGGCCTGTTTGATTTGACATTACACTGTGATGGTGACCTGAACGTGGACTGTCACCACACAATTGAAGACTGCGGCATCGCGCTTGGCACGGCCATCCGTGAGGCCCTTGGCGACAAAGCCGGCATTGTGCGTTACGGCAGCTGCATGCTGCCCATGGACGAAACGCTGGCCCTGTGCGCTGTGGACCTTGGCGGACGGCCGTATTTTGTTTATGATGCCAGTTTTGCCGGGCAGAGCTGCGGCGGCATGGATGTGCAGATGGCACGGGAATTTTTTTACGCTGTCAGTTACAGCGCCATGATGAACCTGCACCTGAAGGTGCTGTACGGCGAAAACGACCACCACAAGCTGGAAGCCATGTACAAAGCATTCGCCAAAGCCCTTTCCGCCGCCGCCCGCCATGACGACCGCATTGTGGGCGTGCTTTCCACGAAAGGAAGCATCTAACTACCTCCTAACTTAATTTCGTTTTACCGGGGCGGGGCCCCGTTTTCAGTATATAAGGGTAACACTGAAAGGAGTAAGTATTATGTACAAGGACATGATGGACACCATTGGTTTTGTTTCGGGGTATGACCCGGAGCTGGGTGCGGCCATGCAGCGTGAGCTGGGCCGCCAGCAGGCAAACATTGAGCTGATTGCCAGCGAAAACATTGTTTCCCCTGCCGTTATGGCTGCCATGGGCAGCGTGCTGACCAACAAATATGCCGAGGGCTACCCCGGCCACCGCTATTACGGCGGCTGCCAGTTTGTGGACCAGGTTGAGCAGATTGCGATTGACCGTGCCTGCAAGCTGTTTGGTGCCAAATATGCCAACGTGCAGCCCCATTCCGGCGCACAGGCCAACCTGGCCGTTTACTTTGCCCTGCTCAACCTGGGCGATACCGTCATGGGCATGGATCTTTCCCAGGGCGGCCATCTGACCCATGGTTCCCCCGCCAACATGAGCGGCAAGAACTACAACTTTGTTTCCTACGGCGTTTCTGCCGAGGACGGCCGCATTGATTACGATGCCCTGGCCAAGCAGGTTGCCAAGGTTCGCCCCAAGCTGCTGGTTGCCGGTGCTTCCGCTTACCCGCGCGCTATCGATTTTGAAAAGCTGGCCGAGATCGCCCACGGTTACGGCGCAATGCTGATGGTGGACATGGCTCACATTGCCGGCCTGGTTGCCGGCGGCATGCACCAGAACCCGGTGCCCTATGCTGATGTTGTGACCACCACCACCCACAAGACCCTGCGCGGTCCCCGCGGCGGCCTGATTCTGACCAACAACGCTTACCTGATCAAGCGCATCAACTCCGCCATCTTCCCCGGCACCCAGGGCGGCCCGCTGGAGCATGTGATTGCTGCAAAGGCTATCTGCTTTGGCGAGGCACTGAAGCCGGAGTTCAAGGATTATGCCCGCAAGATTGTGGAGAACGCCGCTGCTATGGCCGACGAGCTGACCGCCCGCGGCGTGAAGCTGGTTTCCGGCGGCACCGACAACCACCTGCTGCTGGTTGACCTGACCGATTCCGAGATGACCGGCAAGGAGCTAGAGCACAACCTGGACGAAGTACACATTACTGCCAACAAGAACACCGTTCCCGGTGAAAAGCGCAGCCCGTTTGTGACCAGCGGTGTCCGCCTTGGCACCCCTGCTGTGACCACCCGCGGCATGGGCCCCGCCGAGATGAAAGAGATTGCCGACTGCATCGCAGACTGCATCTTTGACTTTGAAGGCAAGAAAGACGACATCGCTGCCCGCGTTGCCAGCCTGACCGCTCGCTTCCCCCTGTACGAATAATTCCCGCTTTTCCCGCCTTTTTGAAAAAGAGCGGGGCGAAAAGCTTTAATGGGCATCGCACAAATTGATAAAGACACCCCGAAGCGAATCTCTTGCTGCGGGGTGTTTTTTATGGCAGTCTGGCAGGGCTGGGAGCCGAAACCAGCGCGGCATTTCTCATTTTTTTTCGCGGGCCTTCTCATTCCTTGCGGACTTTTGCGCAGGCCTTAAAAAATGTTTCCATTTTATAGAATATTGTGATATAATGCAAGGGACAAATAAAATGCCACATAAAAGGAGGCAAAATCATGAAGTTTTTTATTGATACTGCGAATGTAGATGAGATCCGTAAAGCCAATGACATGGGCATTATTGCCGGTGTTACCACCAACCCCAGTCTGATTGCCAAGGAAGGCCGCGATTATGCCGAGACCCTGGCAGAGATCGCCACCATCGTGGACGGCCCCATTTCCGGCGAAGTAAAGGCCACCACCGTGGACGCTGAAACCATGGTTGCTGAGGGCGAAGCCATCTATGCCCTGGACCCCAAGCACATGGTCGTCAAGATCCCCATGACCGCTGAGGGCCTGAAGGCCATCAAGGCGCTGTCCGCCAAGGGCATTCCCACCAACTGCACGCTGGTGTTCTCCGCCAACCAGGCGCTGTTGGCTGCCCGCGCAGGCGCTACTTACGTCAGCCCGTTCCTGGGCCGTCTGGACGACATTGGCCAGCCCGGCATTGAACTGATCGAAACCATTCATGACATGTTCCTGAACTATCCCGACATTGACACCCAGATCATTGCTGCTTCCGTCCGCAACCCCATCCATGTAACGGACTGCGCTCTGGCTGGTGCTGATATCGCCACCGTTCCTTACAAGGTCATTGAACAGATGCTGCATCACCCGCTGACCGATGCCGGCATTGAAAAGTTCAAGGCTGACTACATCAAGGTATTTGGCGAATAATTTCTGTCGCTCTACCCGGTACCGGCTGTCTGCCGGGCCGGGCTTTGTTTTTGCTTAGTTTCTTGCAGATTGCTTTTTTATCCACTATACTTAGTGATGTAATTAAAAGAGAATAAAGAATAATGAATAATGGTTGTGTGACACCCACGGCGTCACATTTTAGTTAGGTCAACTGCTCCGGCAAAAAGCACTCCGACCAAAGCAGTCAACCTAGTCAACCTATTTTATTCGCGCCGCCGCGGGCGGCGCACTGACATTATTCTTTATTCATTATTATTTATTATTTTATGAAAAAATAACTAGGATGTAATGGGGGTTCCAACCATGGACCAGCAATGGCTCAACACTTACCGCGAAGAAATCGGCGGCTTTTCCAACACGATCCACTCCTTTGCCCAGGGCGAAATTGCCCGCAAGGACTACAAGGGCATTTCCGGCGGGTTTGGCAGTTATGCCCAGCGCGATGCCGCCAAGCACATGCTGCGGCTGCGCCTGCCGGGCGGCCGGGTCACGCCGGAGCGCCTGCACTTTATGGCACAGGCTGTTCAGCAGTACCATGTGCCATTCCTGAAGCTGACCACCTGCGAAGCGATCCAGATGCACGATTTGACCCCGGACGAGGTGCCTGCCATCATGGAGGCCGCCATCCCCTGCGGCATTATCACCCGCGGCGGCGGCGGTGATAACCCCCGCAACATTCAGGCCAGCCCCCTGACCGGCGTGCAGCCCGGCGAAGCTTTTGACGTTATGCCCTGGGCCGAGGCCGCAACGGAGTATCTGCTTTCCATCTGCCGTGACATCCACATGCCACGCAAGCTGAAGGTTGCGTTCTGCAACGGCGTGGATGACTGTGTGCACACCGCGTTCCGCGATATGGGCTTTGTGGCGCAGCCGGACGGCACCTTTAAGCTGTACATTGCCGGCGGCCTGGGCGGCGGCTGGCGCATGGGCATTCTGGCGGCAGAATCTCTGCCCGCAGAGGATGTGCTGTACTATATCCGCGGCATGATCACCACCTTCTGCCAGCACGGCAATTACCAGAACCGTGCCAAGGCCCGCACCCGCTTTATGCAGGAGACCCTTGGCCCGGACGAGTTGCGCCGCGTCTTTTTGGAGAACGTTGCCGCTGCCAAGGCGGACGAAAGCCTGAAACTGCACCTGACCCCCGCCGCCATTACCAAAACCGGCACCGGCACGCTGGATGACCCGCGCGCCATTGCCCAAAAACAGCCGGGGCTGTACGCTGTGGCGTACCACCCCATCGGCGGCCGCCTGATCCCGGAAAAGCTGGTGCAGCTGGACAACCTGCTCAGCACCATCCCCGGCTGCGAATGCCGCGTTGCCCCCAATGAAACGCTGTACATCATCAACCTGACGGCAGACGAAGCTGCCGCTGTGCTGGATGCCACCGCAGATGGTGCCAAAACGCTGTTTGAGACCAGCGTTGCCTGCATCGGCGCTTCCATCTGCCAGCAGGGCGTGCGGGACAGCCAGTCCGTTTTGCAGCGCGCTGTGCAGGCCGTGCGGGAGGCTAACATTCCGGACGGTGCCCTGCCCAAAGTCTGCATTTCCGGCTGCACGTCCAGCTGCTCCGGCCACCAGGCCGCAGCCATCGGCTTCCAGGGCACGGTTAAAGCGGTGCCGGGCGGCAAGCCTGCCCCGGCGTTTGCCATCTTCCTGGGCGGGTCCGATGCTTTGGGCCATGCCCACTTTGGCGATACCATCGGCACCGTATATGAAGAGCAGCTCCCCGCCCTGCTGGTGGAGCTGGGCCAGGCTGCTGCAGCCGCAGGCCAGAACTGGCAGACCTGGAGCGCAGCTGACCCTGATGCGGTGAACTCCATTATTGCCAAGTACGTATAACCGCTGCTCCCGAAGCCTTTTGTTCTCCACAAGTTCCTTAAGGCAATACCGCACAATTCCCGCCTGACGGCTTAAGCACCGCTCCGGCGGCTGC
>OIDC01001044.1_pt1 | contig 10636 bp, 8 predicted proteins | sample 1581401 | NCBI WGS metagenome assembly OIDC01 (sample SAMEA3882518, study PRJEB24775) | human gut metagenome | biome: human-associated habitat; feature: intestine environment; material: feces | place: Netherlands | collected 2009/2010 | reverse complement strand
CAAACAGAAAGAGGCGAAGTGCATATTTTTTTCGGTCGTGCGTGTGCAGAAATCCTTCTACTAACAAAAAGCAGAAGATCGGAAAGGAGACACGGCCGATCAGACGGAGGATACGGTCTGTGTTCCGAAGCATTTCAAAAAGAGCCGCATCATTTCGTATTTCATCTACCAAAAGGAGCCCGCGTTCGAAAACGCAGGCACCTATGTGGTCAATGAGCATGGTAATCATTGCAATCTTTTTTAAAGAACTCCCGGTCAGGGAAGGGGATTGTCTGCTCATCTGTTTTATTTTGCCAGCAGCATCATGATCTTATTGCTGCGGGTGATGAATTTGGTCATTTCTTCCGGTGCAAGTGGTTTATGGCTCAGCATTGCCAGGTCATAGAGCTGTTCACACATCATCGGTACATGTTCAGAATCTTTGTGATTGAAGATATACTGAACCAGTTCATTGTTTGCATTCAGAACTAAAGTAGCAGGACCGCCGAACATGTTCGGATCCATACCGTACATATTATACATCTTCATCATATCCTGCATACGGCGGCTCTCTTCAGAAAGAGTCATCATTGCTGATACATTTTCATTTTTCAGATTCTCAACATGTACTTCCAGTTTATCTTTATTAAGGCTCTTACGGAAAAGTTCTGTCAGTGCTTTGACAGTTTCTTCATCGGCAGTACCCTCACCCTTCATTTCTTCGGTCAGATCCGCATCAATACGCTTAAACTGTACTTCCTGATGTTTCTGCTCAAGACTGGAAATAAATGCACTGTCAATATTATGCTTCAGGATAACGGCATCTTTTCCTGCTTCCTTAAACATATTGATATACTGACTCTGCTGAACTTCATCAGTTACATAAAAAATTACTGTCTTCTCAGGTTCTTTCGCTTCCGCATTGTCTTTGTTTTCAGACTCTGCTGCATCTTCTTTCTTTTCTTCTGTCTGAGCTTCAGTTTCTTCTGTTTCTTTTTTATTCTCTTCAATGCAGTCCTTTAATGTGAGATATTTGCCATCAAGATTCTTAAAGAGTACATAATCTCCCATTTTCTCTGCAAACTTAGCATCTTTAATACAGCCATATTTAATAAACGGACTAATATCATCCCAGTATTTCTCATAAGATTCTCTGTCAGTCTTGCACATTCCGGTAAGCTTATCTGCCACTTTTTTGGAAATGTATTCAGAAATCTTCTGTACAAATCCATCATTCTGCAATGCGCTTCGTGACACGTTCAATGGAAGATCCGGACAATCGATCACACCTTTCAGAAGAAGCAGGAATTCAGGAATTACTTCCTTGATATTATCTGCGATAAATACCTGATTGTTATAAAGTTTGATCGTTCCTTCAATGGAATCATACTCTGTATTGATCTTCGGGAAGTACAGAATACCTTTTAAATTAAACGGATAATCCATATTCAGATGTATCCAGAATAACGGTTCCTTATAATCCATAAATACCTTGCGGTAAAATTCCTTGTATTCATCATCTGTACATTCATTTGGATGCTTCATCCAGAGCGGATTAATATCACTGATAGAAACCGGACGTTTATTGATCTTTACTTTATCCTTTGCAGGAGAAATTTCAACAACTTCCTTTTCACCTTTATCATTTTCTTTTTCTTCTGTCTTTGCTTCCTCATGAATATGTTCAACAACTACATCATCGTCTCTTAACTCAGATTCATCAATTGTCTCATATTCCTGAGGTGCATTTGCTTTGGAAAGGTAAATATGAACCGGCATGAAGGAACAGTATTTCTCAAGAATCTCACGCATACGGTACTCATTTGCAAATTCCAAGCAGTCTTCATTCAGGAACAGGGTGATTTCTGTACCAATCGTATTCTTGTTACCTTCCTGGATATCATATTCTGTTCCGCCATCGCAGGACCAGTGTACAGGCTGTGCACCTTCTGTATAGGAAAGTGTATCAATATGCACTTCATCCGCCACCATAAATGCAGAATAAAATCCAAGTCCAAAATGACCGATCATCTGATCATCTGTAGTTTTGTCTTTATATTTCTCAAGAAACTGAGTTGCACCTGAAAAAGCAATCTGGGTAATGTATTTCTCTACTTCATCAGCAGTCATGCCAATACCATTATCGATGAATTTCAGAGTTTTCTCATCGGGATTAACAATTACCTGAATCTCCGGTTTGTATCCTTCCGGAAAAGTATATTCTCCCATTACTTCCAGTTTTTTCAGTTTAGTAATCGCATCGCATCCGTTGGAGACCAGCTCTCTTACAAAAATATCATGATCGGAATATAACCATTTCTTGATGATTGGGAAAATATTTTCACTGTTAATTGATAAATTTCCATGTTTTACAGCCATGCTGTCCACACTCCTTTTTGTTTTTAATCATTTGCCGCAACTTTATCTGTCAATATACTGCATTCTTATCTGCTCTGCCTCCGGAGCCAAAACTATCCTCTCCTGTTTATCCTTTGAAATAGCTTTTGACTCCTGTAAGTTGCTTCTCTGAAAGATATAGTAATACCATTTATTCCAAAAGTCAAGAAAAAATTAGCACTCACTAAAAATGAGTGCTAATAATTTTATATTTTACATATTCCCCTGTATTTTTTCTTCAGATAACTCTTATTTCTTTCGTCTTTTGTATACCACAACTCCCACAATACATCCTGCTGCAATCGCCAGAATAATCACAAACGGTGTGATATTAGTCGTATCTCCTGTCTTTACCGCTGTTTTCGCACTTGCTCCATTCGGCTGCGGAGTCGGAGTTGCAGTTACAGTCTGTGCCTGTGTAATACTGAAATTCACCTGTTTAGTATCCTGCTCCCCTGTATTCTCCCATTCACTTCCATTATACTTCTGACGGTCAAATGTAACTGTCAATGTGTAGGTTCCAGCTTTCGTAATTCCAAATGCAGCAGTATAAGGTGCACTGCTCCAGCTATTTGTATTGATCACTTTCCAGTTATACGGTACATAGCGGACATCTCCCTTTCCCGGACTTTCATTGTCCATACCCGCTCCGACTGCTGTAAATGTAATCTTTGACTGTGTTGTGTATCCATCTGAACTGATTCCTGTAATCTTATTATCTGCCGGATCTGCAATTTTCGCCTTGCGGGTAGCTTTAACCGTAAACTGAACTTTCACTTCTGCACTGATCTGCTGTTCATTATCAATCACAACTGACTCTGTATAGGAGCCGGCCTTTAAACCCGCCTTCGGGCGGATTTTAAATGTACAGCTCTCCCCCGGTGCAAGCTCTGTGGCTGAAAGTTTCCCGATTTTAAAGTTTTTACCTGACGGTGCATTTAAAGTTACATTTGTATTCCCCTCATTCGTCACTGTAACTTTCTGCGCTTCCGGTGCCTCACTATATCCTTCTTTTGCTTTTCCAAAATTCAGTTCTTCCGGTGTTACGGATAATTTATAAATCTTTTTCACTTCCGAAACAGTCGCAGAAGCTTTGATCGTTGTTAATACATCTTCCTGTCCTTCCGAACTGGTCTGGGCTATCTGAATACTGTCCAGATAATTGCCGACTTTCAGACCGGTCACCGGTACTGCTGTAAATGCAGCAGAATCTCCCGGCTCCAGCACTGATGCCGAAAGTTCCCCAATATCAAAATACTCTGCATATGGCTGCATCAGCGAAACAGTTGTATTTCCTGTATTGGTAAGTGTAATGGTCGTCGCTTCAGGAGTATCATAACCTTCCTTCAGATCATCATAACTGAAAGATTCCGGATCTGCCTGAACTGCTGTGATCTGTTCCTGTTCTGCCTCTTTTACAGATACTTCCGCAGTTACCTGCGCTGCTACTTCCGAATCCTCTTCACTTTCAAATATCAGGGTATCACTGTAATCACCCTTCGTCAGACCGGTTTTTGGCTGTACCATGAACATAAGAGAATCACCTTTTGCAATCTGTATTCCTGATACAGCTTCACTTCCATCTTCGTTCATCACCTCAAAATAATCTGATTTCGGTATCTTTAAAGTGACAATTCCGTCCCCTGTATTTATTACGGTTACAGACAGTGTCTCATTGGCCTGTGTATAATTTTCTTCGATATCGCTGAAATTAAGACTTCCTGTATTTACCTCAAGAGACTGTGCCTCAAGAGATGCATCTGCATTGTCACCTGCCGATGGAGCCTCGCTGTCATCCGGCGTCTCTGTCGGTTCTGCAGAAGGCTCATCCGAAGGCTTCAGATCTTCGTCATCTGATGAATCATCCTCACCTTCAACTGCAATCTTCGCTTCAAAAGAAACCTCAATACCTTCTTCCGTCCGGTATGTGATCATATCATCATATTCACCCGGTTCCAGCCCTTCCCTCGGCTGTATCCATACGCTTACAGATTCACCTGCACTCAGCGGTTCTATAATATCCTGAGCCATAAAATGTTCCGGACTGATCTCCTGAAAATTCAAGCTCTCATTTCCGGTGTTCGTAATCTGCACATACTGTGCTTCCACATCCTCAAGATCACCCTTTACTGTTCCAAAATCACAGATCTGATCTTCGCTGTCCTCTACAGTGACAGTCGCTTCGTAAGTCTTTTTATCTTTATCATCTTCACCTGCTGCCTGTCCATCTTTCTCTGATCCATCTGTCTGCACATTTCCGTTCTCATCCACCTGCAGCTGATCTTCTGTATAAATTTTCATCTGGGAATCATCAGTACCTTCTGTTGTTTCCTCCGGCTGACCTTTTGTGTTCTGAGATCCATCTTCCTGTTCATTCCCTGCATTCTGCTGTACATCTTCTGTTCTATCTACATCCTGATTTTCAGAATCCTGACTGCCTTCTGCATTATCTGCTGTTTCTTCCAGCTGTGCATCCTCTGTTCCATCTGCCGTTTCTGTCTGCTGTGTATCCTCTGCTTCCTGTTCCACTGCTTTCGCCTCTTCTTCAGTTGCAGCTACCTCTAACGTCTTTGCAGTAAGAGTACCTGTCAGTCCGCTTCCATCTACAGGGGTCAGATCAAGCACCAGTCTGCATCCCAGATCATCCTGAGTGATCGTATAGGTCTTCTCAGTACCTACCTGTGTTAACTCCTTCTCCCCGGTCTGTCTTGACCAGGAAAAAGTGAAATCTTCATCCGTAACCTCTTCAGGTGTAACCTTTGCATAATCTGCACTCAACACTACGCCTACAGCTGCAAGTCCCTTAATCTTAAGCTTACCGCCCAATTCTCCTGACGAAGCTGCCGCAAAAACCATGGATGGAATCATTGAAATAACCATCATCACAGTCATTACAACTGCAAGAAATCTCTTTCTCTCCATCTGTAGTCCTCCTTTTCATTTATAATAAGATTTGTAATTATTCAGCAGCCACTCTGAAGGTACTGAATAATTACAGTTCTGTGATGCTTCTGTGTCTGTCTGCCCTTTTCATTCCCATCACAGACCACAACATCGTTTTTTCTCTGTATAAAAGCATTATAGCATCACATTTTCCGGAAATGTAATCTGTATTTTCTCCCTTAAAACAACTTCAGCCCCTGAGTATCAGAGTTCAATTTTCTCCAATATTCAGGGACCGAACTGTGTTTTACAGTTATTTCTCCGATATATCACGTGATATTCATAATTTGACCGAACAGTTTTTATCCTTCTACTATCAGATATTTTCCATCCGGCAGAGCAAATACTTCACTTGCATCTTCCAGTTCTTCATCTGACATTCCTTCCACATCAGCGCCTGACTCTTCCAGATATTCTCTCACTTCTTCAATAGAATCCACAACCTGCGCCATGCAATCCTCAAGGAATGCTTCCGCTGCTTCATATGATTCTGCTACCGCCTGTGGAAAAAGCTGCTCCTGATTTTCAAGAAACGTATTAATACATTCTTCTGTAAACAATTTAAATAACCTCCTCAATCTTTCCCTTTGCCCTGATCAGCTTCTCAAGGACCGGTTCAACCTGTTTCGTCATATAGGACGTAGCTGCCCGTACCCCCTCCTTGGAATGCTCCATGGCAAAGCCATATTTTACCGCTTTAAGCATCTCTATATCATTATATTCGTCTCCGAACGCAATACATTCTTCCGGCGAAATATGATATCTTTTCTGATATTCTCTAATTCCTTTTGCCTTGTTTGTTCCAAAAGGAATAAAATCAATCCACTCATTTCCCGAAGTGACAACAACACATTCTTTTCCAAATCTGTCCATCCAGTATTTCACAGATTCTTCTGTAAGGCCGGCCGGTTCAAACACAGCCAGCTTCATGATAGGAGCCGTCATCTCTTCCATGCTGTTTACAAATCTGCATTCATTTTTTACTTCATATAACATATGGTCATGAAATCTCTTTGTCTTCGGCATCAGGTAGTGATAATCCTTTGCAGAACAGGTAAACTCAGCATCCTTCTTTTCCAGGATTGCAGAAATAATCTCCCCTGCCAGCTTTCTGTCAAAAGAATCCTGATACAGTACCTCTCCATGATCCACTGCCAGTGCACCATTCTCCGAAATATAGGAAATCTCTGAAGCAACAGGTGCAAACAGCTTTGTCATATTCGGATATTGCCTTCCACTGGCTGCTACAAACATAATCCCCAGTTCCTCTAACTGCCTGATCAGCGAAAAAATTTCTTCAGGCAGAGACTGTGCCTTATGTAAAAGTAACGTCCCATCCAGATCACTTGCAACCAACTTAATCATTTCCATGTTCCTCGCAAATCTTTACCAGATCTGTCGGTTTCTCAGCGACAAGATCTGCTCCATTCTCATTCAGTTCTTTTCGGTCACGAAAGCCCCATAGCGCACCTACTGTATACATTCCTGCTGCTTTACCGGTCTTCATATCTGTACTTGTATCTCCCACATACATACATTCTTCCGGTTTTACACCAAATTTCTCCGCAACCATAAGCGGACCATCAGGTGCCGGTTTCCTGCGGATTGCTTCACTCTGACCAACTACCATATCAAATTCCCCGTCAAAAAGCTGCGCAATTACTTTCACAGCTGCAGGATGAGGTTTATTTGAACAAACTGCCAGCTTCATTCCATGTTCCTTCAATTTCTTTAAGGTTTCCGGCATTCCCTTATAGGGAACTACTTTATACATCGGATCTGCTTCAAACATTTCCCGGTAAAGCTTCTGTCCCTCATCATAATGCGCAAGTTCCGGATCCCCCGCATCCTTAAGTGCGCGGCGGATCAGCATATTTGCCCCTTCTCCGCTGTAATATCTGAAATTATCCACCGGAAGTGTTTTCAACCCGAATTTTTCCATAACAATATTAGTCACATAAGCCATGGAATCCAGCGTATCAGCCAGTGTTCCATCCAAATCAAATATACATGCTTTAATCATCTTTTGTCATCCTCTTAAGTTAATTCCTGATTTCTTCATTTCATAAAATAATCTGGCAACCGGGAGTCCTACCACATTATTGTACTCTCCGCTGATCCCTTTTACATAAATTCCGAAAAGTCCCTGGATGCCATAGCTTCCAGCCTTATCCATAGGCTCTCCTGTAGCAACATACTCTCTGATCTCCTCATCTGAAACCGGATAAAAAGTCACATCTGTACTTTCATAAAAAGTATGTTCTGTCCAGACTTTTTCTTTCTTTTCCCATACAGAAACGCCGGTATATACCTGATGAGTATTTGCCTGAAGTTTCTTTAATGTATTCACTGCATCCTCTGTATCATGAGGTTTGCCAAGGATTACATTCTCAAACACTACCACTGTGTCAGATCCGATCACAATTGTTCCGTCGGCACTATCTTTCATAGTGCGGATAACAGAAGCTGCTTTATCCGAAGCCAGCTGTTTTACTGCCTCTCCCGGATTGTCTGAGATACGATTCTCATCACCTGATGCAGGCAGCACTTCAAAATCCACGCCAGCCCGTTCCAACAGTTCTTTTCGTCTGGGTGAAGCAGATGCCAAAATAATTTTTCTCATAATAACCTCTTCTTTCCTGTCATAGTATACCTTGTATCTTTTTGGTATGCAACTGCTTTCATTAACTCTTTCCATAAAATTTCGCTTTTCTTTTTATCTGAAAAGTATTAAAATAACAATAACCTATAGCTGAATAAAATGGTGTCAGGAGTAAAAGATATTTTTATCCTGACTCGCTGTCAAAAATAGGAGAATATCAGAAAGGAGTTTATGATTATCATGGCTAAAATTAATAAATACTGGGGATATGTTGCAATAGGTGCCCTTACAGCAGCTGCTGCCGGTGCTGTAGCTGCCCTTATTGCCAAAAAAGGATCCTGTAAAGAGGATTTTGATTTTGAAGATGACTTTGATGATTTCGATCTGACTGATGAAAAGGAAACTGCTAAGGAAGATCAGGAACCTGCCGAAGATTTCCAGTCCTGGGAACATACAGGCGAACAGTCTGCAACAGATGACACTGAAAGCGAAGAAGCTGAAGAAGCTGCGGATACAGACGATTCTGAGAAGTCTTCCGATAAAGCTGCTGAAGTTGAGATTAAAGATGCAGAAGAGGAAGAAGATGCCGATGAACCCGAGAATTTTGAAGAGACTATGGACGCTGCATCTGAATCTGAGGAATAAACGTTACCGTTCACAGTAACGTAGCCAAAAAGGAATGTTACTTCACGATTATACAATCGTAGAAGCAACATTCCCTTTTTATTCTGATTATATTACTATTTCAGTCTCATTATGCTTTCGGAAGTTTAAATGAGCTCTTCAGAGACACGATACGGTTGAATACCGGTGCACCCTCTTTAGAATCATGGATATCTGCACAGAAAAATCCTGTTCTTACGAACTGGAAGCTGTCATAGCCTTTTGCTTCCATAAGTGCTGGTTCTACATATGCAGTAACTTTTGTCAGAGAGTTCGGATTTACATTCAGAGAACCATCTTCTTTGTTGTATACACCCTTCTCCTCGTCTACGATATTCTCATAGAGACGTACTTCTGCTTTTCCTGCCTGACTTGCTTCTACCCAGTGAATGGTTCCTTTTACTTTTCTGCCATCCGGCGCATTGCCACCCTTTGTTGCTGGATCATAAGTACAGTGTACAACACGTACAGTTCCATCTTCATCAGCTTCATATCCTGTACAGGTTACAAAATATGCGTTCATAAGACGAACCTCTGTGCCCGGGAACATTCTCTTATATTTCTTAGGCGGATCTACCATGAAGTCTTCTCTCTCAATATAGAGTTCTCTGCCAAACGGTATTTTACGGGTTCCCAGTTCTTCGTTCTCCATATTATTCGGAGCTTCCAGATATTCCACTTCGCCTTCCGGATAATTATCGATCACAAGCTTGATCGGATCAAGAACAGCCATCAGACGGGGACGTTTCAGTTTCAGATCCTCACGGATGCAGTATTCAAGCATTGCATAGTCAACAGAGCTGTTTGCTTTGGATACACCACAGAGTTCTACGAACATCTTGATGGATTCCGGTGTAAATCCACGGCGGCGCAGAGCTGCGATGGACACCAGACGTGGATCATCCCATCCGTCTACAATGCCTTCCTCTACCAATTTCTTGATATAACGTTTACCTGTAACTACATTTGTCAGATACAGTTTTGCAAACTCAATCTGCTTCGGTGGCTGTGGGTATTCCAATTCTTTTACAACCCAGTCATACAGTGGTCTGTGATCCTCAAACTCCAGAGTACAGATGGAATGTGTGATTCCCTCAATCGCATCCTCGATGGGATGGGCGAAATCATACATTGGATAGATGCACCATGTATCACCTGTTCTGTGGTGAGTCATATGAGCAACACGATAGATAACCGGGTCGCGCATATTCATGTTCGGAGATGCCATATCGATCTTGGCACGAAGCACTTTCTCTCCGTCTGCATATTTGCCTTCTTTCATCTCTTCAAAAAGCTGCAGGTTCTCTTCTACGCTTCTATTTCTGTATGGACTTTCTTTACCCGGCTCTGTAAGAGTTCCACGATATTCACGGATCTGATCTGCTGTCAGGTCACATACATAGGCTTTGCCTTTCTGGATCAGCTTTACAGCAGCTTCATACATCTGTCCGAAATAGTCAGATGCAAAAAACAGTCTGTCTTCCCAGTCTGCACCAAGCCATTTGATATCTGCCTTGATGGATTCTACAAACTCACTCTTTTCTTTGGTCGGGTTTGTATCATCAAAACGCATGTTGAACTTGCCGTTATATTCCTGTGCAAGACCATAGTTTAAAAGAATAGATTTCGCATGACCGATATGAAGATATCCATTCGGTTCCGGCGGGAAACGCGTATGCACGGTGTCATAAACACCCTCTGCTAAATCTTTATCAATGATATTCTCAATAAAATTTTTGGAAACCTTTTCGTTCTCCATGGTTCTCCCTCCTGATATCAACTCTTTTATAGCATAAATCCAATATCTGTCAGAGCATGTTGAAAAATTTTCTTCAATATGTGTATCGGGAATAAGTTCTCAAACATGTTCTGTTCTTTGATGATTTATCTTATCATAAATAGGTGCATTTTAAAAGTTTTTCTTACAAAAATATTGATTTTTATCCCTATCTATGAGAATATATTAATTTATGCCACAAAAAAATCCCTGACATATAATCAGGGATTAAAAAGAGCTGATGACGGGAATCGAACCCGTGACCTCCGCCTTAC
>OIDC01001032.1_pt1 | contig 10751 bp, 9 predicted proteins | sample 1581401 | NCBI WGS metagenome assembly OIDC01 (sample SAMEA3882518, study PRJEB24775) | human gut metagenome | biome: human-associated habitat; feature: intestine environment; material: feces | place: Netherlands | collected 2009/2010 | reverse complement strand
CCACCGATTATGACTATACCGAGCTGCCGGAGTATCAGGCCATCTGCGGCCTGACCGTCGACGGCGCGAACTACAACCTTATTGCCGAGCTGCCGACCGACGTGCAGTTCGCCAACGAGAACGCCGACCTCTACCGCAGTATGTCCAACGACTTTTCGGCCATCCTCAAGAGCCTGACCTTCTCCAAGGGCGTCACGCGCACGGAGGTCACGGCGCCCACGCAGACGTCCGGCAGCGGGTCTTGAAAACGCAGTGCGTGCAAAAAACACCGTCTCCCATCCGGGAGACGGTGTTTTTTTGTTGGATGCCGTGCGGTTTCCTCCGGCGGCGCCGGTGGGGCAGTGCGTCCCACGTTCACCTCATCCGTCGCGGCGGAACGCGCCGTCGGCATACGCATACACCGCGCAGCCGAGCGCGGCGGCGTCGGCCGCGTCGTGCGTGGCGAGCACGAGGGTCTTGGCCCGCGCCGCGTCCGCGACCAGCGCGGTCACGCGCTGCCGCAGCGCCGCGTCTAGCCCGCGAAACGGCTCGTCGAGCAGCAGCACCGGCGCGTCATACGCCAGCGCGCGCGCGATGGCCACGCGCTGCTGCATGCCGCCGGAGAGCGCCGCGGGGTACTGGTCGCGCGCATCGCTCAGCTCCAGCCGCTCGAGCCACGCCAGCGCCTGCGGCATGGTCTGCGCCCGGTCGGAGAGCACGGCGTTGACGTTTTCCGCCGCCGTGCGCCACGGCAGCAGCCGCGGCTCCTGAAAGACGCAGGCCATGCGCCCCGGCGACACGCGCACCGTGCCGCCGTCCGGCGCGCGCAGCCCGGCGAGCACGCGCAGCAGTGTCGTCTTGCCGCAGCCGGACGGGCCCATGAGCGCGATGTGCCAGCCGTCGGGCACGGTGAGATCGACGGCGCGCAGGACGGCGCGGCCGTCATACGTCACGGTGAGGTCACGTGTTTCGATCATGCGCTGCCGCCTCCTTTCCCGCGCGGAGTGAGTGCGCGCAGCACCAGCCGCTCGAGTCCGACGCTCAGGAGAATGACCGCGAGCGTCCACGCGAAGAGGTCGGTGGTCTGCAGATACAGCTTCGATTCATAGATCATGCGGCCGATGGCGCTGTGCGGCACGGTGAGCACCTCGGCGGCGATGCCGGCCTTCCAGCCGAAGACGAGGCCCGAGCGCAGCGCGGCCAGAAAGTGCGGCTGCACGCTCGGCACATAGATCCGCCGCAGCACGCGCCCGCGCGGCCAGCTGTACACCCGCGCAAGCTCGAGCAGCGCGGGGTCGGCCGAGCGGATGCCGGTGCAGACGTTGCTCCACACGACGGGCAGCACCATGAGCAGCGAGATGAACACCGGCAGCCAGTCGCGCGCGATCCAGATGAGCGCGAGCACGACGAACGACGCCACCGGCGTGGACTTGACGACCGTCATGAGCGGGCGCAGCAGCGCGTCGGCGGTCTTGGACGCGGCGCACGCGACGGCCATGCCCGTGCCGAGCACGACCGCCGCCGTGATGCCGAGCAGCACGCGGCCGATGGATACGGCCGTGATGCGCCAGAACGCCCCGGTCGCGGCAAGCTCACAGAGCCTGCACACGACCGTCCACGGCGCGGGCAGCAGCAGCTCCCGGTGCACGAGCAGCGCCAGTGCCGCCCACACGGCAAGCCAGAATGCGAGCGTCAGCGCGCCGCGGGCAAAGCGCTTCATTTCAGGATGCAGTAGAAGTCATCGCCCGGCACCTCGCCGCCGATGCTCTGCGGGGCGACGGTGCTCAGCGCCGTGAGAAACTCCGTCAGCGCGGCCTGCATGTCCGCGCCGGACACGAAGCAGACGTTGCAGTTCGGGATGGCCTTGGCGGCCACGGCGGCCTTGGCGAAGATGCCGGCATCCTCGATCATCCGGCCGGCCTGGTCGGGCTCGGCCGTCAGGTACTCGATGGACGCCTGATACTCGGTCAGGAACGCCTTGACCTCGTTCGGGTGCTCATCGGCAAACGCCTTGCGCACGACGACGCAGCCCTGCACGAGGCTGCCGGCCGGGGCGACCTTGTCCCACTCGGCGGTCAGGTCGAGCGCGACGGTGAGGGCGGGGTTGGCCGCGCGGGCGATCGTGACCATCGGCTCCGGCAGCACGGCGATGTGCACCTCGCCGGAGGCGAGCGCCGTGTTGAGCTCCGCCGGCTGGGCATAGGTGTTGTCGATGGTGATGTCCGTGCCGACGGTCAGACCATTTTTCTCGCACAGGTACTGGAAGATGAACGTCGGGTTCTGCACGGGGACGCAGACGTTCTTGCCGCGCAGGTCGGCAAAGGACGTGATGTTCTCCGTGCCGTCGGTCACGACGTAGAGCACGCCGCGCGTGTTGAGCGCGAGCACCTGCACGGCGCCGTCGGTCTTGTTGTAGAGCGCGGCGGCGGCGTTCGTCGGCAGGGCGGCGATGTCGGCCGTGCCGTTGACGAGCGCGGCGGTGGCGTTGCTCGGGTCGGTCTCGACGGTGAAATTGTAGTTGAGCGCGGCGCTGCCCGCCTTGCTGTCGGCCATGAGCTTTGCCATGCCGAAGCCGGTCGTGCCGTTGAGCGAGACGACGTTGACGGTCAGGTCCTTGTCGACGGCGCTGCCCGTGTCCTTCTCGCCGCAGGCGGCGAGGGCGAACACCATCAGGACGGCCAGCAGCAGGGCCGTGCATTTGCGCAGATGTTTCATTGCAGATCTCTCCTTTTCGTGATTGCCGCCTGCATCGTGAGACAAAAAATGCCATGCCCAAAAGGCATGGCGGTGCGGCAAGGCACGCACGCAGCCTTCCACCTCATGGGCGATTCGGTGTCAGATTCGGTGCGGGATCGGCGGCGGCCGGGCCGGCAGCAGAGCTTGCGGCGCGGGCGCATAGTTTGGTTCGATTATGCCACGGGAATGGAGACGTGTCAAGCGTTTGCGGCGACTTTTCCAAAAGATGCACAGAGGTTGAAAAATGGAACGTATTGTGAAAAAATCTCTCAGTTTGTCGTTATCAAAACAACGGGGCTGGGCATTGAAATCACAGAAAAAATCCTGTATATTGTATATAGAAAACCTGCATCAGCCGGGGTAGGAGCCGGCAAAGTGCAAATTTGTTGGAAAGGGAATCGAGATTATGGAACAAATCGATTACAAATTCATTGACCAGGTCCTCGCGGATCACGCCTGCGATGCCTCGCAGATCATTGCGATCATGCAGGATGTGCAGGCCAAGTATCGGTACCTGCCGAAGGACGCGCTGCGCTACATTGCGGACAAGGTGGGCATCAGCGAGTCGAAGATCTACGGCGTGGCGACGTTCTATGAGAACTTCTCGCTCGACGTCAAGGGTAAGTATGTGCTCAAGGTCTGCCGCGGCACGGCGTGCCATGTCCGCAAGTCCGGCAACGTCCTGCAGGCGCTGTATGACGCCACCGGCCTGAGCGAGAGCAAGCCGACCTCAGACGACGGCCTGTTCACGATCGAGATCGTCTCGTGCCTCGGCGCGTGCGGCCTGAGCCCGGTCGTGATGGTCAACGACACCGTCCACCCGTCCATGACCCCTGAAAAGGCCGCAGATCTGATCGAGGAGTTGCGTGCAAAGGAGGGTGCGTAATGCGTCAGAGAATCGAATCCCTGGAGCAGTTCCGCGCCCTGCAGGCCGACTATATGGCCGCGCGCGACGCGGAAAAACGTAAGATCCTCGTCTGCTGCGGCACGGGCTGTGTCGCCGGCGGCAACCTGAACGTCTACCACGAGCTCAAAAAGCGCATGGACGAGCTGGGCATCCCGTGCGAGGTGTCCCTGACCGAGCACCACGCCGACACCATCGGCCTGAAGAAGTCCGGCTGCCACGGCTTTTGCGAGATGGGCCCGCTGGTCCGCATCGAGCCGGAGGGCTGGCTGTACACGAAGTGCCAGGTCAGCGACGTGGAGGAGATCATCCAGAAGACCATCCTCGGCGGCGAGTTCATCGAGCGCCTGGGCTATCACCAGAACGGCGAGCTCTATGAGCGCCAGGAGGACATCCCGTTTTACAAAAAGCAGACCCGCCGCGTGCTCGAGCACTGCGGCCACATCGACGCGGAATCCATCGAGGAGTACCTGTCCATCGGCGGCTACGGCGCGCTGGCCAAGGCGCTGTTCGAGATGCAGCCGGACGAGATCGTCCAGGCCGTGAGCGATTCCGGCCTGCGCGGCCGCGGCGGCGCGGGCTTCCCGACCGGGCGCAAGTGGGCGCAGGTCGCGGCACATACGGAAGAGCCCGTCAAGTACATCGTCTGCAACGGCGACGAGGGCGACCCCGGCGCTTTCATGGACCGCTCCTGCATGGAGGGCGACCCGCACAAGGTCATCGAGGGCATGATCGTCGCGGGCGTGGCCACCGGCTCCACCGAGGGCTACATCTATGTCCGCGCCGAGTACCCCATGGCCGTGCACCGGCTCACCGTCGCCATCGAGCAGGCCAAGGAGCTCGGCCTGCTGGGCGACAACATCCTCGGCAGCGGCTTCAGCTTCCACATGCACATCAACTGCGGCGCGGGCGCGTTCGTCTGCGGCGAGGGCTCGGCCATGACCGCGTCCATCGAGGGCAACCGCGGTATGCCGCGCACGAAGCCCCCGCGCTCCGTCGACAAGGGCCTGTACGGCAAGCCCACCTGCCTGAACAACGTCGAGACGTTTGCCAACGTGCCCGACATCATCAAAAAGGGCGCGGACTGGTTCAAATCCGTCGGCACGGAGGGCAGCTCCGGCACGAAGGCCTTCGCCCTCACGGGCAACGTCGTCAACACCGGCCTGATCGAAGTGCCCATGGGCACGACGATGCGCGAGGTCGTGTACGACATCGGCGGCGGCATCAAAAACGGCAAAGCGTTCAAGGCCGTGCAGATCGGCGGCCCGTCCGGCGGCTGCCTGACGGAGGCGCACATGGATCTGCCCATGGACTTTGATTCGCTCAAGAAAGCCGGCGCGATCATCGGTTCCGGCGGCCTCGTCGTCATGGACGAGGACACGTGCATGGTGTCCATCGCGCAGTTTTTCATGAACTTCATCTGCAACGAGTCGTGCGGCAAGTGCACCCCGTGCCGCGAGGGCACGACCCGTATGCTCGACATTCTCACCCGGATCACGAAGGGCAACGGCCGCCCCGGCGACATTGAGGAGCTGCGCTCCCTCGCCAAGATGATCCAGAATTCCTCCCTGTGCGGTCTCGGCAAGACTGCGCCGAACCCTGTGCTGTCCACGCTCGCAAACTTCGAGGACGAATACCGCGAGCATATCTTCGACAAGAAGTGCCGCACCGGCAGCTGCCGCAGCCTGACGACGTATGTCATCGACCCGGCAGTGTGCAAGGGCTGCACGAAGTGCGCGCGCAACTGCCCGGCCGGCGCCATCACCGGCGAGCTGAAGAAGCCGCACCACATCGATCCGGAAAAATGCATCAAGTGCGGCGCCTGCAAGGCCGGCTGCCCGTTCGGTGCGATCAAGGAGGCGTGAACCATGGCTGAAAAGAAAATGATCATCGACGGTGTGTCCTGCCCGTTCACGACCGAGCGCAACGTGCTCGAGGTCGCCCGCAACAACGGCATCGACATCCCCTCGCTTTGCTACTGTGAAAACCTGTCCATCTACGGCGGCTGCCGTCTGTGCCTTGTCGAGAACGACCGCGGCAAGATGGACGCGGCCTGCTCCATGCAGCCGCGCGACGGCATGGTCGTGAGCACCCATACAAAGCAGGTGCTCGACAGCCGCCGCACCACGCTGCAGCTGCTGATGAGCAGCCACCGGGCCGACTGCCTGACCTGCGACCAGAGCGGCCGCTGCAAGCTGCAGGAGTATGCCCGCCGCTACCACGTGGACGAGCACCGCTTTGAGCCCAACACCTACTGCACCGAGCCGATGGATCTCTCCTCGCCGAGCATCGTGCGCGACCCGAGCAAGTGCATCCTGTGCGGACTGTGCGTGCGCACCTGCGCTGAAATTCAAAACATCGGCGCGGTCGATTTCAGCGGCCGCGGCAAGAAGGCGCACATCTCCGCCGACTTCGGCAAGACCCTCAGGGATACCGACTGTGTCGGCTGCGGCCAGTGTGCCGCCGTGTGCCCGACCGGCGCGATCACGATCCGCAACGAGACCGAAAAGTTCTGGTCGATGTTGCAGGATCAGACCCGCAAGGTCGTCGTGCAGTACGCGCCCAGTGTGCGTGTCGGCATGGCCGAGCGCTTCGGTCTGCCCGCAAACGAGCCCTGCACCGGCAAGCTCGTCGCCGCGCTGCGCCGCCTCGGTGCGGACGTGGTGTATGACACCAACCTCACCGCCGACCTCACGATCATGGAGGAGTCGGCTGAATTCCTCGAGAAGGTCAAGACCGGCGCGAAGCTGCCGATGTTCACCTCCTGCTGCCCCGGCTGGATCCAGCACGTCGAGAACCGTCACCCGCACCTCATGCCGCAGGTGAGCACTTGCGGCAGCCCGATGGCGATGTTCGGCTCGCTCATCCGCAAGCAGTTTGCGGGCGAGGACGTCTATTCCGTGGCCATCATGCCCTGCACCGGCAAGAAGTTCGAGGCTGCACGCCCCGAGCTCGAGAAGGACGGCGAGCGGCTCATCGACCTCGTCATCACGACGAGCGAGCTGTGCGACATGATCGAGGAGGCCGGCATCGACTTTGCCCACCTCCCGGACGAGGAGCCCGACGCCCCGCTCGGCGACTACACCGGCGCCGGCGTTATCTTCGGCGTGACCGGCGGCGTGACCGAGGCCGTCATCCGCCGCGTGCTCGACGATGCCAGCCCGAACACCCTGCAGACGATCGCCGAGTGCGGCGTGCGCGGGCTCGAGGGCATCAAGGCCTTCACCGTCACGGCCGGCGACCTGACCATCCGCATCGCGGTGGCCAACGGTCTGGCCAACGCCGACAAGCTCATCGCCAAGGTCGAGTCCGGCGAGGAGCAGTTCGACTTCATCGAGGTCATGGCCTGCCCGAACGGCTGCATCGGCGGCGGCGGCCAGCCCCCCGCCTGCAACAAGCGCAAGGCTGAGCGCGCCGAGGCCATCTTCAAGGCAGACGAAGCCTGCGCCCTGCGCATCCCGCAGCAGAACCCCGACCTGGGCTATGTCTACGACACCCTGCTCCAGGGCCGCGCCCACGAGCTGCTGCACATCCACTACCCGGCCCACGGCCAGCACAGCTGACCCGCCGCAAGGCCAAGCCGGGGAAACCCCATCTGACCCGAAACGTGCATGGAAGGACCCTTCCATGCACGTTTTTTCGTTTTGCTGTCACGCGGCGCAGCACCGGCAGCGCTGATGACGCTTTTCCCTGTGCGGGACTGTGTGCCCTGGCCGTTCCCTCGAGGGGACGGCTGGAAAAAGCACCGTCTCCCGACTGGAGACGGTGCTTTTGCGTTCTTTGCACACAATTTTTTGCGTTCTTTGCGCGCGTTTTACTTCTTTTTCGCCGCGGCGGCTGTCCGTCGTCGTCTCGTCGCCCTCGAGCGAGATGGCCGGGATAAAGTTTTTCACGCGCAGCATCTCGTCGGCGAACGCCTCGTCGATGAGCTGCCGGAAATACGCCTCGGACGAGATGGCGCGGCGCTGGCCCTCAAACTTTCCGGCGCAGAACGTGTCCGCTCAGTCGAGGAGCTTCGGCAGATTCTTGACCGGGTTACGGTTGAGGTAGTCAATGGCCTGCTCGACGCTGAATTTTTTGATCTTGTCTGACAGCTGCATGAAAATTGCCTCCTTTGTGACACGGAAAAACACACCATTTTCCTTGTTTTGTCTATATCTTTCCTATGTCTTAGCATGCATTTTTTGCCGAAAAACGGTCAAAATGTGCCATGTGGGCGGTTTGGATGCAGGCTGTGACAAGTGTCACAAAACGGCGGTCATGCCGCCGAGCAGGATGCCGAGGTTATCCGACCAGATATCGGGAAACTGACTGAGCGGCAGGGGATTTTCCCCGCTGCCCGCCTCGATCGTGAAGCCGGGGCGGCGGAAGTCCTGAAGGAACCAGTCCTTGTAGCCCGCGTGGCCGGAGGCGTAAGGCGTCGCGGCGACGGCATAGCCGCTCGCGGCGGCAAAGCGCTCGGCGATGGCCTTGCTGCCCGGCACGTCACAGCCGTCGTACTGCCAGTAGATCACGCGGCCCTGCGTGTGGTACGACAGGGTGAGCTGCGGGTCGAGCGCGCGGGTGAAGCCGTACATCGCCAGGCTCTCGGGCGCGACCAGCGGCGCCGGGCCAACATAGTCGCGCGGGCCGGGGCGCGTGTAGCCCGCGGCGAATTTGATCTCGCGCGCGGTGCTCCACGCCGCGGGGTACTGGAGGTTGAGGTCGATGCCGCGGATGTTCGCCTTCCAGCCGGAGGGGAAGGGAATGTCGGGGTAGTTTTCAGCGAGCGCCTTTGCCGCGGCGGTGGTCTCGGCGTCGAGCGCGCCGGTCACGAGGTCGATGCCGTCCGGGTCGACGGCCGGGGCGAGCACGAGCGTGACCCTGGACAGCAGGTCGCGGATGTTCTGCCCCTCCATGTCGCCGCCGTCGCCGAGGCGGGCGCATAGCTGCTCGCAGAACGTGAGCAGCAGCGGCGTCGTGATCCACTCGTTGGCGTGGTGTGCGGCGTTATAAAACACGCATTTTTCGCCGCTGCCGAGCGTCAGATACCACAGCGGCTTTCCAAGCACGCTGCGCCCGAATTCCCCGATCGCAAGCGTGGGATAGCGCGCAGCCAGTCCGCGCACCACATAGCCGATGAGCGCCGAGGAGTACGGGATGCGCACCGGCGTGACCGGAAACGGCAGCGGCACGGTCACCGCCCGGCCGATCGGCAGACGCTCCGGGTCAAGGTAGGGGTTGGCCAGCCGAATGGCCTCCACGCTCGTGCCGTACTGCTGCGCGAGGGCGGAGAATGTGTCGCCCGCGCGCACGGTGCGCAAAACGAAGCCCGTGTAATACGGCAGCAGCGCGCGGTGCGTCTGTGCGCCCGCGATGCCGTCCGGAACGAGGGCGTTCGCCGCCTGAAACGCGCGCACGGCCGCTGCCGTCTGTGCGCCGAAGATGCCGTCGAGCGCGCCCGGCGTCTGTCCCGCGCGTTGCAGGCCCAGCTGCAGCAGCGACACGAGCGCGCCGCGGTCGCCCTGTTTTAAGGTTTGCGTCATGAAAATGCCTCCGATGCATCGAATTACCAAAACTGGCTCCGTACATCGTATGCACGCCGCCGCAGGCATTTGCGCCCCGGCAGGCAATCAAGCAAGAATGTTCCGCCGCTATTTTGTCCGAAACCCGGCATACTGATACTGCACGCAAAAAGGGGGGATTTTTTGCAGACAAAACCACGGAGACTGTACCGCACGGCCCTGCTCGCGCTCGCGTTTGCGCTTTGCATGGGCGTGGCTGTACAGGCGGCGTCACTTGTGCCGCTCGGTCAGGCGGTCGGCATCCAGATGACCACGGCAGGCGTGCTCGTGGCGGATCTGGCCGAGGTGGACACGCCCGGCGGCAAGGCCACGCCTGCCAAGGACGCGGGGCTGCTGCCCGGTGACGTAATCTGCCGCATCGACGGCCGGAACATCGCGTCCTCGGCGGACTTTCTCGCCGCCATGGACGCGGCGGGCGACACCATGTCCGTGACTGTGCTGCGCGGCGGCGCGGAGGTCACGGCGACGGTTACGCCCGCCGTCACGGCCGACGGCACGCGGCAGCTCGGGCTCTGGCTGCGCGACGGTGTGACCGGCGTCGGCACGCTCACGTACTACGATCCGGCCACGGGGCGCTACGGCGCGCTCGGCCACGGCATCGCGGATGAGACGAGCGGAGCGCTCATGCCGCTGCGCGACGGCAGTGTGCTCTCGGCCGTCGTTGCGGATGTGCGTCCGGGCGGGCACGGCACGGCCGGTGAGCTGGTCGGCAGCTTCGATGCCGCCGACCGCATCGGTGCGATCGAGTGCAACGGCCTGTTCGGTATCTTCGGCACGCTCGACGCGCCGCCGGACGGCACACCTGTCGAGACCGCGCCCGCAAGCGCCGTCAGGACCGGCAGCGCGACCATCCTGTCCACGGTCGCGGGCGACACCGTGCAGGCGTACACCGTGAACATCACGCGGGTCTATCACGACGGGGCGAGCACGCGCTTTGCCATCACCGTCACGGACCCCGCGCTGCTCGCGGCGACCGGCGGCATCGTGCAGGGCATGAGCGGCAGCCCCATCCTGCAGGACGGCAGACTCATCGGCGCGGTGACGCACGTGCTGCTGGCAGACCCCGCCAAGGGCTACGGCGTGAGCATTGACGACATGCTCGCGGCGTCGGCGGCGCAGGACAAGGCAGCGTAAGACAACACATTCTGGATGCGTGCGGGCGCGCCGGGCACTGCCCGGCGCGCTTTGCTGCGCGGGGCGTGACCGGCCGCACGGCTTGACATATTTGCCAAATGTGATATTCTGTTTTTATTCATTTTGCCCGGTGCGGCCGGGCCGCGGAAAGAGAGGCGCAGCATGAAATACGCATTTGACAACGCAAACCTTCTCGACGGCACGAAGGATATGTGCGTACAGCCCGGACTGTGCGTGCTCACGGACGGCGAGACGATCACGGACATCGTGCCGGCCGGCACTGCCCCGGCGGGGTACACACGCATCGACCTGCGCGGGCGCTATCTGCTGCCCGGACTCATCAACATGCACGTGCATCTGGCCGGCAGCGGCAAGATCCAGAAAAAGCAGCGCGACAACGAAAAGCTCGTGCGCCGCATCCTCGGAAACCCCGT
>OIDC01001020.1_pt1 | contig 10892 bp, 10 predicted proteins | sample 1581401 | NCBI WGS metagenome assembly OIDC01 (sample SAMEA3882518, study PRJEB24775) | human gut metagenome | biome: human-associated habitat; feature: intestine environment; material: feces | place: Netherlands | collected 2009/2010 | reverse complement strand
CCACCTCTTCTTTTTGCAGGGCCTTCAGTACGAATACCTTGCAGCGGGACAGCAGCGCCCCGTTCACCTCAAAGGACGGATTCTCCGTGGTGGCGCCGATGAGAATGATACTGCCCTTTTCCACAAAGGGCAGGAAGGCATCCTGCTGCGCCTTGTTAAAGCGATGAATCTCGTCGATAAAAACAATACATGGAGCCTTTTCATTGGCCTGTTTAAACAGATCTCTTACTTTTGCGGCACCCATACCAACGAACATCTCAACAAAATCAGAACCTGATATGCTAAAGAAAGGTACTCCTGCCTCACCGGCTACAGCCTTTGCAAGTAAAGTCTTACCTGTTCCCGGAGGGCCTGTAAGAATAACTCCCTTAGGAATTCTCGCTCCAAGGTTAGTGTACTTTACAGGATCTTTAAGGAAATCAACGATTTCTTCCAGTTCTTCTTTCTCTTCATTAAGCCCTGCCACATCCTTGAATGTAACCTTATTGGCATCACCACTTATCATTCTTGCACGGCTCTTACCAAAATTCATCATCTTGGCATTTCCGCCGCCACCGCCACCTGCCATCTGGCGGTTCATCATCATGATCAGAAAGATTACAAGGGCACCTGTGAGAAGAACCGGAAGCAAGGTTGTCAGAAATACATTGTCTCCGGGTACATCCTGAGTTGTAATATCAATATCGTATTTATTCAACAGTTCGATTGCCTGATTGACATCTGTCACATAAACCTTCTTCTGACCGGAGTCAGTAGTATCTACGATCACAGAACCTGTAGGCACTTCTCTGTTCTGTTGAATTGTCGCATCAACCACTTTGTTGTCTTCAAGAGCCTGCTCCAGTTGCTTCTGTGTGTAATTACTCTGGGAAACCACCTGGTTATTCAGATAAAAATAACCGGCTACCAGTGCAATGATCAGCACCAGATACAGACCAATTCTGCTTGGCTGTTTATTCACTTACTTAAATCTCCTTTCAGTCTTCCCCCAGTTCCACTACTCCTATGAATGGAAGATTCCTGTATTTCTGTGCATAGTCCAGACCATAGCCAACTACAAACTCATCCGGGATGTTAAAGCAGCAATAATCAACTCTTACATCTCTGACTCTTCGCTCCGGTTTGTCCAGCAATGTACACAGACGGATGCTGTTTGGATTTCTCTGCTTCAGAATTTCGATGAGATAACTTAATGTTCTTCCTGAGTCAATGATATCCTCTACGATCAGAACATCCTTACCTTCCAGTGGCTGATCAAGGTCTTTGACGATCTTTACAACACCGCTGGACTTGGTGTCATCACCATAGCTGGATACAGACATAAAGTCAAGAGAAACCGGCACTGTGATTCTCTTTGCAAGTTCACAGGTAAAGAATACACCACCTTTTAATACACAGATTAAATGGATTTCCTTGCCTGCATAATCCTTGCTGACCTTTGCTGCGATCTGCTTAATACGGGAATCTACTTCCTCTTCGCTGAGTAAAACTTTGATTTTCTCACTCATTTTCGTTTCCTCCTTGGTAATTTAATACTAACACCTTCCTGGTTTTGGGGTTAATTTTATACCTCTCATTCATCCTGCTTCCCACCATCCAGAGGATTTCTTTTCCACATGCGATCAGCGGAATGCTGTCTCTGTATTCCGACGGGATTTTCTCATCGATCATACAGCGGTTCAGCTTCTTTGTGTTCCCCTGCGCATTGATAACCATATAATCTCCTGTCCGTCTGGTGCGAATATACGGATTCTTTTCTATTTTATCATAATCCATCCATTTCGTATACTTTTTTTCTTCAATCTTCTGACCTTCATACAAAAATATTTCTGCCGAAAAAATTCCCAGCGGACTGGTCACAGTCCCCGGAATTCTGATTTTCCATTCCCTGTCTGATATATTTTTTCCGCAAACTGTTTTTCCGTTTTGGATATCTGAACCTTTATGCTTTTCACCGATCATCCCGGCGGACTTCTCCTCTCCGTACCGACAAAGTCTTACTCCCTCGTAATCTCTTCTGGCTTCCATGTGATAAGGAAGGCTGATCCGTCTTCCAGTCTGCATTTCATAAAGTTCCAGAACCTTCTCATAGTGAACAGCCGCCAGATCCTTCCGTCTGCCTGCCAGCTGTTCCATCGCCTGTTGTAATGCATAAACCTGAATGATTTGAGGCTCCATAAAAAATTTTTCAGTAAAGTAATATTCCTTACCTTTCTGAAACTCGCCCAAAACCAGGCAGCTCTGCTGCGTAAGATATTCCTCTGCCTGGGAAATCCTTGCCGCAGTCTCTGCCATATGTGCCGCTGCCTTTCCATTGACCTGCTGTTCCAATATAGGAAGAATATGATGTCTGATTCGGTTTCTGGTATATTCATCTGACAGATTGGTGCTGTCCTGAATATGAGAAATCTTCTTTTCTTTCAGATACTCTGCAATTTTGTCCCGGTTTAAGCACAGAATCGGGCGGATAATCTCTCCGTCTACAGGGCGCATGGTGCATAGTCCCCGCAGACCTGTTCCTCTGCACAGATTATGAAGCATAGTTTCCGCAAGATCCTCCTGATTATGCGCTAATGCAATTTTTATCTCACTGTCCTTTCTCCCACAGACGGCAGCTTCCCTCTGAAAAGCTTCTTTTCTTACAATCCTTCCCGTCTCTTCCTCGCCCAGCTTCCACTCCCGGCTCAATCCCGGAACATCATAACAATAGACAGTACATGGAATCTGCCACTTCCGGCATATGTTTTCCACAAAGCTTTGGTCCCTGTCCGCTTCCTTTCCACGTATTCCATGATGTATATGGACCACTCTCAATGTAAAATCCAGTTTTCCCTGAAGCTCCTTTAAAATGCGGAGCATTGCCATAGAGTCACTTCCGCCGGACACTCCTGCCAGGACCACATCATTTTTTCCGATCATCCTGTTTTGCTTTATATAAGCAAGAATTTCTCTTTCCATTTTTATCCTGATTTCCTTTTCTATCTTAGTATCCGCAGCATTATTTTTTCCACACGCCTGCCACCAGCACTGTCATATCATCCCGTGCATGATAATCGCTGTATCCCAGCACCCGTTCCAGTATTCCCCTGCCGAAATCTTTCGGTGATTCCTCGTGAACATCCATAATGATTTCTTTCATGGTTTCCTCCTCTTTCTGGTCAGGCAATGCATCCAGGACTCCATCTGTCATCATGATCAGGTAATCCCCATGGTACAGCTTTCTGGTAGCTGTCTCAAAATCAATCTGCTGTACAAGCCCTGCGGCCAGACTTTCAGAAGTAATAGATTCCACCCAGTGATCTCTTTTGATAAATGTAGACGCTGCCCCCGCCTTCAGAAAATTGCAGATTCCTGTATACAGGTCCACTGCGCAGATATCCACTGTAGAAAACATACCCTCCTCTCCTTTGAGTACCAGAGCAGAATTTACCATCTTTGCTGCCGTTTCCTGGGAAAATCCTGACTCCATAAACTGTTCCAGAAGTTCCACAACTGTCTCGCTCTCCCTGCATGCTTCCATCCCTGAGCCCATGCCATCCGAAAGGCACATAACAAACCTGCCGCCATCCTCCTGTCTGCATATATAATTATCTCCGGAAACCTTCTCTTCTTCTCTGGTAAGCCTGGCCGTTCCATAGAGAACCTGATAGCTTACATCCTCAGCAAAATGTACAGTGTGATATTCTCCGTTTACAATACATCTGCTCCCATTTACAGGTACCATGGAAATTTCACAGTATTTTGAAAGAAGCTGTGCGATCTCTGTCATGGAAATACACTGACCGCTTCTGGCACGCATGGTGAGAAAAATCTGTTTACGTCCTTTTACCTTATTCATCATCCATGCCCTGCGAAGGATCACATGGCTCTTTCTCAGTCCCTTGCGAAGTTCTTCTTCAAACTGCGGCGTTACTCGCTCCAGGTCATACAGATCACTGGCTACGTTCTCCATGATATGTGAGACTTCCATAAGCTGCTGTGCTACTGCCAGCCGATTCTCGATCATACGGTTATCCCACATCAGGTTCTGCCTTTCTTTCTGAAAATTCTCTGCAACCGTCTCATAATACTGTACGGAACGGGGACATATGCCTGTCCAGTCAGCGCGGATGCCTCTGACATTTTCCTCGTTTCCGCTCTCCATGGAACGTACCAGTGCCTCCACTCCTTTCACCAGTTCCTGACTGTGTTCTCCCCAGCAGATTTCCCTCTGATAGCATCTGCTGCATACCTTTGCATTTGTATCCTCAATGATCTGCTCAACCTGCCTGCTGCTCAGATAATCTTTCCGATAAGGCATCCCGTAGAAAGTATCTGCCAGTTTCTGAAAAGATGCCGCATACTTCTCCACCCTCTCTTTCTGAGGATGGCCCTCCTGCAGAGACGGCAGTTCTTCTGTATCCGGCAGATTTTCTGCTAAAATAGTTTTTGCCATGTCCCGTATGATCAGCATAATGCTGATAACGAGCATGGCAATCATCCATTCCTGCATATTCTCCCCTCCCCTTATTCATTCCCTGTATATAGCAGACTACTGCATTTTTATCAGAGAATTTCAATAACTGTTCAACAGTCCTCTCTTTCACAAAGTACTAAACAGTTACAGATATTATATGGAAGGGTTTCTGAAATATCTGTCAAACGCAGACGAATCCTTCGTAAAAGTTTTCGACATTTGTTACTGCTGTTTCTTAAAAACAGTCTCATTGTCCTTCACAAGTCCCAGTTTCTCTCTGGCAACCTCTTCTGCATATTCGTCTGTCTCCATATATTTCTTTAATTTATCAATTTCTTCTGTACGTGTCTGCTCATCTTCAATCTGTTGCTGAAGAGTGGCGGCCTTAGCATCATATCCTGTGAGGCGTTCCTTAAGGTCATTACTTTCTAGCATCAGTCCTCCCAGAAGGACTAAAACAACCAGCGCAATCGCAATCATTCCAAGAGAGTTATACCCTACTTTCTTTTTTTTCTTCCTTTTCTTAGAATTACCCAATTTGCCAGCCTTCCTTTTTTAGCACATTTATACGCTTTATACCACAGAAGTTTACATCTTTTGACCGGAAATAGCAACCATTTTATCAAAAATTTAATAATTATTACAGGAATCTCCATAAATTTCGTACAGCATTTTACAAAAATATCTCCTAGAATCCTGTGGCAGATATACGCTCCGGATAAAAAGCCTAAAACCATAAAAAAACGCAGGATTCCTTCATTGCTCCTGTAAATCTCCGAAAAAACAAAAAAGGCACAACAAAGCCAGTATAGAATGTCTTCCGTCCCGACAGCTTTATCCGAATGTGCAAAAACATTCCTGAATGCAGCCAGCAGATCATAACACAAAAGGAGAACAGCACCCACAGCTATTGTCCGGAGCAGCAGAAGTAATTCATGATGAATAAATGCACTCATCTCTCACCGGAACATCCTTCTAAATAAGGATTCATCCCTGTTATCTGTATTCTTTGACAGATAGGTAAGACTGTCCACTTTTCCTTCCAGATCTACTTCTCCCTTTTCCAAATCAAGCTGCTTCACATGAAGCTGTTCTCCCTTTATTACAAGTTTCCCTGCCTGTGTAAAAAGCAGGATTTCTTTTTCATCAAAGGATTTAATATCCTTTACCCCGGTAATTCTCCCGTTCTGACGGTTTTCCAGCATCAGGCTGTGAGTTGAAAATATCTTCTTCTCTTCCACAGACGCCTCCCGGTCACAGCCTCCGGAAACTATGACCTGCCAATCTGTTACTTATCAGTAGTTTATGTGCCGGAAAATGGAAATAGACAATAAAATGTTAAAAATTTATATGTTCCCACTGCACAAATGCCAAAAGCTGCAAATTACCATCCGGAATCAAAGATATTTGTACATACTCTCTACATCTTCTTTTTTGACAGTTTCTTTTACATCCAGTACTTCTACTTTGACATTCTTACTTCCGAACTGGATTTCAATAGTATCTCCCGTCTTTACCTGTACAGATGCCTTGGCAGGCTTATCGTTGACAAGAACTCTTCCTGCATCACATGCTTCGTTTGCCACTGTACGGCGTTTGATCAGACGTGACACCTTTAAGTATTTATCTAATCTCATATTCTGCTCCTGTAAATGTCCTGTAAATGGATACTCACGAATTACTCCGCCAGAGTATCAAAAAAGGGGAACTTTCGTTCCCCCGGTTATCGCCTTTATTATTTACCGTTAACCATATCTTTTAATGCTTTTCCAGCTTTGAATTTCGGTGATTTAGAAGCTTCGATTTTCATAGTTTCACCAGTCTGAGGATTTCTTCCCTCGCGAGCAGCTCTTTCACTTACTTCAAATGTACCAAATCCTACTAACTGGATTTTTCCGCCATTTTTCAGTTCTTTAGAAACGACATCAACGAAAGATTTCAGAACGTCTTCTACGTCCTTCTTGGATAAGTTTGTCTCTTTCGCCATAGCTGCTACTAATTCTGTTTTATTCATGGTGTTTCCTCCTCTAATGATCTCTTTCTTGTTTGGTGGCATCTGCCAAAAGCGACAGAGCTCTATCCTCTATATATATACCTTTTTCCCCATATTGTCAAGGTTTTTCGTAACTGTTCCGTACAACTGTTCCGCACTGTTACTGAGGATAATCCCTGAAACATTCCTCTGCAAAATTCTCCCAGATTTCTCTCTGTCTGATAAGATTCTGAAGCTTTTCCACATTTTTCTCTGAAATCCACACCTTTTTGTGTGAATAATAATAATTTGCCAGTTTCCAGTATTTTTCAGGATAAGTGAAACGTACACGCAGATTTTTCCACTCTTCTGCCGAGATTGGACGGATTTTATGATATTCCCTGAGCATTTCCCCTGCCAGTTCCAGATTCCAGTTATATTTCTCCAGTATTTTTCTCATAAAACGATACAAATCTGCTACCTGAATATCAAAACTCCAGTGACCAAAATTTGTGACTGCCGTCCCCAAGTGATCACCTTTCAGCATCAGAATATTATGCTGATTATATTCTCCATGACATACCTGTCCTTCACGCCATGCCCTTTCCCTGAGATCATCATAATCCGTCTCGTCCAGAAGCTTTACTGCATACTGTGCCCTTTCAAGAAACTGCTCCACACTTGCCAGATAATTTTTCTCAAATACATTGGATGCTCCTTTGTTCCGTATAAATTTGCGTATCTTACGAAGCTCCTGATTGTGCCGGAGATATTCCTCCCTGAGAGATCTTTCCCTGTATTCCTCCACAGGTTCCATTTTCATTAAAATATGTAACCTTGCCAGTGTCCGGACACTTTTTAAAATATCTTCCCGGGATTTTGTGTCACACTCTTTTCCTTCATACCAGTGCTGGAGTGTAAACCTTTGTTCAGTCTTATCTTTACTGACCAGACTTTCCTGATTATTCCGCAGAAAATAATCGGTATTTATACCATTTTCCTGAAGTCTCATCAAAAGCTCCTGCTGTTTTTCCAGCTTTTTTTCAGAACCGTGAAATTCCCTCAGGATCAGAAGTCCCTGAGCTGTATAGCAGAGTAAAGCTCCTCTTGTCCTTGCAGAACGGTCTGCTGTCAGCTCATACTGAGCCAAAGTGCCAAGTCCGTAATCATACAATGACATATCCCCCTCTTAATCATCTTAATTCTTTCTATACATATGAAGAAAATCCGGTGGATATACCCCCGGATTTTCATAGAGCCACTGTTATTTACTATATTCTGATATACTGACCATTCCACAAAACTGCACTATTTCTCATCAAGCAGACCCAATAATATCTCTTTCTGATTCTTCTGTGGATCGACAAGTACTACTTCCAGCAGACGGTTCAGCGTTTCTCCTATCTCACGACCCGGCTTATAACCGGCTTCAATCAGATCTTTCCCTGTCACTGCCAGAGTTTTTAAAGATACACACTGATGTTCATTAATGATCGTCTCATAAGCCTCTTTCACCTTATCCAGACGTTCCTGCTTCTCTGTGCGTCTGTAATCACTCTGTGCCAGCATATCTGCCTGCTGCACTTCCAGATAATACGGGAAGAGATCCTCACCGATACGGTTCACTGCCCTGCGCACTGCCTTTGTCGTTCCATCCGGTCTGTCATCATGCCATTTTACCAGACGGGTTACCTTGCGGATCGTATCATTATCGAATTTCAGCCTGCGCAGAATCTGTGCAGCCATCTTTTCTCCCGCAATCCCATGCATCTTGAAATGATCTCTTCCATTCTCATCTGTTTTCCGGACAACCGGCTTTCCAATGTCATGAAGCAACATGGTAATCCTGAGAACTTTATCTGCCCGTACATGACAGAGACTGTGCAGGATATGCTCCCCTACTGTATAACAGTGGTGCGGCGTATTCTGGGATGTTGTCATACATGCATCAAACTCCGGAAGAAATTCAGCTGTGATCCCGGCTTCATAAGCCACCCTGAGATAATCCGGATGAGGAGACATCAGGAGCTTCACAAGCTCTACCTGAGTCCGCTCTGCGCTGACATGCTTCAGATTCGGTGCCAGAACCTTCAGTGCCTTACGAGTCTCTTCTTCAATGGCAAAGCCCAACTGCGCACTGAAACGGACTGCACGCATGATCCGCAGTGCATCCTCTGTAAAACGCTCCAGCGGATCTCCCACACAGCGGATGATTTTTCTTTCAATATCCTCCAGTCCGCCGAAAAGGTCCACCAGTCCTGAAGAAGGATTGTATGCCATTGCATTGATGGTAAAATCCCGGCGTTTCAGGTCTTCCTCAAGGCTTGCTGTAAAGGTGACCTCTTTGGGATGTCTGCCGTCCTCGTACTCACCATCTACACGATAAGTCGTGACCTCATATCCTTCTTTTTCCATAAGAACAGTCACTGTTCCATGCTGCAGACCTGTATCCACTGTTCTGTGAAACAAAGCCTTGACCTGCTCCGGCTTTGCGGATGTGGTGATGTCCCAGTCATCCGGGCTCCGTCCCAGAATGGAATCACGCACACAGCCGCCTACCACATAGGCTTCATAGCCTGCTTTTTCCAGTATATGCAAAATTATTTCCGCGTTTTTCGGTATTTCCAGAATCATATGACCATCCTTATCTTCTTCTATTTATTCTTAACCCCGAAAACCGGCACTCAGATATCTCTGCTGCCGGTTTTCTTTATTTTCTTATTGATTAGTATGCTCTTCCCCAGTAAACCATCTTCTTGGCAGGTTTTCCACAGCATACGCAGACATCACTTAAATGTTCCTGCTCAAACGGCATACATCTGGATGTAGCCTGAACATCTTCTTTGATCTTGTCCTCACATGCGCGGTCACCGCACCACATAGCTTTTACGAAGCCTGGTTTGTTAACAATAGTATCTTTGAATTCTTCATAGTTTGTAGCAACATAAGTATGGGAATCTCTGTGCTTACGTGCACGCTCCAGCATATCTTTCTGGATTGTTTCCAGGATTTCCTGTACTTTCTCCACAAGCTCATCAAATGTAACAGTATATTTCTCTCTTGTATCGCGACGGCAAATGACAGCCTGACCATTCTCGATATCCTTCGGGCCGCACTCGATACGGATCGGAATACCACGCATTTCCTGCTCTGCGAATTTGAATCCCGGGCTCTTGTCTGTGTCGTCTACTTTTACGCGGACTCCTGCTGCTTTTAATGCTGCAAACATCTCATCTGCTTTCTCAAGAACGCCTTCTTTTCTCTGCTGGATCGGAATGATCACTGCCTGTACAGGAGCGATTCTCGGAGGCAACACCAGACCACTGTTATCACCATGTACCATGATAATAGCACCGATCATACGTGTTGTCATTCCCCAGGATGTCTGATGTACATACTGAAGTTTATTTTCTTTATCTGTATACTGGATGCCGAATGCTCTTGCAAATCCATCGCCAAAGTTATGGCTGGTACCGGACTGCAGTGCTTTTCCGTCATGCATCAGTGCTTCGATCGTGTATGTGTCTTCTGCTCCGGCGAATTTCTCGTGTTCTGCCTTTCTTCCTGCTACGAATGGGATAGCCATTGTCTCTTTATAGCAATCCTTATAAACTTCCCACATCTGGATTGTTCTTTCTTCTGCTTCTTCATATGTTGCATGGATCGTATGACCTTCCTGCCATAAAAATTCTCTTGAACGAAGGAAAGGTCTTGTTGTTTTTTCCCATCTTACAACCGATACCCACTGATTGTAAAGCTTAGGTAAATCTCTGTAAGAATGAACAACATCTCTGAAATGTTCGCAGAAAAGAGTTTCCGACGTAGGTCTTACGCAAAGCCTTTCTTCAAGCTTTTCGTTTCCGCCGTATGTTACCCATGCACATTCAGGTGCAAAGCCCTCAACATGGTCTGCCTCTTTTTGAAGCAAACTTTCAGGGATAAACATTGGCATATTAACATTCTCGTGACCAAGCTCCTTGAACATACCGTCAAGAATTCTTTGAATATTTTCCCAAATTGCGTAGCCGTAAGGTCTTATTACCATACAGCCTTTTACGCTTGTGTAAGAAACGAGCTCTGCTTTTTTGCACACGTCAGTGTACCATTTCGCAAAATCCTCGTCCATAGATGTGATGGAATCAACCATCTTTTTTTGGTCGTTTGCCATATTTGTGACTCCTTGTCATATGATAATGATAGTTTAGATAATAGTTTTAAATTACGTTTAATTCTTATTATATAATAACAGGGACAAGATGTAAACACTATTTTTGAACAAAAATTTTAAACAGAATTCGTTTTTTTGTGACATATTGCCATTTCTTTTGCTTGTTCTTGATTTGTTCATAATTGGTTGATATATTAGAGCTGTAGGCAAAATATGCTTATAGCGGTTATCTATGGTAAATATGATATGTGTTTGTTGTCTTTTTGCACAAATATAATTTGATTGTTTTGTGTAAT
>OIDC01001019.1_pt1 | contig 10897 bp, 15 predicted proteins | sample 1581401 | NCBI WGS metagenome assembly OIDC01 (sample SAMEA3882518, study PRJEB24775) | human gut metagenome | biome: human-associated habitat; feature: intestine environment; material: feces | place: Netherlands | collected 2009/2010 | reverse complement strand
AGAAGGCCGGCGCCACCGACAGCATCACGCTGACGGGCGGCTGCGCGAAGAACGCCGGCCTGAAGCAGGCCATCGAGCACGTGCTGAAGTTCAAAGTCGTTGAGCTGAAGACCGACCCGCAGCTGATGGGCGCTCTGGGTGCTGCCGAGTACGCTCGCCAGAAGGGTCTCGCCAAGAAGTAAGGAGACGATTACATGAAACTGTTGAAGAAGCTTCTCACCATCCTGCTGGCTACCTCCGGCGCTCTGTTCACCGTGTACCAGTTCAATCTGGATATGAAGCTCGTTGGCTGGCTGTACAATGTCCTCCATGAGTTCCATACCCGCAAACCGGTTACGACCGAGTTCTAAGTAAATCCCGCAAGCGGCCGCTGAGCGATCAGCGGCCGCTTTTTTCTGCGCCGTGCGCAGAAAAAAGCAAACGATCCCATTCGAGGCGGCTGCTGACTGCCAGCGGCTTTCCGGCTTGCGGAGCATAGACAAAAGCAAACGATCCCATTCGAGATGGGTGCGCTTATCCCCAGTAGCCGGAGATGCCGTCCGGCGCGTGCGCCTTGCTCGGCGGGATGGCGTCGTTTTTCCGGTTGCCGTGCAGGACGCTGTGGTCGCGCGCCGCCGCGCGCTGATCGTGCCCGGTCGGCACAGGCGCGGGCTTGCGCCCGCCGCGTTTATCTTCTTTCATGTGTTCCTCCTTGTCAGACCAGTCCGAAGACGGCCAGGATCAGCCCGTAGATCACGCTTGCGCTGATGCCGTAGACGATCACCGGCCCTGCGATCGTGAAGATCTTCACTGCCGTGCCCGTGACGAGCCCCTCGGTCTTGAATTCCAGCGCCGGTGATACGACGGCGTTGGCAAACCCCGTGATCGGCACCAGAGATCCTGCCCCGGCGAACCGCGCCAGATCGTCGTAAACGCCCAGCCCCGTCAGCAGCGCACCGAGAAACACCAGCGTGATCGAGCACCAGGCCGACGCCGTTTCCACCGCTGCGCCGCAGGCTGTGTACAGGTCAGTCAGTGCCTGCCCAAGCGTGCAGATCACGCCACCGACCAGCCCCGCGCGCAGCAGGTCGCCCCAGATGGGCGAGCGCGGCGAGAGCGAATCGACAAACGCCGCATATTCTTCGTTGCTCATGCGCATTGTCCTCATCTCCTGCGCACAGTATGGCCGCGCGCGCGCAAAACTATGCAACAAGCGCCTCCGCACGGCATGCACGGAGACGCTTGTTGTTTTTAAATGTATGTTTGATGTACTATGTACCGGTTTTTTGTATGTCGAAAACCGCTCGTTCGGTATGCGAGCCAAAGAAGTCCGATGGCGCTCGTGAAGAAAAAAAGCGGCAGAGATAAAACACGGGACTGCTCGCGGGGCGCAGCAAAGAGTCTTGCCGGCGGTCATTTTTCCATATGTTGCTTATTTTAAAATGGTGATCCCCTCGAGCGCCAGCAGCTTTCGCTTAATCTCCAGCCCGCCGGCATAGCCGGTGAGTGTGCCGTTCGCGCCGATGACGCGGTGGCAGGGGATGACGATCGGGATCGGGTTGTGGTGGTTGGCCATGCCGACGGCGCGGCTGGCACTCGGGCTGCCGATGGCGGCGGCGAGCTCGCCATACGTGCGCGTCTCGCCGTAGGGGATGGCGCGCAGCGCCGACCAGACCCGCTGCTGAAACGCGGTGCCGCGCGGGGCGAGCGGCAGGTCGAATGTCCGCCGCGTGCCCGCAAAGTATTCCCGCAGCTGCGCCTCGGCCGCGTCGAGCAGGGGTGAGACGTCCTGCGCGCCGTCTGCGCCGAAGCGGATGGCTGTGACGGCGGCTTCGTCCGCCTGGAGCGTCAGCGGGCCGATGGGCGTTTCGATGGTGCGTGTGCTCATGTCTCCAGCACCAGATTTTCCACGCCGGACTTTTCAAATTCGTCCATGTATTCATCCATGCGGGCGTTGAGCTCGGTATAGTCGGCGGGCTCGCTGTCGAGACAGCCCAGGTCGCGCCGCGCCAGCTCCTCGGCCAGAATGTCGAAAAACACGGCGTCCTCATAGTCGGCGATGGCCTCGTGAATGCCGCCGTTTTCGTAGGCGGGCGAGGGGAAAATGTGCCCCTGCCAGCGGGAAATGAGCGCGTTCATGCCGTTTTTGGCGCACTGCGCAAAGAGCTTTTCCTGCAAAATATCGTAATCCTCAAACCGGTCTTTCTCGCGTGTGGAGTTGAGGATCCAGTTGCCGATGTAGACGAGATCCAGCAGCCGCCGGAACTCCTTGTCGGTGAGTTCTATGTTCATCCGGTCATCCCTCCCGACGGGAGCAGCGCCCCCGAAAAATGGCTTGCATCCGCAGCGGACGGCGGCGGATGCGCTTGTGCTACCATTATAGCAAACGGTGACGGGAAATTCTACACCATTTTTCTGTTGCGAAGTTGGACAAAACAGTATATAGTAATAGAATCGCACAATTATGCAAAGGAGGCGGCGTATGCAGGTCGTCATCACGATCGAGGGCTCCCAGGCCGATGTTTTCGAGCAGGAGCCGGACGAGCTGGTGCAGTTTTCGACCGACGGGGAGTATACCTGCGTCGACGGCTGCGGCATGCTCACCTATCCCGAGAGCGAGCTGACCGGCATGGCCGGCACGCTCACGACCATCACTTTCACGCCGTCGAGCGCCGTGCTCAAGCGCACCGGCACCGTCACGAGCCGGATGGTCTTTGCCCCCGGCGCGCGCAACACGTTTTTGTACCAGACGCCGTATGGCACCAGCACGGTGGGGCTGGAGACGCAGCGCTACCGCTCCACGCTGGGCGAGCGCGGCGGGGTGCTGGATCTGTTGTATGTTGTGGATTTTGACCATGCCTGCGCCAACCGCAACCAGCTGAAGATCACCGTCCGAGAACAATAAGATTATAGAATAGAGGGTAACTGATTATGGCCAATCGAATCGAACAGGCACGCGCCGCCGTGGATGCGTGCATCCGGGAAGCATATCTGCGCGCCGCCGCGGCGGGCGATCTGCCCGAGGGCGCGGACGTGCGCGGCTCCGTCGAGCAGCCGAAGGACACCGCCAACGGCGACTTTGCCGCCAACCACGCCATGGCGTCGGCCAAGACCATGCACATGGCGCCGCGCAAGATCGCCGAGGCGCTCATCGCGCACATGGAGTTGGACGGCACGTGGTTTGCCTCCGTTGAGGCGGCAGGGCCGGGCTTTTTGAACTTCCGCCTGTCCGACAAGTGGTATCAGGACGTGCTGTCCGCCGTCGAGAGCTCCGGCGCGGACTACGGCCGCGTGGACGACGGTCACGGGGAGAAGGTCATGGTGGAGTTCGTGTCCGCCAACCCAACCGGCCCCATGACGATCGGCAACGCGCGCGGCGGCGTGCTCGGCGACGCGCTCGCGTCCGTGCTCGACCGCGCGGGCTACAATGTCTGGCGCGAGTTTTACGTCAACGACGCCGGCAATCAGGTCGACCTGTTCGGCAAGTCCATCGAGGCGCGCTATCTTCAGCTCATCCAGGGCGAGGACGCCGTGGAATTCCCGGACAACGGCTACCACGGCGACGACATCCGGGAGCTTGCCAAACTGATCTACGAGCGTGACGGCGACAAGTACCTCACCATGCCGAGCGCCGAGCGCTGCGCGGCGTTCGTGGCCTTCGGCCTGCCGTACAACATTGCGCGTATGCAGCGCGACCTCGAGCGCTACCGCATCCATTTTGATCAGTGGTTTCTTGAGAGCAGCCTGCACAGTTCCGGCTACGTGGCCGAGACGGTGCAGCTGCTTGTGGACGCCGGCCTGACGTATGAAAAGGACGGCGCGCTCTGGCTGCGCAACACCGACCTCGGCGCCGATAAGGACGAGGTTTTGCGCCGCTCGAACGGGTTTTATACGTACTACGCGGTCGACATCGCCTATCACCGCAACAAATTCATCGAGCGCGGCTTTGACCGCGTCATCGACGTCTGGGGCGCGGATCACCACGGCCACGCCATTCGCTTCGCCGCGACTATGCGCGCGCCCGCGCTGGGGCTTGAGGGCCGCAAGCTCGACTTCCTCATCATGCAGATGGTGCGCCTCATGCGCGGCGACGAGATCGTCAAGGTCTCCAAGCGCACGGGTAAGGCGCTCTCGCTCGCTGACCTCATGGACGAGATCGGCGTGGATGCCTGCCGCTTCTTCTTCAACGCCAAGCCGGACTCGCATCTGGAGTTTGACCTCGACCTCGCCATCCGGCAGGACAGCGAAAACCCCGTCTACTACGTCCAGTACGCGCACGCGCGCATCTGCACGCTGCTCGCCGCCATGGCCGAGGTCGGCTGCGCCGTGCCCACTGCGGCGGATGTGGACGTGGCCCTGCTCACGACGCCGCAGGAGCACGAGCTCATCAAGCAGATCGCCATGCTCCCGGAGGAGATCCACCTTGCCGCGCGCGATTACGATCCCAGCCGTATCAACCGCTACGTGACGGAGCTGGCCGCGCGCTTCCACCGGTTCTACAATGTCTGCCGCATCAAGGACGCGGAGCCCGCCGTGCGCGACGCGCGCCTGAAGCTGGCCGACACGACGCGCCGCGTGCTCGAGATCGGTCTGGACATCATCGGCGTGACCGCACCGGAAAAAATGTGACCGGAATTTTGAGACAAGCAAATGCCCTCCCACGCGCACGCGGGGGAGGACATTTTTGCGCTTCCGGACAGAAACGGCAACAGCGTGCCGCCGGAGAGTGGCGACACGCTGCTGTCGAGAGAGCAAAAATAAGAAGAGAAAAGAAAGAAATCGGAAGAACGTTGAGTTAATTTATTAACTAACGTGATTATTTTATAACACATTCGTGCGGCGTTGTAAAGTGAAAAGTGCGAATTTTTGCAAAATAGGCGTTTCGTCAAGAAAATATCAGTCCAGATGGGCGCTTTTGTGCAATTTGTCGGCGGCGCTATGCGCCCCAGATCCAGCGCACGAGCGCGGCGGCCACGAGAAAGCCGGTCAGGTCGGCGGCGATGGCGGCAGGGATCGCCCAGCGGCTGCGCCGGACGCCGCAGGCGCCGAAATACACGGCCAGCACGTAGAACGTCGTCTCGGTCGAGCCGAGCATGACGGCGGCGGTGCGGCCGATGCGGGAATCGGGCCCGTAGGCGCCGATGATGTCGCTGGCCGCGGCCAGCGCGCCGCTGCCGCTGACCGGCCGCACGACCATGAGGATCGCCGTCTCCGGCGGGATGCCGAGCCACGCCAGCACCGGCGCGCACAGGCGCATGAGCGCATCGAGCGCCCCGGAAGCGCGCAGCATGCTCACAGCCGCCAGCAGCGCCACCAGGGCGGGGAAGATGCGCACCACGGTCCGCAGCCCGTCGAGCGCTCCGGCCGTCAGCGCAGAAAAGACGTCCGTCCCCGTCAGCGCGCCGTAGAGCCCCACACCGGCCAGCAGCGCCGGGACGGTCAGCGCCAACACGTCGCTCACCGCCATACGCGCGACAGGCACTTCCCGGTCAGCAGTCCGACCGTGACCGAGCACAGGGAGGTCACCCACACGGCCGGCAGAATATCGAACGGCACGGCCGCGCCCGCCGCCTCGCGCACCGCGGCGATCGTGACCGGCAGCAGCTGGATCGACGCCGTGTTGAGCACCACAAGCAGGCACAGCTCGTCGCTGGCGGTGTCGCCGCGCAGCTCGCGCGCCATTGCCTGGGCCGCGCGCACACCGGCCGGTGTCGCTGCGTTGCCGAGCCCGAGCAGATTCGCGCTCACGTTCATGCTCAGCGCATCGAGCGCCTGCACATCGCGCGCGGCGTGCGGGAACAGCCGCCGCAGCACAGGCCGCAGCAGCCGCGACAGCCCGCCTGCGATGCCGCAGCGCCGCATGAGCTCCATCACGCCCGACCAAAGGCAGATCATACCGCCCACCGTCAGGCAAAAATCCACAGCCTGCTGCACGCCCTGCGCCGCCGCAGCACCGAGCTGCGCACCGCGTCCGGAGGCCGCGCCGAAGGCCAGCGCGACGCATATCATGCTGACCCATATCCGGGACAGTGCCATCGTGGTCGCTCCTTTCTATAAAAAATTTTAAGTTTTCGGTGATTATTCACAAAAACATATTATGCGCAAGGGAACCAAAATATGCAAATGGTAGAAAAACGTAAATTAGCTGTGAACGTTTGTCGAATCCGTTGACATTTTGACAACCTTTGGTATAATGCAGTTGTTGAAATGAATGATTTTTGAGTCATCCTTTCCCTTATCCCATACGTATTGGAGGACACATTTATGAAATCTACCGGTATTGTTAGAAAAGTAGACGAGCTCGGCCGCATCGTGCTTCCCATCGAGCTGAGAAGAACGCTCGGCATCGAGGAGAAGGACCGCATCGAGATCTTTGTGGATGGTGAGTCCATCATCCTGCGCAAGTATCAGCCGGCCTGCATCTTCTGCGACAACGCGAAGGACATCATCAACTACAAGGGCAAGAACATCTGCCCCGACTGCATCCGCGCCATGAACGAAAAGCTCTGAGCGGAGCTGAAAAAAGTCCCCTGACCGCTGGTCAGGGGACTTTTTTGCGCCAAAAATCAAAATATTATTTTGATAGAAGATTCTGCCATCTACGCTCAGGCGTTGAGCGCCATCTGATACAATTCGTTTTTGCCGAAGCCGGTGTCGGCGGCGGCGAGCTTGCACGCCTCTTTGAGCGCGCGGCCCTCGCTGCGGTAGCGTGCCACGATCTCGAGCGCCTGCTCGGCCGTGACGACCGGCTCCGAGCGCTCGGGTGCGCCGCGCAGCACGAGCACGAATTCGCCCTTCGGCGGCGTCTCGGTGAAGTAGGCCACCGCGCCGTCGAGCGTCGTGCGCAGCTTTTGCTCATGGAGCTTGGTCAGCTCGCGCGCGAGCGTGATCTCCCGCGCGCCGCCGAACGTGTCGCGCAGGTCGCAGAGCGTGCGCAGCAGCTTGTGCGGCGCTTCGTAGAAGATCATCGTGCGCGTCTCGCCGCGCAGGCGCTCAAGATGCTCGCGCCGGGTCTTGCCGCTCACGGCGAGGAAGCCCTCGAAGCAAAACTGCTGCGTCGGCAGGCCGGAAACGGCCAGCGCCGCGATGGCCGCGCACGGGCCGGGGATGACCTGCACGTCGATGCCCTGCTCGGCGCACTGGCGCACGATGTCCTCACCGGGGTCGGAGATGGCGGGCATGCCGGCGTCGGTCACGAGCGCGCACGTCTCACCGGCGAGCAGCCGGGCGACGATCTTCTCACCGCTGGCGTACTTGTTGTGCTCGTAGTAGCTCACGCACGGCTTTTTGATCTCAAAGTGGTTGAGCAGCTTTGCGGTCACGCGCGTGTCCTCGGCGGCGATGAAGTCGACGCTGCGCAGCGTCTCCAGCGCGCGCACGGACAGGTCGCCGAGGTTGCCGATCGGCGTGCCGACCAGATACAGTGTTCCGCTCATAGTCACGTCCTCCTGTGATAAATTCTGCGGATCTCTTCCGAGTCCGTGCCGTCGGGTGCGCACAGTGCCAGCGGCGGCAGGAGCTTGAGCCCCGGCTTTCCGCCGCGGCGTGCCTCGACCAGTACGAGGTTGGGCGCGGCGTCGGCCTTGTATGCCACGGTGCGCAGGCGCTTGGGCTCGAGCCCTGCGGCCGTGAGCGCGCACAGCAGCTCACTGAGCCGCTCCGGCCGGTGCACGAGCGCGGCCGAGCCGCCCCAGCGCGTGAGATAGGCCATGGCGGCGCAGATGTCCTGCATGGTGCAGGTGCGCTCGTCGCGCGCGTGCGCCCGCATGGGGTCGGGCGAGGTGTAGCCGCTGCCGGCGGCGAAATACGGCGGGTTTGCAACGACAAGGTCAAAGCTCCCGGCGGGGAGCAGCGTGCGGTGCGCGCGCAGGTCGGCGCAGAGGATCTGCGCCCGGTCGCTCAGGCCGTTTGCTCTGATGTTGTCGCGCGCGAGCTGTGCCGCGTCCGGCTGCAGTTCAATGCCGACGGCGGCCGCCTGCTCCAGTGCGCGCAGCAGCAGCACCGTCAGCACGCCCGCGCCGCAGCCGAGGTCGGCAATGCGCCGTGCGCGGCGCTGCGCCGCAAAATCGGCCAGCAGCACGCTGTCCGTGCCGAGGGCAAACCCCGCGCCGGAGCGCACAAAGCGCGGTCCGCCGGGCCACAGGTCGTCATATTCCGGTTGGGTCATGGCGCACGCTCCTTCCGTTGCCGTCATATAGACAGAGGCGATATGCAGCTTGCATATCGCCTCATTCGTTTGCGTTGTTCTCCGAGCGGAACTTAGTCGACGGAGATCGCACCCACCGGGCAGTTCGCAGCGCAGGTGCCGCACTCCATGCAGCTGTCCGCGTTGATGACGTACTTGCCATTGCCCTCGGAAATCGCCTCAGCCGGGCAGTTCGCAGCACAGGTGCCGCACATGACGCAATCGTCGCCAATAACAAATGCCATTGTAATTACCTCCTATGATTTTGACCAGACTTCTCTTCCTCTGGTATGGAGTCATTGTAGCACAAAAATCCGAAAAATCAACCGTCATTTTCGAAATTCGGAAAAGCATGTTGATTAAAATACAGGAAGGGGTGGAAATAATAAAAATCAGCTTCCCGGATTCGGCAGTTTCCTTGTGCCGGCCGGGGGATAATAGAGGCGTATGACCAGCGAAGGAGGCAAACGATCTATGCGCGGCAGCGAACGGTTTACACAGCGGGCATCCACGGCGATCACAAAGGCGCACGACGCAGCCCTGGGCATGGGGCACAGTTATGTGGGCACGGAGCATCTCCTGCTCGGCATCATCCGGGAGGGGGAGGGGCTCGGCGCCCGCATCCTGACCGATAACGCGCTGACGGACGCCGTGCTCACGCGCATGGTCACGGAGACGGTCGGCCGCGGCGTGCCCGGCGCGCCCGAGCAGGGGCTCAGCCCCCGGGCGCGGCACGTCATCGAGCTGGCCGCCGAGGATTCCAATCGCCTCGGTCACTGCTATGTCGGCACGGAGCACCTGCTCATGGGCATCCTCCGCGAGGCGGACAGCGCCGGTGCGCGCATCATCGTGGCGGCCGGCGGCGACCTGAACAAGATCTACACGGACATCATGGACGTGTTCGGCCGGCCGGAGTATAAGCCCCGGCCGCAGCAGGGCGCGCCGCGCGCACAGCCGCGCCGCGCTGCCGAGACGAAAACGCTCGACCAGTACGGCCGCGACCTCACGGAGCTTGCCGCAGCCGGACGTATGGACCCGGTCATCGGCCGCGACCGCGAGATCGAGCGCGCCATCCAGATCCTCTCGCGCCGCAGCAAGAATAACCCCGTGCTCATCGGCGAGCCCGGCGTCGGCAAGACGGCGGTGGCCGAGGGGCTGGCGCAGCGCATTTCGGACGGCAACGTGCCCGAGGATCTGCGCAACAAGCGTATTGTGAGTGTGGACCTGACGGCCATGCTCGCGGGCACAAAGTACCGCGGCGACTTTGAAGAGCGCGTTAAGTGCGTCCTGCACGAGGTGCAGCGAGCGGGGAATGTGATTCTCTTCATCGACGAGCTGCACACGATCGTCGGCGCGGGCTCGGCCGAGGGCGCGATCGACGCGGCGAACATTCTCAAGCCCGCGCTCGGGCGCGACGAGCTGCAGATCATCGGCGCGACGACGCTCGAGGAGTACCGCAAGTATATCGAAAAGGACGCGGCGCTCGAGCGGCGCTTTCAGCCCGTGCGTATCGCAGAGCCAACGCCCGAGCAGAGCCTGCAGATCCTGCGCGGCCTGCGCGCGCGGCTCGAGGCGCACCACCGCCTGAAGATCACGGACGAGGCGCTCGACAAAGCGGTCGCACTCTCGGTGCGCTATATCGGCGACCGCTGGCTGCCGGACAAGGCCATCGACCTTGTGGACGAGGCGGCCTCGCGCGTGCGCATGCAGGCGCTCGTGCAGCCGGAGCGGGTGCACGCGCTGGAGATGCAGCTGACGAACACGACCGCGGATATGGAAAGCGCCGTGCGCGCGCAGAATTTCGAGCGCGCGGCCCGCCTGCGCGACCGCGAGCAGAAGCTGCGCACGGAGCTCGAGCAGCTGCGCAGTCAGTGGGAGCAGACGCATGCCGGCCCCGTGCGCGCCGTGACGGGCGAGGACGTGGCCGAGATCGTCTCGCTCTGGACGGGCATCCCGGTCGCGGGCATCACGTCGAGCGAGAGCCAGCAGCTGCTGCAGATGGAGGCGTCGCTGCGCCGCCGCGTCGTCGGGCAGGAGGAGGCCGTGCACGCGGTCTCGAACGCGATCCGCCGCAGCCGCGTCGGTCTCGGCGACCCGAACCGCCCGATCGGCAGCTTTCTGTTCCTCGGCCCGACCGGCGTCGGGAAGACGGAGCTCTGCCGCGCGCTGGCCGAGGCGCTCTTCGGCGACGAGCAGGCGCTCATCCGCGTGGATATGTCGGAATATATGGAGCGGCACAGCGTGTCGCGGCTCATCGGCTCGCCGCCGGGGTATGTCGGACACGAGGAGGGCGGCCAGCTCACGGAAAAGGTGCGGCGCAAGCCCTATGCCGTCGTGCTCTTCCCCTACATGCAGAGTGTGCGCTTCCTGTGGGACTACCTCAATGGTGACGGCTATTGGAAGGTGCAGTATCCCACCCTCAACCTTGTCAGGGCTCAAAATCAGTTTGAGTTGGTGAAGCGTGTCGAAGAGGCCATGCCAGCCATCAATGCTTTTATCAATTCTCAGTTGAATTGATCCTGCCGTGGCTACTTTGTATAAAACGGATCCTGTAGGACTCTATTTCATGTAGGAGTGTCCCTGCAGGATTCTATTTCATGATTTGCAGGTAAGTACCCACCTTGAATACTTTGAAAAGTAAGAGGGAGGGGTTCTTTCCTGTCAGATTGCGCCTTATCAGCGTGGCAAGGGGAGTGTAGATTTGTCTTGCCACGCCAAGCAGGTGCTTCCGCC
>OIDC01001016.1_pt1 | contig 10940 bp, 10 predicted proteins | sample 1581401 | NCBI WGS metagenome assembly OIDC01 (sample SAMEA3882518, study PRJEB24775) | human gut metagenome | biome: human-associated habitat; feature: intestine environment; material: feces | place: Netherlands | collected 2009/2010 | reverse complement strand
CAGCATAACAAAACCCCATATCCAGCTCGGATATGGGGTTTTGATACAGACTGAATAGAGGCAACTTATTGTTACCTCTATTTTTCATACATTATCACTGATGTTTCAAACCAGTTATCAGCTACATCAGTTTTTAAAATTCCACCATATTTTTCTGCAATATTTTGAACACTCTTTAACCCTATTCCATGATTTATCTCATCATTTTTTCTTGTCCTTTTATCCTTGTGTATGATTCCGTCAAATGAATTTCCTACTAATATTTTAATGTAACCCTGCTTATAAACAATATCGATAGTTATCTTCTTTTCATCGTTCTCTCCTAGGAGACTTAACGCTTCAAGTGCATTATCGATAAGATTACAAATAACAATATTTAAATCAAATGAACTGATAAGAATTTGCTCAGGAAGAACAACATGATAACTTTTTTCAACGCTATTGTTCTCTAACGGTGCCAATTTGTAATTCAGAACACTGTCGATCGTTTCATTTCCTGAATCGATAATAACATTATTACTATAAATATAATCATTGGTTTCAGCAAGGTAATCTTTAAGCTGATCATATTTCTCAGCACTAAGCAAACTTTGCATGTTGATAATATGATTTTTCATATCATGCTTTAAAAATCTTATCTTCATCTGAGATTCCTGCATTAAATGCAACTGATTAAGATAAGCCTTGTTTTGCTGCTCAATTATATTATTTTCGTATTTTTCAGAAAACAAATTAATTAGATTATCATACAAATAAAACATGTCAACATTAATAAGCAAAATTATCACAGAACAGATAAGTGATACAATATTTAATTTGACCGCTGTTAAGTAACCAATAATAATGCTAACAAATGGTATTATTATAACAGTTATATAGTACATAACAGGTAAACTAACGTTAAGTTGATTTTTTTTGAAAAAACTATGCGATACAATATTTACAAAGGCTACCATAACTATGTTAGAAACAAACCCTTGTTCAAAAAAGATTGAATGAATATTTAATACAGATTGTATGGCTACAACCAGTGTATCCAGAACGATAAGTACTGCACAAAGTATGAATGACGATCCAATCGAATAAATAAATTTATTTTTGTGGTAAATTGCTATCAAACAATACGGCACAAAATTTGATAAAAGATTTATAATCCAATTACCAAACAGTAAATACGCACAGCTATTTATAATGTAATAAAGTGTAAACAGAACAACATCTGATTTTGCCGATTCTTTTTTCTTTTGTAAAAACACATTGGAAAACTGATAAGTGGCATATATGTGAAACACATTTGAAAACAAATAAAATAAAGTAGTCATATCATTCTTTCAACAGCTGTTCACTGACCTCCATTTTCTTATTAGGGCTTATCGGCAATTCCACTCGGTCTATGCCAATAAGGACGACTGAATGTGACGTGAATCTTTCAATATAATTTTTATTTACTAAATAAGATTTATGAATACTGATAAAATCACTTAAACTTTCATTGTCAAGCAGGTTAGATAATTTTCCGTAAAAGGTATATTGATTCGTAATAGTATGGATCACTATTGTTCTGCCCTGACTCTCAAAATAACAAATATTAGATACTATGATACTGTTTTTGACTTTATGTGCAGTATATTCAAACACCTTTTTTCTCTTAGCCTGATCCAAATAATAAGTTTCAAAAAATTCAACTATTCTTTCATAGGTAATTGGCTTTTTTATATAATCATAGGGCCTTATTTTAATGGAGTCAATAGCATACTCGCCATAAGATGTCACATAAACGATAGCAGTGTTGTCATTGGCATACAGTCCACGCAATCTTTTCCCAAGTTCAATACCATTCATTTGTTTTTCATCATTATTTTTAAATTCAATATCGAGCAATATAACATCAAACGAGTTCCCCTTGAGATACTCGTCCATTAATTCCTCACAAGTATCAAATCCTGCATGATCAATTTCTCTGTCACATTGCATTGAATAATCTAACAAATACTTTGATAAACTTTCCTGCATATGTTTATCATCATCACAAATTGCAACTCTGATCATACGATCACCGCCTTTATACGCCATTATACCAAACATTTTTCAGAAAATCAATACATATTTTATCAATTTTCTGGTATAATAGTTTACAAAACAAAATATAATTTTTTCGCAAAATCTGCACCTACAGGCAAAAAGGCAAAAAATCAACGTAAAATCATGCATTATTTACTACCAATCAGATGTTTCTGACGGCTAAAAACTTTTAAGCTACAAAATTAAGCTTTTCAACATATTTCTTTTTTGTATCAAGCGATGAGTGAACATAGTGGTTAAGTGTAATATTAACATTAGAATGACCTAGCAACTCGCTGACAGTTTTAGCATCAAAGCCATTCTCAATACAAACAGTAGCGTATGTGTGACGCAGTAAATGAAAATTAACGTTTCGTATTCCACACTTTTTCAGGACGGATTTAAATCTGTTCTGCATTGTTCTCGGTTCGATCAGCTTGTGAGTTCCGGAAAGAATATAATTGTTTTCATTTTGTCGCCTTTCGTTAAGAATGTTTACAAGAAAGTTTGGTATTGGAATTTCCCGCTCTGATGTCCTGCTTTTTGGTGAACCAACAATGATCTTTGTTTTTGAATTTCCAATTTTATCATTAATACGTTGAACAGTTTTTGAAATACGGATAATGCCACTCTGCAAATCAATATCGCTCCATTTTAAAGCACAAATCTCGCCAATACGCATACCGCTGTACATAGTAAGCAGTATACCAATGTTTGTGTTGTTCAGATTATTAACTAAATGGTTTTGCAAGTTTTTACGCTCGCTTTCGTTCAGTACCGAAATTTCATTCCTTTGGATCTTTGGCATAGAAATACTGCACATTGGATTACGCAAGCCATACTCCTGCTCTGAATACTTAGCAATCGAACGCATTGCTACTATGATATCGTGAACAGTCTTGGCTGACAGTCCACTATTTCTGTCAGATTTTCCATATTTCAGAAGATAGTCGATAAAAGCGTTGATTTTCGGAGTATTTAACTCACAATATTTTATCTTCTCAAAATACGGAATTATATGCTTAGTCACTATCTTTTCATAACAGCAATAGCTAGACTCCTTAACACGCAGTTTAGTGCTGCCGAGCCATTCAAGCGATAATTCATGCAAGGTTTTACCGCCAACGACAGGTGAATACTTTTCAGAAGTCGTATACGCATAAAGCATCTTTTCTTTAAGCTCTGTAAGATTTCTTGAGTACAGATACCTATACTTCAAGTTTCCGTTATCATCTCTTCCAAACGGAATACGCCCCTCGAAACGTCCGTCTTTTCTCTTGTAAATGTTCATTATATTCTTCATTTTATCGCCCTCCTCGTACTGAAATTCTGACGGCTGAAAACTTTATCATCCGTGTTTTTTGATAATTTTTTTTATTTTGACTTTACAAAAACCATTTGATGTGATATAATGTGCTTAAATTCTATCACATTAGTCAAAATAGCGATCAAAATCGCCTTAAATAGTCTTTCGCAAAGGTGCAGATTTTGCGAAAGAAAAACAGCTGATCTATGCAGTCACAAGCACAGATCAGCTGTTTTTCTTTATTGTATATCAATATGATTTTCTTCTTTCTCCCCCAACTCCATTTTCTTTCTCCGAATAACCCTCATCAGTTTTCTGTCAACTATGCTTTGTAAGTCTTTACGATCGTTGTCATAACTATCCTGAATACACCTACTAAGGCTAACAAACAAACTAAAAATCGTATTCACAAGCAGGTCATTCTCAAACTTCGATATTTCGTCCAGAATAGCCTGTGCATACTCGTTGCCATCGTTTGCGGACTTTGTAAACCATTCGATAGCTTGTTCCTTATCTCTTTCAATGTCCTTAGCACCGAAAAGATAGATCCTGCCAAGCTGATAACTTGCCCAATGATTTTTGTCAGCAGATTTTTCAAAGTAATTGACAGCTTTTTGTATATCATATTTTTCTTCCTGCAAATACAGCTTTGCAAGTGCATACTGCGTGTACTCATTATCTTCCGCCAAGAGCAAATACTTTTCTGCTTTGTCCAGATTTTGAGGCATTATCTCGCCCTGCAAATAAATTTTGCCTAGTCTGTAACAAGCAATAACATCTCCGCTGTCAGCACACTCGGTAAGCAAGGCTATTCCTTTTTCAAAGTCCTGTTCCAAATGCTCTCCTGAAATATATTCAAGGGCGAGGAATCTTTTTGCATTGCTGTTTTTAAGTTTGACAGCTTTCTCAAGGATTTTTAATGCACTATCTGTATCTTGCGGAATGTGTTCACCTATCAAAAGTGCTTTGCCATACTCAAACAAGCCGTTCTTGTTATTCATTTCAGCTGAACGTCTGAAGTATTCGATGGCTTTTGTAACGTCTGAGTCTGTTCCAAGTCCAAGCTTGAACATCTGTCCCAATTTGTAAAATAGATTGTCGTTCGCCATATCATCACTTTCGATTTTCAAAAATCCCGACAAAGCTTGTTTGTAATATCTCTGTGCTGTATCATTATCTTTGGTGACATACTCTCCATATCTGTACATTTGAGCGATAGAATAAGCCGCATAAGGCTGACCCTGAGAGGATGCTCTTTGATACCAAAGAAAAGCCTGCGACAGATCTTTCTCCACACCGCTGCCATAGTAATACAGATTTGCAAGGCTAAATTGAGCAAACTTGTTTTTCTGTTTTGCCGATCTTTCAAACCACTCAAAGGCTTTTTCATAGTCCTGCTCCGTACCAAGACCATAGCAAAACATTTTACCTATACGATACTGAACATATGGCTTTAATTTCTTTGAGTTTGGTTCTATTTGCAAAAATCCCTGCAAAGCCCGTGTGTATTTTGCAATAGACATTTCTTCGTTTTTTTCGCCAAGTTTATCGGTAGAATAAAGCTTTCCAAGATCGTAAACAGCCAAAACATTTCCACGCTGTGATTCAGATAACAAAAGCTGTTCTGCTTCCTTAAAATCATTGAGCTTAGCGTCTTTGCCATAGATAAGCTTGCAGGCTTTTTTGTATTGATCGTTCCATTTGATATAGTATTTTATTGCCGCAGCCGATTCGTCTGTTTCTGTCTCTGCCAACGGTTCTGATTCATCAAACAGAGGTGACATATCCTGAGGTGTATTATCAAAGTATTCATCATTTGGTTCAGATCCTTCAATTTCAGTATTTACGTCAAAGGGTTTCATATTAAGTACTGTACGAATTATCATATTCCGCACAGGCTGAAAACCTTTGTTATCGACTAATTCAGGAAGTTCCGCTTCTTTCTGAGTATACGTCTTGTATTTCAATCGTTCAAGACTGCACCATTTCTCATAGAGCTGCCGTATATTCTCATCTTTTTCAAGCTCTGAAAATATTTTATTGACGGTCGCCTTTATCTCCATTGGAAGATAGCCGTAAACTTTTTTGCCTTTCACATTCTGTAATTGGATATATAGTTTTCTGATAAGTTCTTCAAGCTGTGGATCTGTCCGATCATTACTTGCGATCATATTTACAATGCTTTCAAATTCGTTTTTGGAAACCGCTTTCAATTCATCACGGCTTACTGTCTGTTCCTGATAAATGCTTTGCAGATCATCGTGAAAAATATCGTTTGCAAATGCTGAACGTATCTCATCTATACCCGCCTTTGTCAGAAAACCTTGCTTTGGATTTGTTGAATAAACAAGCAAATGGATATGCGGATGATGAGTAGTATCGTGGTAAGCGGCGTACCACTTCAAATTACAAAGTGGGATATTCTGTGCTTTGGCAATATCTGAAATATGCCTTTTGACAAGCTCACGCCAGGCGTCTGAATTATCAAAGCCAAGCCTTACAGCATCTTCACGGCGAAGTGAAACAACGTGTGACCAAACATTGCCTTTATGTTCAGCTATCTCATTTGCCGCCCGGTTAAGAATTATAGGCTCGTCCTTTTCGTTAAACAAGCCGTGCGAACCTCTCTTTTCAACGCCCGGACGCATAGCCATATACCCGACAAAATTCTGTCGGTTTCCAACCACGTCTGCATTGCGTTCTACTATCGTGCTTATCAATTCACCGGCATTCTCAATGGTCGGCTCTCTTTCATAGTCCTCATACTCAAGGTATCTTTTGGATTCAGGAAAGTCGTTTATCAGGTCGTTAATAAGTTGCTCTTGATTTTTAGTTGCATTGGTATTTCTGTCAACAAATTTTTGACTTCGTATCTCGACTGTTTCACGGGTAGCAATGTACTTTGTATAGTTCCTTCGTTTAGTTTTATTCTTCTGATTTCCGTTTTTCAGATAACGGCTCGTAACGATAAGCTGCGACATTTTACACCTCCCTTATGATAATAAGCACCGCAAAGTTACATTTCACTACATTTCACCAAATAATTTTGACATTTCACAGCACGATGTATTCTTATATGATATAATACTATTAGTTGTAACATATCACTGAAAATCCATTTTGTTTCTTGGGTGCTTGGTCTTTAAGATCTCTTTTTGCTTTGACGATGTGACGTGCGTGTAGATCTGAGTCGTGGTTATTGAACTGTGACCCAACATTCTTTGTATGTAACGAATGTCCACGTCCTCTTCCAAAAGCAGAGTTGCAAACGAGTGACGGAACATATGCGGCGTTATGTGCATTTCAACACCGCATTGTCTGCAATAGGAACTCAGCATATTTCGTACCGATTGCTCTGTCATTCTTCTGCCGAGCTTATTGACGAAGAAGTACCCTGACACGGAGATATTATCTTCAAAAAGAAGTCTGTACCTTTTAAGTATGCTGAGAACAGCCATATTTTCCACGGGTATAAGGCGTTCTTTTGAACCTTTGCCGTAAAACTTAACGGATCGTCCTAAAAGATCAACATTTTCCGGTTTAAGAGTACATATCTCAGCTATCCTTGCACCTGTAGCAAAAAGCAATTCAATTACAGCGGCATTTCTGACGGCACATTTCATTTGGTAGGCACTTTGGGCTGAACCTATCTGCTGATAAGAAAAGGAAATTATCTTAGCGATCACGTCGAGAGGTATCGTTTTGGGCAGCAGCACAGGCTCTCTGATCGAAGTTTCTAGCTTATCAAATGGGTTAAAATCTATGTAGTCTTGCAGCAAAAGAAAGTGGATAAAAGCTTTTAGAGTAGCAAGCTTACGCTTAACAGTTTTCGGCTTGTACTTTTTATTCAGGCACTCTATGTAATCCCACAATGCTTGTTTGGAAAGCGCATCGGAAAACAATGCGTACTGTGAAAGGTCAATCTTGTACGCACGTACAGTTTTTTCGCTAAGCTTTTTATGGTAACGGCAATAATCAAGAAATTGGTCTACAAAAGGTCTATATTCAAACATCAAAACAGCTCCTTAAAATTTTATGAGGCAAAGCAATTTGGTCAACATTCACAAAAAGCACAAAGGCTTGCGAATAAAATTGCTTTTAAACCTACCTTATATTATATCAGAGTTGTTCGCAAACGACAAATTTCTACAATTTGTGAGAATTTACAAAAATCTTGGGATGTGATTGACTTTTATGTAAGAACGTGATATGGTGTTATGTGTGAGATGATTATTGAAGGATAACTTCAAATTATCAACACATGAATAATATAAAAAGGAGCTTTATTTATGATTTCACAAGAAAACTCGACAGGAAGACCTTTGGCAGATAGTGTTTGGCTTGACAACCATCATAAAGCGAAAATTCCTGAAAGAACTACTTTTGCTAAGAGATTAACTGAACTTCATCCCAATAGCGTTTTGGATTTAGGATGTGCTTCAGGCTTATGGCTGGAACTGTTAAATGATTATTTCCCTAAAGAATGTGAATTTATCGGTATCGACAGTGACGAAGAATCATTATATCTTGCAAAAAAAAGAAGTAAATCGTGGGATAGAAAGGTAACTTTAATGCATTTGAATATAGAAGAAAATGCAGAGCAAATTCCGTCTAGCGATTTGACGTTGGCATTCAATATTTTTCCGTATATAAAAAATCTTACTTCTTTTGTAGAGGCATTGTTTTTTAAAAATCCAAAAGGAACATTGGCTGTACGGCAATATGATGGAGCTTCAATACGATTTGGACCAATGCCGACTATTGAACGTCAAAACATAGAGGTCGATTTAAGAATAGCAACAGAGAATAGTAACAAATTTCATCATTATGATCTTGATAGAACATTTGATGTTCTAAAAAAATCAAATTATAAAAGCAAACATTTTGAATTTGAGCTTTTTGAACGATCCAGTCCTTTTCCAAAAGATTTCATTCCATATTACAATGAGATGATTGAATGGACATGTCAGCACATATCCAATAAGTCGGCTGAATATTTACATAAATGGATGAATGAAGACCCGGCTATGCTTGACAGATACTTTTATGAGGTAGATCTTATAGCGCTATTGTCATAATTCACAACTCCCACTCTCCAAAGTCCTTTATATTGAGCCGCAAACATATTTAAAATTTCTTGATCTCTTGATAAAAGAACAACAGGATCTTGCGGAATATCACGAAAATCCCAATTAAACAAAACTTCTGTTGTTCCATCTTTATAAGTTAGAATAACAAATCCTATTTGTGGCTCTTTTTGACTGATTATTTTATATTGATATTGTCTTTTACATTTATCACTTACTTTATTGTTGACTTTTTTAAATCGATCTATTGCAGTTGTATCTCCTATATCTTTCCATGTTAAACCGTGATTAATATATTTAGCGATTTCAGCAAGCGATTGCGTATATAACATATCATCATATAAACGTTCATGAGTTTGATCATTTTCATCTTCAAAATTAAAAGAAGTATTTTGTACATATTCTAAAACTGGTAATCTATTTATTATGTATTTCCAAGCATTTTTAGGAGTGCCAATTTTCGTAACATGCAAATAGTTTTTTACAGTTTCGCAGATCTGTTCAGAATCATTAGATACTTTTTCCACCTCAGTATGAGTGGATATAATTTGGCCGATTATCAATATAATGATTGAAAGTAAAAAAGCAGGAATAGCGGCCATGGCAGACTGAGATGAATATTTTAAAGGATCTAAATAGTAAGTTAACACAAAAGATACAATAGATAATATGGGACTTATTATCAATGAGATCCATCGTGCTTTATTGTTGAAAAATTTTTTCATAATAAATTAAGCCTTTCAAGATATAGATATTTCGATAATTTGAAGTTATCACTACTTGAAAAACAGCTCATTGTATCAATTTAAAAGGTACAATGAGCTAATTTTATCATCAATTTCTCTGATACCTCACTGCCCTTTCAAAATTAATAACTCCATTTATCCTCCTGACCTCATCAGTACACATAGCCCTAAGCTTCACCATTGTTTCATCATCAATATCATTGATCGCCGCAACCATATGTGATACTGCACCGAGTTCAACAGCAACTTTAAACAAGGCACGGGACAGCCTCTGTTCCGTGCCTTTTACAATTCCCTCTGTGAGCGTTGCAAGCTGCGGAGCAAGATAATCCACAAGCTCAGGCTTGTTCTGCAAAAGGTAACCGCAGTAAAAGCGAATTGCCTTTTCCATAAACTCCGTGCGAGACGAGCAGTTATCCGACTTGTATAAGATATCGACCGTTTTCATTGTCTCGGGAAAAACATACAGCGGAAACTTGATTTTTTCTGCTGTGACTCCATCGTTTTCTTCTGCAATATCGGCATTATTCTTTGCCTTTTGCACTTTTGACTCCATGATTTTCGACAACCTCCTTTTTTGACTCCATTTTATCAAGGCTTGTAAAACCTCGCAAAATCGGCGAGCTTTGCTCGTCCGATGTGAATGTTTTGGCGGCTTTGACGCCAAAACTTTAACCAGCAAACCAGACCCACCTCTCCGTCCTCCACTTCTCACCCCAGAATATCTCATTCCCGTACTCTCCAAACTCGCCGACAAATGCCACACGTTCGCCCAAACGTCTTTAGGGTAACTTATCCCACCGATAACCGAACCTCTCCACACGGGGCGACACACTGCGAACCGTGGCGAATTATTACTCAGACTTACTTTCATCTCTGTGGGTCTGAGCATTTCTGCGTTTTGCCGCAGACCTTTTGACTGAAGTCATCTCAATATAATCCCTCACATTCTGCGGAACGACCTTGCCGTAAAGCTGATCTGCATATTTTTCAAGCTCCGCCGCAAGAGTTGTGTTCTTCTGCTCCAGATACATTTCTATCGCCGAGAGCTTTTTCTCGTTTACATTTACCGTAACTGATTTTTTCAACCTATCACACTCCAATAAAATTAATTTTCTGATGAGCTGTCCTCATTCACACTTTGAATAGCGTCTTCCACCTCCTGAGGATATTCTATCCCCTCATAGGTGCACCAGCTTGTCCAGCTGCCATTTGAAACAGGCTCTTTTGTGACATAGCCAACGCTTTCAGAGCTGTAAACAACTTCTCCGTTCCCAACATAAATTCCGTGCTGACTTCCGTCAAACAACCCTATCCCGACAACTTCAGGCATAGTATCTATACCACCCTGCTCTGTGTAAACAAGAGTATCGTAATCGGGATCAAACTTTTTATCGGTCGGACTGTAGTTCAGATATCCCAGCACAAGCCCTGCATTATCCGCATAACGTATTCTGTCAGTTTCATTCCTTTCACCAATAAAACCGTTCATATATCCCCAGCCTGAGATGTAAGCATTATCAGCCCAAGCCGCAAGATCAGCACAGTTTTTCGTGTTTGTATCAGAAAACATAAACGCATTTATGGTGCTGTTCATCACAAAAGTGTATGTGCGGACAAACTCATCATAGTCAATATCCAAACCGTAAGTTGAGTTTATCGCCGCAATTAAATCACTGTCATTTTGGTTTTGTCAATATCACTTGACACATTTTATTCGAACAAGAATTATGCAACGAG
>OIDC01001015.1_pt1 | contig 10942 bp, 12 predicted proteins | sample 1581401 | NCBI WGS metagenome assembly OIDC01 (sample SAMEA3882518, study PRJEB24775) | human gut metagenome | biome: human-associated habitat; feature: intestine environment; material: feces | place: Netherlands | collected 2009/2010 | reverse complement strand
ACCATCGCCGAGGTGAAGGACCGCGCAAAGCGCGCCGCTAAGGCCGCCAAGGAAGAAGAACCCGCTGCCGCTCCTGTGGAAAAGGCTGAGGAGAAGCCGGTAGAGGCTGCCCCCGTGAAGGCAGAGCCGGTCGTGGAAGCTGCCAAGGCCGGGGAAAAGCCCGCCGAACCCGCACCTGCGAAGGTGGAAGCTCCGGCTGCTGAGGCTCCCAAGGCAGAAGAGGCAAAGCCCGAAGTGAAGGCCGAGCCCGTGAAGGCTGCTCCCGCCGCCAAGGCTCCCGCAAAGAAGCCCACCGCCAAAAAGACCAGCCGCGCCGCCCGTAAGAAGGCCGCCGCGAAGAAGTGATTTCATAGAAACAACAGAAGGCCCTCTGTTCCATACCATTGCGGTGTGAGGACAGAGGGCCTTCTGTTATTTTATTCACTCACGGCGTTTGCCAGCCGGTGATCTTTCATAACCTTGTCTTCACCCAATATTCGCCCATGCTCTGACCGGGCTGGCCGGTGACGTCATCGCTGAGGTAGGCCGCCAGCTGGCAGGAGGCCGGGTCCCACGCACGGGCCTGTTCGACGGTGGGGTACTCCACCTCGGCGTACCAGAACTCGGTAGGCTGGCCCTCGTCCACATGGTTCACTTCCAGCACCAGCCCGTCCGGCAGAAGGTAGCTGCGGCGGATCTTGGGGATCAGCGGCTTTGCGATGATCTTGGTCTCCAGATCCTCGAAGAGGGCTTTCTCGATGGGGCGTTCGATCTCCTCCCGCGCCAGCCCGCCGCCGGACTTGAAGCAGAGGATATAGGCCGTCTCGCCGCCCTTGAGCGCCTCCTCCCGGATGCGCACGGTGGGCCGCACGCTGATATATCCCTGCCGCATGGCAAACTCTTCCTTGAGCGGCAGAGCCGGGAGGTTTTCGCCCTCCGGCCAGCCGTTCACCATCCATTTGCGTTCGATTTCCATCTGTACGACCTCATTTCTGTTGGATTTTGTATTTATTCTAGCACGGTTTTATGATATTATAAAGTAGAATTGAAATTTAAGAGGAGCTGTTTTATGAAATCGACCCGCAATTATCCCGTCTACAAAGTCAACAAACACGCTGAGGGGCTGCTGGTGGGCGGCCACCCGTGGGTGTACGAGAACGATATCCTCGAAAGCCCGGAGGAGGAGCCCGAAAACGGCACCCTCGCCGATGTGGTCAGCCCCAAGGGGGCGTACCTGGGCACCGGCTTCGTGTCGCTGCACAGCAAGATCCGGGTGCGGCTCATCTCCCGCAACGCCAACGACACCTTCGATGCCGCTTTCTGGAAGCGCCGTGTCGAATACGCCTGGGCCTACCGCAAGACCGTGCTGGAGCCCGCCGACCTGACCGCCTGCCGGGTGATCTTTGGCGAGGCCGACCAGTTCCCCGGCCTGACCGTGGACCGGTTCAGCAACATCCTTGTCACCCAGACCCTGAGCGTGGGCATGGAAAAGCTCAAGCCGGTGCTGTTCCCCCTGCTGGCCGAGGTGCTGCGGGCCGACGGCCAGACCATCGACGGCATCTATGAGCGCAACGACGAAGCCCTGCGCGCCAAAGAGGGGCTGGAGCAGAACAAGGGCTGGTTCGAGCTGCCCGGCGAAGCGCACCCGGCCTCCACCCAGACCGAGATCTGCGAGAACGGCGTTTTCTACCACGTCGATTTTGAGAACGGCCAGAAGACCGGCTTCTTCCTCGACCAGAAGTACAACCGCCGGGCCGTGGCACGGCTGGCAGCAGGCCACACGGTGCTGGACTGCTTCACCCACACCGGCTCCTTTGCCTTAAATGCAGCCGTCTCCGGCGCCAAAGAGGTCATCGGCGTGGATGCGTCCGAACTTGCCGTCGCACAGGCGCGTGAAAATGCAGAGTTAAACGGTGTTTCCGGCACTACCACCTTTCAGTGCGCGGATGTCTTTGACCTGCTTCCGGAATTAGAGGCAAAAGATGAGCAATTTGACGTCGTGATTCTCGATCCGCCTGCCTTCACAAAATCCCGCAGCTCGGTCAAAAATGCCATCAAGGGCTACCGCGAGATCAATATTCGCGGTCTGCGTCTGGTAAAGGACGGCGGCTACTTCGCCACCTGCTCCTGCTCCCATTTCATGACGCCGGAACTCTTCACAAAGGCGATTCAGGAGGCAGCCCGCAGCGCCCACCGCCGCCTGCGCCAGATCGAATACCGCACCCAGGCAGCCGACCATCCGATTCTGTGGGCGGGGGATGAGACGTCCTATTATCTGAAGTTCTACATCTTTCAGGTTGTGGATGAGAAGTAATTTTTCAGAATGGCAGAAATCCTTGATTTATACGGTTTACAGTGCATTTGTTAAAAATGTGAAACTATCGTAACTTATCGGAAAATGGTGTAATTTTATAGCCAGATGGTGTAGTAAATGGTGTAAATCAAAGGGTATGCAGATGTAAAAAGGGATATCCCAAATCACTCTCTTGGAATATCCCTTATATATTATTTTTCCTTATCTCCGGTCTGATACCACTTCATTCAACTTGATACTTAATTATCCTCTACTCTGAAACTTGACAATATAGCAATGACCTCTGTCTGTTCCGCTTCTGTGAACTGTCCGTCTGGTGCTTGTGCTGTGAATGAAACATAGCCACTATACCAGAATGTATTTTGAACACGCAAAGGAAGATCTGTTGTTTCTTCTGTCCCGGTTCTGTTTGTAAAACTTTCCCGCCATATATGCCAGTATACATTCCTTGTAAAGCTCCAACAATTACTCCTTCCATAACTAGGCCAATCATTATGACCATCACAAGGACCATAAAATATATTATTTTCAATATAAGGTAATATTTTTTCCCGTATAATGTAAAACACCTTTTCTACTTCTGTTTCGTCAAACGGCTCTTTTCTACTTTCTGTAATTCGACAATCTCTTATCATATTTCTCCACACAAGAGCTCTATTTAAATCAATTCTGGCAATTTGGACTGCATGTGGATACAAAACCATTCGTTTTGGTGTAACTCTTGCTCCTGTAAGAGACAAAATCGCAACGTAAAACTCATCTATATCCCAATCTCTCACCTTTGCATCACCAAATAACTTATCAATAGATTTAAATTCATTTCCAAACATGTTAATTCTTATAGAATGCAGATAAACATATAATATAAACTTTTTAAATTCTCTACGCTTATTATTCTGAGTATTCTCATAATAATTTTTTAATCCATTAAAAAATAAATATGTATAAAAAAATTCAAAGAACTTACGACGTACAACACATTTATCATAACCTTTTTCTATTCCGATACAACGAATAAGCTGCATTTCCAGTGTTGAACAGCCTCGGATTTTACTTTTTAATCTATGGAAAAAATATATAACCGACCATGTTGAAGAAGCAATTTTCTCCTTTATTTTCCGTAAAACATATCTAAATAATTTAAACTTTCTGATTAGACTCCATATACACAAAAGCATATGCTTCAGAGATTTTTTCTCCCTATGTTCTTTAAGCCACTTTCTATTCTCTTTAAACGCCTTGATCTTATATTTCACAAATTCTATGGAAAACCAATTATACGAATTATCTCTATCAAAGTATGATTTATCCTCAAGCTCCACCATAATATCAAATCTACGCTGCAATTCCAAATCATCCCATTTTATCTTTATACCATCAAATTTATCAAAATAGCTTTTTATAACGGAAAAATCATAAAGACCAAACTTTGAAGTATTAAGCAGATGGATTGTAAACAACAAGATTATAATATTAACTACATAAAACCACCATATTTGAATATCCGTCTGAACAAACCAATCCTTTAACCATTTTCCAGATATGATTATATTTATTACAATACAAGCACCCATATCTATAAAAATAAATTGATATAAAAAATCGCATATCTTATACCAGATGTTACTTAGTAATTCACCCTTTACCTTATCATCCAAAAGGTATTCTTCCATAATAAACATTGATATAACAAGCATAGACAAAGTAACGGACCATTTATATCCTGATATGAGCTCCATAGCTATAGTTGTTGCATATATCAGCGAAACTCTCTGACATTTAGAAAAATGCTGATAATTCAATATTACTATGCAAGATAAAAAATATACATATATTGAATTGTTATTAAAATTTTGTATTTGCGCCAACATTGCCATTATAAATTTATCTCCAAATCCACTTTATAATCCATCACCTGACCACTTGATTGTCCAAGCGCAGACCATTATACAGTCCTTATAAAAAGAAAGGCTGCCAAGCCACTCCAACAAAATTAATCAGATTTCGAAATCTTGGTAAAAAGCATATATATTGTAACAGATTTTACAAAAGAAGAAAAGGATAGCATATTTTTTAACAGCTTTAACAGCTTATTAAAAATTGCAAAGTTTAATTCCGCCTTCAGTTTTATCAGAGATGACAGTGAATTTGCTGGTCTGTTGTATTGATTATATTTATGTTGTTTGAGGATGTGACGGATGAACGTTTTGTCCTGTACAACATATGAATTTCTCCGGTGCCATATGTGGCAGCTCCATATGCAAGGATTGAATTGAATATACAAAGTATGCTCTTTGTAACGCTCTCACCGGCTGTCTCAGGCAGTAGCTTGAGTATTTCATTGTGATTTAACTGATCTATGACACTTTCTCCCCAGTTTGGTTTAATATATTTATTGTATATAGTAGAATACTTTTGAATGGTAGAGCACTTCCGGCTGGATGCTATACTTTCAAGCCATTTCTCAGCGACTTCTTTTACGGTGATAGCGGACTGCTTGTGGGCTGCTGTTTGATTAAGTGAAGCAGCTTTTGCTGTAAGCAGCCTTTCTGTTACTTCCTTATAGCTGTGGCCGTATACCGATTTGCACTTTTTACTGCCGGCTGTGTCTACTATGTAGTAGCGGCCTTCCCAGCGTCCGTTGGCTCTCTTTCTGATATTGATTCCTCTTCTTGACATATCTGTTTCCTCCTTAAAATATATATGTATATATATAATTTATAGGAAGAAGAATATTAACTCCATATAATATCTTCAGTTTTATTTCTGACCACAATTTTGACCATCTAAAAATAAAAAATATATAAAATACATACCAATATTCCCTTAAAAATGTAAAAAGATACAAAAAAAGATACAGCCGTTGACATAAAATGACTAAAGTTTTATTATATATCTAGTGTTTTTTAACAGAGGTGATTTTCGCAGATTGTAATAATCTGCGAATTTTTTATTACATTCTTTCTGATTAGGCATTAGCATAATATCATGAAAAAAGAGAGCGGGCCGGCAAATGGGAAGTTCGCCGGCCCAGATTTACACTAGGAGCAAAGTTTATACTTTGCGGAGATAAAATATGTTTTCGTGGCCTTTCATGTTGTCGCGGCCACGCTATAGTCTGATTTGCTTATACCGCTGCCAGCTTCTTTCCAAGCTCCTCGCAGGCTGTCTTTGCATCATCGTCCGGTGCATCCTGGCAGATAACACCCTCGCCGCCTACTACTGTAGCTCCGGCTGCTGTCATTCGCTCTACCCAGTCGCGCATCCACTCGCCATCGCCCCATCCGTATGAACCAAACAGACCGATAGTCTTGCCTGCCACGCAGCCCTCAAGCTCTGTGACAAACGGCTCCATCTCGCCCTCGTCAAGTACCTCTGCACCCATTGCAGGGCATCCGAGTGCGAATGCTGTCTCTGATTTAAGCTCATCTATTGAAGCACTGCTTACAAATACGATTTCTGCTTCCTTTCCGGCATCTGTGACACCCTTTGCAACTGCCTCTGCCATTGCTGCTGTATTGCCTGACTGTGACCAATAAACTACACTGATTTTGCTCATTTTAATTCCTCCTATACCGCAATCTGCTGCGGTTCTTCTTTATATATTTCCAGTATCAGCCTCATATCTATGTCCTCGGCCAATAGCTGTATGACACTTTCCTTCGCCTTTTCAAAATCCTCAAACATCTTCTTTTTGAGTGGTACGTTGCGGTACACCTTCCAGTATCCTGAATACAGGCAACCGCATCCGTTATGCTCTATAAAGCCTCTCACATCCTCTATCGGATATCCAAGCAAAAGCCCCATCTCATGAGGAAACCGCTTGTGTTCATCATTCAGATACGCTTCGTAGCGTCTTTTGAATCTAAGTAATATCTTGCCGAATGAAAAATCCTCATATCCCGCTTTCTTTAGTATGTCCAATGCCTCTGAATTATTCAGATAAGCTTCTAAGAGGCTCCTGCGGAATAAGAGGAAGGCGGTTTTCTCATTCCTTGCTGCAAGCCTGAAATGCGATATCCCGGAAGCCCTCAGAATCACTCTCATGGCACTCTCATCAGCGCTGTCTATCATGAGCATATTTGAAATTCTCGCTCCTGTAATTAGTGGGGCACACTGGAGGGCAAGCTGCATTTCCACGCTCTTTAAATCCATGCTCATAGCAATCTGAAATACTTCCTGGCACATTTTAGCTCCTTTCGTGTTAGTTGTCTCTAACCTGAGTTAAATATATCTTACTTACACTTATATGTCAAGTATTTTTTTGCCATTTTTACACTTTTTATTCTCAATTAATTGCAACAAAAAACACACTAAGAATCTTTAATTCTCAGTGTGCTTTCCTTATTGCCGTTCTTCTTTTTATACAATTCCTATAAAACCAGGCTTATGACACCTGCACTCTATACATATTTTTGCGGTCAATCGCTCCAATCTCTTCGAGCGTATTGATCATCCGATACACCGTAGCAGTCCCGATAGAGTGGTCTATCTTTGATGCCCGGTAATAAATCTCTTTGCAGCTTCCGCACTCGCCCTCGAGGATTACATCAAGCAAAATAAGTCTCTGCTTTGTAATCCTGCATCCGCTGTCCTTTAGCTTGCCAACGATTACCTCTTTTTGCTCTATTGCTTCTTTCGACATACATCCTCCTATCGTTACCGATGCCGGCAGATGCAGCTTAAGCGGCAGATGAGTTCTTTCCATGAAATACCCATCCTGTGCTTCATACACACCATGCCGTGGATTAATGACAGCCCTTGCAATGGCTGCAGTCCATTCCACACTGCAGGCTCTTGCCTGCTTTCTTTGATTTGATTATTGTCCTGATTACAAGTGCAACTATCACTACGAGAATTGCAATTACAATGATATCAGCCAGCATGTCATCATCTCCTATTCACTACAAATGCTACTAAATATACTACTGCATTATTTCTTTTCCTTGAAAAATCCTATTATTATCTTTACGGCAAGCCCCAGCAGGCATAGAAGAACTATGACTGCTATGAGGTCTGCCGTGTTAAATTCCAGATTGATTCTCATTTAAACGCCTATTACACGTTTGATGCCGCAAATGAAGTGCTCTTTGCTGTTGCCTTATTAGGGTCTTTTCTGAACAATAAGTATAATACACCTGCAAGGAGTACAAATGCAACTACTGTCCAGAAGTTGAAGGCTACCTCACCTATGCAAAGTCCCACAATCTGGTAGAACATAAGTGTTACACAGTAAGCTGATACGTTCTGGAAAATGATTGTAAACCAGAAGAACTTACGGTTGTTAAGCTCTTTTGCTGTTGTTGAGATAGCTGCAAGACATGGTGAGTCAAACAGGTTGAACAGCAAGAATGATACTGCTACCATTGTTGTTGGGAAGAATGCTGCAAACTGATCATGCATGCTTACTGCATACTCTTCTACCTCTCCAAGTCCTGCGAGTACACCCATTGTTGAAACGATACCCTCTTTTGCCACAAAGCCTGAAAGTGATGATGCAACTGCCTGCCATGTATCGAATCCAAGTGGTGCAAAGATAACTGCGATTGCAGATCCGATTACTGCGAGTAAGCTGTTTTCTTTGTCAACAAGTCCGAATGCGCCATCCTGGATGCCGAAGCTTGAAAGGAACCACATAACTGCACAGCAGAGGAAAAGGATTGTTCCGGCCTTCTTAATGAATGCCCATACTCTCTCCCATACGTGTAACAGCACACCCTTTACTGAAGGTATATGATACTGTGGGAGCTCCATTACGAACGGTGCAGGTTCTCCTGCAAATGCTCTTGTCTTCTTTAAAATGATACAGTAGATGATTGTGAGGCCGATTCCTGCAAAGTACATAAGAGGTGCCATCCACCAGCAGCCGTCACCCATGATAAAGCCTGCGATAAGTGCGATAACCGGAAGCTTTGCTCCACATGGGATATTTGTTACTGTCATCATTGTCATACGACGATCTTTTTCGTTCTCGATAGTACGTGTTGCCATGATTCCCGGAACACCACATCCTGATCCGATAAGGAATGGGATGAAGGACTTTCCTGAAAGACCAAATCTACGGAAGATTCTGTCCATGATGAAGGCTACTCGTGCCATGTATCCGCAGTCCTCAAGGATTGAGAGGAATAAGAATACGATAGCCATCTGTGGTGCAAATCCGATAGGTGCACCAAGACCTCCGATGATACCTTCAACTACAAGTGATACAAGCCATTCAGAGCAGCCTGCATTTTCCATAAATGTCTGTACTGCCGGCTGAATCCACTCACCAAAGAGTGTGTCGTTTGTCCAGTCTGTTACAATTCCACCAAGTGATGATACTGCAACATAATATACAGCCCACATGATGAGTGCGAAAATAGGCAGTGCCAAAAATCTGTTTGTAACAATCTTATCAATTTTGTCTGATACTGTCTCTTTTCCGGCGCGTGCCTTCTTTACACATGAGCCGATGATTGAAGATATGTACTGATATCTCTCGTTTGTGATGATACTCTCTGTGTCATCATCGTATTTGTCCTCGAGAGCTTTAATCTCTGCGTCCACATTTGGAGCACTCTTTAATACCTCAGAAATCTTTGAGTCACGCTCTAAAAGCTTGATTGCAAAGAATCTCTTCTGGTTCTCTGCTACTGCAAGACCAAGCTTATCCTCGATGCCTGCGATTGTGCTCTCCACATCATCTGCGAAGTGATGTACCCTCTGAACGGATTTACCTGACTTTGCAATCTGGATTGCCTTCTCTGCAGTCTCCTTGATTCCTGTCTTCTTTAAAGCTGAAATCTCAACAACCTCACAGCCGAGCTTCTCTCCAAGTGCTTTGATATTGATTGTGTCTCCGTTTTTCTTTACAATGTCCATCATATTGACAGCCATAAGCACCGGAATACCAAGCTCGATAATCTGTGTTGTCAGATACAGATTACGCTCGATATTTGTTCCGTCCACGATATTGATAATCGCATCAGGCTGCTCTCCGATTAAGTAATTTCTTGCAACAACCTCCTCGAGAGTATATGGAGAAAGTGAGTAGATACCCGGTAAATCCACCAGGTCTACATCCTTGTGACCGATAAGCTTTCCCTCTTTTTTCTCAACTGTAACACCAGGCCAGTTACCAACATACTGATTGGCACCTGTTAAGGCATTGAACAGTGTTGTTTTTCCGCAGTTCGGGTTTCCTGCGAGAGCAATTTTTACTGCCATGTTTTAATCTCCTTATTTTTGTTTGCTCATTCTGCCTATAGTTTGTATTTGCTAACCTATAGTCAAAAAAAATTTACTCTACTTCTATCATAGAGGCATCGTCCTTACGAAGTGATAGCTCATAGCCTCTCACTGTCACCTCTACCGGATCGCCAAGCGGTGCCACCTTGCGGATAAATATCTCAACACCCTTAGTAATTCCCATATCCATGATACGTCTCTTGACTGCACCCTGGCCTGTGAGCTTGACAACCTTGACTGTCTCGCCTACTTTGGCTTGCTTTAATGTCTTCATGCTGACTACTCCTTTTTTAATTTTATTGTTGTTTAAAAATATATATAAACGTTTGCATAATATCATATACAAAGTCGTTTAAATCTTAAATTATTACAGCTTATACAGCACATTGATGCATGTGTTGTATGTGTTATATATGTTATATATGTCATACATGCTATATCCATGCCTGTTACATATGTTATATCAGACCATGATCTTATTTGCCATGTCCTTGCCGATTGCTACTCTGGCGCCCTTTACATTGACTATCATATTGCCGGCTATCTCTGAGATGACAGTCACCTCTGTGCCTACTACAAAGCCCAGCTTCTCAAGGAAAGATCTCACCTCTTCCTTTCCGCCGATTTTCTTGATTATCTGTGCCTCCCCAGCACCACTCATTGATAATGGCATCATATTTACCTCTTTTCACGTCTTTTCTTCACGTCTTTAATGATAAAAAACATCATTTGGTACCTCTTACGGGTGTTAGTATACTCTAACGTTACTTAGATGTCAATAATATTTTTTAGATTTTTCTTACTTTTTTCAGTTGTAGCTAATATGGTGGGGCCCAAGACTCGGTACCATCGGGCTTGCTCGCGGAGTCTCACCAGCTTAGTACTCTCGCGTTCGCTACGCTTCGCTGCTAAGATACTGTACGAAATTATGCTTGTTAGGATTTTCTGCAATTTCAGCTTCTTTTTCACGCAATTTTTCTGGCTTATGGGCTGGGTTGGGGAGCTGTTTTGGGGATTTCTGCGGTTTCAGCTACTTTTTTCTGGATTTTTTTTCGGCTTTTGGGTTTGGTTGGGGAGCTGTTTTGGGATTTCTGCGGTTTCAGCTACTTTTTTCTGGATTTTTTTCGGCTTTTGGGTTGATTTTGGGAGCTGTTTTAAAAGTTTTATGGATTACAGCTCCACAAGGGCCTGCCTACTATGCTATCAACCTATGGCTATTGTACATTATGCTAATTTAGTCCTACTTAATAAATATACTTTTTTGACTGAATATCGGTACGCGCGTCCCGGGCACCGGTGGCGCACACGTACTCTCCTGCAGGCGCATAGCGAAACAGTTTAGATACTGTTAGAATTATGCCCACGAATCGAGTAGGAGGCGGTGACTAACCGCCGTCCTCTCACAGCACCGTACGTACC
>OIDC01001007.1_pt1 | contig 11038 bp, 2 predicted proteins | sample 1581401 | NCBI WGS metagenome assembly OIDC01 (sample SAMEA3882518, study PRJEB24775) | human gut metagenome | biome: human-associated habitat; feature: intestine environment; material: feces | place: Netherlands | collected 2009/2010 | reverse complement strand
GCTGATCTGCTCGGCAAGGCGCTCGCCGTCGCACTCGACGAAGCGCGCCTTTTGGATGTTTGTGTTCGTGGTTGCGGTTGAATCCAAACGAAGGGCGGCGGGGAGCGGCAGCCCACGGCGAAAAAGTGCCGGGAACGACAAAAAGCGCCCACACAGGCATAAAAGCCTGTATGGGCGCATCGGTGCGGTTCAGTATGGAAATTGTCGGTAGCTGCCGGAGGGCATAGGTATCCTACTGTGTCTGGGTATCGTCCGGCTATGCTCCCGGCGCGGCTTGTTGCCGCAGCATTAGCGGCACCTCCTGTGCTCTCCTGTCATACGCATAGGTCCCTTTCATCTGAAAAATGTTGGGACAACAAAAACAACGGCCGCCCCGTACAGAGCAGCCGCCGTTTTCCCTATACCATACGCTGCTTTTCAGTACCGCAAGGATGGGTGTCCTGTTATCGTCGTATTCTGATTTCTTTTAGGGCATTTCAGGACTATCCACAAGGGATACGCTGAACTCCTGCGCGGTCGCCCCCTCCGGCAGCAGCTTTGCCATGACCACCAGCCGCTGATTGCCGCTGTTGGCCTTGTCATACTTTCGGCAGCAGGTGGAGAGGGTCAGAACGGTATCTTCCTCGGAGAAGGTCACGCCATCAAAGTCAAGCCAGTTTTTCCTCTCCACGGTCTGGAAGAAGTCGGTAAGCTCGCCGCCTATGGGATTGGGATTGATATAGTCAAATTCAATATCCGTGATGAACAGGGCGGTGATCTGGAAGATCAGGTCGTCTCCGTCCACGGAGAGGTAGATGTAGGGATTCTCCTTTACGAAGTCTGCATCCATATAGCGGTAGAGCTTGGTGAACCGTACACCGTCCGGGTCGCAGTTGCTGGCGGAGTGGCCGAAAATGGTGGTGTTTTTGTCCAGCTTATCCCTGCCGCCGATTTGGTTTTCACAATGGGCATAGTAACAGCCCCACATGGCGTACTCGCCGTTTTCATCCAGCTTTAGGTAATAGCCGTTGTCCTCCGCCTGCATCACAGGGTCGTCCACCTCCGCACCGGGGATATACAGCCATGCCACGGTGTCGGGATTCTTCGCTCTGGCTTCCGCCAACTCTGCCTGCCTGTCCACCGAGGGGATAACTTCGCCCGCGGGAGTCGCTGATGGCTGAGGCGCAGATGTGCCGGAAGGCGTTCTGCCGGGAATGTCGATAGGCTCCGTCTCTTTCTGATAGCAGCCCATGACTGCCGTGGTCATGGCAAAGAGAAGGACGGCCATGCAGATGATCGGACGAATGATTCTTGTGATTCTTTTCATAATGCTGTCTCCTTGCCGCGCTGGGATAGCGGCGCAGCTCAAAATGTCATTGATTTGTTTCTTGTAGCGAAAAGAGAACAGCGCAGCTTCAGGGCGAGATGCCCGTCCGCTGCGCTGTCCGATGTTCGCTTATGGGGTCATGCCAGCGGCTTTGATGTTTAGCCGTATGTCAGCCGGTCACTTCTTGCAGCGCCAGAGGAAGGTCACGATCTGCGCTCTGGTGCAATCCGCATTGGGGCTGAATGTCGTGCTGGTGGTTCCCTTGGTGATGTTCTCCTTGACCGCCCACAGTACCGCATCAGCATAGTAGGCGGTGGACTTCACATCGGCAAAGGGATTGGCCGTACCCGCTGCCGGGGACTTCTCGGAACGCCACAGGAACGCGACGATCTGGGCGCGGGTGCAGGTCATGTTGGGGCTGAACGTGGTGTCGCTGGTGCCCTTGGTGATGCCGTTTTCTACCGCCCATAGCACAGCGTCGTAATAATAGCTGCCCACGGGGACGTCGTTGAAGGGCATGGCGCGGGTTTCGGGTTCGGGACTGCCAGCGGCGCGCCACAGGAAGGTCACGGCCTGCGCACGAGTGCAGATGCCATCCGGGGAGAAATGGGTATCATCGGTTCCCTTGGTAATGCCGTTCTCCACTGCCCAATCCACAGCATCCTCATAATAGCTGCCGGTGGCTACATCCACAAACACGCCGGTCTGGGGGTTGCCGTTGGCTTTCATAAAGATGACCTCGATGGTATGGGTTCTGCTGACATTCTCAAAGGTGTAGGACTTCACCGCGCCGATGCTCTTGCCGTCGATCTTGACGTTGGCGACAGCATAGCCCTTGTCTGGGGTGATGGTGAAGGTCTGATCCCGGCCCTCGCGGACGCTGACATTGCCGGAGGGAGAAATGGAGCCGCCAGCCCCGGCAGTTGCCTTGATGGTGTAGTAGCTGTAGCCGCTGCCGCCGCCACTGCCGCTACCGCCTTCATTGCCGCCTGTGCCGCTATTGCCTTCATTGCCGCCTGTGCCGCTATTGCGCAGAATCGTCAGCGTGTAGGTTTTAGCACCGATTCTCACGACAATGTCGGTTGTGCCGCTGTTGGGGATGGCAACGGTTGCGCTGCCGCCGGTGGACAGAGCCTGTCCGTTGATGCTCACGGGCTCGCCGTTTCCAGACACCGCTGTGACTAGCGTAGATGTTGCTCCGCTATCATTTTGCAGCGTATAGGTATAGTTCGTTCCGTTGGCGGTAAAATCGCCGAGCCCCACTGCCAGACCTTCAAAGGTCAGAAGGTCATTACCGGGCACTGCGGCTCGCACCACTACGCGGGTGCCAAGCCGGGAGAAGGTGACGGTTTCCGTCTGGAAGGTTTCCCCGGAGATGGCACCGCCAATACTGGTCTTTTTCGTTTCCAGAACGGTCCCGGCAGCATCCAGCAGCGTGGCCACCAGCTCTGCGCTAGTCTGAGACTGCAGGCAGTTGTTGCGCAGAGTAATGGCGGCGGTGCTGTGACCGTTGCCGTCGTTCCCCTGTGTCACATCCATCGTCAGCTGCTCTCCGGTGCGAGCCAGTGCGCCAGTCATATGGACGCTGGCCTCGCTGTCACTGCCGTTATACTCCGGCAGTCGCTGATTGCTTCCCGTTCTACCGATCAGGCCTTCCGCCCACGCCTCGGCGTACAGATAGGTACCCACATTGGGGATCTCGGTTTTGCCAATGGATGTCATATACTCGCCCAGATCATAGGTCAGGTCCAGTGTAAAGGTTCCCTGATCAATGCGGGCGAGGGCGCTGTCTTCGGAAATGGTGATTTCATTACCGCTAACCGATACGCCGTTTGTGGTGCAGGCTACCTCTGCAGGTTCGGTATGCAGATCATCCGCATAGAACGCAAGCTTCACCTCGCGGTTCTTTCCGCCGGCCAGCGTGGCGGCAGAGGAATTATAGAGGGTCATGCGCACCGTGCGCTTGCCGGCGCTCTCCGCAATCACTTCCATTTGCGAGATGCCAATGTCGGGATAATCCAGATACACTGTGCCGTTTTCGTGGATGCCGCCGGCGGCGGTGATGGTATAGCCCGGGTCGGTCACGAGGTTCCCCACATGGTGCCAGACGGTAAGGGTGGTGCTTTCATTGGGTAGCAGTGTTTCCGTAAGGGTGGCGGTTTCCCCGCTGCCAAGGCTGACCGTTAGGTTTGTCACATCGTTCAGCCCGGTGTTGCGGATGGTAAAGCGAATGGGTGTCAGGCTGTTCAACGCCAGCGTTGCATAATCCACACCGATCTGTTCCACTGCCACCGCATCGGTGATAAAATCAGATGTAGCGGTATAGAGGATCGTTTCCTCACCCGGAACGGTCACGCCGCCGATTACCTCCTGGTTTTCATCGTCATACCGGGTGGCCTGAATGGCGGCCTGCACCTGATTGGTGCCGCTGACATAGGCATCAAAGTGGTCAGCCAGCGTGCGATCCGGCAGCTCTGCCAGTTCCAATGGTGCGGACAGAGTGTAGGGATTTGTGGCATAGCGCAGCTTGGCCGCCTTCAAAATGCCGTGATCTACCGCGCCGTTGGCGTTATTGACAGTCTCATTCCAGACGATGGTAAGATCATTGCGGCTGCGATGATCCCCGCTGAGGGAAGCGAAGCGGAAGTCTCCGCCCACGACGGCGTTGCCGCTGCTGGTCAGGGCAGACAGAGAGCCGGGGAAACTGTTGGACATGGTGCCGCTACCGTCCACAGCCAACAGCTGAATATCGCTGCTGCCGTCTCGGACACTATGCCAACCGATGACAAATCGGTCATCCCCGCTGCCGAAGTTGGCTGCAACGACCTGGGGGGCTTCGTCAAGATTGCTGTCACAGGTCGCCAGCATGGCTGTACCGGGAGTTCCGTCAGCAGCCACGGTACAATAGGCGATCTCGTAGGCAGAGGTATCTCCGGTTCCGCTGCGGTCCAGCGAGTAAACCGCCATAGCGGTTCCGTCGGGCAGCATGGCCGCCTGCAACGCCTTCACGCTGCCAGTAGCACCATTATAAAGCATTTTTGCCTTGCTCCAGGTGCCGTTAGTGCTGTCATAGCAGCTGTACATGATACAATCTCTGGTCGTGAAGTTCAGCAGGTTGTTGCTGCCCTGCGTACCGGGATCGGGGGTGTAGACGCTGCGCCAGAACACGATGGCCTTGCCGTCGCCGCCCACTGCCGTGGCTGGGGCCAGATCCGGCGTGCCGTCGTTGGTTAGGCGGGTGGAAGTCCAGGTTGTGCCGTTATAGACGGACACTACGATCTCCGTGCTGTTCATCAGCAGGTTTTGCTCTTCCAATGTCACGGGATCACCGGCATTTTTACCCGGCAGGTCGGTGCCCATGCGAACCCAAGCCGCCGCCGCGAAGCTGCCAGTGCCGGACAAAGAAACGCTCGTGTCGCCGTAGCCGGGGAACCCTGTGGGAGCGTCAATTTCACTGGAGGGAGTATAGACGCCGCCATTGAGGGTGGAGAAATGCGCCCGGCTATCGTAAATACTGCTGCTGTTGCCGTCGTTGATGTAGGTCAATACTTTCCCGTCATCGCTGAGCTGTGGATAGGATGTGGGGTTGGCATTGGTCTGGATGTTTTTCAGCCCACTGGTGGAGTTCAGAGAGAACAGCATCATCCGCTGCTGGGGCTGGCCCCAGGTACGGGCATATTGCTCCAGATAGTCCCGGCTTTGGAGCGTTGCACTGCCAGAAGCCACCTGCATTCCGCTCTGGGCCGCCGCCATCCGCAGCGAGGCAAGGCTCAGCCCACTGGTGGCGCTATTCCAGTAGTCGTCGATTGTTTTCCAGTCATTAAAAGTCCTGGTGGCTCCAAGGGTTCCGGAGGCGATCACCGCCTCGTAGGAGATAAACAGGAAGCTGGCCACAAATTTGATTCCCACTTCGCTTGAGATCCCCAGGGCCTGACCGTTGATCTGGCGCTTTGTCTCGTCGGCAAGATAGGTGCGGGAAAGGAACTTATTCTGACTGTCCACATCCAAATTGCCGAATAGGCCGATCTTCAGCGCCACGACCGAATAGTCAAAGCCAATACCGCCAAACGCGTGGACATAGGCGTTGATACGCAGCGTGGTCAAAAAGTCATTCACTGCCGTGGCCGTGGGATCGCTCCAGGCAAGCTCTGTACCCTGTCCCTGCTGGCCGTAGCGCACTGCGGTACGGAAATCCAGCTGAATGGCACCACCCAGCTCAAAGGTTGCTGTCAACGGCACAGGACCAGCCATGGCGTTCACGCTGAAGGAGAAGCCCACACCAACGCCGGTGGTAAATCCGCCGCCTACGGTGAAAACCTCCCACTCCTTTTTTTCGGCGTTATAGCGGATCTCCGCTTCGTAAAAGCCCTCCAACTGCAAGTTGAGATCCGTGCTGGTGACATTGTCGGCCAAGGAGTTGGCTTTGTATTCCCCCTTGGGATCATAGGTGCCCTGGGCCATCTGGCTCAGATCCCCGGTCCCGGGCACACCCACTTCCAGGTTCTGCGTCAGCACATTCGCACCCAACGCCACGCCGTCCTCGGAATAGTCCATGTCCTCCATCTCCAGCGTGTTGTACCCGGCCCAAATCATGGCACGGAACACGGAGGGATCTTCGCTGGGGGTGATGATCATTTTGAACACGGAAGTGTCCACCGGACCGCTCAGATCATCCAGCCGTCCGGTCAGCACCTTGAGAATGTTACTATCGCCCACTCCGCCAAAGTCGACTTGATTCACTCCACTGGAGGATCCCATCGTCGCCAGAATACCGGTGACGCGGTCATCCTCTGTCACCTTGGGCACTCGGGTCAGATCAACGACCCGGAAGGGCATTATTTTCTCCTGTAGCAGGCTGCCGTTCAGGCTCAGCTGCGTTTTCATACCCACATCCTTGCCGTCGGCGATCCATCCAGAGGTGGTCATGGTGGCCTCGGTGAGGGTCAGATCGTTTTCCGCTACGGGGATGGATGAGAAGGGATACTGCTTGGTACTGCTGCTCTGGGCGGCAGGAAGAATGCCGTATTCGTCCGCCAGCTTGAGACTGTAATTCCGCGCGTTGGCAATATCCTCGCCCCAGAGGAACATGGTGGTGTGCAGGCTTGCTGTTTTAAAGCTGCTGTTAGGGCCAATCTTCCCAGTCGAGCTGCGGACATCCACCTTCTGACCGTTGGCTAGACCGTAATCAACGCTTTGCGCCACAATGAAGGGTTTGTTTTCCTCCCCCGCCGGCACGCGCTCCAGAGAGACAACGCCCTCTGCGGTGCGCATTACATCGTCCACGCCCAGCTTGCCGTTGACGGTCAGCAGCAGCGGATAGTACTTGTCGCCGTCAATTGCGCTGATCTCCAGAATGTACTCCAGCTGATCCAGAGCGGAAAGCGCCGTGGTGTTGCTCTCGCCCTTTTCGGCCGACCAGAACTGGGTGGAATCCAGATAGACGGTTATATTTCCCGCCGCATCCGTGGTATAGGTGTCGCCGGTGATGCCGCTGACAAGTGCTCCTGCCCTGGAGCCCAGCAGAGCTGTCTCGCAGTAGCCTCCGTTTTTATAAACGCCGCCACGAACGGTCACCGTCTTGTTCGCCAGCGGATCGCCGCCCGGCGTGATGAGCGTCACAGATGCCCGGGCGACTCGCCGAAGGCTGAAGGTATTCAAGGGATAAAGCTGCAGCTTTGTGGCATCCCGCTCGCCGGAACGCAGATTTTCTTTATAGATGGTGCCCAGATAAATATCCGCGCCGGAGCCGGACCGCAGAGACACCTCACTGGCGATTCCGTTGGGTTCGTAAAGCGCCAGCACGCCATCACTGTTGGTCTTGAACGTTTTGGACGCGCCTGTGCCGTCGGTGTATTGCAGCGTAGTTTCCGCTGCAGGCGTCAGCTGGAAGAGATAGAACTTATTTTGCAGCGTTTTCGCTGTCACCTGTACGGCGGCATTCATGCCCGTGGCGGCATGGGTAGCCGTGACGGTTGCGGTGCCGTTGACCAAGCCGGACAGCGCCATTTTGGTTTCGGGAAGGTAGGAATCAAAGGAGAAGTTTCTGATGTCCTCATACAGTCCGCCCTGCTTGTAGTTGACGGAAATGGCATTGTTGTTGGAGAGCCACCGGATGCCGTCTTTAAAGGAGTTCCATCCATACTCGTCATAGTTGATGCCTATGTACTCGATCAGCCCCAACTCCTGGCGCAGCTGCAAAATTTCAGCTGTAACGGTGGGCAGGCTACCGCTGACCTTGGAGGTATTGTCCATGGTCAGCTTAGAAATCGTGTCTCCTTCGTCGTTCTGCACCTTCAGTGCGTCGGCATCGTAGACATACAGGGGGAAGGAGTCGGTGCTGGGAGATTCCTCACCAGGATTCTCCACGTTCAAAACCACTTGATAGGTGTCCTTCAGATTGCCGGCTTGCACACTCTGTAATGACAGGGGGAAGCTCCCGGAGGTGCCGGATAGGCGCTCACTGTCCACCACTTTGGTGGTGTTGTCCTCTGTGACCCGGGTAATGGTCAGCGTGGGCTGCAAAGGGGCGCCCTCAGTGGTGTTTTCCACCGACCAGTCGATATTGACGGCGCCGTCGGTATCCTTGAGGTAAATGCTCCGGGGCGGTGTCAGCTTGGCTGTGGCAGGCGGTGCCTGCACGATGATCCAGGCAAGTGCCGACAGGCGGACGTCCTCACCGCCGGCGTTTGGGTGCGGCATGGAGACCAATACCGTGTAGGCAGGGGTATTGCCGTTGGAGAGCTTGGAGAGCACATTCTCCCCGATCCGCACGCTGTTTTTATCCTTGTCGGCGGTATAAGTCGCAACGGGCTTGCGGCCGCTCAGCGCCGCCTCATTCGCGTAGTTGCCCTCATACAGATCAATCCTGTAATTGAACTCTTTGTTCGGCGCCATCAGCGTGGCGTTGGAGCTCCACAGCACGGTGGCGGGCTGATTTACCCGCGTCACGATGGACGCGCCGCCGGGAATCACCAGTGCCAGGGAATCGCCTGCCGTCACGGTATAGGGCTGTGACTGGCCCGACACATCATCATTGTCAGTGTCCACAGTCCCGTTGTCCGCCGTAAAGGTAAAGGTGACGGTTCCCACCTTGGTTCCTGTGGTGGCAACAACGCCGGTATCCTCGTTGATGGTGGCAATGAGCGTGTCACTGCTGCTCCATTTACCGGTGGTGTAGCTGGCCTGCTCATCGTTTTCCCCAAAAACCTCTGCCTTAAGCGTGGGGCGGGTGGTTTTGCCGAGGGAAATCGTATAGTCGGCGTCATCCGCTTCCTGGACGACCTTCACCGTGTGCGCGGAAACTTTCTTTGCCACCGTGAACTGCCGGGTCAGGGGAAGAACATTCACCCAGTCAGGATCGGCTTTCGTGCCCTCGTTGGCCTGCAGCGTCACCGTGTAGGTGCGGTCGAAATCAGAGGGTGGTGCGATTTCGTAGTCGCTGACGGTGAAGGCTTCCTTCTCTGTGTCCAGATAGACCTGCAGATGGATTGGTTCACCCGCAGAGTCGTACCTCAGCTCGAGGCGGAACGGGGCTTCCTTCGGGTCTGTGCCTGCCGGGGTGTGATAATTGCTGTATACGGTCTTGTAGACCTGCTCCATGTTGGCGTTCATCGTGAACGATGCCTTGCCGTTGTCGTAGTCGGCGGTCAGTACGGTGGGAGCGTTACGCATCAAGACGCTCTTCAGCGTTACGCTGGCAATCGCGTTGCTTTGATAAGATGTGTTATCCAGCGTATGACCGAAAACATCTTCCACACCGGTCATACCATTGACGGTGACCGTGGTGTCATCCGCATCCTGCACTGGGTACCAGAGCATTGCCGTGACGCCGTAGTCGTTCATGGAAAGCTCAGCGGCAGTATACTCTTCGCCATTGATAGTCACGGTGGAGTTGCTAAGATTCACGAACTCGCTAAAGGTAACTGTGATGGGCACGTGCTGTCCGCTGGCATAGATTCCCGCCGGGGCCGTGACGCTTTGAATGGTGGGCTTGTCCATGTCCAACAGCCTGGCGGAGACGTTGCTGTTCTTGGTGGTGGCCCAGGAATTTGGGATTTCGCCCTGTACACTTTCCATATACAGTCGGAAGGGCAGCCAGTACGGCTGATTCCCTCTGTTTTGCGTGGTAGACTGCAAGGAGATGCTGACCATACTGCCATTGTTAATCGTACAGTTCTCCGTTTTCTTTCCGTCGGTGGTGAGCGTCAGAGCTGTTCCATCGAGCTTGTACTCCGTCAGACAGAACGGGGCATAGGGTATCGGGTTTGCAGAAATATAATTGCCATACGGCGCAGAGCCATTATAGGCAACTATGTCTCCGCTCCAGCTAAACTCGATGCTGGCGTCGATTTGGTATGGCTGATAAGATTTGGTGGAGTTGCTGGAAGACACTGAGTTGCGGGCACCCTCCAAAATTCCGATGGTATTGCTTAGCGCAATAAAGTCCGAATTGTCGGCACTGCCGCCAGTGTAGCTTTCTGCCAGCAAAGGAATAAACAAATCATCATATAATACGGTTGTATTTTTGAGTTCTTCAACATAACTCGGCGCGGTCATTGATGTTTGCATTGTGGGGACGCCAACCGTCTTTTTTAGCTTGAGCTGACAGTGGTCGGCATAAGCGGCACCGTCATAGAACACCAGATTTTCCGCATCGTAAAATTCAATCATCCCCAGCAGGTCGCCATAGGAATAAGAATTCTCGAGCCAGGCTCGGTTGTCTCCTTTGGTTGTAACCTTGACAGTGATTTTACAACCACCTAAACTGAAAGTCGAGCCTACGTCATATGTCAGCTTGTAGGACCCGTCGCCTTGGGCGACCCCACTCGTCTCGCCTATCGAGACCTCCACATCGGTGATATAATCGCTGAGCTGGCCTTTTTGAATGCGGTAGGAAAAGCCGACCGGTTTTCCGCCGTATACAGTAAAAGTCCCGGAGCTCCAGCTGTTGGTTGCGAGTTCCCCCAGCGTTTGGCTCATCATGCTGCTCATATCCACCGTCTCAACGCCCACAGGCGATGTGGCAGAGGCGGAATACTGCAAACTGATGCCCTGCAGCTCCAGCTGCTCCATCAGGCTATTGAGATTCTCCAGTGCTTCCCCGGTAAACTCCCTGCCGGAGAAATAGGTGTCCTTGATCCGCTGCAGCTCCTGTTCGATTTGGATCATGGTCTTCAAATCGCCCAGCGCCACCGGAGTCCCATCCACGTCGGCTATACGGGTGAGATCCGTGGCGGGATTTTCCAGCAGTTCCATGACAGCCGCCAGTGTCAACACCTGACCGTCCAGCGTGATGGTTTGATCCACCTTGAAATTGCCGTCTTGATCCAGCAGCCCCAAAGCGTTCAGCATGGAAAGCACCTGGTCGCTGCTACCGCCAGTCAGGGCGGAGAGCTGATCCAAAATCGCCTGATTTTCCTCGGGTGTGTTGCCCAGCGAATCGCTCACCGCTGCAAACACCGCTGTCGGATGCATGGTCAGCACCATGCAGCAGACGAGCAGTATGCTAAGTATTCGTTTTTTCATTGGCTTTTCTTCTCCTGTTCGTGTCGGTTCGGTTTGTCCGCCCCGCCTTTTTTCTGGTTTTCTCTGTTTCTGAGCCGGATGCCCTACGCGGCGGTCTGCCCCTGCACTATAAGTGCGTCCGCCGCCCCGGCAAGTGCTGTGAATAACATCAGGCAGAAAGCGGAGAGGCTTATTGCCTCGCGCCGCTGCCCCCGGCGGGTGTTTTCC
>OIDC01000981.1_pt1 | contig 11368 bp, 11 predicted proteins | sample 1581401 | NCBI WGS metagenome assembly OIDC01 (sample SAMEA3882518, study PRJEB24775) | human gut metagenome | biome: human-associated habitat; feature: intestine environment; material: feces | place: Netherlands | collected 2009/2010 | reverse complement strand
CCCAGACGCTCGACGACCGCGTGCTCGACACGATCGGCCGCCGCCACACCGCGCAGGATATTTACGACGCGCTGCGCCTCGTGCGCGAGACCGGCGGCTTCGCCGTGAACATGGACCTGATCGCGGGGCTTCCCGGCGACACGCCGGACGGCTTTCGCACCACGCTCGAGCAGGTGCTCGCGCTCGCGCCCGAAAATATCACCGTGCACACGCTCTCGCGCAAGCGCGGGGCAGACCTCTCGCAGCAGACGGCGCCCGTCCCCGACGGGGCGCAGGTCGGCGAGATGCTCGACTTTGCCAATACCGCGCTCGACACGGCGGGCTACGCGCCGTATTACCTCTACCGGCAGAAGTTCATGTCCGGCGGCTTTGAAAACGTCGGCTGGACGCGGCCGGGCCAGGAGAATCTCTACAACATCTGCATCATGGAGGAGCTGTGCAGCATCCTCGCCATGGGCGGCGGCGCGTCGACAAAGCTCGTGCGCCCCAACGGCGGCAGGCTTGAGCGGCACATCGACCCCAAGTATCCCACGGAATACATCGCCAATATCGACCGCATCTGTGCGGCCAAGGCGGAACTGGAGGCGTTTTTCCAATGAGCTATCATCTGCAGGAGATCAACCGCCGCATTCAGGCTGATCCCAAGGAATTTGTCGACGCGAGCGACGCGGCCTATGCCGCCAAGATCGAGCGCGCAGCGCGCGCCATCGCCGAAAACGCGCACACGTGTCCGATCGTGCTGCTCTCCGGCCCGTCCGGCAGCGGCAAGACCACCACGGCCATGAAGATCGCCGAGGCCCTGCGCGGGATGGGCATCGGCAGCCAGAGTCTCGCCATGGACGACTATTTCCGCACCGTGAACCCGCGCACCGCGCCGCGCACGCCGGAGGGCGACATCGACTTCGAGTCCCCCGCGTGCCTGGACATGGACCTGCTCGGCAAGCACCTCAACGCGCTCGCCCGCGGCGAGGAGATCCACCTGCCGCGCTACAATTTCGTCACGCGCGTGCAGTCCGGCCCGATCGGCCGGCCCATGCGTCTCGGCAAGGACGAGGTCGTCGTGTGCGAGGGCATCCACGCGCTCAATGACGACATCGCCGCCTACTGCCCGGATGCGTTCCGGCTGTATATCAGCGCGCGCTCCGTCGTCGTCGACGGTGACGGGCAGGAGATATTCAAGGGCACGTGGATGCGCCTGCTGCGCCGCCTCGTGCGCGACAGCAACTTCCGCGGCACGCCCGCCGCCGCGACGCTGGACATGTGGGCCAACGTCCGCCGCGGCGAGAAGCGCTTCATCTCCCCGTTCAAGGAGCGCGCGAACCTGATGTTCGACTCGTCGTTCCCGTGCGAGGTGTCCATTATGAAAAACTTTGCCGCGCCCCTGCTCGCGGCCGTGCCCGAGGGCGCGGAGCGCTACGCGGAGATCCGCAGCATCCTGCCGGCGCTCGATCGCTTCGAGACGATCGACCCCGCCCTGCTCGCGCCCGAGAGCATGCTGCGCGAGTTCATCGGCGGCGGCGTGTACAGCTACTGAGCGGGCGGCGCTGAATCCTGCAAATACAAAAAGCCTTCTCCGCTGGGAGAAGGCTTTGCGTTTTCCTGCGCCGCACGGCGGTTTGGGTGACAGACGCCGCGAAAACGGGTGATGCGATTTGTCACCGCTGCACAGAATCCCGAATCGTGTTTTGGCGCAATTTACAAATATTATGAATCCTGTTCCAATTTCATAAAGGATCTGCTAAAATGAGGATGTCGGGATCCGGACACACATTTCATTCAACAGGAGGTATCGTATGGAACCATTTGCGCTTCTGAAAATGATGGGAACCTTTGTGGCCAATGGCATGACCGGGCGGATCGTCCTGTATCTGCTCCTGCTTGCCGCCGGCGTCGGCGTGCGGTGCGTTTTGCAGCGCCGGCGCGATTTCCGGGCGGCCGTGGGCATCAGCGCCGGGCTGTGGCTCGTGTGCGAGATCATCGTGGACATCGGCTCGGTGCATGAGATGTCGGTCGGCCTGTTCAGTGCCGCCGCCACACTGGGCGCGCTGGGCTTCTCGTTCGCGCTCGGTCTGGGGCTTGCCGCGCTTGTCTGCCGGCTGCTGCGCCGGAAGCAGCTCGCGTGACCCTATGGCAAGCGCCCCCGCGGGGATGTTCTCCCGCGGGGGCGCTTTTCCGTTCTCCGCGCCGTCAGCTCAGCCGCTGCACGAGCGCGTCCCACAGCTCCAGCAGCCGGAAGCGCACGACATAGCCGCCGTCGGACTCCGTGACGAGGCGCACATCGTCGTCCGAGAGCGCCTGCACCGCCTGCTCCGACAGGCCCGCCGCCTGCGCGCACAGCGGCGGGAAGATGACGCACCACCAGTTGTGCCCCGCGCCCGCGCCGAGCGTCACGCGCAGGGAGGTATACACCCCCGCCGGGAGGGCGAACGTGCCGTAGTCGCGCGTCGGGTAATGCTCGGGGCCCAGCGCCACGCGCACCGGCCGCTCCCCCGCCGCCGCCTGCGCCGCGCGGGCAATGCCGTCAAGCTCGTCCGCGATGCGCAGCCGCGCCGTGTCCATATCCGTCACGCCGGCAAGCTGCGGCTCGAGATAGGCCAGCACCGCATCGCGCACCTGCAGCTTCACGGCCTGCTCGGTGTCGTCGTCCGATACCGCGATCACGTGCAGCCGCACGAGCCGCGACGCCAGCAACGCGCTGCGCGCCTGCGCCCACGTGCCGGTCAGCAGCGTCACGCACACGGCCAGCAGCAGCGCCAGCTCCCACGGGCGCAGCGCGCGGCCGGAATCGGGATGAATGGAGAGAGAATGGGTATGCATCGTATGTCCGCCTTTCTGTGATGAAAAACTGCCGGTACCGGGCATCTGTGCTCAGTATCGGCAGTTTTGTTTGCTTTTAATCCTCAGACCTCAAGGCGGTCGATGGTCTCGGTCAGAAAGCACTCGGCATAGTCGCGCGCGAGCCGGCGCTTGGCATACGCCGCGCTGTCGGCATCGGCAAAAAGACCGAACACGGCCGAGCCCGTGCCGCTCATGACCGCACCGAGCGCGCCGCCGTCGAGCAGGCGGCTCTTGATGGCCACGATCTCGCCCTCGCGGTGGGTGAGCACGTCCTCAAAGACGTTGTACATCCGGCGGGCAAGCTTCGGCATATCGCCGTCGGCAAGCGCGGCGCAGATGCCCTCCGTGTCCGGACGGCAGCGCGAGGTGCGCGCGTCCACGCGGTGAAACAGCTCCGGCGTCGAGATCGGAAAATCCGGCTTGCAGATCACGACCGGCATGCGCGGCATGGGCGTGACGGGCGTGAGCCGCTCGCCGCGGCCCTCGGCCAGCATCGTGCCGCCCGCGACGCAGTACGGCACGTCCGAGCCGACCTGCGCACCCATCTCCTCGAGCTGCGTGCGGGTGAAGCCCGCGCCGGTCAGCCGCTCGAGCGCGCGCAGCACGGCCGCCGCATCCGACGAGCCGCCGCCCAGCCCCGCACACACGGGGATGCGCTTGTGCAGCCGGATGTGCACGCCGCAGGTAAGCCCCGCGCGAGAGAGAAACACCTGCGCCGCGCGCACGGCCACATTGTCCGCCCCGCAGGGCAGGTAGCTGCGGTTGGTCTCGGCGCGGCAGACGCCCGTGTCGTCGAGCGTGACGGTCACGTCGTCGTGCAGGTCGACGCTCTGCATGACCATGCGCAGGTCGTGAAACCCGTCGGAGCGCGCACCGAGCACGTCCAGCGACAGGTTCAGCTTCGCCCACGCGGGCTCCATCGTCGTGCCGGTCACAGTTTTTTCAGCTCGAAGAGCAAATCCATCAGCTCCGCGCCGTCGTCCACGTACGGGCCCTTGCGGCCGTTGGCCTCGGAATACGGCAGGCCGGAGCCCTCGCTCACGCGGCTGTCATAGAGCACGAACGGCACGGGGTCGGCGCCGTGCGCGCCGTTGGCCATATACGTCATGTGGTCCGAGAGCAGCAGCAGGCGGAAGTCCTCGCCCGCGGCGCGCAGCGCCTCGGTCACAGGGGCGACGACGTCGGCGCTCAGGCGCTCGATGGAATAGATCTTGTGCTCGAGGTCGTGGTTGTGCGTGGCCTCATCCGGACCTTCGAGGTGCAGCGCCACGAAGTCGTGCCGTTTGAGCACGTCGAGCGCGGCGGCGACCTTGGCGGCATAGTCGGTGTCCCACTCGCCGGTCGCAGTCGGGACGGTGACGGCCTCAAGTCCGGTCAGGATGCCGATGCCGTGGCACAGCGGCACGGCCGAGACGACACCGCCGTCCGAGCCGTAGTGCTCGGGGAAGTTCGGCAGCGCGGCCGCCGTGCCCTCGGCCCAGAACCAGACGCCGTTGGCCGGCAGCTTTCCGGCGGCGCGGCGCGCGACATTGATCGGGTGCTGATCGAGGATATCGAACGCGCGGCGCATGAGCTCGCGCAGCACGTCGGCATTCGGGCAGCCGGTGGGCAGGATGGGGCCGATCTCTTCGCCGAGGTGGTCGTGCGGCGGGGCGAGCTGAATGCCCTTGATGTCCACGTGGCTCTGCACCGCGAGGTGGCGGAACGACGAGCCCTTGTGGATGACCATGCCGGCCTGCTCGGCCAGCGGGCGGAAGTCAGGGTGGTCAAAGAGCATCGTCACGAGCTCGTCCGACTCGCGGCCCTCGATGCTGCCCGCGCTGTGGGAGATGATGTGCTTGTGCTCGAACGGCACGTCCTCATCGGCATACGTGACCATGTTGCAGCGGTAGCACGCATCGCCGGGGGCGAGCCGGATGCCGGACGCCGCCGCCTCGAGCGGGGCGCGGCCGAAAAAGTACTTGCGCGGCGAGCAGCCGAAGATGGACATGATGGCCGTGTCGCTGCCGGGGGCGAAGCCCTCGGGCACGTTGCGCACGCTGCCGAGGATGCCGTGGCGCGCGAGGGCGTCGATCGCGTCTTTTTTCGATGCTTCGAGCGGCGTGCGGCCGCCGAGCGTGTCGAGCGGATGGTCGGCCATGCCGTCGCCGATGACGAGAATGTATTTCATACTGTATCCCTCTTTTCGGAAGATTTTTCGCCGCGGGGTGCCCTGTGGGATGCCGGGACCCGCGGTTTTTTCTGCCCCACAGTATATACTATTTCCCCCGGTTTGTGAAGCGGCATGGCGCGTTCCGGGGCATTTTGCTGCTATTTGTAGAATTCAACAAAATTATTCAAATCATTAAATTAGGTATTGGCAATTTTTCGTCATCATGATATAGTAGAATACTGTTAAGTATCCGCTAAGTTTTCGCTAAGAAAGTTTCCCCCGGTCACCGGGGCTGCACAAACGGGAGGGACAGAACATGTCGACCGGACAATATCTGCTCGGCGGCGCGGCCGGACTGGTGTTCGGCCTGCTCGTGGCCGCCGGCAACACGCTGCTGACGCGCCGCAGCCTACAGCGCGCCAAGCAGAGCCAGGCCACCGTCATGGGCACCAGCGGCCTGCGGCAGGTCATCAACCTCGCCGCGCTCGTGCTCGTGTACCTGCTGCGCAAGGTCGTGCCGCTGCCGCTGGCCGGCACGCTCATCGGCACGGCCGTCGGCCTGTCGGGCGGCAGCATCGCCGGCGTGTGGATCCTCGCGCGGAAAATGGACGACACCATCCCCGCCGAGGGCGTGGAAGTGCCGGACGCGGAGACGGCCGAGCTGCCCGAAAACACTGCACAGGAACGCACGCCGGATACCAACCCGGCGGACGAACGGAGGGACGACACCAATGGGTGAGACGAATGTACTGTTTTCCATCGGCCCGCTGGAAGTGACCGGCGCGGTCGTGACCATGTGGGTCATCATCGCCGTGCTGGCGCTGCTGTCGTGGCTGGCCACGCGCAGGCTGCGCGACGTGCCCGGCCCGCTGCAAAACGCCGCCGAAATGGCCGTCGAAAAGCTGCAGGGCTTCTACGGCGGCATCCTCGGCCCGGCCAATGCCCAGCGCTACTTCCCGATGATGGCGACGTTTTTCATCTTCATCGTCGTGTCCAACTACATCGGGCTGCTGCCCGGCGCGGGGCAGGTGTTCACCGTGCCGACGGCCACGCTGTCCGTCACGGCGGGCCTGGCCATCATCGCCTTCTGCATGACGCACACCGTCGGCATCCAGCGCCGCGGTCTGGGCGGCTATCTCAAGAGCTTCATCAAGCCCTTCCTGCTCATGCTGCCGCTCAACCTCATCGAGCAGATCGTGCGCCCGTTTTCTCTCGCGCTGCGTCTGTACGGCAACCTCTACGGCGAGGAGATGGTCACGCATGAGCTCGGCAATCTCTTCCCGCTCGTGCTGCCGCTGCTCATGCAGGTGCTGAGCCTGCTGTTCTGCCTGATCCAGGCCATCGTGTTCACGATGCTGCTGTCGATCTATATCGAGGAAGCCATCGAGGAGTAACGCCCCCCGCACCGAAATCCGTAAGAACAAACCTTTCAGACACCCAAGAAAAATTAGGAGGAACGAGTTATGTCAACCGGAATCATTGCGATCGCCGCCGCGCTCGCCATCGCCATCAGCACCATCGGCCCCGGCATCGGCCAGGGTCTTGCCGCCGCCCACGCCATGGACGCCATCGCGCGCCAGCCCGAGGCCGCCGGCACCATCCGCTCGAACATGATCATCGCCATGGGCCTGCTCGAATCGCTGACGATCTACGGCCTGCTGATCGCGTTTCTGCTGATCGGCAAGCTCGGCTGAGAAGCCCGGAACAAGGGAGGCACACGCTTTGAGCATCAACATCTCCGAACTGATCTGGACGGTGATCTGCTTTTTCGTGCTGCTGGTGGTTTTGAAGAAGCTGCTGTTTGACCCGCTGGTGTCGTTCATGGCCGCGCGCGATGCGCGCATTCAGGACGGGATCAGCGCCGGGCGCACCGCCCAGCAGCAGCTCGATGCGGCCGCACAGGCGCGCAGCGATGCGCAGCGCCGGCAGTCCGCCGCAGCGGATGCGCTGCTGGCAGAGGCCAAGAGCGCGTCCGAGCGCAAGCGCGCCCAGACGCTGCAGGCCGCGCATCAGGAGGCCGCGCAGGCCATGCGCGACGTGCGCGCACGCGTGCGCAGCGAAGAGACCGCCGCTGCCGCCGCCGTGGACGCGAAGCTGCCCGAGCTCGTGACGGCTCTGACCGGCGGCCTGCTCGGCAGCGACACCGCCGAGCGCAGCGCCGCACAGATCCGCCAGTGGGTCGCCCCCACGCATGAGGGCTGAACCATGAATGAAATGAATCGAAAGGGGGCGGCGACACCGTGGAATTTCTGAGAGCCATCGGCCCCGTCTTCAACTTCCTGCTGCTGGCAGGCGCGCTGTTTTTCCTGACGCGCAAGCGCATCCGCAAGCTCTTCCGCGACCGGAAAGAGCGCATTGCCGAGGCGCTCGGCCGCGCGGCCGACGCGCAGGATCAGGCCCGCCACACCGCCGAGGACATTGCCGAGGCGCAGCAGGCGGCCGACGCGCAGGCGCAGTGTCAGCTCGCGGACGCGCAGCGTCAGGCCGAGGCCAACACCACGGCCGCCGACGCCGAAACTGCCCGTCAGGCCGAGGCCGTGCGCCGCAGCGCGCAGCAGACCGATGCGCAGCTGCGCAGCGACATGGAGGACCGCGTGAGCGACGCGGCCATCGGCCGCATCACGGCGGCGACCGCCGGAGTGCTGGCGCAGGACGCCTTCGCGCCCGCGCGTGCCGCGCTCGTGGACGATTTTATCGCCAACATCGGTACACATCTGACCACCCAGCCGAGCGACGCGCTCGCCCTCGCCGAGACCGGCACGCTGACCGTGACGATCGAATCGGCAGAGCCCCTGAGCGCCGCCGCGCTCGACGCGCTCACCGACACGCTCACGCGCGCCTACGGCCACGTCACCGTCTTGACGACCGTGCGCCCGGAGCTGATCGGCGGCGTATGCCTGCGCATCGGCGACACGCACTATGACGGCACGCTGCGCCACGCGCTCGACCTGCTCGAGCAGGACGCGGCCAACAGCGTCCTGCACACCACGCAGGAAACGCCCGACCTCGCCGCGTGCATCCACGCCAAGCTCGCGGACACGCACGTCGGCATCGACGTGTTCCAGTCCGGCGTCGTCACGAGCCTGTCGGACGGCATTTGCCGCATCCGCGGTCTGGCCGACGCCATGGCCGGCGAGCTGCTGGCCTTTGACGGTACGCTGCGCGGCATGGTCATGGACCTCGGCCGCGAGGACATCGGCGTCGTCCTGCTCGGTCCTTACGGGCACCTGCAGGAGGGCGACCGCGTGCGCCGCACGGGGCAGATCATGTCCGTGCCCGTGGGCGAAGAAATGACCGGCCGCGTCGTCGACGCGCTCGGCCGGCCGATCGACGGCCTCGGCCCGATCCGCACGACGGAGCGCCGCGCCATCGAGAGCCCCGCGCCCGGCGTCATCGCGCGCAAGGGCGTGAGCGTCCCGCTGCAGACCGGCATCAAGGCCATCGATGCGCTCGTGCCCATCGGCCGCGGTCAGCGTGAGCTCATCATCGGCGACCGTCAGACCGGCAAGACCGCCATCGCCATCGACGCCATCCTCAACCAGAAGGACACGGGCGTGCTGTGCATCTACGTCGCCATCGGCCAGAAGGAATCGACCGTCGCAGGCGTCGTGCAGAAGCTGCGCGACCGCGGCGCCATGGCCTACACCACCGTCGTGTGCGCGCACGCGTCGGAGACCGCGCCCATGCTCTACATCGCGCCCTATGCAGGCGCCGCCATCGGCGAGTACTTCATGTACCGCGGGCGCGACGTGCTCATCGTCTACGACGACCTGTCGAAGCAGGCCGTGGCTTACCGTGAAATTTCCCTGCTGCTGCAGCGTCCGCCCGGACGCGAGGCCTACCCCGGCGACGTGTTTTACCTGCACTCCCGCCTGCTCGAGCGCGCTGCGCGCCTGAGCGAAGAAGCCGGCGGCGGCAGCATGACCGCCCTGCCCATCATCGAGACGCAGGCGGGCGATATCTCGGCCTATATCCCGACGAATGTCATCTCCATCACCGACGGGCAGATCTTCCTCGAAACGGATCTGTTCCACGCCGGTGTGCGCCCGGCCATCAACGTGGGTCTGTCCGTGTCGCGTGTCGGCGGCGCGGCGCAGCTCGGCGCGATGAAGCAGGTCGCCGGCCGGCTGCGCATGGATCTGGCGCAGTACCGGGAGCTGGCGTCGTTCGCGCAGTTCGGCTCCGATCTCGACAAGGCCACGCGCGACACGCTCGCGCGCGGCAGCCGCATGACCGAGCTGCTGAAACAGCCGCAGTACGCGCCCATGGACGCGGCCGATCAGGTCGCGGTGCTCTTCGCCGCCGGCGAGGGGTATACCGACTCGATCGCCGTCGAGGATGTGCCGCACTACGCGGACGCGCTGCTTGCGCGCATCCACCGCACGTATCCGGAGCTGCATGCCCTCGTGCACAGCGGCAAGAAGCTCCCGCCCGAGGCGCTCGAGCGGCTGCGTACGCTTGCCGACGAGACGCTCAAGAATCTATGATGCACCATCCCCGCCGCTGGCAGAGAGGAGGAACGCCCCTTGACAAATCTGCATAAGATCCGCGCGCGCATCCGCAGCGTGAACAGCACGCAGCAGATCACCCGCACGATGAAGATGATCGCCGTGTCGAAGCTGCGCAAGACGCAGACGAGCCTTGCGGGCGTGCGCCTGTTCGCGGACAAGAGTCAGGCCGTGCTCAACGCCCTGCTCGCCGGCGACGCGAACTTTGAGCACCCGTATCTCACGCCCCGGCGCCGCATCGGGCACGTGTGCTACGTGGTGTTCTGGGGCAACCGCGGCCTGTGCGGGGCATACAATCAGGTGCTGCTGCGCCATCTGGAGCAGCTCGTGCACGCCGAGACGCGCCCCTGCTCCGTGATCGTGTGCGGCCGCTGGGGACGCGATGTCCTCGCCGGAACGGATCTGCCCGTGCGGGAGATCTGCGCCGGGCTGAGCGACACGCCCACCATGGCCGAGGCGCTCGAGATCGCCGAGGAGCTCAAAAACCTCTACCGCACCGGCGAGGCGGACGAGATCCACCTCGTCTACCAGCACTTTGACTCCGTGCTGCACCAGACGCCGACGCACCGGCAGCTGCTGCCCGCCGCGCCGGAGGCCGACGCGCCCGCCGCGAACAACAACTACCTGTTCGTGCCGGACGCGCAGACCGTGCTCGACAACGTGCTCGAGCTGTACCTGAACAACACGGTCTACGCCGTGATGCTCGAGGCCCGCGTGGGTGAGCACGCCGCGCGCATGGCCGCGATGACCGCCGCCACGGACTCGACGGCGGAGCTCATCGAGGAGCTGAATCTGGACTTCAACCGTGCGCGTCAGGCCGCCATCACGACCGAGATCTCCGAGATCGTCGGCGGCAGCGCCGCGCTGAAAAAATCGGACAAATCGGACTAACACCGCGGCGGCAGCGCCGCGTCCCACGAAGGGAGAACGTATGGAAAACGGTATCGTCAAAAGGGTCATCGGCCCGGTGGTGGACGTGCAGTTCCCGGCCGGAAAGCTGCCGGAGATCAACAACGCCATCGAGGTGCACACCGGCGAGCGGCGCATCGTCATGGAGGCGGTGCAGCAGCTCGGCGACAATGCGGTTCGCTGCATCTCGCTCTTTTCCACCGACGGGCTGCAGCGCGGCTGCGTCGCCGTGGACACCGGCACGAGCGTGAAAATGCCCGTCGGTGAGGCGACGCTCGGCCGCATGTTCAACGTCATCGGCGAGCCGATCGACGGCAAAGGCCCCGTCAACGCCACGGAATATCTGCCCATCCACCGCGAGGCCCCGGCCTTCACGGACATCGCCCCCGCGACCGAGCTGCTCGAGACCGGCATCAAGGTCGTCGACCTGCTCGCGCCCTATGCCAAGGGCGGCAAGATCGGTCTGTTCGGCGGCGCGGGCGTGGGCAAGACCGTGCTCATCATGGAGCTCATCCGCAACATCGCCTACGAGCACGGCGGCTACTCCGTCTTTGCCGGCGTGGGCGAGCGCTCGCGCGAGGGCAACGACCTCTGGAACGAAATGAACGAGTCCGGCGTCATCAACAAGACCGCGCTCGTCTTCGGCCAGATGAACGAGCCGCCCGGAGCGCGTCTGCGCGTGCCGCTGTCGGGTCTGACGATCGCGGAAAACTTCCGCGACGAGTCCGGACAGGACGTGCTGCTGTTCATCGACAACATCTTCCGCTTCACGCAGGCGGGCAGCGAGGTATCGGCGCTGCTCGGCCGTATGCCCTCCGCCGTCGGCTACCAGCCCACGCTGGCCACCGAGATGGGCGCTCTGCAGGAGCGCATCACCTCCACCCGCAAGGGCTCCATCACCTCGGTTCAGGCCGTCTACGTTCCCGCCGACGACCTGACCGACCCGGCTCCCGCCACCACC
>OIDC01000961.1_pt1 | contig 11569 bp, 8 predicted proteins | sample 1581401 | NCBI WGS metagenome assembly OIDC01 (sample SAMEA3882518, study PRJEB24775) | human gut metagenome | biome: human-associated habitat; feature: intestine environment; material: feces | place: Netherlands | collected 2009/2010 | reverse complement strand
CATGGGCCTTGCCACCGCCGCCCTCGGGCTGACCGCCTGCGGCGGCTCCGGTGCTGCCAGCGCTTCCAGCGCACCGGCTTCCAGCAGCAGTGCCCCGTCCGCTTCGGCACAGCCGGAAGCAGCAGGGGAGAAGGCTGCCCCCACGGGGGCCCTTGTGGCCCAGTTCAAAACCGGGGAACTGACCATCGGCGAATACACCTTCAAGGCGCAGTACATCCCCTTTGATGTCCGCCGCGAGGTAGGCGGTGCCTATCATTTGATCCACGCGGACAGCTACCGGGGCAATTACTTCTTCAGCTTCTACAACGAGGACGATGAAGAGCAGTCTGCCAAGATCTTCGAGTATGCCATCAAGGATGACCGGCTGACCCCGGTGGCAGAGTACAACATTGACGGCAGCAACGCCCTCAGCATCGACCGCAATGGCATCCTGTATGCCATGGACACCTTTGACGTCTACTGCTACGATCTGAACAGCAGCGACCCGGAGGAGCCCGGCGACGCACTGGACTACTCGGGCAGCTGCTATTCCTCCAAGGACCGGGATCTGACCGTGATCTACTGGACCAACTCCGCGCCGGTGCTGGTGCAGGACGGCGAGTACACCGAGCTGACGCTGGAAGGGGATAACGAGATCGGACCCTTCTGCAGCATGTCCTCCCTGAACCTCAGCGGGGACGAGCTGCTGACGGTGGGCGAGCTGGAATCCAGCGGCGATGATTACTTTGCTGCCTTTGATCTGGACGGCAATGAGCTGGCCCGCAGCTCGCAGCCGGTGGGCAGCTTTGACGCCGTGATGATGAAGCGCCCCAACGGCTATCTGCTGGACACGGGCTATATGTGGGAGCTGTACGCGCCGGACGGCACTTTTTTGGAAAAGTCCCTTCCCGTGGGCGAGCGCGAGACCCTGTGCCAGCTGTGCGGCGACTTCTGCACCTTTGACGTCTTTTTGCCGCTGGAGGAAAACGCTTTCCTGGCAGTGGGCCACCACGGCAAAGCCACCGAGCCGGACGAGCCGGTGGTGTTCCGCATCACTACGGATTTCTGAGCCGACCGCTTCGGCGGGAAGACCAACACAAAAACAGCGGGGCCGGGGAAGAGCCCCCGGCCCCCTTTGGAACAACAGGAGGAAACGCTATGGCAGGAATGCTGGAATACAAGTGCCCCTGCTGCGATGGCGCCATCCAATTTGACAGCGCCACCCAGAAGATGAAATGCCCTTACTGTGACACCGAGTTCGACGTGGATACCCTCAAGGGCTACGACGAGGAACTGAAGGACGAAAAGCCCAGCGAGATGGAGTGGGCGACCCCCGGCGGCAGCTGGGCAGAAGGAGAGACCGCCGGTCTGCATACTTACAGCTGCAAGAGCTGCGGCGGCGAGATCGTGGGCGACGACACCATGGCAGCCTCGGCCTGCCCCTTCTGCGGCAACCCCATCGTCCTCACCGGACAGTTTGCCGGGACGCTGCGGCCAGACCTCATCATCCCCTTCAAGCTGGACAAAAAGGCCGCCAAGGCCAAATTGCAGGAGCACCTCAAGGGCAAGACCCTGCTGCCCCGGGTGTTCCGCAGCCAGAACCACATCGACGAGGTCAAGGGCGTGTATGTGCCCTTCTGGCTCTTTGACAGCGATGCCGACGCTCAGCTGCGGTTTACCGCCACCCGGACCCGCAGCTGGTCGGACAGCAAGTACGACTACACCGAGACCAACTACTACTCTGTCCGGCGGGACGGCACCCTGGGCTTTGACGCGGTGCCCGTGGACGGCTCCTCCAAGATCGAGGATGACCTGATGGAATCCATCGAGCCCTTTGCCATGCAGGATGCCATCCCCTTCCAGACCGCCTATCTGGCAGGCTATGTGGCGGACAAATATGATGTGACCGCCGAGGACAGCATCGAGCGGGCCAACAAGCGCATCCGCCGCTCCACTGAGGAGACGTTCCAGCAGACCGTTACCGGCTACGATTCGGTCAAGGTGGAAAACAGCAGCATCCAGCTGCACGGCGGCAAGGCAAAGTACGCGCTGTTCCCGGTCTGGCTGCTGAGCACCAGCTGGCGGGGCGAGAACTACCTGTTTGCCATGAACGGACAGACCGGCAAATTCGTGGGCGACCTGCCCGTGGACAAGGGCGCTGCCCGCAAGTGGATGCTGGGCCTTACGGCTGCCCTTTCCGCCGCGTCCTACGGCGTGATGTGGCTGCTGTGGCTGGCACGGATCCTGTAAAGGAGGGACGAACGATGAAAAAGACTTCCAACCGACTGCACTCCCTCTTTGCGGCGCTGGCAGCACTGATTCTTGCGGCGGCGCTGGCTGTTCCGGCCTTTGCGGTGGAGGGCGGCTTTGCCGACCTGTACTACCGCATGAACGACAGCGCGGATGTCCTGACTGCAGAAGAGGACAGCGAGCTGGAGGATGCACTGGAAGAGCTGAGCCTGCGCCAGAGCTTTGATGTGACCATTGCCACCATCGAGTCGCTGGAAAGCGTGGACTACGACAGCATGGAGGCCTATGCCGATGACCTCTATGATTACTGTCAGTTCGGCTACGGCCCCGATATGGACGGCGTGCTGCTGCTGGTGAGCGTGGGCGACCGCAAATGGCACATCTCCACCTGCGGCTACGGCATCACCGCCTTTACGGATGCCGGCATCCAGTACCTTGGCGAGCAGATGACCCCCGATATGGCAGACGGCGATTACGCCGCCGCCTTCCGCACCTTTGTCCAGTGGTCGGATACTTACATCGACGCTGCCCGGGCGGGCCGCCCCTATGATGTAAAGACCCTGCCCCGGGACCCGCTTTCCCCCATGTACCTGGTCCTTGCGGTGGGCATCGGCCTTGTGCTGGCATGGGTCGTCGTCAGCGTAATGAAAAGCCAGCTGCGCAGCGTGGCGTTCCAGGAGAACGCCGCCAGCTATGTGCGGGAGGGCAGCATGAACCTGACCAACAGCCGGGAGCTGTTCCTGTACCGTGATGTGCACCGCACCGAGCGGCCGAAGGAGTCCAGCTCCAGCGATTCCGGCGGCAGCTCCACCCACACCTCTTCCAGCGGCACCACCCACGGCGGCGGAGGCGGCTCGTTCTGAAAGGAGGAACCTTATGAACCCTTATCTTTCGGAAAAAGCCCGCGGCGAGATTCCCCGTGTCCTCAAATGGCTGCGGAACGCGGGGCTTGCCTTCTGCGTGTTCTGCTCTGTCGGCGGGCTGTATACCCTTTGCCTGAGTTTGCAGGATAAGGACTATTCCTACATCGGAGGCTATGTATTCTGGATCGTGGTGGGGGCTGTGCCCCTGGCACTGTTTGCCCGCGGAGAGGCCCGCCGCTACCATGCAAGAACCATCGCCCGCAGGGTGGAGAGCTACTCCGGGCCGGAGGTGCCTCTGCGGTGGCTGTGCAACAGCGTTGGCATGGATGCAAAGGACCTTGCATGGTATTTTGAAAACGGCTATTTCGCAAACCTCAGTCTGGACTTGGACCAAAAGGTGGTCCGCAAACGGACCGTGCCCCGCTACGACCCGAAACGGGGCTGAACCCTTACAGCTGAAACAGAAAGGAGTATTTTCATGGGACTTTTTGATAAGATGAAGCAGGCCACGGCTGCCACCGGCGGCAACCAGACCGTCACCTTTACCTTTCAGGCTCTGCCGGAAAGCCTTGCCCAGATGCAGGAGCTGCCGGAGGCCAGCCTGGACACCCCCTTCAAGGCCGCAGCCCTCACCGTCTGCGCGCTGTGCGCCTACGGTGCCGACAAGGCCATCGGGCAGGAGATGCTCAACTGGCTGCGCGGCCCCCGCCCGCTGAACGGGCAGGACATCTCCTTTTTGAACGACCGCTTCCGGGACGGCAAGAGCTATATCCCGTTCTCCTACTTTGTGGGTGCGTCGCCGGAAAACGGCTATACCCCCCGCCAGCCCTTCACCCTGCTGGTGGGCAGCAACCACACCTCTTATGTGGAGGATGGCTATTGCAAGCTCTTCATCCCCTGCGGCGGTGCCGATGACCCCCGGCCCATCAAGCTGCGCCGCAAGGGCAACGGGCAGTGGTTTTTGTGGGAGCAGTACCTGATGACCGGCATCCGCATCCCCACGTCTGCCGACCCGTGGGCCTGAGATGAAGGGCCTGACCATGCGGCTCTTTGCCGCCGCGCTGGCGCTGACCCTGAGCCTTGCGGGCTGCGGGCCGGTGGACGGCGACCCCATCCGCTCCGGCGCGGCAGCTTCGGACAGCGCTTCCCGGCCGGACGCTGTGACCGTGGCGCAGCTGCGGCAGCAGGCCGAACAGAACGGCAGCCTTGCCGCAGTGCTCTATCTGGGCAGCGTCCCGGAGCGCACCGCCGATGTGGACGCTGCGCTGGACAGCCTGCAGGAACAGCCGTGGCAGTTTGTTGCGGACATCCCGGCAGACCACCGGGTCGCAGCGCCGGGCGGCGGGCGGGAGCTGTACTGCATCTTTGCCGTGCGCAGGGAGGATACACTTTTTGTCTATGAAAAGCAGGATCCCCAGTACCCGCACCAGACGGGCCGGGAGCTGTATTGCGGGCGGGATGGTCAACCCGTGCTGCTGCTGTGCAACGGCACCCCTGACACCCCCGACATCACGGCGGTGGTCTACTGCACCACCGGCCGCGCGCTGGACTGGTCGCCCCGGCTTTCTGCCGGGACCGGCAGCCCGGAGCCGGTGGAGGGCGTAGACGATTTTTCCCAACACCCAACGCCCGGCGCTGCCTCCTGAGGTGCGCCCCGGCAGGGCATGAGAAAGGAGAACCCATGAAAAACCTGAAACTTCTGGCCGCCCTGCTGGCGCTGGCCATCGGTCTGGCGGGCTGCGGCAGCGGCAGCAGCACCCCCAGCTCCAAGCCCGAAAACAGGCTGGACGGAGACAACATGATCGCCTCCAACACCCAAAAGCAGGAATATGAGGAGCCGGAGGACGTGACCTACATGCGCCTTCTGGCAGGGGAGGACGAATACCGCGCCTGTGTGCTGTATCTGGGCGGCTCCTACGAGATCACCACCGATGTGCAGCAGGTGCTGGATAGCCAGACCGACCTGCGGGAGCTGTGGGGCTTCGTCTACGACATCCCGCAGGATCACTGGGTCGTGGCACCGGATGGCGGGTGCGACCTGTACTGCATCTTCCCGCAGGAGGCGCAGGCCACCCTGTTCGTCTACGAGACGAGCCTGACAGACGATGCCGAAAAACCGCTCCAGCGCGGGAAACAGCTCTATTACAGTGAGGACGGTCAGCCCATCCTGCTGCTGTGCAACATCAGCGATATCGTTCCCAACACCGAGGTGGAACTGTACCCCAGCACCGGCGAAGAGCTGGTATTCAGCCCCTTCCTTTCCGGCGAGAACGGCCATGTGGTGGAAGCCGAGGGCGTGTGCGATTTTACCATCTACCCGGAAGGGGACGACTGGATCTCCGTTGCCGACCCGTGGTCGCTGGAGGGTAACTGGCTGGAGTTCGCCCGCGACACCGACGAGGGCTATTTTGAGACCGACCCGGCAGATGCCGATGCCATGTGCTTCCTGCCCACGGATACCGAGACCGAGGGCGACCAGCTGCCCCTGACCGCCAGCTACATCACCCCCTACCCGGAGCTGAACGTGGAGGAAGCCGACCTGTTCTACCACGAAGGCACCCCGGAGGTGCCCTTCCAGACGAATCAGGAGTGGTACGCCACCTTTACCGGGGAGGACGGCTCCCGCTACGCCGTTACGCTGGAGGACGAGGACACCCTTGCCCTGAAGTTCTATCTGGAGAACGAGGAAAGCTACATGAGCCTGGTCAGCACCGTTTACTTTGCGCGGCAGGAGGCCATGGGCTGACCGCCGCCGACCCACACCGGGAGGAATGCACCATGAAACACACCAAAAAAATCACCATCCTCCACTCCAATGATCTGCACGGAGATTTTCTGGCAGAGCAGGTGGACGAAAAACTGGTGGGCGGCGTTTCCATGCTGTCCGGCTACATCGAAAAGGTGAGGGCAGAGGAGCCCAACACCATCTACGCCATTGCAGGTGATATGTTCCGGGGCTCGGTCATTGATTCCGAATACAAGGGGCTTTCCACCATCGAGATCATGAACGCCCTTGCCCCGGACATCGTCACCATCGGCAACCACGAGGTGGACTACGGCATCGCGCATCTGCTGTTCATCGAAAAATGCGCGCACTTTCCCATCATCAACGCAAACCTCTACATCAAAAACACCCCCACACGGCTGTTCACCCCCTACAAGATCCTGCGGGTGGACGGCATGAACATCCTCTTCATCGGCATCATCACGCAGGATGTCATCAACCAGACCAAATCCGAATCGCTGGTGGGCTCCTTTGTGGACACCGCCGCCGCTGCCGCCGAGGTGGGCAAGATCTGCAACGCCCACAACAGCATCGACATCGACTTTACCGTGCTGCTGACCCACATCGGCTTTGAGGAGGACCGCCATCTGGCCCGCCAGCTGGACCCGGCCTGGGGGGTGGACCTGATCATCGGCGGGCACAGCCACACCTACCTGGAACACGAGGTGGAGGAAAACGGCGTGATCATTGCACAGGCGGGCACCGGCACCGACCAGATCGGGCGCTTTGACATCATCGTGGACACGGACAACAACTGCATCGATTCCTACACATGGCACACCGTGCCCATCTGCGCCGACACCTGCCCCCGCAACCCCGCCATGGAGCAGGTGCTGCACCGCTTCACCAGCCAGGTGGACGAAAAGTACAGCCACATCGTAGGGCGCTTCCGCCGGGAGCTGACCCACCCCCAGCGCACCCGGGAGACCGAGCTGGGCAACCTGTTTGCGGATATCTTCACCCGCAGCCTTGGCATTGATGTCATGCTCATCGGCTCCGGCAGCATCCGGGCCGAAAAGCTGGGCCCCATCGTTACCTACGGCGACCTTATCGAGGGCTTCCCCTACGATGACGGCGTATTCATGTTCAAGGTGACCGGCCAGCAGCTGCGGGAAATGCTCCACTATATGCTGCGGGAGGAAGCCTACACCGGCCATACGGAGTTCTACCAGCTGCCCTCCACCCTGCGCCTGCGGTACGACCGCCGCAAGGGCGATTTTGATTACTTTACCTACTGCGGCAGAGAGGTGGGCAAGGAGATCGGCGACGATGCCCTGTTCACCGTGGGGCTGCAGAACTACCACTTCAAAAACATCGAGAGTTTTTTCAACATCTCCTACGACACCCTCTGCAAGATCCAGAAGCCCCGCAGCGTGGCTACCTCCTGCCAGGATATCCTGATGGAATATTTCCGGGAGCACGAGATGCTGGATGCGGCGGTGGACGGCAGAATGACCATTCTGCCCCCTGCCGGGCAATGACCGCTTCTCCCGAATGGGGCCCTGAAAAAATAAATTTTACCATAGAAAGGAGCACCCCATGAAACAACGATTCACAAAACGAACGCGCCTGGTCAGTGCTCTGCTGACACTGGCTATGGTGTTCACCTTCCAGCCCTTCAGCGCCTTTGCGGCGAGCACAGGAATTGCTTTTGATTCGCCGGATTTTGTACTGAAATTCAAGGATGCAGAATTTCAGCGCTTTCTCAAAGAAAGATGTGACACAAACCACAATGGCAAGCTCGATGCGCAGGAACTCAGCATCACAGAGATGACGATCCCTGACGATTACAAGATCAAAAATCTTGAGGGAATCCGTTTCTTTGAAGATCTCGAAACGCTGGATTGCCACGGTATCGGCTTGACAACACTTAATGTTGGCAAAAATTTCAAACTGAGGGAGCTGGATTGTTCCTATAATCAACTGAAAGAGTATTATCCTATTCTTTCAAGCGGACTGAAAATATTGAATTGCTCCCATAATAACCTGACCTACATGGATCTGGGCATTCTCCATGGGCTGAAACTTGAGGAGGTAGATTGCTCCTATAACAAAATATGGCGAATCGTAATGCGGAGCGAAGAGGAACTGGTCAAATTTGATTGTTCCAACAACGAACTGATGGCGCTGGATGTTAGCCGTTGCTACCAGCTAAAACAGTTGAATTGCTCTGTAAATCAACTGGTAGAGCTGGATGTCAAAAACCAGACTAACCTGACACTGCTGGATTGTCACCATAATGAATTGACAGAACTGGACGTAAGCCGGAATCAGAATCTGGCATCGCTGACGTGTGATGGAAATCAGCTGACAACGCTGGACTTGAGGAAGAATACCAGCTTGAGCCATCTGAGCTGTTCGGAAAACCGGCTGGCTTGTGTGGACTTTTCCAATATGGTCGGAAGCACTATAAATGCTGATGGAAACAGGCACCCTATCGCAGTCCTTACAAACGGAACGTTTGACCTGAACACTCTGCACGGCTTTAACGTGGGAAAGGCAAGCAACTGGCACGGCGGCTCTGTTTCTGGCACGATGCTAAGTGTGAATGCGGGCGCAAACGAGGTGAGCTACCAATACAATTGCGGCAATGGAGTAAAGCCCACATTCATCTTTGAAACCAGTCTGCCCATCAATGAGAAAAATTTCCCTGACCCTAACTTTAGAAAGTACATCAAAAACTACAAAGCAAGTGGCAGAGATGTCCTCACGGTGAAAGAACAAAGAAAAGTCGAAAGTATCGAAGTCAAAGGATGGAACATCAGCAACTTAAAAGGCATTGAGGCGTTCCCCAACCTGAAAGAGTTGAATTGCGAAAACAATTCTATCCAGAAATTAGACCTGAGACAGAATCCAGAGTTGGAAAAATTGATATGCAATACGAATCAACTGACCCAGCTGGACCTGAGCAAGAATCCCAAAATTTACCATCTGATTTGCTCTGGGAACCAATTGAAACAGCTGGATGTATCGCATCTGAAAGATTTGGTGACGCTCGATTGCTCGCACAACGATCTGGCGCAACTGGATGTCAAAAATAGTATATTCCTGGTAACACTCAACTGTTCCGCAAATCAGTTGACAGAGCTGGACGCAGATGTGACCCATAAGTCCCGTCTGGTAAGTGTAGAATGCCAAAACAACCAGCTGACAACGCTGATTCTGGGCCAAAATAAACTGCTGAAGAAACTGAATTGTGCCCATAACCAGTTGACCCAGCTAAACCTGAACAACATGAGTGCCTTAAAGGAACTGAACTGCGCCAACAACCAGCTGACCGTGTTGGATGTCAGCGATAGTCCAGAATTGACTACATTGTGGCTTAAGAATAACCATCTCACCAGCCTGAATTTGGACAACAACCCGAATCTCAATTTCAGTTCTACTGATATTTACAGCGGTGAAAACGTTTACACCGTTACCCTGAACCCTGACCGTACGTTTGACCTGCGAAATCTGCCCGGGAACTTTGATGTAACCCGGGTTACAGGATGGGAGCATGGCAAAGCCAACGGGAACATTCTGACAGTCGATGAAGGCACAAACGTAGTGTACTACGCTTATAAGTGCAGAAGCGATATAATGGAAGTAAGTTTCAAACTGAATGTGACTGGCACCGGCGGCTCCACTGGTGGTGGTTCCACTGGCGGCGGCTCTACCGGCGGCTCCACTGGCGGCGACTCCACGATTCCCCCGGAGGCGGGCAAGTACCAGCTGACAGTGACCGACGGTGTTGCCACGGTGAACGGCAGCACCGGTGCTGTGCTGAACGTGAAGCCCGGCGATACGGTGACCCTGACGGCAGACACCACCAAGTTCCCGGAGAACGAGGAGTTTGGCTGGTGGGAGATCACCCCCTATGGGTCTGTTTCCAACACCCTGACGGGCCAGTACCAGCGGACCGCAACCTTTACGATGCCCAATGAAAATGTCTCTGCCCGCGCCATGTCCAAGAGCGCCGGTGTCTCCACCGGTGGCGACGACGGCGGTGGTGGCGGCGGCGCGGCCATCCTGCTGGTGGGCGGCGCAGCCGTGGCCGGTCTGGTGGGTTACGGCGTGTACAGCTATGTTTCCGAGCAGCAGCTGAAAGCCCTGCTGCCGGAGGGCGTGGCCATGCCGGAGAACCGTGCCCAGACTGCCCTGCTGCTGTGGAACACCGCAGGCCGTCCTGAGCCTGCCGAAGCCCCGGCCTTCAAGGACGTTGCAGACCCGGACACCGCCAAGGCGGCGCAGTGGTGCGTGGAGCACGGCCTGATGGACCAGAAGCTGGGCGGCCGCTTTGCCCCCGACAACTCCGACCCGGCCTACAAGACCCTGAATGCCTATCAGCAGCTGGTGGGGTAACAAAACAAACCCTCTCAGTCATTGCTTCGCAATGCCAGCTCTCCCGATGGGCGAGCTTTTGGCGGTGAGGACAAGTTTCCCTTCTCGGTCTAAGCTCCCCCCTCGGGGGAGCTGGCGCGTCAGCGCCTGAGAGGGCAAGCCCGTTTAATCTTTCTTCGGCACCGGCATCTCAAAGCCGCAGCCCTCTTTTGCGCAGTAGAGCTTGGAGCCCTTGCGGAACAGGGTGGAGCCGCACTTTTCACACTTGGTGGGCACCGGGGTATCCCAGGTCATAAAGTCGCAGTCGGGGTAGCGCTCGCAGCCGTAGTAGATGCGGCCCTTGGCGCTCTTGCGCTCCAGCATACGGCCCTTGCCGCACTTGGGGCAGATGCCTCCGGTGTCCTTGACCAGACGCTTGGTGCCCCGGCACTCCGGGAAGCCGCTGCAGGCCAGGAACTTGCCGTACTTGCCCACCTTGATGACCATGGGGCGGCCGCAGAGGTCGCAGACCTCGCTGGAAGGCTCGTCCGGCACCTTGACCTTCTTGCCCTCCATGTTCTTTTCGGCCTGTTCCAGGCTGGCGGCAAAGCCCTGATAGAAATCATCCACGGTCTTGTGCCAATCGGCCTTGCCGCTCTCGATCTTATCCAGGTTCTTCTCCATCTCAGCCGAGAAGTCCACATCCACGATGTGGGGGAACTGCTCCAGCATCAGGCCGTCCACGGCCCGGCCCAGCAGGGTGGGCTTGAGCTTTTTCTGGTCGCGCTCCACATAGCCGCGGTCGATGATGGTGGTGATGATGGGCGCATAGGTGGAGGGGCGGCCGATGCCGTTTTCTTCCAGCGCCTTGATGAGGGTGGCTTCGGTGTAGCGGGCGGGGGGCTGGGTGAAGTGCTGGGCCGGGTCAAAGCCCGTCAGCGTCACCACCTCGCCCTGTGCCAGCGGGGGCAGGGCGGGGGCCTTTTCCTCCTTCTCGTCGTCCCGGCTCTCCTCGTATACGGCGGTATAGCCGGCGAACTTCAGGCTGCTGGCGCTGGCCCGGAAGCTGTGGGCTCCGGCGCCCAGCTCTACGCTGACGCTGTCATAGACGGCGTTGGACATCTGGCTGGCCAGAAAACGGCTCCAGATCAGGCGGTACAGCCGATACTGCTCGCTGGTAAGATCGCTCTTGACCCGCTCCGGGGTCAGATCCACGTCGCTGGGGCGGATGGCCTCGTGGGCGTCCTGCGCCCCGGCCTTGGTCTTATACTGCCGGGGGGCGGCGGGACAGTAGCCTGCGCCGTAGCGCCCGGTGACGAAGCTGCGGGCCGCCGCCTGCGCCTCGTCGGAGATCCGCAGTGAGTCGGTACGCATATAGGTGATCAGACCC
>OIDC01000958.1_pt1 | contig 11594 bp, 8 predicted proteins | sample 1581401 | NCBI WGS metagenome assembly OIDC01 (sample SAMEA3882518, study PRJEB24775) | human gut metagenome | biome: human-associated habitat; feature: intestine environment; material: feces | place: Netherlands | collected 2009/2010 | reverse complement strand
CTTTAAATGAGGGCTGCGAATGTTACAGTTCGCAGGGTACCTGTGAACTGTAACATCAGATCCGTGCGGTATTGCATCAAAAATACCGCGTTATCTGTAGACAATGACTGAATTATGAATTACGAAAAGGTAAGTATTATGAATCAGAAAGCATTAAAAACGCTCGAATACGATAAAATTATCGAACAACTGGCTTCGTATGCCAGTTCTCCGCTGGGCCGGAAGAAATGTCTGGAGCTCGTTCCTTCTTCTTCCCTCTCCCAGATTACGCGGATGCAGCACGAGACACACGACGCGCTCACCCGGCTCTTTAAAAAAGGCCACATTTCCTTTGGTGATGCCAAAGATATCCGCGGCGCATTAAAGCGTCTCGAAATCGGCAGCTCCATGAACATCACGGAGCTTCTGCAGACCGCCGCACTTCTGGAAAACACGGCACGCGTCAAAGCGTACGGCCGCCGCGAAAATGCGGACCAGACGCCGGACAGCCTCGAAGATCTCTTCGAAACACTGGAGCCTCTGACGCTGCTTTCCACGGAAATCCGCCGCTGTATTCTCTCCGAGGATGAAATCAGCGATGATGCAAGCCCGAATCTACGCCGCATCCGTCGTTCCATCAAATCGTGTGAGGAAAAAATCCACAGCCAGTTAATCTCACTCGTCAACGGTTCCTACCGCACGTATCTGCAGGATGCCGTCATCACGATGCGCGACGGCCGCTACTGTATCCCGATCAAATCCGAGTACAAAGGCCAGGTTCCTGGCATGGTACATGACCAGTCCTCGACCGGTTCCACCTTCTTTGTCGAGCCGATGGCCGTTGTCAAACTGAACAACGATATCCGTGAGCTGGAAATTGAAGAAGCAAAAGAAATCGAGGTCATCCTCTCTACGTTGAGTGCCCAGGCAGACCTGCACCGCGATGAGATCCGTTACGACCTCGAAAACATGGTAGAGCTTGACTTCATCTTCGCGCGCGCCGCTCTTGCAATGGAGCAGAACGCCAATGAGCCGATCTTCAACACCGAAGGTAAAATCCACCTGCGCAAGGCACGCCACCCGCTGATCAATGCGAAAAAAGTCGTTCCGATTGATCTGTCGCTCGGCGAAGATTTCGACCTTCTGATCGTCACCGGACCGAATACCGGCGGTAAAACGGTTTCCTTAAAGACGGTCGGACTCTTAACACTGATGGGCCAGTCCGGACTTCACATTCCGGCACTCGACCGCTCCTCCCTTTCCGTTTTCGACGAGGTTTACGCCGATATCGGTGATGAGCAGAGCATCGAGCAGTCGTTGAGTACCTTCTCCTCCCACATGACGAATGTGGTTTCCTTCCTCGACAAGGCAGACCGCAATTCCCTCGTCCTGTTCGATGAGCTCGGCGCCGGTACCGACCCGACAGAGGGCGCGGCGCTTGCCATCGCGATCCTCTCTACGCTCCACGAGCGCGGCATCCGCACCATGGCAACGACACACTACAGTGAACTGAAAATCTATGCCTTATCCACACCGGGCGTGGAGAATGCCTGCTGTGAATTCGATGTCGAGACTTTAAGCCCGACATACCGCCTGCTCGTCGGCGTTCCTGGAAAGAGTAATGCGTTTGCGATTTCCAGCAAACTCGGCCTGCCGGACTACATCATCAACAAGGCAAAAGACGAAATCAGCGAGCAGGATGAATCGTTTGAGGACGTTCTGACCACTCTCGAGCAGAACCGGATCACGCTGGAACGCGAAAAAGAAGAGCTTGCCCGCACCCGCGCGGAAGTCGAATCCCTGAAGCAGAGCCTTGCCAAGAATCAGGAACAGATCGACGCAAGAAAAGAAAAGATGATCTCCAATGCAACCGAGGAGGCACAGAGAATTCTCCGCGAGGCGAAGGAATACGCCGACCAGACGATGCGCGATTTTCAGAAATTTGGAAAAGAGAATGTTTCCGTCCGCGAAATGGAGCAGAAACGTACCGCTCTGCGTGAAAAAATGAACAAGCTCGATAAGAAAAAGGCTAAGGAAGTGCCGAAGCGCACCGGAAATCTCCGCCCGCAGGATCTTCATCTCGGCGATGCCGTCAAAGTCTTAAGCATGAATCTCAAAGGTACTGTCAGCACCCGCCCGGATTCGAAGGGAAATCTCTTCGTCCAGATGGGTATCATGCGGACCAAAGTGCATATCTCCGACCTTGTGCTGATCGACGAGGCTGTCATCACCGGCCCGTCCATCTCCCGCACAAGCAGCGGAAAATCGAAGCTTTCCAAGGCTGCCACGATTTCTACCGAGATCAATCTGCTCGGAAAAACGGTGGATGAAGCGGTTGCCGAACTCGACAAATATCTCGATGACGCTTATCTCTCCCATCTGCCGAGTGTCCGCGTTGTCCACGGAAAAGGAACGGGCGCACTGCGGAAAGGCATTCACAATTATCTGCGCCGCCAGAAACACGTAGCGGACTTCCATTTAGCGGAATTCGGCGAGGGCGATGCCGGCGTTACGATTGTTACGTTTAAGAAATAAAAACTCAGGAAAATATGGGACGGAACGCATACTGTATGCGGTTCCGTCCTGTCCCCAGTGAAGGAGAATCTTTTATGGCTTCCAAACAGAAAATTCTGATCGTCGATGACGATAACAATATCGCAGAACTGATTTCTCTCTATCTGACCAAGGAATGCTATGACACAAAAATTGTAAACGATGGAGAAGAGGCTGTCCGGGAGTTTCACTCCTTCCAGCCGAACCTGATTCTGCTCGACCTGATGCTGCCCGGCATGGACGGCTTCGAAGTATGTAAGAAGATCCGCGAGGAGAAAAATATTCCCATTCTCATGGTATCTGCGAAGAAGGACGACATTGACAAGATCCGTGGCTTAGGGCTGGGTGCGGATGACTATATGACCAAACCTTTCAGCCCCAGTGAGCTGGTAGCCCGCGTGAAGGCGCACATGGCCCGTTATGAGAGACTGGTGGGAACCAACCAGAAGCAGCAGAATGATATCGTGGAGATCCGTGGTATCCGTATTGATAAGACTGCAAGACGTGTCTATGTGGACGGTGTGGAGAAGACGTTTACGACCAAAGAGTTTGATCTGCTGACGTTCCTGGCGGAGCATCCGAACCATGTATTTACCAAAGAAGAATTGTTCCGTGAGATCTGGGATATGGATTCTATCGGTGATATTGCCACCGTTACCGTGCACATCAAGAAGATCCGTGAGAAGATTGAAAAAGATACTGCAAAACCTCAGTATATCGAGACCATCTGGGGTGTGGGCTACCGATTTAAAGTATAAAAGAAGAAAAATAAGATCAGAAGAGAACTCCTATGATGGATTCGGCAACAAACTGTTTCCAATAGGAGTTTTTTATCTAAAAGTGTGTTATAATCATAACATTGCGGATTGCACCCGTGAAATTTGATTAGCGATTCCACTGATGAGATAAAGCATCGGCGGAATGGAGTGTGTTATGAACAGTAAAAAAATAATACAGTTGTCTACGACACAGAAGATCATGCTTAGCTTTCTGTGTGCCATATTAGTGGGTAGCTTCCTGCTGGCATTACCCATCAGTTCAGCTACCGGAGAAGCGGTTCCTTATATAGATGCTTTATTTACGGCTACCACATCCATCTGTGTGACCGGTCTGGTGACGGTTCCCACATATTCCACCTGGAGCGTCTGGGGACAGATCGTGATCCTGTTTTTGATCCAGTTGGGAGGTCTGGGAGTCATTACGGTCATGTACGGTGTGATGATGGGACTGCACAGACGACTGGGACTGGGTAACCGGTGGATGCTACAGGATGTGTTTAATCTGAATAATATCTCCGGAATCGTGAGATTCCTCCGCAAGGTTCTCATAGGTACTCTGGTGGTGGAGGGATGCGGAGCTCTTTTGTACATGACAGTATTTGTGCCGGGATACGGACTCAGAGGCATATGGATTTCGATTTTTAATGCTGTATCTGCCTTCTGCAACGCAGGAATGGATATTATGGCGGAAGACAGTCTGTGCGGCTATGTATTTCAGCCCATGGTCAATCTGGTCACGATGTTGCTGATCATATTGGGAGGCTTAGGCTATATCGTCTGGTGGGATGTACTGCGTGTTTTGAAAAATATCCGGAGCCAGAAGCTCAAATGTTTCAGACTGCTGACGCTTCACAGTAAAATAGCACTCACGGTGACAGGAATACTTATTGTAGTGGGAGCGGCGGCATTTTATATTTTTGAATACAATAATCCTCTGACGATGCAGGATTACACGGTGCCGCAACGGATCTGGGCATCCCTGTTCCAGGCAGTAACTACGCGAACCGCAGGTTTTGCCACGATTCCACAAGAGGATCTGACCAATACTTCTGCGATCATTTCGGTGCTTTTGATGCTGATCGGCGGCTCTCCGGTGGGAACCGCAGGAGGAATGAAGACAGTTACGATCGCAGTGCTGCTGGTATCTATGTTTGCCACCATAGGTAATAAGGAGGATGCAGAGCTTTTTGGGAGAAATATTCCGAAGCAGGCGGTGAATAAATCGGTAGCAGTTGTAGGTATGTTTTTTATCATTGCGACGTTGTCTGCGATTCTTTTATCTGCAGTGACAGAGGCGGATGTGATAGATATTGTGTATGAAACAGTCAGTGCCACAGCTACTGTGGGATTAAGCAGGAACCTGACTTCCATGCTGAATCTTTGGGGAAAACTGATTATTATCGTGACCATGTATCTGGGAAGAGTCGGCCCCATATCTCTGGTAGTGGCATTCAGCACGCAGAAAAAGAACAAAAATATTGTGAAGAACCCGACAGAAGAGATCAGCGTCGGATAAAGCAGATCGAAGCAACAGGAAGGAAGAGACTATGGGAATCAATCAGACCTATGCAGTATTTGGACTTGGAAGATATGGAAGAAGTGTGGCGAAGGAGTTGGCAGAGAACGGCGCAGAGGTGGTGGCGGTAGACAATAGAGAGGCAGTTGTCAATGCGGCAATCTCAGAGATTCCATACTGTAAATGTGCAGATGTTACAGATCCGGAAGCGTTGAGACAGATCGGTATTGCAAATATTGATGTGGTCATTGTGACTATGGCAAATCATCTGGAAGCCAGTGTTATGGCAACCATGCTGTGTAAAGAACTGGGCGTAAAGACCGTTATCGCCAAATGCGCCACTGAGATAAACTGCAAGATCCTTACGAAAGTAGGAGCAGACCGTGTAGTATTCCCCGAGAGTGAGTCAGGGATCCACCTGGCCAAAAATCTGTTAAGCTCCGGTTTCATGGACATTATCGAATTGTCCCAGGATGTGTCTATGGTGGAAATGGAAGTCAAACAGCAGTGGATCGGGAAGAACCTGATCGAGCTGAATCTGCGGAAAAAATATTCCATTAACGTGGTGGCGATCATCGAAGGAAAAAATGTAAATACCAATATCGATCCGGAAGAACCTCTGACACAGGATATGCGGCTGATCGTTATTGCCAACCGGGCAAAACTCAATAAACTGAAATAGAATAGCTGCGAGCTATAAAAAAGTGAAACTTCTGACGGCGCACTTGAGCACAAGACAGAATGTTTCACTCTTTTTTTATACGGTGACAGCCATCTGGAAAGCTGTAAACAGGTGATCAGTTATCTGCCCGGAAAGTATTCTCATTAAAGGCACCCTGCTGCTTAGCCACGATAGTGGTACATATGGCATCACCGGTGATATTGACAGCGGTACGCAGCATATCCAGGATACGGTCGATACCCATGATCAGTGCAATGCCTTCGGTAGGCAGTCCCACGGAGGTCAGTACCATGGACAGGGTGACCAGACCGACACTGGGGACACCGGCAGTACCGATGGAGGCGATCGTCGCGGTGGCAATGACAGTAGCAATGGCAGCCGGGGTCAGAGGAATACCGTAAGCCTGTGCTATGAAAACAACTGCTACGCCCTGCATAATGGAAGTACCGTCCATGTTAATGGTGGCACCCAGAGGAATCGTAAAGGACGAAATCTGTTTGGAGACACCGATTTTTTTATACAGAGTGTCGATAGACAGAGGGATCGTCGCATTACTGGTGGAAGTGGAGAACGCAAAGGTCATAACTGGGAAGAACTTTTTAATGAACTTAAAAGGATTCAACCGGGTGAACACAAACAGCATGACCTGATATACCACGAAACACTGTACCGCCAGTGCCAGAATGACGCTTCCCATATATTTCAGCATAGGCACAAAAGCGTCGAAGCCGATACCTGCGAAGGTCTTGGCAATCAGGCAGAAGACACCGACAGGGGCTGCTTTCATGACTGCAATCGTCATTTCCATCATAATGTCATTGAACTGACTGAAAAAGTTCGCCACAGTGGAGACCCGGTTGCCCATGGCAGCCAGAAGAATGCCAACAAATAAAGCAAAGAAGATGATCGGCAGCATATCTCCGGCGGACAGAGAGGTAAAAATATTTTTCGGAATAATATTCAACAACGTCTCCGCAAAATCTACCTGGGTGGTCGCGACTTCGGTGGCATCCTCCGGCAACGCAATATTTAAGCCAACGCCGGGATTGATCAGACTGGCAATACCCAGTGCCACGCAGATCGCCAAAGCAGTGGTGCATAGATAGAACAGGATCGTTTTCACACCCACAGTTCCCAACGTTTTCGTATCACCGATGGCCATGGCGCCGCAGACCAGGGAGCAGAATACCAGAGGAACCACCAGCATCTGCATCAGGCGGATAAAACCGTTGCCCAGTACATAGAGAATACCGTTGATCAGAATCGTATCTCTAAAGTACCCTTCCGGCATATAATAATGAATCAGCACACCACATACCGCACCGGTTAAAAGGGCGATAAAGATTTTGGTGGACAAACCGAGTTTTTTCTTTTCTTCTTTGTGTTTTTCCACTATTCCAGTCCTCCGGTTTCTTTCATGTAGGAAGCCAGTGTCTCTCTCCAGCCACTGGGTTCTTCGATGCCGGTGAGACGCAGCATCATATTATCCAGTACGGAATATTTCTCCGGGGTGCCGTCTTTTACTGTGACGGTAAGCCGGTCCTCTTTTCCGGCAAGACGCAGGATCTCTTTCGCGAATTCCAGGCGTGTGCAGGAACCGCCGCTGCATACGGCGTGATAGATACCGTAATGGTCGTTGTCGATGAAAAATTTTACCACGCGTGCAAGCTCAGCAGCGGAGGTAGGTACCGCACGGTCGTTGTTTAGCAATTCCATTGTGGATACCTGAGGGTCCGCGGCAGCTTCGAGTACTTCATTCAAAAAGTCTTTGCCGATGCCATAGATCCAGGAACTGCGGATAATGACATAGCGGGTCATCAGCAGGATGACGAATTTCTCTCCGGCGTATTTGGATTTTGCAAACAGTCCTACGGGATTTACATCATCGAACTCATTATAGGGTGTGTCGGATGCGCTGGAAAATACATCATCCGTAGAGATCTGTATGAGTTTTGCCTGAATGCTCTCCGCAGACTGCGCCAGATTTCTCGCACCTACGGCGTTTACCTTGTAAGCCATATCTGTCTCCGACTGCGCTGCACCGGCGGAAGGATGATATCCTGCACAGTTGATGACGACATCGGGACGATTGCGGTGCATGAACAGGGAAACTGCATGTTCATCCGTGATATCCAGCTCGTCCTTATCGGTTTCGTATAATTCATATTCCATCATGTCTAACAACCTGATCAACGCCTGCCCCATGTGACCGAGGGAACCGACGATCCATATTTTTTTCATTGTAATATAACCTCCTGCAATTTGTGTGTAACTGAGAACAATATAACAAGTATATCATAGGAAAGATTCCCGGGAAAAGAGAAAATTAAAAAGTGAGAGAAACTCCATAAAAATTGATATTAACAGGGAGAAAAGGATTTGCTATACTAACCACAGAGAGCAGAATCCGAAGGAAAAGCTCGGGATATATTTGACAGGCAAAATCTGGAAAGGCAGGGAGTTTATATGGCAAAATTACGTCTGGGTGCATTGGAAGCCGGCGGTACAAAAATGGTCTGCGCTATTGGGGATGAGAATGGTACAATTTATGAGCAGGTATCGATTCCTACAATTACGCCTAAGGAGACGATTCCTAAGATGATCGCTTATTTTAGGGACAAGGGGATCGATGCATTGGGAATTGCCTGTTTCGGGCCCATTGAGCTGGACAGAGATTCCGAAAAATACGGTTATATCACAACCACACCAAAGCTGGCCTGGAGGGACTGCGATATTGTGGGGCAGATGCAGGAGGCACTTCATTGCCCCGTGGGATTCGATACGGATGTGAATGGTTCTGTCCTCGGCGAAGTGACCTTCGGACAGGCACAAGGGAAAAAGTGTGTCATGTATCTGACCATCGGTACCGGTGTCGGCGGTGGTATTTATAGTAATGGAGAGTTGCATCACGGAATGCTCCATCCGGAGACAGGACATGTGTTGATCACGAAGCGGACCGCAGATACTTATGCCGGAAGATGTCCTTATCATAAGAATTGTCTGGAAGGTCTGGCGGCAGGCCCTGCTATCGAAGAACGCTGGGGCAGGAAAGCAGTGGACCTGGCAGATTGCCCGGAAGTATGGGAGCTGGAGGCAGATTACATTGCTCAGGCACTGACCGGCTATGTCATGACGGTATCTCCGGAAATGATCATTTTAGGCGGTGGTGTCATGCACCAGGAGCAGTTGTTTCCCCTCATCCGCAAGAAACTTAAGGAATACATCAATGGCTATATCGTAACGGATGAACTTGCAGACATGGAGCATTATGTGGTACCGGCATCTCTTCATGATGATCAGGGCATTATGGGATGTCTGGAGCTTGCAAGAAGAGCTCTTGAAAACGATCATTGATAGGGCAGCTGTTTACGATATTGCAGCGGAGACATCTGATATGTCCTGTGAAAGCAGCGGATAAAATGACTCACGTTGGGGAAGCCGGACTGCAGGGCAACCTCTGTAACCGGCAGAGAGGTGCTCTCTAACAGATGGCAGGCATGGGTCAGCCTCAGATGCATCAGGTATTGCGTCAGAGTCAGATGAAAATGCTGCTTAAAATAGCGGGACAAATATTTCTCGGATAAATGAAATTGCTCTGCCAGGGTTTCCAACCGAAGGGGTTCCGTGTAGTTATACTGCAGATAAGTCAGTATCTCACGCTGCATCGGATCATTTCTTTTGGAGCCCATCGGGTTAATGGTTCCGCAGGCAGCAATTTTTTGGATAAGTGACAACAATAAAATACGTAATCGGAAATGCCCGCTCAATGTATTTGGAAGCTGTCTGACAGACAGGATCTCACGGATGAGAGAAATGATGTCAGGGCAGCTTTTTTCGTGGGAAAGATTATGATGCAAAAGCAATTCATGGTTACGCAAGGGAAGGAGAAACTCCGTTTCCAACAGATCATCCGTCTGAAAGGAAATAAATTCCAGTGGGAACAGCAGGGTATGATAGTCTACGCCCGGAATTGCGGAACCCATAAAATGAAGCTCACCGGGATTCACAAAGAATACGGAGCCGCCGGCCGCTTCGTATTCTTCCCCTTCAATGATGACATTAAGAGAGCCGGAGCGGACATATATGATCTCGACCTCCGGATGCCAGTGGACAGGAATCTGAAAAAAAGCAGGCATATCATGCAGGTGATAACAGCTAAAAGGAAATTCTTTTGTTCCGTGAATGCGTTCTTCTCTTAATTCGGGGTACATAGGCAGGCCTTTCTGTGAAGTGGATCGGGGGATATTATGGTCAGATTACTATAAAAGTAGAAATAAGTCAATTTTATGTGGTAAAAATGCAAGTTTTAGCAAAGATAAAGTAGTAATATGTAAAAACTAAAGGAACTATTCTGAATAGTTACAAAATGAAAATGCAAATTTATAGGAACCGCAGAAAGGATATAAAACATACGATGGAAGGACAGAATAAGTCATTATTTCAATTATTTGTACCACTGTGTCTGGAGACGATCTTTTACATGTTGTCCGGAATGGTGGATACCTTAATGCTTTCTTCTGTGGGAGATCAGGCAGTCGGAGCAGTCGGAACAGCAAATACTTATATCGGTGTGTTCATTATTATGTATTCGGTAGTTTCTATGGGAATGCTGGCTGTGATGACACAGAATATCGGTGCGGGCAGACCGGGGATCGCCTGTCAGGCAAAGACTCTGGGATTATGGTTTAATGGGATCCTGGGTGTTGTAATGTCTGTGTTTTTGTTTTTCTGTTCCGATGGGATTCTGTATGTGGTAGGTATTGCACCGGCATTGAAGGAGCCTGCCGTACAATACCTGCGGATCGTAGGAGGCGGAAGTATACTGAACGCAATGATTCCCATACTGGCAGGATATCTGCGTGCATTTGGATATACGAAACAGCCTCTGATCGCAACTGTGACAGGTAATATTTTGAACTTTATATTAAATGCCGTGTTTCTGTTTCGATTCCACCTCGGCGTGCAGGGGGTCGCATCCGCAACAGTGATTTCCAAAGTAGTGAATCTGATATTGATAGTGATCTTTGTACGGCGGCTGATCCCTGCAAAAAAATATTCGGAGAGGGTAAATTCCGGAGAGATTTTGCGGAAGATCATCCGGATCGGATTGCCGTCTGCTTTGGAAAATATTATTTATAATGTAGCGATGACACTGGTGATCCGTTTTCTGAACCAGATGGACACGGAGGGAATCAATGTGGCTGCCCGCTCCTATACGGCACAGATCACAAATTTATCCTTCTGTGTGGGAAGTGCACTTGCCCAGGCGAATGCCATTATGACCGGATGGTACATGGGTGCGGGAAAATATGAAATATGTGATAAGCAGACTAAAAAATCTGCGGCGATCGGAGCGGTACTGGCGATGGGAACAGAATTTCTGTTTGCAGTCAGTGCCCCGGTTGTGATCTCTTTTTTCACGCAGGATAAGAGTATGGTAGAACTAGTGCAGAAGCTGATGTTTATTGACATTGCCCTGGAAGCCGGACGAGTCACAAATCTGGTATACGGAAATGCACTGAAAACCAGTGGAGATGCTGTATTTCCGGTGATCCTCGGAGCTGTTTTCATGTTTTTGTGTGCAGCGGGAGGAACGTATCTGTTGGGGATACAGCTGCATCTGGCAGTAGTGGGTGCTTATATCGGTCTGACAGCAGATGAATGCAGCCGTGCGGTCGGCATGATGTTGCGCTGGCGGAGCGGAGCATGGAAGAAAAAAGGATTGATCGAAGATTGATCGAAGTGCAATAATAAGACGGTATACCGGCTGGCTTTTGCCCGGATGGGCATTCTCTTGCTTTTCGTAGCTTGTCATAGCATAGCGCATTTTTTATAATTAAAATATTGACAATGTGAAAAAATGTGTTATAGTTCTAAATGCAAATGCAACTCATTTGCATTTAGAACAAATATATGATTAAGTATTCATTTGATAAAGAAAGTATGGAAAGGTAAGAGTTATGTCGGAAGTTATTTTAGATACCTTAATAGATAGTATAAAGCTGGTGCCGTTTTTGTTCCTGACCTATCTGGCTATGGAATATCTGGAGCATAAGGCCGGCGAGAAGACCACACATATGGTGCG
>OIDC01000956.1_pt1 | contig 11608 bp, 6 predicted proteins | sample 1581401 | NCBI WGS metagenome assembly OIDC01 (sample SAMEA3882518, study PRJEB24775) | human gut metagenome | biome: human-associated habitat; feature: intestine environment; material: feces | place: Netherlands | collected 2009/2010 | reverse complement strand
ACGTCATCACCGACAGAAGGGGTCGACCGGGTGGAAAGCGCGGAATCAGCGGCATTCCACGAAACGGGAGGAGCGGGCGGGGTAAGGAGCGCTCTGCCGGAAGTCGCGGAATCGTCCGGATCGCCAGCATTATCAGCCCTATCCGCACCGCCCATATCGCAGGCCATGAGCAGGTTTTCACGGATAGTGCCGTCGAACAGGTAGGTTTCCTGCCCCATCATCGTTTGCACGCGACGGCGATGATGCGCGTCGATCTGCGGCAGTGGCACCTCGGACAGTGCGACTAAGCCGGATTGCGGGTCCCAGTAACGCATGAGCAGCTTCAGCAGGGTCGATTTGCCGCGGCCGGACGGGCCTTGGACGCCGAGGATGCCGTGTTGCGGAACGTCGAGCGAGACGTGGTTGAGGATTGGCTCGGCGGACGACTCGGGGGCATCCGCATCGCTTCCGGAAGTTGGAGCCTCGCTCGAATTGCCGTAGCCGAACGTGACGTCGTGCATGGACATGCCGTGGTAGCGCGGCAGGAAATCGCCCCGCTCCTCCACTGCGGGGGTTTCGTCCATCAGCGCGAACAGGCGGCGGGCGGCGGCAAACGTTTGCGTGAGATTGGCCGGCAGCGCGCTCAACGCGAGCGTCGGACCGAACGAGCTGGCCAGCAGCACGAAAGCGGCGGTCAGGCGGGCGGCGGGCGCGGAAATGACGGTCTGGATGGTCGCAGCGGCAGCGGAAGCGGCGGAAGCGATGGGCATCGTCGTACCGGACGTGACCATCGCCAGCAATGCCGCGATGGCAGTGAACAGTACGACCAGCACCGCGCCGAAGCCTGCGAAATCGCCATTCTTGGCACTCAGCCGGGCACGGCGGCTCCAGAGCGAGCGCGTGCGTGACGCGATGCCGGCAAGCCGCGCATGGCCTTGGCCGAATCGGATGATTTCGTCGAGACCGCGCATATCGTCGAGCATTTCGTCATCAAGTTGGGCGGATTCGCGGCGAATATCCCCACCGAGACCGCCTACCGCCGTGGCGAAGAGTTTCGGCAGCACGATGCCGACGGTCAGGTGCGCGATGACCAGCGTGACAGCGATCGCAGGACTCAACGTAAGCAATGCGACCGTGTAAAGCACGGTGGTCGCGATGGCGATGACAACCGGCGAAATGGTGTGCGCGAAGAAGATTTCCAGCAGTTCGACGTCGGTGGTGACCAGCGCGATCAGGTCGCCTTTGCCTTTGCCGGACAGTTTGGCGGGCGCGAGGCGACGCAGCGCGGCAAACGTTTTCGACCGGAACAGCGCGAGCAGGCGGAAGGCGACATTGTGGTTCATTTACTGTTCGGCGTAGCGCATGCCGCCGCGGATCAGTGCGCAGATAATCATGGCTGCGATTGCCGCAGGAAGGCTGAGATTCCAGACTTTTGCGCCAGCTGCGGCAAACAGCGCGGCGACGCCGAAAACCGGCAGGAACGTGGCGGCGAGGTGTCCGAGGATGCCGCACGCGCAGGCGATGGCCATGGGTTTGCGCAGTGGGCCGACTTCGCGCAGCAAGCGGGCGATGACTTGGGTTGTTGGCATGTCCGATTTGGCGCCACTGGCGTTCGATTCGGCGGAACCAGACATCCGAGACACGGCAAACGCACCAGACGCATGAGTCATACGCGATACGCGCGGCGCGACGCGACCAGACAATCCCACCCGTTCCACGCTTTCCTGCGCCCGGAACAGCTTGGCATACGTGCCGTCCGCGGCCATGAGATCGTCATGCGCGCCCTGCTCGACGACGACACCCCCATCAAACACTACGACATGGTCCGCGTCGGCCGCGTTCGCCATGCGGTGCGTGACCATCAGCACGGTTGCGCCGGCGTCGGCGAGCGCGCGAATCGTTTGCAAAATCAACGTTTCGCTGTCCGCGTCGACGCTGCTGGTCGCCTCGTCGAAAATATAGACGGCCGACCTGCGCAACAGTACACGGGCGATCGCAATGCGCTGTTTCTGCCCGCCGGACAGATTCGCGCCGTCCTGCGTGATCGGCATATCGAGTCCTCGCGATTGCGCGCGCACGAAATCGTCGATATGCGCGGCTTCCAGCGTCTGCCACAGCTCGTTGTCGGTGGCGTCGGCGCGGGCCATGAGCAGGTTGTCGCGCAGGGTGCCGGCGAACAGGTGGCTGTGCGCGGAGACGATGGAGATTTCGCGGGTGAGCGATGCTGCGGTGAGGTCGCGGATTTGGTGCGATTTCAGGGTTTCACTGTCATCCGGCGCCGCACTGCTTAACATAGCGCCCAGCACTTCGTCCTGCATTCCGGATGGCATTTCGGACAGCAGCACATCGCCTTCATATCCGACAAGCGTGCCGGCAAGCAGCTGGACGGCTGTGGACTTGCCGGAACCGGATGGCCCGACGATCGCAGTGACTTCGCCGGGCAGCGCACGGAGGGCCACGTTGCGCAAGGCGTAGCGCGTTTCGCGCGCGTCACCCGCGCCGCCGCCCTCATCAACGCTGTCCACATCCGCGTTCCGCATATCGGAATGCGATGTGGACGATATACGACGGGGACTCGCAACACCGGCACCCGCAGACCCGGCAGCGTCAGGCCCCGCACCAGCAGCACCCCCAGCATCCACATCCGCGTCCGCATACCGGTACGAAACACCACGAAACTCCACGCCGACACCACGCCCGGAAGCCCCGAATTCCGGCAGTTCCTTGCTGCCATGCTCCGGTTCGGGCGCGTCGAGCAGCGCGAAAATACGTTTCGTGGACGTCATGCCGTTCATCGCAACGTGGAAATACGAGCCGAGCTGTCGCAGCGGAATGAAGAAATCGGCGGCTAGCAGAATCGTCAGCAATACCGCGGCGATCGGCGTCAAACCAAGCGGCAGCACGCCGGACAGCGCGAAAACGCCAGACGGCGAGAGCGAGCCGGATACGAATCGCCATACCGCAACGCCGGCTGCCGCGCCACCGTACGCCACGGCATCCATCGCCGTGAGCGAACGCAGTTGGATCTGCAGCACGTTCATGGTCATCACGCGGAACTGTTCGGCCTTCTCGTCCATGACTCGTGCGGCGCGCTCGTCCGCGTCGAAGGTTTTCAGCGTCTCAAGTCCCTGCAGATTGTCGAGGAACGCGGCGCCCATATCCGTGTATTTGCCCCAGTATTTCTTGAATACGCGGGCAGCACGCATCGCCACCATGCCGACGATGAGCACGATGAGCGGCGCGCAGGCGAGCAGCGTCGCGGCGGTGGGCAGGTCGATCGGCGCAAGCACGGCGAACAGCGTGATGGGGGCGAGCACGGCGTAGCACAGTTGCGGCAGGAACAGTTCGAAGAAGCTTTGGATTTGTTCGATGCCTTCGCCCGCGGACTGCACCACGCCGGCGGTGCGCACGCGCTGCGCGTAGGACGGGCCGAGCGCGAGCATCTTATTGAACAGTTTCTCACGCAGCGCGAGTTTGACGCGTTCGGCGGCCTCGCTACCGAAACGTGCGGCGGCGCGAATGGTGACGAATCGCACGACCGCGGCAATAAGAATAATGGCGATGCAGGGCGCGGTGGCGGACGGTACGGGCGCGAACAGCGGTTGCAGCATACGCACCACAGCCACGACGAAGGCGATGTTGGCCACGAGGCCCAGCCATTGGCAGGCGACTTTCGCCGCGATCAATCGACCGACGCCGTCAGCCAAGGAAAACAGCCGCTTGTCGAACATCATGCCCCTTTTCCAATCGTTTGCAATCCCGCCATCCGCTCCAAGCGTATCGGGCATACCGACGAAAGGCAATGACGGAACGGCAATCGCAGAAAATCGTCGGAAAAATCTAGAAAACCATCAGAACTCGCAAGCAAATGCACAACAGCAAAACCACAGAAAACCAAGGGAACGGCGAAAAGTGAGGCGGCTGAATGTTCGCCGTTGAGCAAACAGCCTAGGCGCAAGGGGTAGTTGCGCCAAACTTGAGTGTACACGGAACATGTTGTGGTTCGCAACGTCACTCCGCCCAGTTTTGCCGCATTTTCCACCGTTTTCGCCCGTAAGGGCCACCCCTCTCGAACCCGTCGCGCAACCCGTTGGACACCCTGCGATCGAACGCGTCAAACCTTTTTTCGAGATGATGGATCCGTGTACCAATCCCCCGTTCCGTTGACGTTTCGTGCCACTTTGTCAGTTCAAACAAACCCGTCGCCATATTTCTTGTTGTTTCTTACAATGCGGACTTACGTCACCGTAACTTACGATATGCGAGGCGCGACACAGGACGCGAAAAGCACGTCACCGATCACCGCAATCGCAGCGATCGCATATATCGCAAAACCCACGAAAACCGCGGAAACGCAAGAAAAGAGAACACTTCATGCTCACCGAGTACACGACCCCGGGCGCATCCGTCGAAGTACGCGACGACGAATCCATCTACTCCCTGCTTACCGAACGCATCAAGCGCACCGGCGAAGACACCGTGATCGCGGAACGCAAAACCGCTCCGGGACAGTGGACCAAGGTGACGACCGGCGAATTCCACAAGAACGTGCTCTCCGCGGCCAAAGGCCTGATCGCGTTCGGCATCGGCAAGGGGGATGCCGTCACCCTCTTCTCCACCACCCGTTACGAGTGGGGCGTGCTTGATTTCGCACTGGCCGCAATCGGCGCGGTCAATGTGCCGATCTATGACACCGATTCCGCGGCGCAGGCCGAACGCATTCTCAACGATTCCAACGTGAAGCTCGCCATCGCCGACGATCGCGAACGCTTCGACCGTCTTGATTCCGTGATTGGCCGCTGCCCGTCTCTGAAGCATATTCTGATGCTCGACGCCAATGCCATGGGCGCGCTGGAGGGATTGGGCGTCACCGTGTCCGACGAAGAGCTGGACGAGCGTATCGCGTCGGTGCGTGCCGACGATCTGGCCACCATCGTGTACACGTCCGGCTCCACGGGGGCACCGAAGGGTGCCGAGCTGTCGCATCGCAATTTCGTGTCGATCACGCGTGCCGGCAGCCTTGCGCTGCACGAGATGATTCTTGAAGACCATCCGCGTCTGCTGCTGTTCCTGCCGCTCGCCCACTGCTTCGCGCGCTTCATCCAGTACGCGTCGATCGCTTCCGATGACGGCGTGGTCGGCTATCTGCCGGACACCAAGACGCTGCTGCCGGATGTGCGTTCGTTCGAGCCGACGTACCTGCTGGGCGTGCCGCGCGTGTTCGAGAAGGTGTACAACGCGGCTTCCCGCAAGGCCGGCATGGGTTGGAAGGGCCGCCTGTTCCTCAAGGCCGCCGAATCCGCGCGCGACTGGTCGCGCATGCAGCAGGCTGGCGAGAAACCGACCATGAAGCAGACCGCCGAACACCTGTCGTATGAGGCGTCCGTATACCACACCGTGCGTGGCGCGTTGGGCCCGCGTATCCGTTATGTGGCGTGCGGTGGCGCTCCGCTGGACGTGTCGCTGGCGCATTTCTTCAATGGCATCGGCCTGCCGATGATCCAGGGCTACGGTATGACGGAAACCGCGGCGCCGTTTGCCGCGACCCGCGTCACGGACAATGTGATCGGTACCGTCGGCCAGCCTGCGCCGGGATCGTCCGTGCGTATTTCCGACGATGGCGAGCTGCAGGTCAAGGGACCGAACGTGTTCATGGGTTACCACAATCTGCCGGAGAAAACGGCCGAGGTGTTCACCGAGGACGGTTGGCTGCGCACCGGCGATCTTGCGTCGATCGACGATGAGGGTCGTATTACGATTACGGGCCGCAAGAAGGACATCATCATCACCGCCGGCGGCAAGAACGTGTCGCCGATTCCGATGGAGCAGGAGATTGCGAAGTGTCCGATTGTGGAGCATGCCGTGGTGGTGGGCGATAATCGTCCGTTCATCGGCGCGCTGGTCACGCTCGATCCGGAAGGATTGGCAGCCTGGCTGCCGTCCGTGGGCCTGTCCGCGGATACGCCGCTTGACCGCGTGGCGGCTACCGCCGCCGTTCATGACGAGATTCAGAAGTATGTGGACAAGGCGAACGCGACGGTTTCGCGCGCCGAATCCGTGCGTAAGTTCGTGGTGCTGGATGCGCAGTTCACGCAGGAGAACAAGTGCCTGACGCCGTCGCTGAAGGTGGTGCGTCCGGCAGTGAACCGCGTGTTCGCCGACGTGATCGACCGCCAGCTGTACGCCGGCAAGCGCTGAGCCGCACATAGGTAAACAAAAACAGCACGGCGGGGAACGCTGCGTACAAAAGTACGTCAACTTCCCCGCCGTGCTGTTTTTTAAGTGCACCCCGTATCGCTGAGATAACGCGTGCGGTAACAGTGCGGCAGGAAACGCCGGCGTACGAAGGTACGTCAAGTTTCCTGCCGTGCTGTTAACGCTCCGTTATTTCAGTGACGGTTGTTGAGGCGGTGGTACATTTCGCTCAGCTCCAGCTCCTTCTCGAACTGGCGGGCGTTGGTGTTCTCGTCGATGACGGCGAGTTCGACGCCGGCGATGCGGGCGAAGTCCTCCCAAGCCTCACGACCGACGGACGTGGTCATGCAGGTGTGGTGGGAGCCACCGGCGGTGATCCAGCACTGCACGGCGGTCTTCAGGTCCGGCTTCGGCTTCCACACGGCGCGGGCGCACGGCAGGTTCTTCAAGGAGCCCTGCGGTTCGACGATGGTAACCTCGTCCATGAGCAGGCGGAAGCGTTCGCGCTCGTCGGCCATGGAGACCACGACGGCGTCGGCCGGCTTGCCGGAGAACACCAGACGGACCGGGTCGGACTTGCCGCCGATGCCCAGCGGGTAGATGGCCAGCTTCGGCTTGGCGATGGTGCCGATGGACGGGGAAACCTCGAGCATGTGGGAGCCCATGTCGAACTCGTTGCCCGGCACGAAGTTATAGGAGTAGTCCTCCATCAGGGAGGCGCCACCCTCAAGGCCGTAGCCCATCACGGCGCCGATGCGCACCAGCACGGAGGTCTTCCAATCGCCTTCGGCGGAGAAGCCCCAGCCGTACTCGGACGGGAAGCGCTGCGGGCCGACGCCCGGCAGCTGCGGCAGGGTGCCGAGGTCTTCGAAGTTGTCGACGCCGGCGGTGCAACCGTTCTCACGCATCATGTTGACCATGGCGGCCTCTTCCTTGGCTGCGATGAACAGCTCATCGTAGCGGGAATCAAGCAGCTCGGGGGCCACGTCGTACTTGGCCTTGTAGTCTTCGATGAGGTCCTTGACCTGGCTGTCCTTGACCTTCTCGTAGGCGGCGACGAGGTCGTTGACGGCCCAGGTGTTGATCGAAGCGCCAAACACGCGCTCGGCTTCGGTCTTGTCGCCTTCGGTGACGGCCACGTTGCGCATGTTGTCGCCCCAACGCATGACCTTCATGTTCTGGGAGGCATCCCAGCCGGCGCAGGCGCGGGCCCAGGTGCCGACCTTTTCGGCGACTTCCGGATCGGTGTAGTGGCCGACGACGATCTTGCGCGGAATGCCCAGACGGGACACGATGTAGCCGAACTCACGGTCGCCGTGGGCGGCCTGGTTCAGGTTCATGAAGTCCATGTCGATGGTCTCCCACGGGATTTCCTTGTGGTGCTGGGTGGCCAGCTGCAGCAGCGGCTTGGTCAGCACTTCGAGGCCACGGATCCACATCTTGGCCGGGGAGAAGGTGTGGCACCAGGTGATCACGCCGATGACGTTCGGGTTGGCGGAGGCTTCGGTCATGAAGGCCTTGACGCCGTCGGAGGACTTCAGGGTCGGCTTGAGCACGATCTTGGCCGGGATCTTGCCGGTCGCGTTGAGGAAGTCGACCATCTCGCCGGTCTGCTGGGCCACCTGGCGCAGCGCCTCCTCGCCGTAGAGGTCCTGCGATCCGACGCCGAACCAGATTTCCTTGCCTTCAAATGGGTTTTCCATTGCCATGTTGGATTATTCCTTACTTCGTTGTTGGGTTTGTCGTTTCAGTTTCCGTCGCGTCAGTGCTGGCCGTAGACGTTGGTGTAGCGGTCGTTAAGGCTATCGATGTCTTCCTGGGAGATCGGGATGATGTCGCCGAGCTGCTTAGCGGCCCACATGGTGTGCGCCACCTCTTCGGTCATGGCGGCTGCCTTGACGGCGGCCTCAGCATCCTTGCCGATGGTGAACGGACCATGGTTCTGCATGAGCACGGCCGGGGACTTCGGATACTTCTTCAGGGTTTCGACCACGCCTTCGCCGATGGCTTCGGAGCCGATGAGGCGGAACGGGCCGACCGGCACCGGGCCGCCGAACTCGTCGCCCATCATGGTCAGGCCGCACGGGATGTTCTGGCCGGTGGCCGCCCATGCGGTGGCGTAGGTGGAGTGGGTATGCACCACGCCGTACACGTCGGGCATGTGGCGGTAGATGTACGCGTGGGACGCGGTGTCGGAGCTCGGCGCTTCGGCGCCGTCGACCACGTTGCCGTCAAGGTCGCACACGACCATCGAGCTCGGGGTGAGGTACTCGTAGCGCAGTCCGGACGGCTTGATGACCATCAGGTCGGCGGTGTGCAGGCGCTGCGAGACGTTGCCTGCGGTCCACACCACCAGATTCCACTTGATGAGCTGCTCGTGCAGGGTGGCGACCACTTCGCGCACCTGCTTGACTTCAGCTCGTACTTCCGGGCTGTAATCAGCCAACGTTGCCATATTGTGTTCCTTTCGTCAGGCTTGCTGTTGTTGCGATGGACGGTTATTTGGTTTCCAGCGGGATGCTTTCGATGGCGGCATGCTCGATCGGCAGCCCCTTGCGGAAGCGGTCGAAGAAGGCTTCGAAGCCGGCCACGTCGTTGGCGTCCGGCGCTTCCGTGGTGGAGGCCGCGTCGGCGAAGACGCGGGTGTCGAGGTAGTCGGCGAGCGGCTGGTCGGCGTGCCACAGATAGTCGGCGAGCACGGCCATGCCCCACGCTCCGCCTTCGGCGGCGGTGGCCATGACCTTGATCGGGGTGTCGAATGCGGCGGCGAGGATCTTCTGCGCGAACTTCGGCGTGGTGAAGATGCCACCGTGGCCGACGAGCGAGTCGACGGCGACGCCTTCGTCCTTGGTCATCACATCCATGCCGATCCTGACCGGCGAGAAGGCGCTGAACAGCTGGGTTCTCATGAAGTTGCCGAGGCTCATGCGCGCCTCCGGGCTGCGGGCGAACAGCGGTCGGCCTTCCGGCAGGCCAGCCAGGAATTCGCCGGAGCGGAACGGATAGTTGAGCAGACCACCGCAGTCGGCGTCGACATCGTCCGCGATCGCGGCGCGGAACAGCGTGCCGTACAGCGTGCCGGCATCGACCGGCTGGCCGATCGCGGCGGCGAACTGTCCGAACAGGCCGACCCAGGCGTTGAGATCGGAAGTGAAGTTGTTGGCGTGGCTCATGCCGGCCAGGTCGCCGGCTGGGGTGGTGACGAGGTCGACTTCCGGATGCAGGCGCGCCAGCTTGTGCTCAAGCACGACCATGGCGAAAATCGAAGTGCCGGCGGAGACGTTGCCGGTGCGCACGCGCACGGAGTTGGTGGCGACCATGCCGGTGCCCGCGTCGCCTTCCGGCGGGGCGAGGACGACGCCCGGCTGAAGGGTGCCGGTCGGGTCGAGCAGTTTGGCGCCTTCGGCGGTGAGCGTGCCGGCCGGGGTGCCCGCCACGAGCGGACGGGGCAGCAGGTTCTCAAGCTTCCACGGCTGCGCGGCGACTTCCTCGATCGCGTCGAATCGCTTGATGAACTCGGTTTCGTAGGTATGGGTGGCCGGGTCGATGGGGAACATGCCGGAGGCGTCGCCCACGCCGAGCACCTTCTCGCCGGTGAGCTTCCAGTGCACGTAGCCGGCGAGTGTGGTGATGTAGTCCACCTTGGAGACGTGCTCCTCGTGGTTGAGCACTGCCTGGTAGAGGTGTGCCACGGACCAGCGTTCCGGAATGTTGTACTGGAACAGCTCGGAAAGCTTCTCGTGGGCTTCGTGGGTGTTGGTGTTCTGCCAGGTGCGGAACGGCACGAGCAGTTCGCCGGACTCGTCGAAGGCGAGGTAGCCGTGCATCATGGCGGAGAAGCCGATGTGCCCCACGTGGGTCAACCGTTCGCCATAGGCGGTTTCGACGTCGCCGGCCATCCGGGCGTATGCGGTCTGCAAACCCTTCCAGATTTCCTCCTGGGTGTAGCTCCACAGCCCGTCCTCGAGATGGCTGGCCCACTCATAGTCGCCCGCCGCGATGGTGTGGTAGGCGTCATCGATGAGCACCGCCTTGATGCGGGTGGAGCCGAACTCGATGCCCAGGCTCGTCTTGCCTGCGCGGATCTTCTCGGCGGTCACTGCGACCTGCTCTTGCGTCATAGTTCACGAACTCCTTGCGTCCGAGCGCCTCGCAACCACTCTGTCAACTGAATGTTAGCGCTCACTGTTAACGCTCACTATTGTAGGCACAAACCCGTGACGCACCAAATCCGACGTGTCATCGGAGCAATGAATATACGAGCAAATCGAAAAGAAGCAGCGCCTTAGCGGCGGCGGACAGGACCCAGGGAGCTGCGGTTGACCATCTGCGCCGACACCAGTCCGACGCCATGCTGCGATGATCCGAAGGAGTTCTCCTCCCCCGCGCCCAGCAGGTACAGCGTCTCGCGCATGGCGGCGACACCCAGCTGCTCAAAGCCGGGGCGGACAGTGGTCAGCGGCGGGAACATATTGTCCATGGCAGGCATGTCGTCGAAACCCACCAGGCTCACATCCTGCGGAACGCGCACGCCATGCTCATGCAGCGCGCGGGCCACACCCACGGCCTGGCTGTCGTTGGCGCAGACCATGCATGTCGGCAGATTGCCGCCGGTGCGGCCGATGTTGTCGAGGATGTGGTTCATCTTGCCGTACGCTTCGGAGGATTCCCAGGTCTCGCACTGCACCGTCACGGAATTGACCGCATTGGCCGCGCATAGCTTGTTCCATGCCAGCAGGCGCGTCGCCGCGTCGCGCCACTCCTTGGGACCGGCGAAATACAGCACCGAACGGTGCCCGTATTCCACGACTAGATGCATCACGTCGGCCATCGCGGACCATTGGTCCATGCCGACGACTGATACGCGGCGGCGGTCGGCGGACTTCATCAGCCGCAGGCCGTCCTGCACGCCGATGCCACCGTGCGTGGATGTGACGATCACACGAGGCTGCGCGATCCGCGTCCGGCATGCCGCGGAAAACATGACATCGGTGGGCGTGAGGAAGATGAACGCATCGACGTTCATCTCGTCGAAGGTGCGGCACAGGTCGTCGAATTCCTCCTGCGAGCACAGCGCCTCATGTACCATGCTCACCGTCACGAACAGGCCATGCTGGCGGGCCATCGTCTCAATCGCGGAAATCGTGGAGATCGGGCCATAGAAATGATGGCCTTCTGCACCTTCTCGCGGGTGGCGTCGGAGACGTCCGGCGAATGGTTGATGACGCGCGAGACCGTCTGGTGGCTCACACCAGCCAGCTTCGCCACTTCGAACATCGAAGGACGCTTATTGCCCGCATTGCGTTTGCCTGCCATGCCCCGTCGCCTTTCGCACACAACTGTTGGTACGTTCGCCTATTGTACACGCAACTTCAGTTAGCGCTAACAACCCTCATGCTCCAAGGATGCGGCACACTGCGCGCAGGCTACCGCA
>OIDC01000954.1_pt1 | contig 11625 bp, 10 predicted proteins | sample 1581401 | NCBI WGS metagenome assembly OIDC01 (sample SAMEA3882518, study PRJEB24775) | human gut metagenome | biome: human-associated habitat; feature: intestine environment; material: feces | place: Netherlands | collected 2009/2010 | reverse complement strand
CAGTCGTTGCCGCCGTACTCGATGAGCGCCCAGTCATAGCGATGGCCGCGCGCGAGGTCGCGCTGCACGAGCGCGACGCCCTTGCGCGAGGTCGCGCCGAAGACGGATTTGTTCGTTACCTCGGCGTCTACACCGGCAAGCGGAGCCTCAAACAGATCGGTGTGAAAATGATACCGGAGCTGCTCGTCCGGCAGTGTGCCCTTCATCAGTGAGTCGCCGTATACGGCGATGCGCAGCTTTTGTTCCATTGTGAGCTCCTCCTGCAGGTGGTGTTTTCACTATGATACCGACAGACACTTAAAAATCCATTAGAAAAGTGTAAAGAAAGCGAAAACGCGGCGGATGCCGCGTTTTCGCTTTCTTTCGATCGGTTATTTCCACAGCGCGGGGGGATACGTTCCGTCAGCGTGCAGGGTGCGCAGCGCCGCAACGACGCCGGGCTTGTCGTCCTGATATGTCAGGCCAAACCAGTGCTCGTCCGTCTGCAGTACGCGCGTGCGCACGCGGCTTTGCGCCGTGAGCGCGTCCATCATCACGGGCAGCAGACACTCGCGCTTTTCATCGCCGGGCGTGAGCGTGTGCACAAAGTCGTCAAAATACTGCGCCATCACGTCCAGCATCTGCGGATGATAGCCCCACAGGTTCATGCTCACGAGCGCTTCGGGGTCGAGCACGATGCCCTCGTCATCACCGGACATGTCGCGGATCAGACCGTCGGGGCAGAGCCGGATCTTGTACGTCTCCTGCACCTTGCGCAGCAGGCCGTCCTGCGTCGCGCACACGCCGCGCGTGACCGTGCCGAAGGGGCTGACGGTGTTTTTCAGCCGGTAGCCGACCATTGCGGCGTCCTGCGCGCTGCCGAGCTGCGGCAGTGCGGCGGCGATGGCGTCGAGCGCGCCGCGGCCGTAAAAATCATCGGCGTTGATGACGGCGAACGGCGTTTCGATCGCATCGCGCGCGCACAGCACGGCGTGCACCGTGCCGAGCGGCTTCTGCCGCTGCGCCAGCTCCGGCCGCACCGCGGTGAAGCGCTCCGGCGTTTGAAACGCATAGTCGATCCGGATGCCGGTGCGCTGCTCGATGCGGTCGCCGAAGAGGGCGCGCACATCCTGCAGCATCTGCGGCTTGATGATGAGCACGATGCGGTCAAACCCGGCGCGCAGGGCGTCGTAGATCGCGTATTCCATGAGGATCTCGCCGTCGGGGCCGAGACGCTCGATCTGCTTGACGCCGCCATAGCGCGAGCCGAGCCCGGCCGCCATCACTACCAGAGTCATATCCATGTATGCAACCTCATTTTGTCATAGAGTATTATACAGCATAGCACAACCCGGCGGGAAATGTCAAACTTTGCTGATTGCCTTAAATTTCTGCCGCTGACATTCTATGCCCTTGCAAAAGCAGGAAGGATGGGGTACAATCAGCTTCGACAAAAGTTGTCATAATTCCCAAGAAGGAGGGCGGACGCGCACGCGGCGCGTCCGGAGAAGCGATGAAACGAATCCTATCTATCTTTCTCTCGCTGGTGCTGACGGCGGCGCTGCTGAGCCCGGCGGCTGCGGCGGCGAACGAGACGGACGGCAATGACACCGACTGGCTGTACATCACGCTCGACCCCGGCCACGGCGGCAACGGCGCGGGCGGCAACGATCCCGGCGCGATCAGCAGCACCTATGGTTATCACGAGGCGGACCTTGTGCTCAAGATCGGCCTGTACTTAAAGCAGGAGCTCGAGACGTACCGTCATGTCCACGTGGACATGACGCGCTCGGACAGCTACGGCACGAGCGCCACCGCGCCGCTGAGCAAGGTGGAAAACCGCGTGCTCTTTGCAGCAGCTCAGCACTCCGATCTGCTCGTGAGCCTGCATCTGAATTCCTCGCCCAGCCAGTCGGCGCACGGCGCTGAGGTGCTCGTCAGTAACGGCAACTACCGGCCCGAGATCGCCAATGTGCTCGACAGTATCGGCACGAATATCCTCATGCAGCTCAAAAATCTCGGCATTTATAATCGCGGCCTGGTCAAAAAGAGCTCGCAGGACAACACGCTCTATCCCAACGGCGAGCTCGCCGATTACTACGGCATCGTCCGCTACGGTGTGGAGAACAATGTCCCGTCCATGATCGTGGAGCACTGCTTTATCAGCAGCAACAGCGAGTGTGAGCAGTTCCTGTCGAGTGACGCCAAGCTCCGGGCCATCGCGCAGGCGGACGCGCGCGGCATCGCGGCCCATTATGGCCTTCAGAAGAAAGCCCCCGGCGAGGTCGATGTCGAGCCGACGTTCTATGACTGCAGCCAACACTGGGCCAGGACGTCCATTGAGGCCGCGGCGAGCGCCGGCTGGGTCAACGGCGTGGGAGGCGACCTGTTCCAGCCGAACGGCACGCTCACGCGCGCCGCGTTTGTGACGATGCTCGGCCGCATGGCGGGCGTCAAGGATACGGACTACACCACCAGTGTGTTTCGGGACGTCCCGGACGGGGAGTGGTACACGTCGTTTGTGGTCTGGGCCACGGAAAACGGGATCGTGGACGGCTACGGCGACGGGATATTCCTCCCGCAAAACAACATTACCCGTCAGGAAATGGCGAAGATCATGGCAAAATACCTGAACTGGAAGGGACTGGACACCACGCCGTCGTCCGAGATCTCGTCGTATCCGATCAACGACCTGAACACCATCGGCGGTTGGGCGCTCGAGCCGGTCTGCTTCTGCTATGAGCAGGGCCTGCTCAACGGCCGCGGTTCCAATTTTGCCCCGCAGGCCAACGCCACGCGCGCCGAGGCGTGTGTGGTGCTCTGCCGCCTTCAGGAGTATGTGGACGCACAGTCCGCGCAGCCGGCCGCAGCAGAGCCGGCAGCGCTTGCCGGTTGACTTCCTGCACTTTCGGGGTATAATAAGGCTAACATACTGCTGAAATGGAGGAATCCACCACAATGAGTGACAATCACAACGAAGCACCCGAAAACTGCACGCACGACTGTTCGACCTGCGGCGAGGCCTGTGCCCAGCACGAGCCGGAGTCCCTGCAGCAGCCGCTGCGTCCCGGCTCCCGCGTCGATAAGGTCATCGCGGTCGTGTCCGGCAAGGGCGGCGTCGGCAAGAGCCTCGTGACGAGCCTGCTCGCCTGCGAGATGCAGCGCCGCGGCCATCAGGCCGCTGTGCTCGATGCCGACATCACCGGCCCGTCGATCCCGCAGGCTTTCGGCGTCCACGGCGGCGCCATGGGCGGCGAGGACTTCCTGTATGCCAACCGTACCCGCACCGGCATCGAGATCATGTCCATCAACCTCCTGCTTCCGAACGAGACCGACCCCGTCGTCTGGCGCGGCCCGGTCATCGCCGGCGCCGTGACCCAGTTCTGGACCGACGTGCAGTGGGACAACGTAAACTATATGTTCGTCGACATGCCTCCCGGAACGGGCGATGTGCCGCTGACGGTGTTCCAGTCCCTGCCCGTGGCGGGCGTGGTCGTCGTCACGTCTCCGCAGGAGCTTGTCGGCATGATCGTCGACAAGGCCGTCAACATGGCCGACATGATGCACGTGCCCGTGCTCGGCATCGTTGAGAACATGGCCTACTACACCTGCCCGGACTGCGGCAAGCAGCATGCCATCTTCGGCGAGAGCCACATTGAGGCCATTGCCGCCAAGCACGGCATCCCCAACACGGCCAAGCTGCCCATCGACCCCGCCATCGCGGCGGCGTGCGATGCCGGCCGCATCGAGGACGTGCAGGGCGATTGGCTCAGCAGCCTTGCCGACGCCATCGAGGGCAAGTAATTGTCTGCATAACAAAAACCGCTCTGCAAAATGCAGAGCGGTTTTTCTGTGCATCCCAAAGCCTCGCAGAGTTTCGCCAATGGCGCGGCGAAAGAAAGTCCGATCATTTTCTCCGGCGACATGTGCGTCGGAGAAAATACTGCGTTTTACCATTTGTTGATGACCTTCTCGGCAAAGCCGGGGAGGTCTTTGACATTCAGCACCGTGCCGTCGTCGAGCACGGCGCGGCCGTTGAACACGCCGAACACCTGGTGCTGGTCGGACTTGATGAGCCCCACGTCCGAGCAGCTCGCGCGGTCGAGCACGGGGGTGTAGTCCATCTCGAAGCGGCCGTCGTCGCTCGTGAACGTCCACGGCTGCATATAGTCCGGCGTGCGTCTGCCGCCGTCGCCGGGGATGTGGAAGATGACCTGGCTGAGCTTGTGCGCCCGGCCCTTGTAAAAGAGCATGTTCTCGCTCGCGGCGCTCGTGTTGCCGAAGCCGTAGCCGATGTTGAAGCCGAACCGCTCCCCGTCCACGAGACCGGAGGCGCTGCCCCAGTACCACGTGTTTTTATACGTCCACACGCCGCGGCCCCAATCGAGCACGGCGAAGCTGTCCGCCGGGTCAAAGGTGTACGTGCGGTTGTGGTAGCCGTAGGTCACAGTGCCCTCGGCGCGCATGCAGTTGATCTTCTGGTTGTAGTAAAAGTGCTTGTCCTTGTCAAAGGGCGTGGCGATGACCATGGACTCGGCCGGGATGTCCGTGAGCGTCACCTTCGCGTACAGCGAGCCCTCCGGGCCGAAGTTTTTCATCTGCGCGATGAGCACGCGGCGGTCTCCCTCATTCTTGAAGAGGATGCTGTAGTTGCGCCCGGCGCTGTGCACATCGCCGCGTTCACTGCTCTCGGGTAGACAGACCTTGCCGTTCGTGAAAGCCTTCATCGGGCTTTTCGTGATCTCCCACCCCTCGTCGAGGTTGAGCAGGGAGATGGAGTCGAGCCCCATGTAGCTGTTGTCCGCGATGGTCAGGGCGAGGGCAAAGTGCCCGTTGTTGACGCAGTAGTAGTCCCACTCCTTGATGCGCATTTTGCCGGCCTTGATGTCGCTGCGGCGGTAGATGGGCAGCAGGGTCTTGGCATAGCCGGGCTCTGTCAGGTTTCCGCTCGCGTCGAGCAGGGGACGGCGCTCGGTGATCTCGTGCTGATTCATGCTTCGCGCTCCTTTTTGATCTGCCGGATGTCCCGCCCCACGAACGGGAGCGTCTGGTATTCGCCCTCGATGCGCGACAGGATCTGCGGCGTGTATTTTTTCTGCAGCTCCTCGTTGGAGCAGTTCGTGCTGATGATGGTGGCCTTGGCGCGCGTCAGGCGCGTGTTGATGAGCGTGTAGAGCGCGCTCGTGGAGTAGGCCGTGATCATCTCGGTGCCGAGATCGTCGAGGATCATCAGATCACAGCCGAGATACTGCTCCACGCGCTGCGCGGCGGCCTCGCCGTCGGCGCTGCCGCGCTGGAACTTCGCGCACTCGAACGCATCGAATGCGCTCGCGGCCGTCTCATAGGCGACGGCGTAGCCCGCGCCCGCGACGACGCGCGCGATGCACGCCGACAGATACGTCTTGCCCAGCCCCGTGCCGCCCTGCAGCAGCAGATTCATCGTGCCGGGGCGGAACGTCTGCGCGAACGTGCGGCAGACCTGAAACACGCGCTCCATCTTCGGGCGCGCGCTCTCGTCATAGAGCGTGAGGTCAAAGTGCTCGAACGACTCGTCGCCGCTTTGCAGCAGGCGGCTGAGGTCGCGCGTGAGCTCGGCGTTGTAGCGCCGCAGCAGACACTCGCACGGCTGCCCCTGCACATAGCCCGTGTCATGGCAGCGGGGGCAGGTGTAAATGTCGTCGGTATAATCCACCGGCAGGTGGTACGCCGTCAGCAGTTCGGCGCGCTGCGCCTGCGTGTCGAGATTCGCGCGCTCGAGCGCGCGCAGCTCCTCCGTCGGGTCGCTGCCGTGGCGCATCGTCAGGCCGACGAGCGCGATCATCTGCTGCTGCAGCGTCTGATCGAGCGCGCGCAGGCCGGGCACGCGGCGGTAGGCGTCGTCCACGCGGCGGCGGTGCTCGCGCTCATTTTCCGCGCGCTGCTGCGCGATCTGCTCGCGGGCGCGCGCCAGATAGATCCCATTGCGGGCCATGCCGGTCCCTCCTTAGGTGTTGGTCTGCTCCATCTTGCGGAGCATCTGTTCCACGCGATCGAGATCATCGCGGTCGGCTGCGGGCGCGGCGGCGGCCGCGCGGTGCTTGCCCGCTGCGCGCGGGTCGCCGGTCTCGATCTCCTCGGGCGTGTGCAGCCCTTTTTCGTGCCAGCTCATGAGGATGCGGTTGAGGTACGCCCACTTGCGCGCCCCGGTCGCCACGACCGTGCGGTCGTATGCCTCGGCGATGGCGTCGCAGCCGAAGCCCATGTCCAGCCAGCTCGTGATGTAGCCGCGCTCGGTGCGGCTCGGCGCGCGGTCCTGGATCTGCAGCACCTGCAGCACCTGCTGCGCCAGCTCCCGCCGCGCCTGTCTGCGTTGTAAATATTCCTCCGCCTGCGCCGTCGTGTGGATCTCCTGATCGGCCCACGCATAGGCCTCCTTTTCGATCCGGCGCATCGTCGGCGTGCCGGCGTGGCCGCGCTCGGCGCGGTATTCCTGAAACACGTAGTGGATCAGCTCCATGAGCACGTCGGCCGGGAGACCGAGATAGTCGCGCAGCCCGAGCAGCATGTTCATTTCAGGCGTCGTGAGCTTGCGGCCGTAGAGCTGCTCGGCCTCGCGGCGCACGGTCTGCATCGGCTCGTCGCTGAGCATCCGGCTGGCGATGTCCTCGGCCGTGTACTGCGGCAGCTCGGCCGCGGGCACGAGCTTCGGCTCGGCGGCGCCCGGCCGGTCAGCTGCGGGCGCGGCGCTGCGCTGCGCCGGGGCAGGCTGTTCTTTTCCGGCGGCGGAGACGAGTCCGAGCGCGCACAGGCGCTCCATCGTCTGGCGCAGTTCGCGCTCGGTCAGGCCGATGCGCTCGGCGGGGAAGGGCTTTCCCCCGGCGCGCAGCAGCGCGAGATATACCAGGGCGCAGCGCCCGTCTTTTTCCTGCAGCAGCTTGTCCGCTTCCTCGATCGGCAGCGACAGGCAAACCGGCCGCGACAGCGTAAATTCGGCTTGATCCATGCAATTACCCCTCGGGTCACTAGAAATTCATGATAGGTTCACATTATAGCATGAAAATTGACTTGTAGCAAGAGCACCTGCTGTGCTATAATGCTATATGTATGACTATAACTGGGAGTGGGTCTATGCTGGAATTGCTGGCGCCCGCGGGCAACCTCGACGCCGTCATCGCGGCGGTGCAAAACGGGGCGGACGCGGTGTATATGGGCTTTGGCGACGGATTCAACGCGCGCCGGAGCGCCGATAATTTCACACGGGAGTCGTTTGCCAAGGCCGTGCGCTACTGTCACATCCGCGGCTGCAAGGTCTACGTCACGCTCAACACCCTCGTGGGCGACCGTGAGATGGACGCCGCCGCCGCGCTCGCGCAGCAGGCGTCGGACGCCGGGGCGGACGCGATCCTTGTGCAGGATCTGGGCCTCGCGCGCGTGCTGCGCGCCGCTCTGCCGGACATTCCGCTGCACGCCAGCACGCAGATGAGCATCCACAATCTCGCCGGGGTCGAGGCCGCGGCCGAGATGGGCATCACCCGCGCCGTGCTCGCGCGCGAGCTCTCGCTCGAGCAGATCCGCTTCATCTCGCAGCACGCGAGCATCGAGACCGAGGTGTTCGTGCACGGGGCGCTGTGCTTCTGCTATTCCGGCCAGTGCTATATGAGCGCGCTCATCGGCCGCCGCAGCGGCAACCGCGGCGCGTGTGCGCAGCCGTGCCGCATGCAGTACAGCATGGGCGGCCGCATGGACGAGTATCCGCTGAGCCTGCGCGACAACTGTCTGGCAGACTACTTGCAGCAGCTCGCCGACGCGGGCGTCGCCTGCGTGAAGATCGAGGGCCGCATGAAGCGGCCGGAGTACGTCGCCGTGGTCACGGACGTGTATGCCCGCTGCATCCATGAGCATCGCGTGCCCACGCAGGAGGAAAACGACCGGCTCGCGCTGGCGTTCTCGCGTCAGGGCTTCACGCAGGGCTACCTGCTCGGGAAAAAAGGGCCGGACATGCTCGGCACACGCGCCGCTGAGCCCGACCGCGAGGCGGAAAAAATGTTCACCGCCGCGCGCAAGGCGTATGCCGACGGCGAGCGCCGCCGCGTGCCCGTGAAGTTTTATGCCAAGGTGCAGACCGGCGAGCCGGTCATGGCCGCCGTCATGGACGAGGAAGGCCACCGCGCCGTGCTCACCGGCCCCGTGCCGGAGCCCGCGCAGCGCGCGCCGCTGACCGGGCAGAGCCTTGCCGATCAATTTGCCAAAACGGGCGGAACGCCCTATTATTCCACCGGCACCGAGAGCCGTATCGACCCGGATCTCTATCTTCCGGCGGCCGCCGTCAACGACCTGCGCCGCCGGCTCATCACCGGCCTGAAGGAGGAGCGCGCGGCCCTGCCCGAGCGGCGGAGTCTGCCGCTGCTGCCGCGTCCGGAGGGCAAGCGCTATTTTGCCGACCCCGCGCTCATCGTGCAGGTGCATCAGGCCGAGCAGCTCACGCCGGAGCTCGCGCAGCTGTGCCCGGCGTATGTGTATGTGCCGGTCGAAATTCTTGACACGGATTTTCCGCGCGTCGCCCCGTTTCTGGAGCAGGGGGCGCAGGTCGTGGCGGTGCTGCCGCGCGTCATTACGGACGATCAGGCGGAGGATATGCACGCAATGCTCTCCCGCGCCGCCGAAAACGGTGTGCGTGAGGCGCTCGTCGGCAACATGGGGCACATCTTCTTTGCCCGCCGCGCGGGCATGCGTGTGCGCGGCGACTTCGGGCTCAACGTCTTCAACTCCTTCACCGAGGGGGTCTTGCAGCAGGCCGGGCTCGTGAGCGCGACGGCGTCGTTCGAGCTGCGCGTGGCGCAGATCCGCGACCTTGCCAAGAGCATCGACACGGAGATGATCGTCTACGGCCGCCTGCCGTGCATGATCACCGAGCAGTGCATCATCCGCAACAGCGCGGGCCGCTGCAACTGCAGCGTGCCCAACAATCTGGCCGACCGGCGCGGGGCGCTGTTCCCGGTGCTGCCGGCGTTCGGTCACCGCAACCAGATCTTCAACGCGCACAAGCTCTATCTTGCCGACAAGCATGAGGACTATGAAACGGCGGGGCTCTGGGGCGTGCGCCTCATGTTCACGACCGAGACGCCGCGTGAGTGCGTCGCGGTCACGCAGAGCTATCTGGGCCTGACGGATTATCGCCCGAACGGGCTGACCCGCGGCCTGTATTATCGGGGCGTGGAATGACCCGCCCGGGAGGAACGACCATGAACTGGATTCTAGCCTCCGGCTCCCCGCGCCGGCGGGAGCTGCTGGAGATGCTCGGCGTGCCGGACCTGACGATCCGGCCGGCAAAGGGCCCTGAGTGCGCGACGCCGGGCGCCGGCCCGGAGCAGACCGTGCGCGAGCTGGCGCTGCACAAGGCGCAGGAGGTCGCACAGACCTGCGCGCCGGAGGACATCATTATCGCGGCGGACACGATCGTCTATCTCGACGGCGCCATCCTCGGCAAGCCGCGAGATCATGACGACGCCGTGCGCATGCTCACGGCCCTTTCCGGGCGCGAGCACATCGTCTACACCGGCGTCGCCGTTTTGCGCGGCGGCGAGACGCGGCTGGCGGCCGAGCACACGGCCGTGCGCTTTCGCACGCTGACGCCGGAGGAAATCGCGCGCTACATCGCCACCGGCGAGCCGATGGACAAGGCCGGCGCTTACGGCATTCAGGGCCGCGGCGCGCTGTTCGTCGCGCATCTGGACGGCGATTATTTCAACGTGATGGGCCTGCCGCTGTGCAGGCTGGGACAACTGCTGAACGAACTGGGAGTCGAGCTGCTTTGAACTGGAAAACGTATCTGAAAAAGAAGGGCGCGCGCGTCGGCGCGATCGTGGTCGCGGTCGTGCTCGTGCTCGCGCTGATCGCCGGGGCGCTCGGCGGCAAGGCGGGATTCCTCACGAATCTCGACGGCATCGTGCGCGCGCCGCTGCAGAAGGCCGCGACCGTCACGGCGCAGTGGCTCGAGAGCATCTACGGCTACATTTATAAATATGACCAGCTCCGGGCCGAAAACGAGCAGCTGCGCACACAGCTGGCCGAGGCTCAGGCGCAGGCGCGTGAAGGGCAGGAGGCGATCGCGGAAAACGAGCGCTATCGTGACCTGCTGGGCTTCACCCAGCGGCACACGGACTTCGAGCTCGAGCCCGCGAACGTCGTGTCCTACGGCGCGTCGAACTGGTCGAGCACGCTCACGCTCAGCAAGGGCAGCGACAGCGGCATCGAGGTCGGCGACTGCGTCATGAACGAGTCCGGCGCGCTCGTCGGTCAGGTCATCGAGACCGGCAGCACCTGGGCGACCGTGCGCACGGTCATCGACGTGGATATGAGCGTCGGCGGCTATGTCAGCGGCAGCGGCGCGACGGCTATGGTCCTTGGCGACTTCACGCTCATGCAGCAAGGCTGCGTCCGCTTCGGCTATCTGGCCGAGGGCATGAGCATCTTCACCGGCGACACCGTGCTCACGTCCGGCAAGGGTGGCGCGTTCCCGGCGGGCCTCGTCGTCGGCACGATCACGGACGTGCGCACCGAGGCCGGCGGCCAGCAGACCTACGGCGTCATCACGCCCGCGTGTGACCTCGGCGAGCTGCTGCAGGTGTTCGTCATCAAAGACTTTGACGTGGTGAGCTGACATGTGGGCCGATCTCATCAACAAGGATAAGGTACACCGCGTGCTCTGGTGCGCGCTGTACATGGCCGTGACGCTCCTGCTGCAGAACACGGTCTTTGCGCACATTGCGCTCTTCGGCGTGCACGCCATGTTCGTGCCGGCGGTCGTCGTGGCGGTCGGCATGTTCGAGGGCGGCACATGGGGCGCGGTCTTCGGTCTCGTCACGGGCTATTTCTGCGCCATGGGCTACCCCGAAACGGGGCTGCTGTTTGCCGTGCTCTTCGCGCTCATCGGCTTCGGCGCGGGGATGCTCGCGGCATACCTCATCAATAACGGGATCTTCCCGTTTCTCGTGACGTGTCTGGCTGCGTTTCTGCTCACGGCCTTCTGCCAGATGTTCCGCCTGTGGATCTTCCACGGCGCGTCGTTCTGGCGGCTGCTGGCCGTGGCGCTGGGGCAGAGTGTGTTCTCGCTGCCGCTCGCCATCCCGTATTACTATATCAGCCGTGCGTTTCACCGCCGGCGTGCCCTGCGCTGAGCCTGTCAGCGCGCCCGACCCCCGAAAGGATCTTCGCTATGGAAAAACCCATCAAACCCGGCCGCGTCGCCGCGCTCGCGGGCATCCTCGTGCTGCTCGTGATCGTGTTCGTCGTCGCGCTCTATAAGCTGCAGATCGTCGATGGCAAGGCGTATTATGAGGAAAACCGCAACAGCGTCGCCAGCTCCCAGACCGTGGAGGCCGCGCGCGGCAGCATCCTCGACCGCTACGGCCACGTGCTCGTGTCGAACACGAGCTGCAATAACCTCGTCTTTAACCCCGACGATCTCTTCGAGCAGGACGACCCGAACGGCATCCTGCTGAAGCTGGCGCGCACCGTCGTCAGCTGCGGCGACACGTATGTCGACGAGCTGCCGGTCACGACCGCGCCGCCGTTCGAGTATACGGACATGAGCGAAACGCAGCGCACGCAGCTCAAGGGCTTTCTCAAATATGCCGGTCTCGACGAGGAGGCCACGGCCGTGGAGCT
>OIDC01000947.1_pt1 | contig 11753 bp, 7 predicted proteins | sample 1581401 | NCBI WGS metagenome assembly OIDC01 (sample SAMEA3882518, study PRJEB24775) | human gut metagenome | biome: human-associated habitat; feature: intestine environment; material: feces | place: Netherlands | collected 2009/2010 | reverse complement strand
CCCCCAAACAAGCGATTTACTTCAGTACACCGCCATCCATAAGCGAGATACCAGCAGACGCACATGAAAATCCGCCATCCATAAGCGAGATAGCCCCGCAATCACTCCAGCCACACATCGAAACATATAAAAGCGGCTTGTGTATATACGTTGTATGTACAGCATATATACGCAAGCCGTCCGAGCTGAAAGTAGCCGAAACTACGGAAGGTCACTCACCGACCGTCGGCGTAGCCACCCATGTCGGGCCCATCGAAACCGCCGTCGAAGCCAGGGCCGTCAGGACCCGGGCCGAATCCCGGACCAGCAGGACCACCCGGACCGCCCAGGAATTCGCGCGCCGACATGCCGTTCTCCCTACGGGAGGCATCCACTGCTTCCTGCAGCACCTTGCGAACTTCGAATCCGTTCAGCACGTTCTTCAATGCCACTACGCCATTGCCGGACGACTGATCGCGCGTATCCAGCACAATCGTGCTCATGCCGAAGATGCGCTGCAGGAATGTACGTTCTACGCTGATATCCACGATGCGGAACAGTTTGATCAAGTTGAAACTCTCGTTCAGAATGCCGGTTTTGACGCTCAGCTCACGGTCGGTAAGTGTGTACACGGTGAACGTGAACGGCGTACGGCACCAATTGCGCTTGCGCTGCTGCCACAGGACATTGCCACTTGCAACCTTCATATGGTTCCCCCTTTTCATCAGAGGCCTAATTGGACTGGCCGCCCTATGCGGCACAGCACACCATTCTACCGTCACGCTCGCACGAACACCGTTTTATCTATCGCACAGCGCAGACGTTTCACACACTGTTTCACACGTCGTTCCGTGTAGGGAAAAGAGACACTTCACAGCACGCGCAGCAGCTTACGCAGCAACTCGCGCCGCATCCGTCACGTCGCGCACGATAACGCAAACACAGGCAAGCGCCGCTTCCGCGGCATTGGCACCAATCAGCACCACACCGTCAAATCAGTTGTAGCCCTTCACTTCGCGGAAGATGCCGCTCAAATTGCCGTTGCGTCCGTCGAACACCTTGCCGTTGGACAGCTTGGCCAAATCGTCGAGCTGCTGCGAATCCGCGTCGCCGAACATGATGGAGAAAATCGGAACGCCCTTGCCATCGGACGCATACTGCTGCTTGAACTCGTCAAGCTTCGCCGTGTCCGACTGCCCGTCGGTCAGCAGCGCGATCGCCACCGTGTAATCGTCGCGGTCGGACGGCAGATTCTTCAACGCGACTTCCAGCGCATTGTAGATGTCCGCATTGCCATTTGCCACCTGATTTTCGCTGGCGGCCAGCAAGGTCGCGGTTTGCTTGCCTTGCGCGACCTGCGCCACTTTCGCGCTGCTGTTGAAGGGGATGAACACGTTGACGTCGTCATCACCCGGCTCGATATGCGAGGCGCGTGCCTGATCGGTGTCGAGGGCCGCCTGCAAACCGGCCACGGCACCGCTTTTGCCCTTGCCTGACATCGATCCGGAATAATCCACCACCCACAAGGTGTAAGCGGGCTTGCGCAGGACGGTCTGATACTGGTCGAGCGCCTGTTCGATGATGTCGGAGGATGGCATGGTGATGGTTTTCAGCACCGATGAATCCGATTTGACGCCCCATTCCTTACGGAACGAATCCTTCACCTTCGCATCTTTGGCATACGCCAGCGTGCCGTCCGAACCGGTTCTACGACCCGCCTGTTCGAACAGTTTCTTGGAATCCTTCGACGTGATCGACTTGCTGAATCGCTTGAACGCATCCTCTTTGTCCTGCCTGCGATCCACGTAAGCAAGCGGCGAATCGGAAATCGCGATGCCGTCGGACGGATAGACGGCCAGCAGCGGCTCCTTGTTCTTCGCCGTCAACGCCTTGTCCGCCTGGATGACGAGCGATTCGTAGTTCACCATGGAATCGTTCGTATCCGGGTCGTTGACGACCATGTCCTTCAGCCAGTCGGACGAGCCGGATGAACGATTGACGCCCGACAGTACGGTTTTCACGGACTTACGTAATGAAGCATCGTTCAAATCGTCTTTGGTGAGTGCCGACTTACCGCCGTTCAGCGCCGTCAGAAACGCCATGTACGCCGACGCTCCGGAATTCGATTGCGTGGCGGACGTCATAGCGAACGACAGCTTCTTGGCCTTCACCGCATCCATAATGTCCTTCGTGGACACCAGCTTCGTTGTACCGTCCGTATTCGCCCAGCCGAGTTCCTCAGCCTTGCTTTGCTTCACGCCGAACACCACCGGCGTGGTGGACGTGGAGACCTGGTCCTTGACGACGTGCTTGATATCCCCCATGGTGATCCACATGCTGCTGGCCGGCCAGACCGCATCGTAATCCCTGCCCGCGTGATGGCCTTTGTTGCGCAGCGCGTCCATAACGTCCAACGACCCCATGTAGTCGACGGTCACTGACACTTTCGATTGTTTGGCCGCCTGTTCGATGGCCCCGCTCACTTCCTTGTTTTCGGAGCCGGAGGCGATGCGGATGGAATCTTTGGCACCGTCCACGGAATATGTCGCGGTTGTGCCGCTGTTCGAATCGCCGTCCGACGTCGCATTGGAAGCGCTGTTCGTCGAACCGCATCCCGTGAACAGACCTACGATCAAAGCGATGACCCCAGCCGCCGCACCAAGTTTGCGTGCGTTCATCTTGTGTTGGCCCTCCGTTCATATTGCGCCAAAAACCATTCAGCGCACCCGGAAAACATTTCCGAATGCGCTGAAAACATGTTCTGTTATGTGCGATTGATTATAGTCCGATTTTACCGAACGGCCATTTTGCCGTCTCATTTTCGTCATTATTTTCGTTTCCCCCTCATTCCGCCCTTTCCGCTCTCTTCCACAGACGTAGCCGGCGCCGCCTATACTTGGTGCGGCTACTTGTTGCGGCACAATCGCAACTATGCAATCACAGGCATCGCAACGGAAAGGTGGGCGCATGGGCAGCTTCAATCGCAGGCAGGAAGCCGACGATCTCACCGACTACGTCAATAACGGATGGCTCAGTTCCGCCGAATTCGACGGGCCGACTTTCCTGTGGAATCATCTCATCCGCGAAGCAAGCCAGGAGGATGCCGCGCAACGCAACGATGTGCCGGTCGCCAATCTTTCCGACGCGGACGTGGTCATCAACATGCCCATGCAATGGTATTTCGACGCCCTCGCCTCCATGGTGCCCACCGCGGAACGTACCGATACGGGCGTGGAGATTCCACGCATCGATATGCCGACGTTTTCGATCGATTCGCAGGCGCTGTCCGGCGTGGACGCGGTGGTCGGCAACGCGGTGATCAGCACGCGATGGCTTGACGCGGTCGGCAATCTCGCCAAAGCTGTGGAGATGACCGCAAGGTTCGTCGGCAATGTGGCCGACCGTGACAACGAGGGTTTCGACTACCTGAAAGATCTGATTCAGACCGTACGCGTGTACATGGATGCCGTGGCCTGCAACGCCGATCCGATGACGGGCGAGCAGGCGTTGCGCATGATCACGCAGGTGGCGTGCAATGAGGATTTCCGGCTCAACGCCATGCAGATGGTGGAGCTGCTGTCTTGCGGACTGTCGTTCGCGCAATGGGATGATACGCGCATGTTCGCCTATGACGCGTTGAACAAGGGCATTGCCGCGATGCGTGATTTCGCAGCGAAGTCCGGTAATGGCGATGCAAGCAGCACGACTGGCGACACTATGAACAGCGTCGGCAGTATCGACAGTGATGTTACGGGCGATACGGGTGCACGCGACGCCACCGCAACGCAATCTCACAACCTCCGTGATACGTCCTCTGACGCGGACAATGCGCATAGCACGAATAGTACAGACGCTGCGGACGGCGCGGATACCGCGAACTCGATCACGCATTCCACGGGCGCTGCCGGCGATTCCACTACCGGCGGTTCGCCCACCCTCTCCCCCGAGGAACTGAACGATCTCGCCATGCTTGACCCATCATTCCTGTCCAAACAGCAGCTTGCGCAGACCGCGCAAAACCAGTTCGACCATGCCGTGCAGTTCCTGCGGCACGATCTGATGCGGATCAGTGGCGATGCCGAGGAGGCCGATCGTTTCCTGCGCGACAACCATACGTCCGAGCCGCTTGCCGACGCGTACGCGGCGCGGCTGATCGCTGCCGAACGGTGGCAGGATCTGCTGAATTTCGTCGATCTGGTGGAGCGTGACGCACCGAACCAGTGCACGGTCATGTTCCCCGAGGAAGTGGTGCCGTACGAATGGGAGTCGATTCGTGAGGCCGCTTTGGAGGCGTTGGGCCGCGGCGGAGAACTGGTCGCGATGTATCAGGAGCGGTTGGATGACACGTACGATCCCAACACCGAGCTCAATCGTATGAAGCTTCAGGCGTGGACTCAAGCCAAGGAATAGGCGGCGCACGGCTCAGCGCATCCGCCGCCAGTTCCTCATCTATCGCAGGCTTCCACTCTCATTCCCATCAGTATTTCCACCATCGCTTCCACAACTGACGCGCAACGTGGCCAATTGGAACGGATGCAGGCTCAGCATCGCTCCTTGCGCCGTTCTTGCCACGGACGGATCACCGTCGGCAAAAGCCGCGGGCAATTCGGCATCCAGCCGCGCATCCTCCATAATGGAACACTCGCGTACCGTGGCCTTCCCCAAAGCGGCGTTGACGGCAAGTCTCGCATGGGCTTCGCCGCCGACCGCCTCATAGACGCGCAGTATCAGATCACCGGAACCGTCATCGGCAAGCTTGACCCAGTCAAGCACCATGACGCCATCCACCGGGTTGAGCTGCGCCAGCGGATCGAACGCCGGCATGGCAGGCAGCACGGCCGCGTTGAGACGGTTCGCCTCGTCAAGCACAGCCGGCATACTGGCATCCGCCACAACGTTCCACGCGAACTCATGCACGCCCTTGTCAGTGTTCGGATCGGGGTATAGCGGGGACGACAGCAACGAAAGTCGAATCATCGTGCCACGCACCGGCCCGGAAGCCGTGTTCCGGTGAATCGGCGAAACGTCGGAACCGTAGGTGCTGGCGTTGACGACCGCAGCCGCATAGCCGGCATCGGCGACGCGTACGAACCGGTGCGTGCAGCTTTCGTATTTCGCCTCGTCGGAACGTGTGTTCTTCTGAATGGGCCGTTCCACCATGCCGTACTGGCATTCGTACTGCGCCCGGTCGGCCTGGATAGCCATGGGAATGTCGACTTTGAGGAATCGTTCGGATGCCCGCCAATCCACTTTGGTCCGGAATTCAAGGCTTTTCGACTTTGGCCGCAATGTAATGCAGGCATCGATGGACACCCCGTCGGTGGTGCTGGACACGTGCACGGTGGCTCCGCCGCGTTTTGTCTCCGTCACTCGTTCCACATGCGAGTCATCGATGCCTTCGGCGCTGAGGAAGGCATCGCGCTGGATGTCCCATGCGTCCCACTCGTATGGCTCGTCGCGGAGAAGCTCGTAATGCCCGATTCCACTGCCGTCGGGCACCAGTTCGTGTCCATTATCAAGGTCGATCAGTGAACGGACCGTACCGTCTGGTGCGATGATGGCACGTAGCAAACCGTTGTCAAGTATGATTCGACCGTCGTCGCATGTCGTTGCGATGGTGGATTCATCGGCGACCGCGTCGGTGCCGTTCGCGTCATCATCCTGCGTTCCCACTGCCGCGGTGCGAGCAATCCACGAATCGCCATTCTTTGCCGTATATGGGACGATGGCCGCGTTCGATCGCATGTCGGCATCATCCCGCACCGATGCGATGGAAGCACCCGCTTCAGCGGCGATATCACGCAGTCTTGCGATGTCGCGCACGTAGTCCGCACGCGCCTGCCGATGCACCCATGCGATCGCCGATCCGGGAAGAATGTCGTGGAATTGGTTCAGCCCCATTCGAAGGAATGGTGGGGGAATTTCGTGGTGTCGTTCCATGAGATCTTCTGTGTGAGGAACCATTCGAAACCGGCACGACGTGCGATTTGCGGCCATGCCCCGCAATAACCGAAACTGTCGGGAAGCCACAGTCCTTTTGGTTCCACGCCAAGATGCTCACGGAAGTAACGCATGCCGAACGTGATCTGGCGGATCAGCGACTCACCTGTGGGCAGCATGTTATCGGATTCGACCCACATTCCGCCGACGGGAATGAATCGTCCTTCCTTGATGCGCTGCAGCATGCGCGCGAACAGGTCTGGATGTTCCTGTTCCAGCCACGCATACTGTTGGGCGGAACTCATCGCGTACGTGAAATCCGGATCCTCGTCCATCAGGGCAAGCACGTTGGACACCGTGCGGGCCACTTTACGGTGGGTTTCGCGCACGGGTCACAGCCATGCGGAATCGATATGCGCATGGCCGACCGCGACATGATGGATGACGCTGGAATATGCGGGTTCGGATAATACCCCGGCAAGCTTTTCCTTGGCTGGCTCCAGAGTTCCGGCGATATCACGCTCGTCATATGTGTTGAGTGATCGTTGCAGCGCTTTGGCCAGCTGCCAATATCGAGGATCATCATCCTTGAGTTCCCTCATCAGCGAGGTGACGGTTTCCAAGTCCATCAGATAGTCGAACACGTTTTGGTTGAAAGCGCACACGTCCATTGTGGTGAGCACATAGTCGGATGGACGACCGTCGGCACGCTCCCCCAGATTCATCGGCGCGAATGGCAGGTCAGCTTCGACCAGTGGATTCGATGCGGCCTCGACATATACCGTGAAACGACCGGCATCGTCAAGCTCCACATTCGCCACGCCATTGGCATCGATAAGCGGAATCCAGCAATTGTCTGGATTCACCGCTTTGATGACGCTGCCGTCAGGGCGATAGCATAATCCTTCCGCTTGGAAGCCCGGGCCACGATGTCGTTTCCATCCCAGATCTACAACCAGTTCGACGGCTCTGCCTTTGACCGACTCACGGTCGATACGTCCACGAACCTCGAACCATGTGGTACCCCATATCGTGCCCCAGGCACCAGGAACCATGAAGTCGAGAAAATCCACTTTGTTTTCCCTGACACGGGCAAGAAAGTCGGCGCTCTGTTCGGGTTCGCCTTCATTGGCGAAAAGCGCGTAACTGACAATGCGATAATGTTTCGTGCACATATGGCACAAGTCGTTGCCGCATCACTCGATCGGCACGTCTGAGTTGCTGATCTGGAAGAAGAAACATAGCTATCCCCTTGGCACATGATTCCTATGGTGTATCCATGGTGCCACAGCACAATCTCAAATCAAAAAACATCAAAGAGAAAAGTGGTTCTCAAAGCGGACATCCGGTGGAGACTCCGGATAAGGACCTTCGACGAGCCCGAAAGGCGTTGCCGGGAGGCCCGGGAGGTGATGAAAAATGGGGGTTCCCGGAGCGCGAACCCGACGGGAACCCCGGAAACGAAAATGGGCCTCCCGGGAGCCAAAGGCTCGACCGGGAGACCCGATACGTTTGAAGCGGCGGCGTGCTACTCTCCCACACCCTCTCGAGTGCAGTACCATCGCCGCGCCTGGCCTTAGCTACCGGGTTCGGAATGGGACCGGGCGTCTCACCAGGGCTATGACCACCGCAAATCTAACGGCCACGGCAAGGAAACCAAAGGAATCCAAACCGGCATGTCATCGGTGGCGGTCTGGGAACCGGCTAGCGGACGCGAGGCAAACGCCTATCGTTGTATCGTTCAGTGACCATCCCAACGCATATTGCCGTCCAGGACGATCCAGCACAGGAAAGACGCGGAACCAACCCTCCACAAGAGGATCGGAATTGTTGTGTCGCCATCGCCCGTTAGTACCGGTCGGCTCCACCCCTCACGGGGCTTCCACCTCCGGCCTATCAAACACGTGTTCAACATGCGGGCTACAGGATCTCGAAGATCCATGGAATCCTAATCTTGGAGCAGGCTTCCCGCTTAGATGCTTTCAGCGGTTATCCCTCCCGAACGTAGCCAACCGGCCGTGCCGCTGGCGCGACAACCGGCATACCAGAGGTTCGTCCACCCAGGTCCTCTCGTACTATGGGCAGGCCTCCTCAGGATTCCAACGAGCGCAGAGGATAGAGACCAAACTGTCTCACGACGTTCTGAACCCAGCTCGCGTGCCGCTTTAATCGGCGAACAGCCGAACCCTTGGGACCTGCTCCAGCCCCAGGATGCGACGAGCCGACATCGAGGTGCCAAACCATCCCGTCGATATGGACTCTTGGGAATGATCAGCCTGTTATCCCCGGGGTACCTTTTATCCGTTGAGCGATGCCGCGCCCGTGCGCCGGCACCGGATCACTATCTCCGACTTTCGTCCCTGCTCGGACCGTCGTCCTCGCAGTCAAGCCCGCTTGTGCGATTACACTCGACACCCGATTGCCAACCGGGCTGAGCGGACCTTTGAGCGCCTCCGTTACTCTTTGGGAGGCAACCGCCCCAGTTGAACTACCCGCCAGGCACTGTCCCTGACAAGGATGACTTGTCGAGGTTAGACGTCAAACGAGAACAGAGCGGTATTTCACCTTGCGGCTCCACGAATGCTGGCGCACCCGCTTCGAAGCCTCCCGCCTATGCTACACAATCCGCGCCTAACGCCAATACCAAGGTATAGTAAAGGTCCCGGGGTCTTTTCGTCCTTCTGCGCTTAACGAGCATCTTTACTCGTACTGCAATTTCGCCGAGCTCCTGGTCGAGACAGTGGGGAAGTCGTTACGCCATTCGTGCAGGTCGGAACTTACCCGACAAGGAATTTCGCTACCTTAGGATGGTTATAGTTACCACCGCCGTTTACCGGGGCTTGAATTCACCGCTTCGTCCCCGAAGGGATTGACGGATCCTCTTAACCTTCCGGCACCGGGCAGGCGTCAGTGCATATACAGCGGCTTTCGCCTTCGCATGCACCTGTGTTTTTGGTAAACAGTCGCTACCCCCTGGTCTGTGCCACCCACCAAAGCTCCGGACGCAAGGTCCTTCACCCCAGTGGGTCTCCCTTATACCGAAGGCACGGGAGTGATTTGCCGAGTTCCTTGACCAGGATTCGCTCGATCGCCTTGGTATTCTCTACCTGACCACCAGTGTCGGTTTGGGGTACGGGCGGCCATGGCCCTCACGCCGAGGCTTTTCTCGACGGCCTGGACAACCGGATATCGAGCCCAAAAGGCTCCCATCATCACACCTCGCCATGCGCGCCATGCGGATTTGCCTACATGACTGGCTGCGTGCTTGACCACGGAAAACCACCTCCGCGGCCGGCTCCCATTCCGTGTCACCCCTGCGCTGACCTACTGCGGCTACAGTCCCAACACCACGCGGCGACACCAACCCGAAGGAAGGAACCACCACGAGGCGGAGGTTAGTACTCACCGTCTCGGTTTTGCCGGTCCATGGTCGGTACGGGAATATCCACCCGTTCATCCATTCGACTACGCCTGTCGGCCTCGCCTTAGGACCCGACTCACCCGGGGACGACGAACGTGGCCCCGGAACCCTTGGTCATCCAGCGGACGGGATCCTCACCCGTCTCTCGCTACTCATGTCTGCATTCTCACTCCCACGAAGTCCACGGCCGGTTTCCACCGCCGCTTCGCCCCTCGCAGGACGCTCTCCTACCCAGCAACCATGAAGATTGCTGCCGCGTCTTCGGTGGTGTGCTTGAGCCCCGCTACATTGTCGGCGCGGAACCACTAGACCAGTGAGCTGTTACGCACTCTTTCAAGGATGGCTGCTTCTGAGCCAACCTCCTGGCTGTCTATGCGACTCCACATCCTTTCCCACTTAGCACACGCTTCGGGACCTTAGACGACGGTCTGGGCTGTCTCCCTCTCGACGACGGAGCTTATCCCCCGCCGACTCACTGCCGGAATACACGTCAACGGTATTCGGAGTTCGGCTGCTGTTGGTACCCAACAAGGGCCCGCAAGCATCCGGTAGCTCTACCCCCGCGACGCAATCGACCGACGCTGCACCTAAATGCATTTCGGAGAGAACCAGCTATCACGGAATTTGATTGGCCTTTCACCCCTAGCCCCAGGTCATCCCCCCGGTTTTCAACCCAGGTGGGTTCGGTCCTCCACGCGGTCTTACCCGCGCTTCAACCTGCCCAGGGCTAGATCATCCCGCTTCGGGTCCAGGACAAGCGACTAAAAACGCCTTTTAAGACTCGCTTTCGCTACGCATACGCCACACGGCTTATGCTCGCCACCCGCCACTGACTCGCAGACTCATTTTTCGATAGGCACGCCGTCACCCCACGCGGAGGCTCCGACGGTTTGTGGGCGCACGGTTTCAGGAACTGTTTCACTCCCCTCCCGGGGTGCTTTTCACCTTTCCCTCACGGTACTGGTACGCTATCGGTCAGACAGGTATGCTTAGACTTACCCAACGGTCTGGGCTGATTCACGCGGGATTCCACGAGGCCCGCGCTACTTGGGACAACACGATCGGAAGACGGCTCACGTCCAGGTACGGGGCTGGCACCCTCTACGGCCAGGCCTTCAAGCCTGTTCCCCTGGCAAGCCGTTTTATGACTCCCGCCCGGCCCGTCGGAACCGGGACACGTGATCCCACGACACCGGCAACGCAACCCCCGACGGGTATCACGCGCAACCGGTTTGGTCTGATCCGCTTTCGCTCGCCACTACTCACGGAGTATCCCTTCCTGCAGGTACTGAGATGTTTCACTTCCCTGCGTACCCCCCGCCCATAGGCGGTGCCGGCCCATGACGGCCGGCGGGTTCCCCCATTCGGAGACCCTAGGATCAAAGCCATGTTGGAGGCTCCCCTAGGATTATCGCATCCTCAAACGTCCTTCATCGGTACTGTCTGCCAAGGCATCCACCATACGCCCTCGCAAGCGGCACAACAGCAAAACCATCGTCCCACCCGCGGGTTTCCTGATAGCAAGATCGCCAGACGACAAATCTTAACACTAAAATGATCACAAAACGATCGATCTCGAAACCAAACTCAATTGAAGAGTTTGGCGAAATCGCGATAAGCAAAAAGAAACCGAAGTTTCCCTTGCTCGCGTCCACTATCCAGTTCTCAAACCACCACGCGCCACCACCCTCACCCGAAACCAACAAAGGAAACCAGGCTGACGATGATGGGCATCGAACCGCACCACAACAGACGTTGCGGGGTGGCGGTCCGGGAGCCCAAAAGCATACCCATACCACTCCCGGACGGGACGAATCCCATCCAAGCCGATGATCTCTTCCACACCAGCATCCACACTATAAGGCATGACTGTCACGCCATCGTGTGGCACACACTGTCCAAAAAACATTGGACTGAATTCTCCGTAGAAAGGAGGTGATCCAGCCGCACCTTCCGGTACGGCTACCTTGTTACGACTTAGTCCCAATCACGAGTCTCACCTTAGACGGCTCCCCCCAAAAAGGTTGGGCCACCGGCTTCGGGTGCTACCCACTTTCATGACTTGACGGGCGGTGTGTACAAGGCCCGGGAACGCATTCACCGCGGCGTTGCTGATCCGCGATTACTAGCGACTCCGCCTTCATGGAGTCGGGTTGCAGACTCCAATCCGAACTGAGACCGGTTTTAAGGGATCCGCTCCACCTCGCGGTGTCGCATCCCGTTGTACCGGCCATTGTAGCATGCGTGAAGCCCTGGACGTAAGGGGCATGATGATCTGACGTCATCCCCACCTTCCTCCGAGTTGACCCCGGCGGTCCCCCGTGAGTTCCCACCACGACGTGCTGGCAACACAGGGCGAGGGTTGCGCTCGTTGCGGGACTTAACCCAACATCTCACGACACGAGCTGACGAC
>OIDC01000935.1_pt1 | contig 11871 bp, 7 predicted proteins | sample 1581401 | NCBI WGS metagenome assembly OIDC01 (sample SAMEA3882518, study PRJEB24775) | human gut metagenome | biome: human-associated habitat; feature: intestine environment; material: feces | place: Netherlands | collected 2009/2010 | reverse complement strand
CTACAAGATCGTGTACATTGCTGAGCACCTGCACGATCTGGACGAGGCCAAGCGGCTGTATCAGGACCAGTTCGTGTTCTGCGAGAGCAACCTGGACACCATGGATGACGGCATGGTGAACGGGGAGCTCATCAACCGCAAATTCGACAAGGGCACCGGCATCCGGGCCATCTGCCGGCATCTGGGCCACCCGCAGGAAGATACCATTGGCTTTGGCGACAGCGATAACGACCTGCAGATGACCCAGGCCGCCGGGATCAGTGTGTGCATGGGCAACGGCTCGGAGCGGCTGAAGCAGCTGTGCGACCGCATCGCCCCCACCGTGTACGAGGACGGCCTTGCAAGAGAGTTTGCAGCCCTGGGCCTGACAGAATGAAAAACAACAGCAGGCAGCTCCTTTTTGTGGGAACTGCCTGCTGTTTTGCGATGTGAGGTAAAAAAGCGTGGTAAATAATAAGAAAAGCACGCTGATTCCAGACAAATCAGCGTGCCTTTTTCGTGGAGCGGGCAATGGGAATCGAACCCACCTCCTCAGCTTGGAAGGCTGATATACTAGCCGATGTACGATGCCCGCGAATGCAAGAGATAGTATAGCAGGTTTTACGCGAAAAGTCCAGAGAAAATTTTACTTTTGCTCTGTTTGGCGGGACAAATTGCTTTTTCTGTTTACAATACCGGCATTTTATTGTAAAATAGACAGGAGAAACAAAGCTGCCGGTCAAGGCGGCACAAATATTATAGGTGGTGTATTGAATTATGGCATTGAAATATCAGCGTATCCTGCTCAAGATCAGCGGCGAAGCATTGGGCGGCGAAAAAGGCATGGGCTTTGACGAGCCGACCATGGACGCGATCTGCGGCGGCGTGAAAAAGGCCCACGACCTGGGCGTGCAGATCGGCATCGTGGTGGGCGGCGGCAACTTCTGGCGCGGCCGTTCCAGCGGCAAGATGGAGCGCACCCTGGCCGATAAGATCGGGATGCTGGCAACGGTGATGAACGCTCTGGCCGTCTCCGACAAGCTGGAGCAGCTGGGCGTGGAGACCGAGGTGTTCACCTCCATTACCATGCCGCAGGTGGCCCCCGCCTTTACCCGCAAGGATGCCCTGAAGGCCATGGCAGACGGCAAGATTGCTATCTTCGGCGGCGGCACCGGCAACCCCTTCTTCTCCACCGACACGGCAACGGCCCTGCGCGCCGTGGAAGTGAGCGCCGATGTGATGTTCAAGGCCACCATGGTGGACGGCGTGTACGACAAGGACCCCCACAAGTACCCCGACGCCAAGAAGTACGATACCCTCACCTTCACCAAGGTGCTGGAGGACCAGCTGGCCGTCATGGATGGCACCGCTGCCACCCTGTGCCGCGACAACAAGCTGCCCATCCTCGTGTTCGATCTGGGCCAGCCCGCCAACATTGCCAAGGCTGTCAAGGGCGAAAGCGTCGGTACCCTGGTCAGGGAATAAGACGCAAAAGCACAAATTGAAAAATTCATATTTTCCCCCTATACTATCTTAAAATAAGGAGAATTTCATTATGAGCAGCACGACGAAACCCTTTGAAGAAAAAATGAATGCCAGTGTCAACCACCTCATCCATGAGCTGGCCTCCATCCGCGCAGGCCGCGCCAACCCCGCCATTCTGGACAAGGTCACGGTCGATTACTACGGCAGCCCCACGCCCATCCAGCAGATCGCATCCGTCAGCACGCCGGACGCCCGCTCGCTGCTCATCCAGCCGTGGGACGGCTCCGTGCTCAAGGGCATTGAGAAGGCCATTCTCGCGTCCGACCTCGGCATCAACCCGCAGAACGACGGCCGCGCCATCCGCCTCGTCTTCCCGGCACTGACCGAGGAGCGCCGCCGCGATCTCGCCAAGCAGGTCAAGAAGTACAGCGAGGACGCCAAGATCGCCGTGCGCAACATCCGCCGCGACGCGATGGAAAAATTCAAGGCGCAGAAGAAAAAGTCCGAGATCACCGAGGACGATTTCAAGGTCATCGAGAAGGATATGCAGAAGCTGACCGACGACTACATCAAGGAAGTCGAGCGCATCGCCGACGAAAAAGAGAAGGAGCTCATGGAGATCTGAGCTTCGCGCTCGCTTTCGTACCCGCAATCGGAAACGGGGGGATCGAACATCCCCCCGTTTGAATATCCTGTCTATGAGCGCGCCCGTGCGGGCAGCGCAGGAGGCATTATGGCAAACAACAAAACGGCCGCAGCGCCGCAGGTGGATTTTTCGCGCCTGCCGCGCCACGTGGCGATCATTCTTGACGGCAACGGCCGCTGGGCGAAAAAGCGCGGTCTGCCGCGCACGGCCGGTCACGCTTACGGCGCCGAGGCGTTTCGCCGCATCGGCAACTACTGCAAGGCCATCGGCATCGAATACCTCACGGTCTACGCCTTTTCCACGGAAAACTGGCGCCGTCCGCCCGAGGAAGTGCGCACGATCATGAACATCTTCGATAAATACATGAAGGAAGCGCTTTCGATCATGGAGCGCGACAAGTTCAAGATGCGCTTTTTCGGTGAGCGGTCCGGCCTCTCGCCGGAGCTGCAGCGCCTCATGGCCGCGGCCGAGGAAAAGAGCACGCACTATGACGGCTGCCAGATGAACCTGTGCATCAACTACGGCGGCCGTGATGAGATCCTGCATGCCGTGCGCCGCTACGCCGAGGAATACAAGGCCGGCACTGCGCCCGAGCTCACGGAGGAGCTCATCGGCAGCTACCTGTATTCCGGCGGCATTCCGGATCCCGACCTCATTATCCGCACGAGCGGTGAGCAGCGGCTGAGCAACTTCCTGCCCTGGCAGGGCGCGTATTCCGAGCTCTATTTCACCGACGTGCTCTGGCCGGACTTTACCGAGCGCGACATGGACGCGGCCCTGGCGGAGTTCCAGCGGCGCGACCGGCGCTTTGGCGGCGTGAAATGACCGCTGCACCCGAGAGAAAGACAAACGGGAGGGACCAATCATGAAAAACAGACTGATCGTTGCGGCCATCGGCATCCCGGCGCTGCTGGCCGTGATCTTCTTCACCCCAATCTGGGGTTGGGGCATCGTGGTGGCCATCATGGCGGCGTTCTGCGCCTGGGAGCTGCTGCACACGGCCATGCCGAAGTTCGTGCCGCGCTTTGCGGTGTATGCCGGTGTGTGCGGCGCGGCCATCGTGCTCGGCGCGGCGTTCGGAAAGTCTGAGCTCGTGTTCAAGATCGCGGCGTATGCGCTGTTTGTGACCATGTTCGTGGAGATGATGATCTCGTTTCACAAAGCCGAGCGCGTTCCGTTTCAGGATCTGGCGCTCGTGTTCACGGCGGGCATCATCATCCCGTGGATGCTCTCGTCGCTCGTGCGCCTTGGTCTGAATGACCCGAAGGCACCGTATCTGCTGCTGCCGTTCGTCATCACGTGGATGAGCGACTCCGGCGCGTTTTTCGTCGGCCGCAGCCTCGGCAAGACCAAGCTCGCCCCGGCGCTGAGCCCGCATAAGACGGTCGAGGGCTGCGTCGGCGGCTTTGTGTGCGCGATCGCGGCGGCCATGCTCTACGGCCTCGTACTGCACCTGTGCGGCTACCGCGTGCAGATCGGTCTGCTCGCCATCTACGGTTTCTTCGGCAGCCTTGCCGGACAGACGGGCGACCTGGCGTTTTCCGCCATCAAGCGCGAGCACGGCGTGAAGGACTACAGCAATCTGCTGCCCGGTCACGGCGGTATGCTCGACCGGTTTGACAGCACCATCTTCACCGCGCCCATGCTTGAGCTGCTGGTGCTGCTGGCACCGGCGATCGCGGTCGTGGCGCAGTAAAGGAGTATAACTATGGTACATTCGATTTCCATTCTCGGTTCTACCGGCAGTATTGGCCGGCAGACCGTTGCCGTCGCGGAGCATCTGGGGCTGAACGTCCGTGCGCTGACGACGAACCGCAACATTCAGCTCGCCGAGGAGCAGGCGCGCCGCCTGCATCCGGCGTTCGTCGCCGTGACGGATGAGGCGTCTGCCAAGGCGCTGCGCATCGCGCTCGCCGATACGGACATCGCCGTCGGCGGCGGAGAAAACGCACTGTGCGAGGCGGCGGTCATTTCCGATACGGACGCGGTCGTCACGGCGGTGTCCGGCGCGGTCGGCCTGCGCCCGACGCTTGCGGCCATTGAAAAGGGGCGGCGCATCGCGCTGGCCAATAAGGAGACGCTCGTGTGCGCGGGCGACATCGTCATGCGCCGTGCCCGGGAATACGGCGCGGAGATCGTGCCGGTGGATTCCGAGCACTCGGCCATCTTTCAGTGCCTGACCGGGCGCACGGGCGAGCTGCACAAGATCCTGCTCACCGGCTCCGGCGGACCGTTCCGCGGCTGGACGCGCGAGGCAACGCGCGACGTCACGCCCGAGATGGCCGTCCGTCACCCGAACTGGAGCATGGGCGCGAAGATCAGCGTAGACTCCGCGACCATGATGAACAAGGGCCTGGAATTCATCGAGGCCATGCACCTGTTCGGCGTCACGCCGGACGATATCCAGGTGCTCATCCACCCGGAGAGCGTCGTGCACTCGATGGTCGAGCTGCTCGACGGCACGGTCATCGCCCAGCTCGGCGTGCCGGACATGGGCCTGCCCATCCAGTATGCGCTCACGTATCCGGAGCGCAAGCCCAGCCGCAGCGACCGGCTGGACTTCACGGCCTATCCCGGCGGGCTGCATTTCTACGCGCCCGATCTCGAGGCGCTGCCGTGCCTTGCGCTCGCCATGCAGTGCGCGCGCACCGGCGGCACCGCGCCGACGGTCATGAACGCAGCCAACGAAATTGCTGTTGGCCTGTTTTTGGGCCACAAGATCGGGTATCATTCTATTTATGAAAGCGTTGCGGCGGCGGTGGAGGCAATCGCACTGGCCGCAGCGCCGGATCTGGACGTCATCCGCGCGGCCGATCAGGAGGCCCGCGCGTTCGTCCGGTCATATTTCCATTTCTGAAAGGACACCTGCATGTATATTCTGCTCGCAATTCTCGTCTTTGGGATCCTCATCGCCGTGCACGAGCTCGGTCACTTCCTCGTGGCTAAGGCGTGCGGGGTGCGTGTGGATGAGTTCGCCATCGGCATGGGCCCCGCCATCTGGAAAAAGCAGAAGGGGGAGACGCTCTATGCCGTCCGCTGCCTGCCGATCGGCGGCTTTTGCGCCATGGCGGGCGAGGATGAGGCGATCGACGATCCGCGCGCGTTCACGAGCCAGCCGGCATGGAAGCGGTTTCTGATCCTCTGCGCCGGTGCGTTCATGAACTTTGTGTTCGGTCTGCTGCTGCTTCTGATCGTGTTCGCGCAGGCGAAGAGCTTTTCCACGCCGACGCTCACGGACTTCATGGACGGCTGCCCCTATCAGGGAGAGAACGCCCTGCAGGTGGGCGATACGATCTGGAGCATCGACGGACACCGCATCTATTTTACGACCAATGTCAGCGAATATCTCGCCCGCGGTGGCGACACGCATGACATCGTCGTCAAGCGTGACGGTGAAAAGGTCGCGCTCAACGATTTTTACCTCGTCGCGCGCGAGTATCCGGGGCAGGACGGCAAAATGTACGGCTTCTACTTCGGCACGAGGCCGGCGACGTTCGGCGCCAAGCTCCAGACCACGTGGTACAGCGCGATGGACTTCGTGCGCATGGCCTGGATGGGCCTGAGCGATCTGTTCGCGGGCGCAGTCGGCGTCAAGGATCTGTCCGGCCCGGTCGGCATCGTGAGCATGATGAACGAGGTCGGCAAGGAGTCGGCCACAAAGGCGGCCGCCTTCTCGAACATCGCCTATTTCTCGGCGTTCATCGCCGTGAACCTTGCGGTCATGAACATGCTGCCGCTGCCGGCGCTCGACGGCGGGCGCGTGTTCTGCCTGCTCGTCACGTGGATGCTCGAGCGGATCAGCCGCAGAAAGATCGACCCCAAATATGAGGGCTATATCCACACGGCGGGGCTGGTGCTGCTGCTGGCACTGATGGCCTACGTCATGTATAACGACATTTCCAAACTTGTCACCTGATCCGGGGCGGATCTTTCCGCCTCGGGCTTTTGTGCGTTTTCAGGCTTCTCGGAGATACAGGAGTGTTTATGAAAAGAACCCAGACAAAACAGATCCATGTCGGCCCCGTTGCCATCGGCGGCGGCGCCCCGGTCGCGGTGCAGTCCATGTGCAACACGCACACCTCGGACGCGCACGCGACCATCGAGCAGATCGCCCGGCTGCATGACGCCGGGTGCGAGATCATCCGCCTCGCCGTGCCGGATCAGGCCGCGGCGGATGCCCTGCCCGAGATCGTGCACGCCTCGCCCATCCCGGTCGTGGCCGACATTCATTTTGACTACCGGCTCGCGCTCGCAGCGGCGAAGGCGGGCGTGCACAAGATCCGGATCAACCCCGGCAACATCGGCGAGCCGGACAATGTCCGCAAGGTGGCCGAGGCCTGCCGGGAGCGCGGCATCCCCATCCGCATCGGCGTCAACGGCGGCAGCCTGGAAAAGCGCCTGCTCGAAAAGTACGGCCACCCGACGCCGGAGGCACTCGTCGAGAGCGCACAGGGGCACATTGACCTGCTGCACCGGTATGATTTTGACGACATCGCCCTGTCGATGAAGAGCTCCACCGTGCCGCTGACGATCGCGGCCTACCGGCTCGCGGCCGAGCGGTTTCCGTATCCGCTGCACGTCGGCGTCACGGAGACCGGCACGGCCTACAACGGCATCATCCGCTCTGCCGTCGGCATCGGCACGCTGCTGTCCGAGGGCATCGGCGATACGATCCGCGTCTCGCTCACGGCCGACCCCGTGGAGGAGGTGCGCGCCGGCATCGCCATTTTGAAGGCGGCCGGGCTGCGCCGCGAGGGCGTACGCTTTGTCTCGTGCCCGACGTGCGGGCGCACGCAGATCGACCTCATCGCGCTTGCACAGGAGGTTGAGCAGCGGCTGCAGGGGCTGGAGCGCGAGATCACGGTCGCCGTGATGGGCTGCGTCGTCAACGGTCCCGGCGAGGCGCACGAGGCGGACTACGGCATCGCCGGCGGCAAGGACTGCGGCCTGCTGTTTCGCCGCGGCGAGATCCTTGGCAAGTACCCCGCGGACAAGCTGGCCGATGCGCTGGTGGATCTGATTCTGAGCGAAAAGTGAGGAAACTATGAGCGAAAAAATCCCGTTTCTCGATATGTTCCCCGACTGTGCGTCCCTGCAGGATAGCTGCGGCGGTCTTGACAAGGCGGAGGTGCTCGACGTGCTCATCGAGCGCGAGAGCATGACGATGCTGCTGCACACGTGGTTTGCGCGTATGCCCGCGCCTGTTGAGCGCACGAATATCGAGCAGCTGCTCGCGGCGCAGTTTCGGCTGCGCGGCGTACAGATCCAGGCGGAATACCCTGCACCGGAGCAGAAAAAGGCCGAGCAGAAGGCCAAGGCCAAGGTGCTCATGGGCAAGCCCATTCCGAAGCGCGCGGACATCACGCCCATGAACGAGCTCACGCTCGAGAGCGGCAATGTCACGCTCGAGGGCGAGGTGTTTGCCGTCAACAGCCGCGAGATCGCAAAGTACGGCTCTGCCGTGCTCTCGTTTGACATGACCGACAGCACGAGCAGCGTGCGCGTGTCGCGCTTTTTGCGCGCCGAGGACGACCAGACCATCGTCGGCCTCATCCACGAGGGCATGTGGCTGCGTGTGCAGGGCAAGATCAACTACAGCAAATACGATGAGGACATGGTGCTCGAGCCGCGCAACATCGTGCAGGGGGAGAAGGTCATCCGTCCCGACAACGCGGCGGAAAAGCGCGTGGAGCTGCACCTGCATACGCGCTACTCGGCGCTCGACGCCATCTCCGACCCCGCCGACCTCGTGGCCCGCGCGGCCTACTGGGGTCACCCGGCCATCGCCGTGACGGATCACGGCGTGGCGCAGGCGTTCCCGGATATGTGGAAGGCGTCGAAGAAATACGGCGTGAAGATCATCTACGGCGAGGAGGGCTACCTCGTCAACGACGTGGACGGCACGCTTGCCGTGCACGGGCAGAGCGCGCTGCCGCTCGACACGGAGTTCGTCGCCTTTGACATCGAGACGACCGGCCTGCACCTCGATACGAACCGCATGACTGAGATCGGCGCGGTGCTCTTTTCCGGCGGCGAGATCAAGGCGGAGTTCGACACCTTTGTCGACCCGCATATGCCCATCCCGGCCGAGATCACGCGCCTGACCGGCATTACGGATGCCGATGTGGCCGGCGCGCCGGACGAGGCGGAGGCCATGCGCCAGTTTCTCGACTTTGCGGGCGGACGGCCGATCATCGCGCACAATGCCGACTTTGATACCGGCTTCATGAGCGCGGCCTGCCGCCGGGCGGGCATCCCGTTCGAACCGGTGTATCTCGACACGCTGGTGCTCGCGCAGTACCTGCTGCCGGATCTCAAGCACCACAAGCTCGACCAGGTCTCGAACCGCCTGAGCCTGCCGGACTTCAACCACCACCGCGCGTGCGACGATGCAATGGTCGTGGCGCGCATCATGGACAAGTTCCTGCCCATGCTCGCGGCGAAGGGCGCAAAGACGATCGGCGACTTCAACGATCTCGTGCGCGGCGGCCTGAAGGAGAAGCGCCGCACGCACCACATCTCCATTCTGGTGAAAAACAAGACCGGCCTGAAAAACCTCTACGAGATCATTTCCCGGTCGTATCTGAAGTATTTCAAGCGCAACCCCACCATCCCCAAGAGCCTGCTTATGGAATACCGCGAGGGCCTCATCATCGGCTCGGCCTGCGAGGCGGGCGAGGTGTTCGAGGCGGTGCTGCGCGGCAAGAGCGACACGGAGCTCAAGCGCATCGCGTCGTTTTACGACTATCTCGAGATCATGCCGCTGGCGAATAACCACTTCCTGCTCGACAACGGCACCGTGCGCAGCGAGGAATCCCTGCGCAACCTCAACCGCCGCATCGTGCAGCTCGGCGAGGAGCTCGGCAAGCCCGTTGTGGCGACGTGCGACGTGCATTTTCTCGATCCCGAGCAGGAGATCTTCCGCCGCATCCTGCTGGCGGCCAAGAAATTCTCCGACGCGGACAAGGCCATGCCGCTCTATTACCGCACGACGGTGGAGATGCTCGACGAATTTGCCTACCTCGGCCCCGAAAAGGCGCAGGAGGTCGTCGTCACGAACACGAACGCCATTGCCGACAGCGTCGAGGTGTTCGAGCTCCTGCCGAAGGATCTCTACCCGCCGAAGATCGAAAACTCAGCCCAGCAGCTCAAAGACCTGGTCTATGGCAAGATGACGGCCATCTACGGCGAAAACCCGCCGAAGCTCATCACCGACCGCGTCGAGACCGAGCTGCACGATATCCTCTCGCGCGGGTACGACGTCATTTACATGAGCGCGCAGAAGCTCGTCGCCAACTCCCTCGAGCACGGCTATCTGGTCGGCAGCCGAGGCAGCGTCGGCTCGTCGCTCGTGGCGTATTTCTCCGGCATCACGGAGGTCAACTCCCTCCCGCCGCACTATGTCTGCCCGCAGTGCAAGTATACGGACTTTGACTCCGGTGCGGGCTTTGGCTGCGGTGCGGATATGCCGGACAAGGTGTGCCCGCAGTGCGGCGCGAAGCTGCGCAAGGACGGGTTCGATATCCCGTTTGAGACGTTCCTCGGCTTCGGAGGCGATAAAGTGCCCGATATCGACCTGAACTTCTCGGGTGAATATCAGGGCAAGGCGCACAAATATACGGAGGAGCTCTTCGGCTCGGATCACGTGTTCCGCGCCGGCACGATCGGCACGCTGGCGGAAAAGACGGCCTACGGCTATGTCCTCAAGTACCTCGAGGAGCGCGGCAAGACCCTGCCGAAGGCGGAGATGAACCGCCTCGCGCTCGGCTGCGTCGGCGTCAAGCGCACGACCGGTCAGCACCCCGGCGGCCTCGTCGTCATCCCGCAGGATAAGGACGTCACGGATTTCTGCCCCGTGCAGCATCCGGCAGACGACCCGAACAGCGACATCATCACCACCCACTTTGAATATCACTGCATGGAGGCAAACCTGCTCAAGCTCGACGAGCTCGGTCATGATGACCCGACCATGATCCGTATGCTCGAGGATATGACCGGCGTCAACGCGCGCGAGATCCCGCTCGACGACCCGGAGACGATGGGCATCTTCTGCAGCGCGGCGCCGCTCGGCCTGACGGATGACGACCCGATCGTCGGCAAGACCGGCACGATCGGCATCCCCGAGTTCGGCACCGGCTTCACGCGCCAGATGCTCGTCGACACGCAGCCGAAGGGCTTTGACATCCTCGTGCGTCTGTCCGGGTTCTCGCATGGCACGGACGTGTGGCTCGGCAACGCGAAGGATCTCATCATGTCCGGCACGGCGACGGTCAACCAGACGGTCGGCTGCCGCGACGATATCATGCTCTATCTCATCAGCCGCGGCATGGACGCCAAGCTCTCGTTCAAGATCATGGAGAGCGTCCGCAAGGGCAAGGTCAAGCGCGGCGGCTTCCAGGACGGCTGGGTCGAGACGATGGAGGAGCACGGTGTGCCGGAGTGGTACATCACGTCCCTGAGCAAGATCGCCTACCTGTTCCCGAAGGCGCACGCGGTCGCCTACGTCATGATGGCGTTTCGCATCGCGTGGTTCAAGGTGCACGAGCCGCTGGCATTTTACAGCGCGTATTTCTACCGCCGCAGCCAGAAAGATTCGTTCGACGCCGATATGATGACGCGCGGCCTCGACTACACCCGCCGCAAGATCAACGAGCTGCGCAACAAGCCCACGCTCACGGCCAAGGAGGAGGACCTGCTCGTGACGCTGGAGGCCGTGTACGAATTCAACCTCCGCGGCTTTGAGTTCGCGCCCATGAGCCTCTATGAGAGCGACGCGACGAAGTTCCTCATCCGCGACGGGAAGCTCCTGCCGCCGTTCGTGGCCATCTCCGGTCTCGGTGAGAGCGCGGCGTGGAATCTCGTGGCCTGCCGTGCCGACGGGCGGGAGTTCGTGTCGGTCGAGGAGCTCTCGGCTGCCTGTCCGAAGGTCAGCCAGACGCACCTGGAGCAGCTGCGTGCCATGGGCGCGCTCGGCGAGATGCCGGACAGCAGCCAGATGAGTTTGTTTTAAATTCGTCATTTTTTTGCAACTTTTGTTTGCATCATGCGCAAATCCCTGATATGATAAAACCGTATCCCTGTACGATTCGGCACGACCGAAAGAGGAGGTAATGCAATGAAACGTTTCCTGGCGCTGCTGCTGACGCTGGTCATGCTCGTGTCCGTCTGCGGCCTGCAGGCGTTCGCCGCTGACGGTGACACGTCTGCAGACACCGGCGACGAGCTGGTCGTCTACACGCGCTCCGGCGCAACGCGGACATTTCATGTCGGCGACACTTTTTCGTATACCTACTGGTTCCGGCTGACATCCGGCTCCGTCAACAAGATCACGGGCCACGTGCTGTATGACAGCCAGTGCCTGACGGTCAATGCCGACGGCTGCAAGTTCCCGAACATGACCTCGCCCTCGACGAAAAACAACGCGGGCGACTTTGAGTTCCACGATACGTTCACGACATCGCAGGGCGGCGAGTTTGCCACCACGTCGCCGCAGACCATGGCGAACATTTCGTTCACCGTCACGCGCGGCGGTACGGCGTACCTGACGACGCTGCTCGAGGAACTGGAGATCCGCAAGTCCAACGGCGACAAGTCCGAGCTCGTCACGAATTTCAAGAATAAGACGTGGTCGCCGGCAATGTATTCCACGTTTGACTATCTGCAGGACGAAAAGCCGTCGCTGGCCTCCACGCCGCTGAGCGCCTCGTCCGACGTCGCGTGGTTCTATGCCGTCGATGCGGAGACCGGCGCGCCGATCCCGG
>OIDC01000921.1_pt1 | contig 12020 bp, 10 predicted proteins | sample 1581401 | NCBI WGS metagenome assembly OIDC01 (sample SAMEA3882518, study PRJEB24775) | human gut metagenome | biome: human-associated habitat; feature: intestine environment; material: feces | place: Netherlands | collected 2009/2010 | reverse complement strand
CCCGCGAGAATGTGTCCAAGTATCTGGTTCCGCAGGAATGCGGCAACCGCACGGGCGTGCGCTGGGCGGAGGTCACGGATTACCGCGGCCGCGGCCTGCGCTTCACGGGCGACAGCATGGAATTCTCCGCGCTGCCGTACACGCCGCCGGAGAGCGCATCGGCGAGCAGCGCCGCGCTCTCGAGCGTCTCCCAGTCCGGCGGGATATGCGCCGCCGCGCGCTCAAGACCGAACCAATGCACGCCCGCATCGATGACCGCTGCGGCAAAGCCCTCACTGTGCGTCGCGCGCAGTGCCGCGCGCACACGCTGCCAATCGATCTGCGCGCCGAAGCGCCGCATCCAGAGCGCAATATCGCACAGCTGGCGCACGCCGACACCGCTGCTGATAAAATGCTTGAACGCGTGCAAAAGCAGAAAGATCAGATGGTCGCACACATCGGGCACGCGCAGCGTCACGCCGCCGCTCTCCCAGTCCTGCGCCCGCTGCATCAGGTCGGGCAGCTGCACATTGAGCGCGGCATAGACGGCATATTCCGTCGGAAACAGTGCCCAGTGCCCCTCCACGACCAGTCCCGTGTCCGGATGCACATAGCGCGCCTCGTGCGCGCTGCGGTAGTCGCGCTCCGGCTCTGTCAGCACAAAGCCCGCGCGCAGCAGCACGGCGTGAAAGCGCGGCATCTCCGCCGCCGTGAGATACAGGTCCTCATCGCTTGAGGGGCGCAGCTCCGGCTGCGGATACAGAGCGCGGCAAACGATGCCCTTGACGACGACCGGCGCAAGTCCCTCGGCGCGCAGCGCCTGATAGAGCCGCAAAAACGCCTCCGTGTGCACGGTCTGCGCCGCCGCCTCCCGCATGGTCTGCCGGCGCGCGGCTGCGCGCACCGCTTCGGGCGCGGCGGCAAAGCCCGGCGTGCCGCGCACCGCCGCATACACGAGCGGCAGGAGCTTTTGCTCCCCCGCCAGACGCAGCAGCGCCGTCCAGTCATCCGGCGCGAGCGTCAGTGCGCACTCACGTCCGTCCAGAGCGGCGGATATGCAGTTGAGCAGCGCTTCGCTGACCGTCATATCAATTTCCCTCCTCGGGTATCAGATCCACCACGCAGACCTCCGGTCGATTACATACGCGCGGCACGCACGCATAGCCCGCGAGCCCGGACGTGATGATGAGCGTCATGCGGCCGTCGACCGTAAACTTCCCCTGATCGTACTTTGGGAAAAGTCCCTGTGTCGGCGCAACGAGACCGCCGATCAGCGGGATGCGGATCACGCCGCCGTGCGTGTGGCCGCTGAGAAAGACCTGCCCCGTCCAGCGCTCACGCGCATCGTCGAGCAGAAGGCTCTCCGGCATATGCAGCAGCACGATGCCGGGTACATCCGCCGCGCCGATGGTCTCCTCCATCGCATAGTCGAGCTTGGCGCTGCGATTGATGTCCCGAAAATGGCCGCAGCTGCCGCCGATGCGCACGGCCGCACCGCCGAGCGTCGTCTGCACCCAGCGGTCGTAGAGCACGGTCGCCCCGGTCGCGGCCACGGCGTCAAGCAGCTCAGAGCCGTGAGACTCCATGTAGGTGATCTCATGATTGCCGGGCGAAAAGAACACCGGCGCGATCTCACCGAGGCGGCGCAGGAGCTGATACAGCCGCTGCAGCTGCGCCGGCGCTGCATCGCTGTCAATAAAATCGCCGACGCAGAAGATCGCATCCGGCTGCTGCTGCGCCACGCGCGCGAGCAGCGCCGCGTTGTCCTTGCCGTATTCGCGGCTGTGCAGGTCGCTGAGCACGACAGCACGAACCGGCGCTGTGAGCCCGCGCACGGCGGCGGTATATTCCGTCGTCTTGAGCGAAACACGGCACACGGCAGCCGAGATGCCCACCGTGAGCACGAGTGCCAGCAGCAGCGCCAGCAGCGCACGGCGGATGCGTTTTCCCGCGCGCTTCACGTTTGCTCCGGCGTCGGACGCTCGCCGTACATCCGCGCGTAGTAGCTCCGGTACTCGCCGGAGACGATCTCCTCCCACCATGTGCGGTTTTCCAGATACCAGTCGATCGTGCGGCCGATGCCGTCGGCAAACTTTGTCTCCGGCAGCCAGCCGAGCTCCGTGTGGATCTTCGTGGGGTCGATGGCATAGCGCAGGTCGTGCCCCTGCCGGTCGGCGACGTAGGTGATGAGGCTTTCGGGCTTGCCGAGCTTGCGGCAGATCAGGCGCACGATGTCGATGTTGCGCATCTCGTTGTGGCCGCCGATGTTGTACACCTCGCCGATGCGGCCGTGGTTGACCACAAGGTCGATGGCCCGGCAGTGGTCGCCGACATACAGCCAGTCGCGCACGTTCAGCCCCCGGCCGTACACCGGCAGCGGCCGGTCCGCGAGGGCATTTACGATCATGAGCGGGATGAGCTTTTCCGGGAACTGATACGGCCCGTAGTTATTCGAGCAGCGCGAGATCGTGACCGGCAGGCCGTAGGTACGTCCGTACGCGCCCACGAGCAGGTCGGCCGCGGCCTTGGAGCTGCTGTAGGGCGAGCTCGTGTGCAGCGGCGTCTGCTCGGTGAACAGCAGATCCGGCCGGTCGAGCGGCAGGTCGCCATAGACCTCGTCGGTCGAGACCTGATGAAAGCGCACATTGCCGTATTTGCGGCAGGCGTCCATGAGCACGGACGTGCCGATGATATTCGTCTGCAAAAACAGCGACGGGTCGGCAATCGAGCGATCCACATGGCTCTCGGCCGCGAAATTGATGACCACGTCGGGGCGCTCCTCGGCAAAGAGGGCGTAGACCGCCTCACGGTCGCAGATGTCCACCCTGGCAAAGCGGAAATTTGGCTGCCCGAGCAGCGGCGCGAGCGTGGAGAGATTGCCGGCATAGGTGAGCTTGTCGATGCACACGAGCCGGTCGTCCGGATAGCGCTCACGCAGGTAAAACAGGAAATTCGCGCCGATGAAGCCGGCGCCGCCCGTGACAAATCTAGTCATGTATCTCCCTCTCAAACACAAGTTTGTCCTCCGCGACCGCGCGCAGGTGCGTGCCGTAGGGCGAGTGGTCATAGCGCGCAGCGGCGGCCAACAGCTGCGCCTTCGTGAGCCAGCCCATGTGATAGGCCACCTCTTCCGGCGCGGAAATGATCACGTCCTGGCGGTTCTGCACTGTCTGGACAAAGACCGCCGCGTCCATGAGGCTCTCGACCGTGCCGGTGTCGAGCCAGGCAAACCCGCGGCCGAGCAGCTGCACCTTCAGCCGGTCGTCGTCGAGATAGAGCCGGTTGAGATCCGTGATCTCCAGCTCGCCGCGCGCGGACGGGCGCACCTGCCGTGCCATGTCCACGACGCGGTTGTCGTAAAAATACAGGCCCGTGACGCAGTAGTTCGAGCGTGGGTGCGCCGGCTTTTCCTCCACGGACAGCACGCGCTTGTCCTGGTCAAACTCCACAACGCCGAAGCGCTCCGGGTCTTTGACGTGGTAGCCGAAGATTGTGGCATAGCCCGCCTCGGCATTTGCGACCGCCTCGCACAGGTTGCTGCGAAAGCGGTTGCCGTAGAAAATATTGTCGCCGAGGATCATGGCGCACGTGTCGCCGCCGATGAAGTCTGCCCCGATCAGAAACGCCTGCGCGAGCCCGTCCGGGTGCGGCTGCACCGCGTAGGACAGGCGGATGCCGAACTGGCTGCCGTCGCCGAGCAGACGCTCGAAGCGCGGGGTATCGTCGGGCGTCGAGATGATGAGAATGTCGCGGATGCCCGCGAGCATGAGCGTCGAGAGCGGGTAATAGATCATGGGCTTGTCGTACACGGGCAGCAGCTGCTTGGACGTGACCCGCGTGAGCGGGTACAGCCGTGTGCCGGAGCCCCCGGCGAGGATGATGCCTTTCATCACAATACCTCCTTTGCGTTGCGCAGCGAACAAATACCGCAGACACGGCATTTCGCGGCATCGGCGTTGACTTATGGGTGCGAGAATGATAGATTATTATAGATTTTTGTATGAAACCGGGACGGTGGCGCTATGTCCAGAACAGATAACTCACTCAGGAACCTGAAAACAGCCGTGTTGTTCAAGCTGGCTGCGATCGTGGTGAATTTCATCGCCCGTAAGATCTTCGTGGTCGTGCTGACCAAGGAGTATCTGGGGCTGGATGGCACATTTGCAAACATTCTCACCATGCTCTCGCTGGCAGAGCTCGGCGTCGGCACTGCCATTACCTACAGCATGTACAAGCCGCTGGCTGAGGGTGACCGGGAGCTGATTTTGTCGCTGATGACGCTCTACCGGAAGTTTTACACGATCATCGGCATCACCGTAGGCGTGCTCGGTGCGGCACTCACACCGTTTTTGCAGTATATCATCCGCGACATTCCCGACATCCCGCACATCCGCCTGATTTACCTCATGTTCGTGCTGGATTCTTCGATCTCGTATTTTCTGGTCTACAAGCAGTCCCTGATCAGTGCGGACCAAAAGCAGCACATCGTCACGTCCTACCAATATAAGACCAGCATGGCGGTCACGGCCGCGCAGTGTGCGGCGCTGCTGCTGACCGGGGACTACATCCTGTACCTTGCGCTGAAGCTCTGCGCAACGTTTGTCTGCAATGCACTCCTTGCGCGCAAAGCCGACCGGCTCTACCCGTATTTGAAGCAGAAAACCGTGCAGCCGCTCCCCGCGCCGGTACGGCAGGACATCTCCAAGAACATCCGGGCCATGATCGCCCACAAGCTCGGCGGCGTCGTCGTGTTCGGGACGGACAACGTCCTGATCGCCTATTTTGTCGGTGCCGTCTCCGTCGGTCTCTATTCCAACTATCTTCTGATCACACAGAGCCTGAAATCCGCCTACTCCATGATCTTCCGCGCCATGACGGCCAGCATCGGCAATCTGTGCGCTGCGGAGGACACCGCACACGCGCAGGCGGTCTTCTGGCGGGTCGATCTTCTGACGCGCTGGATCTACGGCTTTTCCGCCGTGTGTCTGGTCGTCCTGTTCAACCCCTTTATCTCGCTCTGGCTCGGCGCGGACTATCTGTTTTCCATGCCCATCGTGCTGCTGATCGTTTTGAGTTTTTATGTGACCGGTATGCGCCAGAGCGTGCTCACCTTCCGCGAGGCCATGGGGCTATACTGGTACGACCGGCACAAGCCGCTCTTCGAGTCTGCGATCAATCTTGCCGTGTCGATCCTGCTGGCCAAGCCGTTTGGCATCGTCGGCATCTTCATCGGTACCGTCGTCAGCACGCTGTCCACCTGCACATGGGTCGAACCGTACATCCTGTTCCGGCATGGCTTCGGTGCTCCGGTCGGCAAATATTTTGTGCACTACGCGCTGAACACACTCCTCACGGCTTTCGCCGGTGCAGCAACATGGTGCATCTGTGCACTGCTCCCGCAGACGGGCTTTGGGTCATTCATCATCAAAGTATTGCTGTGTTGCGTGATCCCGAATTTGTTTTTCCTGCTCGTGTACGGAAAAACAAGCGAATTTCGCTACTTTCTGACTCTGGGGAAGTCGGTGCTCGGCAAGTGGATGCACAAATCTGCTTAAGTGCAAATCACAGAGAGAACACATAGGGCAGATGGCACACTTGTGCCATCTGTTTTTTATTTGTGCACATACTGCCACAGCTTTCTGTACACGCGCAGCGAAGCCGGACACACATAATACGCACCGACACGCAGCAGCATTCCGGCGGAAATATAACCGGTATACCATCGTCCATGCAGACAGCTTTTCAGCTGCGCATCGCACCGGCCGTCGTACTCCATCGAGTCACAGTACAAAAACCGGAGCGCTCTCGCCCAAGAAAGTCTTGCAAGCTCCTTTTCCCGCTCCCGCTCAAAGAACTCTGCGCGGCGTATCAAGACCTGCATCCGGTCGGTGTCCAGAGCCTCTGTACGGCGCAGATTTGCAATGATCCCGTCATTATTCTGATAGTACGCATAAAGCCGGTCTGAGCAAATTGCCACTTTCTCACTGGCGTACAGCCAGCGGTAGGACACATCTGTATCCTCCCATTTGATCCCATAGGTGAATGGAAAACGCTCCGCGAGCTCTCTATGCAGTAGCTTTGCCCACGGAACAGCAAATATGGTCGCGTACGGGTTTTCTCCCGATGCCTGAAGCTGCATTTTGCAAGCTTGCTTTCCCGGCACGACCTGCACCGTTCCTGCTTCGTCGAATGCAAAGTGGTCGCTATCTGTTGCGGCAAACCCGCAGACTGCGACCTCCGCCCCCATTGTCTGTGCTGCGAAAACAAGTCGCTCAATATAATTGCCCGCAACGTAATCATCGGAATCAATATAAGCAATGTATTCCCCACATGATTTGGACACGCCGAAATTCCTTGCAGCAGATGCTCCGTTATTGGTCTGATGATAAACCGTGATCCGTGCATCCTCCAGTGCCAGCCGATCTCAGATCTCACCGCTTTTGTCCGGTGACCCATCGTCCACCAGAATGATCTCCAGATTGCGGTAAGTCTGCTCCATGATGCTGCGCACGCACCGCTCTACATATGGCTCAACTTTATACACCGCAACGATCACCGATACCAGTGGCTGCGTCTGCGCACACGCTGCCGGTTCTTCGGAAAAACACTTCTTCACTTTCTGCTCCGCCTGTTGCATATTCCGCCCTCCAATTGCAGCTACATTCACCTTAGTTCTCTGAATCTCGGATAGATTGCTTCCATTCTCCGCGGATAATGAGATCCAGCCCTCGAAACAGCCTGCTGTGCGAATACAGGAAAAAGCCGACCTTCCCGTATTCCCGGTATGCCCGGCGCATGCGCAGATTCCCCATGCGGGCGCGTGTCCCCCAGTGCGTGGATTCATAATGATGAATGCTGACTGTGTGCTCCGTAAGCGTCAGCGCCCCGGTCTCGTAATGCATGGGGCAAAAATACTCCGTGGGATAGATCGTCATGCTCTCCACCTGTTGAAGCCGATCTTCATCGACAAACCCCTTTTCCTTCAGCAGCCGCGTCTGGTACTTGACACAGGGTGCCGTGTTCAGCGAGCCGTCCGGATTCAAGAAAGAGACCGTGTCATAATCGTCCCGCATCTCTTTCACCAATGCGTTGCCCGCCTCTGCGCCGAAGCCCAGTCCGAGATTCACGCCGCCGGTGCACCCGATGCCTGCAAAGGCCGCATGGGTGCGCTGCGCATCCAAGCTCTGGAGCAGCTCCACATCGGTATCCAAATAGAATCCGCCATGCTGATACAGGATGTCCAGCCGCGCATAGTCAGAGACGAATGCCCACTTCTTTGCAGCATACGCCTGCTGCATATACAGGTTTTTCGTCACGTCATAATTCGTTTCGTCCCAACGAATGATCTCATAATCCGGGCACTGCGTCTTCCAGCTCTCGATGCATTTTTTCTCGAGCGCACTCATTTCATTTCCGCCAAACCAGCAGTAGTGGATCACTTTCGGAATCATAGCTTCCCCTCAATCCCTTCGATACAAATCTCTCGTATAGACCTTCTCGCGCACGTCGTCGAGCGCGGGCTCGGCGCGGTTGGCGATGATGACGGCCGCCATGCGCTTGAATTCGGCCAGCGACGCGATCACCGGCAGACCGGTAAAGGAGGCCTCTGTGAGCGTCGGCTCATAGATCACGACGCTTGCGCCCGCGCGGCGCAGCCGCTCGATGACGCCGCGGATGCTCGACTCGCGGAAATTGTCGGAGTCCGCCTTCATCGTCAGGCGGTACACGCCGACGACGCCGCCCGCCGCCCTTTGCAGGATCTGACGGGCGATGTGATCCTTGCGCTCATCATTGGCCGTGACGGCAGCGCTGATGATGCGGTTGGGAATGTCGCCGAAGTTTGCCACGAGCTGGCGCGTGTCCTTCGGCAGACAGTAGCCCCCGTAGCCAAACGAGGGGTTATTGTAGTGCGCGCCGATGCGCGGGTCAAGGCACACGCCGTCGATGACCTGGCGCGTGTCGAGCCCCTTGAGCTCACAATAGGTATCGAGCTCATTGAAGTAGCTCACGCGCACAGCGAGATACGTATTGGCAAAGAGCTTGATGGCCTCGGCCTCCGTTGCGTTCGGGTAGAGCGTGGGGATGTCGCGCTCCGCCGCGCCCTGCTGCAGCAGAGACGCGAACCGGCGCGCGTCCGCCTCCGTCGCCGTGCCGCCGTGCGGGCGGCCGACCACGATGCGGCTCGGGTGCAGGTTATCATACAGCGCCCTGCCCTCGCGCAGAAACTCCGGCGAGAACAGCAGCCGCGCGCAGCAAAACCTGCCCACGATGCGCTCCGTATAGCCGACCGGCACCGTGGACTTGATGACCACGAGTGCGCCGGGGTTGACCCGGCCGACGAGCGTGAGCACCGCCTCGACGGTCGAGGTGTTGAAGAGGTTGCGCTCGGGGTCATAGTCCGTCGGCGTGGCGATGATGACCACGTCGGCCGTGCGGTAGGCCCGCTCGGCGTCCACGGTCGCCGTGAGCGTCAGCGGCTTCGTGCGCAGGAAGTCTGTGATCTCGGCGTCGACGATCGGCGAGACGCCGCGGTTGATGTTTTCGGCTTTGGCGGGGGTCGTGGTCACGGCGGTGACGGCGTTGTGCTGCGCGAGCAGCACCGCCTGCGCCAGACCGACATAGCCCACGCCGGCTACGGTGATGTTCATATCGGTCCTCCGGTTTCTCAAATGATCTCGGGGTAGTGCGCGGTATCGTTCCCCGAGGCGGTGTCCATGACGAGCTGTGCCTCCATGCCGAAGCGCTTTTCGAGCGTCAAAAACTGCTCGATCGCCGTCCGGTGTGCGTTGGCGCGGATGCGCTGTGCACGCTGCGGGTCGTTGAGCAGCGCGATGAGCTGCTCCGCGGCCTCCGCTTCCGTATCGTAGACGAGGCAGTTATTGCCGCGGTCGATGAACTCGTCGACCGAGTGGTTGTTGTTCGTCAGCACGACGCAGCCCTCACCCATGACCTCGTAGAAGATGTTCACGCGGTTCCATTCTCCGGGCAGCAGCGTGGCAAGCGCGTTGCGCGCATACTGCCGGCAGACGCTCTGCGGCTGGTTGCCGGTCATGTGCACATAGTCCGCAACGCCGTATTCCGCCGCCGCGTCCAGACACGCCCGGTACATGGCCTCGCTGCTCTTTTCGCCGACCAGATACAGGTGAAACGGATAGCCGCGGCGATGCAGCTCACCAAGGATGCGCACGCTGCGGTCCTGCCGCTTGACGTCGGCGATGCGGCCGATGTGCGACAGGCACAGCGGCTGAAACACCTGCGGATAGCTTCCCTGCGCGTCCATATCCACGACCGGCTGCTGCGCCGGGATGTCGACTGCCGAGCGCCAGAAGTAAAATGCGAACTTCTTTCTGTCAACGCCCAGAATGTCATAGAGCGCATCGGCGCGGCTGCCGTCATTCGTTGCCAACAGGAAGTTTTTGCGGCTGCGCATCGACAGCGTGATGTAGGTATAATCCTTCAGCGCCCGCAGCTGACGCCGCCAGCCGGAGGGGATCGTCTCGAGGACGTTTGCCATCTCCTGCGTGCCGAACTGCCGCAAGGCGCACGGAATGCCCATATGCGCCGCTGTCCGCACGGCCATGTGTGAGCCCTCGGTCATGCCGTACACGAAGTCATAGTGCCGCGCGCGCAGGCATTGGCGCGTCGCGTGCGCCAGATGCAGCGGCAGCTCCAATGTGCCGAGCGCACCGCGATGCCGCGGCCGGATCTGGATCAGATTCTCGCGCCGGAAATGTGCGCTCTCCACGACCGTTTTCGGCTCGGACGAATAGAGCAGCAGATCGATCGTGCAGCCGCGCGCAAGCAGCATCTTGAACGGGTAGTAAAATGCCGGCAGCCCGGAGAGCGTCTCGTCGTGCATACCGCCGAGGATCGTCTCCACAGCGGGGTTGTCTATGGTGATGTATAAGATTCTCATATACCATCTGTTTCCTTATATGCAGGATTTCTTACTATGTAATCTCCATTGAACCAGTCCACATATGGAAAGCGATCATACAACCGGCGTGCAGAAAGAAGGTTTTCATATGCGAGCGCAACACCAACATATGCATCGTTTTCGAAACCTTTTAAGTAATATGCACATTCTATATCCGAATAAGGCTGCTTCGTAAACACCACTTTATTGGAATATGGCAAATGATCAAATGCGAGCAAATCCTCCTTTGTGCAACCGTCACGTTCGCTCATGATTATGAACATATTCTCCCGATTCAACCGTTGCTTTCGCTCATTCCATTTCTCACGAGCTTCTTCCGGCGTCGTGTAATGGACAAAGTGAATGGTAACATCGCCAACCCTGCCAACTGGATATTGGCCACCGCCCCAGCACGGCTCTACATCTTCCGGAAAAATGACGTCTAGAGAATTGTAATAATCCAAATCACGTAAATACTTCACGAAATCTTTCGGGCGGAGCGCCAAATTTACAAACTGTGAGCGAAACGGCAGTCCCAGATCATGACTCATAACGCCACCGGCACAATTGCTGCTAAGAATCGACATCTCCATATTGCGCAGTTTCGCACGATTGCACATATTGATGCGATTTCGGCGCTTATCCAACAGGATCACCGATTTCACCATGCTCTTAACGTGTTCTTTTATAGACATCCGATTATATCTCCTCATTACAGATTCAAGCGTGACTCCAGACAGCGCTGTAGCGTTTTTTCTGCATTAAAGATTGGGATGATCAGGGATATCGTTTCCATGTGCTCTCACCATTCCTCCGTTATGATACAGCCCGCAAAAGCCGCCCGTGTTTGTCCGAAGGTACAACGCCAAAATATAACCCAGCACCATCGGGAGGTAAACATAGTTATCCAAATTCGTTTCCGTGTATACATGAAAAATCGGTTCGCACACAAATACCAGCGGGATCCAGTTTTTTCGCCTCGGCAGCTCCAAAACAGCCACCACCAGCAACAGGATCACAGTCGCACCGCCGACATAGCCGGAATAGATGGAAAACAGCAAGAACGTATTGTGCGTGCCCATATCCGGCCCGACATCGTTCCACACGTCATAACCGCCGCCAAAGACCGGATGCTCCCGGATCAAGGTGCGGGCACTTTCCCAGATGGCATCGCGCCCGGAATCGTCGGTCATATGAAACAGGCGCTCACTATATGTGCCGGCGGAAATGTTCAGTGCAAAGGCAGCGGCACACACCACCAAAAGCAAAATCACGACACCGCGCGCAAAGCGTGTCCTCCGGTTGCCACTGTTGCAGATATAGTCCAGAAGCAATACCAGCATCCCGCCAACATACGACAAAAACGCACTACGGCAACCCAATGCAAAAACAGAATAACTGCACAGGAAAAATGCAGCCGCGGAAAGGTGCTTTCTGTGCCGCTGCGGGCAGTGCAGCATCAGGATCGCCGCCGTCAGCGCACAGAGAGCAATGCCGAAAGCTATCGGATTTCGATTCATCTCTGTGTTTAGATAGTGGATATGCTGGGCACCACTGGCGTGCAGCAAGCCGTCATTGCTGAAAATACAGACCGCCGACATGATCACGCCACTGCACACCACTGCATCCAGCAGCATCCGGATCTCCCGCGCGTTCCAGACACGCATGGAGGCAAAAATGAAGAACGCGCCAAACAAGAAGATGCTGATGTACGTTTCGATCGCACTCGGCGTCAGCGGATGAAACACCAGAACCAGAAACAGATATATCAAAAACACGCTCTGCACCTTCGCCGCCGCGGGCATTGGGTAGCGGCGGCAGCTGCTGAACACACACGCGATCAAAAACACAGGCTTGAGCACGCGAGTGATCTGCGACGGTATCAGCGGCAAAACCGCAAGGATTACAAAATACAGCGCACACAGCATACAGCCGGCCGCTGACAGCGGCTGGTGATATTCGATTGTCGGGCCCTGCTTATGCATAGGCACCTCCCAATTATCCCTGGTACAGCTTGCAGAGCGTCTGTGCCACGCTCTGAATATCGTACAGTGCTTTGACCGTCTCGGCGCTGCGCCCGTCCGTTTCACGCGCCGGTGCGGATAAGACCGCCTCCGCCCAAGTC
>OIDC01000918.1_pt1 | contig 12058 bp, 10 predicted proteins | sample 1581401 | NCBI WGS metagenome assembly OIDC01 (sample SAMEA3882518, study PRJEB24775) | human gut metagenome | biome: human-associated habitat; feature: intestine environment; material: feces | place: Netherlands | collected 2009/2010 | reverse complement strand
GTTCTCGTTTGCAATCACCTGGGAAACGCGTACCAGCTCGCCTGGTTTATCCGGCAGAAGAACGGATACAGTAAAGATACGGTCTCTCTGGATCAGTCCGTTCTGGATCACGGAAGACATGGTGATGACGTCCATATTTCCGCCGCTTAAGATCGAAACAATCTTTTTGCCCTTGACATCCAGATGCTTTAATGCAGCCACAGTCAAAAGACCGGAGTTCTCGACGATCATCTTGTGGTTTTCTACCATATCAAGGAATGCTACAATCAGCTCATCATCATCCACGGTAATGATCTCGTCCAGGTTCTGTCTTACATACGGGAAAATCTTGGATCCCGGTGTCTGTACTGCAGTACCGTCTGCAATTGTGCTGACAGGAGATACGGTCGTTACCTCGCCTTTTTCAAAAGAAGCCTTCATGCAGGCTGCTCCGGACGGCTCAACACCGATGACTTTGATGTTTGGTTTCAGCAGTTTTGCCAGTGTGGAAACACCGGTAGCCAGTCCGCCTCCTCCGATCGGAACAAGGATATAATCTACGAGCGGAAGCTCCTGAATCACTTCCATAGCGATGGTTCCCTGGCCGGTTGCAACGGTCAGATCATCGAACGGGTGAATAAAGGTATAGCCATGCTCTGCTGCAAGCTCGTATGCTTTTGCACATGCCTCATCGTACACATCTCCGTACAGAACAACCTCAGCGCCGTAGCTCTGGGTACGCTCTACTTTGATGAGCGGTGTGGTCGTCGGCATCACAATGACAGCCTTTGCACCGTAGCATTTTGCCGCATACGCAACGCCCTGTGCATGGTTTCCTGCAGATGCGGTGATCAGTCCTTTTGCGCGCTCCTCTTCACTTAAGGTGCTGATTTTGTAATAGGCACCGCGCAGCTTATAGGCGCCGGTCAGCTGCATATTTTCCGGTTTTAAGTAGACTTTATTTCCCGTCTGCTCGCTGAAATATTTGCTGTAAACCAGTTTGGTCTCCTGTGTTACTTTTTTTACGATTTCAGACGCTTCCTCAAATTTCGGGAGTGTCAGCATTTCTTCTGCCATAGTCTTTTCTCCTTGTTGTCTTTTTTAAGCATTCTCTTCGGATGTATGGAACAGTGCATTTACAAACTGGTCTGCATCAAATTTCTGCAGATCGTGGATGCTCTCGCCCACGCCGATGTATTTGACCGGAATATCAAGCTCGGACTGGATGGCAACGGCGATACCGCCCTTTGCAGTTCCGTCCAGCTTCGTCAGAATGATACCGGTGACATTTGCCACTTCTGCAAACTGTCTTGCCTGCTGCAGCGCATTCTGGCCCGTGGTACCATCCAGCACCACCAGCGTTTCCAGGTATGCCTCTGGGTACTCTTTTTCCAGAATCCGGTAAATCTTGTGGAGCTCTTCCATCAGGTTCTTCTTGTTGTGAAGTCTTCCTGCCGTATCACAGATCAGCACATCCGCATTTCTGGCTTTTGCCGCTGCGACTGCATCGTACACGATGGACGCCGGATCTGCTCCGTTCTGTCCGCCGATGATATCCACGCCGGCGCGGTGCGCCCACTCCGTGAGCTGCTCGCCTGCCGCTGCACGGAACGTATCTGCTGCCGCAAGAACAACCTTTTTGCCCTGATCCTTCAGAAGGCCGGCCAGCTTTCCGACGGAGGTCGTTTTTCCGACTCCATTGACACCGATCACCAGCACTACCGATTTCCGGTTTTCAAATTCATAGGCTGTATCGCCTACATCCATCTGTTTTTTGATGCTCTCGATCAGAAGCTGTTTGCACTCTGCCGGATCGGTAATGTGCTCTTCTGCCACCCGCTCTTTTAAGTGGTCAATAATTTTGGTCGTTGTATTGATGCCGATATCTCCCATGACGAGAATCTCCTCGATCTCCTCATAAAAATCGTCATCAATATTGGAATAGCCGCTGAAAATAGAATCAATTCCAGCTACAATGCTGTCTCGGGTCTTCGTCAGACCGTTGACAAGACGTTTGAAAAAGCCTACTTTCTCCTCCGCCATACCGTTCGCCTCCCTTTATCTTTTCTATCTTACTTCTTTCGTATTGTATCTTATTCGTTTCTATTTGTCCAGTTCTCCCTCGATCAAATCGACAGAAACAAGGGTAGAAACACCCTTCTCCTGCATCGTGATGCCGTACAGACGGTCTGCCGCCGTCATCGTACCGCGCCTGTGGGTGATGACGATGAACTGGGTATTTTTTGTCAGCTTATGCAGATACTGTGCAAAACGCGTTACGTTGGAATCGTCGAGCGCCGCCTCGATCTCGTCAAGTAAACAGAACGGGGACGGCTTTAAGTTCTGGATTGCAAAAAGCAGCGCAATCGCGGTCAGTGCCTTCTCGCCTCCGGAGAGCTGCATCATATTCTGCAGTTTCTTTCCCGGCGGCTGGGAGATGATGCGGATGCCCGCCTCGAGCACATCCGTGTCCTCCTCGAGTTCCAGCGTTCCCTTTCCGCCGCCGAACAGCTGGCGGAACACGCGGTCAAACTCTTTCCGGATCTCCTCGAATTTTTCCGTGAACTGCTTGCGCATACCGGCATCCAGCTCATCGATGATGCCCTGCAGTGTCTCTGCCGCCTTGACAAGATCGGTGTGCTGTGCATCGAGAAAGGCGTGGCGCTCCGAAATCTCTTTGTACTCCTCAATCGCATTCACATTGACAGAGCCAAGCTTCCGGATCGCATCTTTTACTTCCAGCACACGCCGCTTTAATTCACTGCGCTCCGGAATCTCCTCCATCTGGAACTCTCTTGCGTGGCCCGGTGTCACTTCGTACTCTTCCCAGAGATACGAGGTCTGTGCCTCTTTTGTCTCCTCCAGCTTTTCTTTCTGGCTGTTCAGACGGAAGCACTCTTTGTCCATCAGGGAAATCTGGTCGGAGAGCTGATCCCGCTTCTCGAAAAATTCTTTGTGATCTGCGCTTAATGCTTCTTTTTTCTCCTGCAGTTCCACAATCCGGCGGTCTTCCTCTTCTTTTGCCTGCACTGCTGCTGCAATCGTCTTCTGGATCTCCACGATGTCCTGCTGTTTCCTTTTGACATCGTCTTTTTCCTCCGCCGCTTTTTCCAGCATGGTGCGGCTTTCCGCTTCCAGTTTTCCCGTCTCTTCCTCAAGACGGCGGATGTTCTGGGCAAGGAATCCATCCTTCTGGGACAGATTTGCGTAATTTAACCGGATTTCTTCAAGATCCTTCGTATATTCTGCTTCCCGGCGGCGAAGCCCTGTAAGCGCCTCCTGTGCCTTCTGGATATTCTCCTGCAGCGTGCTTTCCCGCTCCACCGATTCCTGCATTTCCTGACCGATGACTTTCCGGTTCCGCTCAATCTCGGCGATCTGATTTTCAATCTCGAGACTCTCCTTCTGAAGCGCTTCAAAATCCAGACGGATTTCCGTCTTTTTCTCGCGCGCTTTTTCCAGATTCAGGCGCACCGTATTCTGCTCGATGTACTGCCGCTGCAGTTTTTCATTCAGCTCGGTGCGGAGATCGCGGATTTCATTCCGCTTATTTTTCTTCTCTTCAAGTTCCTGCTGGATTTCCCGCAGTTCCTTCGCAAGACCCTGTACGCTCTTTTCGAGTTCCTCAATCTCACGCCGTCTTCCGAGCAGGTTGCTGTTGTTCCGGAACGAACCTCCTGTCATGGAACCGCCCGGGCTCAAGAGCTCGCCCTCGAGGGTTACCATGCGGAGCGTCTGACGGTATTTCCGCTGGATCACAATGGCATGGTCGATCGTGTCGACCACCAGCGTTCTTCCAAGCAGCTGTGCCACAAGGCCCTCATACACCGGGTCGTACGAAACAAGTGCATTTGCCACACCAAGCACACCGGTTTCTCTTGCCGCATCCTCATTCACCTGCGTTTTTTTCCCGCGCATACTGGTGAGCGGAAGGAACGTCGCACGGCCGAAATGGCCCCGTTTCAGGTATTCAATCAGGTATTTCGCCGTCGCTTCATTGTCGGTGACAATATTCTGAATGCTGCCGCCAAGTGCGGTCTCGATCGCCGTCTCGTACTTTTTCTCCGCCTGCAGAAGATCCGCCACAACGCCGTGGATGCCGGGATTCCGGTCTTTCTGCTCCATGACCTTCCGAATACTGTTTCCATAGCCGTCGTACCGCTCGGTGATGTTCTTTAAGGATTCGAGCCTTGACGCTTCTCTGTGGTAATTGGTCTGGCCGGCTTCCATCTCTTTCGTCTGGTTCGAGAGGTCCGCCGTCAGCGCGGTAATCTTCTGATCTGCCTCCTGGTACTGCTGTTTCAGGCTGCTTACCGTCTCTTCGAGCGCTTCAAACGCGTTCTGCAGTTCTTCCATCTGCCCGTTCTGTTCGGACTCGCTCGTCTTTAAATGCAGCACCCTCTGGCTTAATTCTGCCTTTCGGATGCCGATCTGCTCGAGCATCGCATCGTAGCGCTGCATTTTTCCCTTCGTGGAACCCCGCTGGTTCAGAAGGCCGATGACTTCGCTCTTATCCTGTTCACTCTGCAGCTCGACTGCCTGGATCTGCCCCTGGCATTCCGAGAGAGCGGCCTCTTTCTCACTCTTTTCCGTCTCTGACGCAAGAAGTGCTTCATGAAGCCCGTCCTTTTCTGCCTGATATGTATTTTTTTCTGCCGTCTTTGTGCGGCTCTCCGCGCGGATCGCCTCCAGACGTTCTCTTAATGTGTCGCTGTTCCTCTCCGATGCATGAATCTGCTCATTCAACACCTCGATCTGGTTTTCGAGCTGCTGACGTTTCAGTGCATTCTCCCCCGCCTGATCGCGCGCAGAAAGAATCGTCTGGTCCAGTTTTTCCTGCTCCTGTTCCAGCTTTTCATACTCCTGCTTCGTATGCTCAAAAGCCTCTTTCGTGCTCTTTAACTGCTCTTCTGTAATCCGGTACCGGTCTTCTACTTTCGCGAGATCGTTCCGGATGCGCTCCATCTCGAGCAGAAACATATTGATATCGAGGAGCTTTAATTCCTCTTTCTTCTTTAAATAAATCTTTGCCGTCTCAGACTGGCGTTCCAGCGGCTCTAACTGCCTTGTCAGTTCCGAGAGAATGTCGTTGACGCGCACCAGATTCTGCTGCTCTTCCGCCAGCTTCTTTTCGGTCACGGCCTTCCTTCTCTTGAATTTGACAATTCCTGCCGCCTCGTCAAACAGCTCCCGGCGCTCTTCCGGCTTACCACTTAAAATCTTATCAATCTGACCCTGTCCGATGATGGAATAGCCTTCTTTTCCGATACCGGTATCGTAGAACAGCTCGTTGATGTCCTTTAACCGGCACGATGCGCCGTTCATCAGATACTCACTCTCACCGGAGCGGTAGAGCCGTCTCGTCACCGTGACTTCCTCGAAATCGACATTCAGCTTGTGGTCGGAATTGTCGAGTGTAATTGCAACCGACGCGTAGCCGAGCGGCTTTCTCGTCTCGGTTCCGGAGAAAATAACATCCTGCATATTTCCGCCGCGGAGCTGCTTGGCGCTCTGTTCGCCGAGCACCCAGCGCACCGCATCGCCAACATTGCTCTTTCCACTGCCGTTCGGCCCTACAACGCCGGTAATACCGTCGTGGAACTGCAGAATGGTTTTGTTGGCAAACGACTTAAATCCCTGCATTTCAATGGATTTGAGATACATAATTCACCTACGCTTTTTTTCTGGCAAGAATTGCATCGTATGCCGCTGCCTGTTCTGCCGCTTTTTTCGTTCTGCCCTTTCCGGTACCGAGCGCTTTCTTTCCGACGCTGACCTGTGCCCAGAAGCTCTTGTCGTGATCCGGTCCCTCTTCTTTTAAGATGGTGTAAACAATCTCTTCATCCGTCTCACCCTGGATCAGCTCCTGCAGAATCGTTTTGCTGTCGTAGAAAAGCTGTTTGTGTTCGATATCGTTTAAGATATAGTTCAGAACGAACGTTTTTGCCGGTTCAAAGCCGCCGTCCAGGAAAATCGCACCGATCGTTGCCTCCATGGCATCCGAAACGATGGAATCGCGGTGACGGCCGCCGGTTGCCTCCTCGCCCTTTCCAAGGAGCAGAAAGCTGCCAAGGTCAATCTCACGGGCACAGAATGCCAGTGCCGGTTCACAGACGAGGCTGGCGCGTTTTTTCGTCATCTCGCCCTCCGGGAGACGCGGGAATGTCTTGTATAAAAATTCGCTGGATACAACTTCCAGCACGGCATCTCCTAAGAACTCCAGACGCTCGTTGCACTCCAGGCGCTCCATATGGTGCTCATTTGCGTAGGAAGAATGGCGCATCGCCATCTCCAGCAGTCCGAAATCCTGAAATTTATACTGGATCTTCTTTTCCAAATCCACGAGTTTATCAATATTATTCATAACCTGTTTTAAGCCTGTCCTTCCTCATAGTTACCGTTTGCAGGTGTTCTGCGGACGGTAACAAAGGGGCTGTCCTGTAGCAAACAGCCCCTTCGCCATTTTCTATTATTCTGCCAGTTTCTTTTTGATCGCTTCCACCGCATCCTCAACCGATACGATGTGCTCTGCTTCTTCTGCTTCGATCTGGATATCAAATTCTTCTTCAATTCCCATCACAATCTGAAATACATCCAGGGAATCCGCTCCCAGATCATCTGTAAAGGTTGTCTCCATGGTTACTTCATTCGGATCTACGTTTAATACATCCGCAATGATCTCCTGTAATTTTTCAAATTCCATCTTTCGCTGCCTCCCTGCTACTCTTATAGTCTGCCAGATGCTCCTGCACTTTCTGCGGAATCTTCTCCTCGCTGAATGAAATGCACTGGAGAATGGAATTTTTAAATTCGTTGGCTTTTGAGCTTCCGTGCGTTTTTACAACGAGTCCTTTTAAGCCAAGCAGCGGTGCTCCGCCGTACTCACTGGCATCAAAAGACTTCAGTGTCTCTTTCAGTGCCGGTTTCACAAGAAGGGCTCCGATTTTACTGCGCAGAGATGTCATCATGCCCTGTTTTACCTTGGAAATCAGGGTCGCGCCGACGCCCTCATACAGCTTTAAGATAACGTTTCCGACAAACGCCTCACAGACAACAACGTCTGCGGCTCCGTTTGGAATTTCTCTTGCTTCGATACTGCCGACAAAGTTGATATACGGGTTTTCTTTCAGAAGCGGATACGTCTCTTTGACGAGCGCGTTTCCTTTTTCTTCTTCCACACCGATATTCACGATTCCCACACGCGGATTTTTAATGCCGACAACGTGTTCCATATAGATGGAACCCATCATGGCAAACTGCACCAGATGGGACGGTCTTGCATCAACATTCGCACCGCAGTCGATCAGAAGGGATACACCGTCTTTCGTCGGGATCAGCGGAGCCAGCGGCGGGCGCTCTACGCCCTTGATGCGTCCTACGATCGTCTGTCCGCCGACCAGGACTGCTCCGGTGCTTCCGGAGGAGACAAACGCGTCTGCCTCTCCGCAGCGCACTTTTTTCATGCCGACAACGATCGAAGAATCTTTTTTGTGGCGGATCGCATTGACCGGCGGCTCTCCCGTCTCAATGATCTCGGTTGCCGGAACGATCTCAACCCGCTCCTTCGGGTACGTATATTTCTGCAGTTCTTTTTCGATGACATCCACCTGGCCGACCAGCTGGACTTTGACACGTTCATCTGCGTTTACGGCCTCAACGGCGCCTTTTACCGGCTCCACAGGCGCATAATCGCCGCCCATCGCGTCCACTGCAACTCTGACTAAGTCACTCATGTTTTTTCCTCTTTTCTCTTTTCTAAAGCGCATTTGAAAACTCTTTTTCTTTCAAAAAACCGTTTTCAACCACGCTCTAAAAGCACTTATGCAAGCGCTGTATTAACTATACTAAACTCCTTTGCAAAAATCAAGCACAAATGCCCATCCGCGCTTTCTCCTGTATTCCAAAAAAGCGGGTGGATTTATCTTTCCAAAATCCACCCGCTCTGTTTTGTCTTATTTTTCTTAAGAAACCTTAACTCCGCTCGAATTCATCTCATGACCGTCTATGGTTGTATTCCGTGCCATGACACCGGTATCCGGATCCAGATAATATTCCTCACCATCCTGCGTGAACCAGCCGGTCTGCATCTGACCGTTGTCCGCCAGATAATACCATTCTTCTCCGCTCCAGTACCATCCTGTCACCATGTATGAATTTTCATCAAACACGTACCAGTAGCCGTCGATATTCTGCCAGGTATTGGTTGCATAGCTTCCATCATTATTCTGATACTGCCATCCGTTTTCATTCTGAACCCATTTCCCTGCCGGAATTACCGTAACTTCTGTTACCGTACTCGTCGCCATGGAAACGGTATTTCCAACCGTGTTTGTTGCCACAACGTAATAGTAATCTTTGCCCTCCGCCGAAGTATCGACCTGGTATGTCACTTCTGTTGCGCCTTCAATCGGCGTTCCTCCGCCGTTGGAATTTACGTTGTTCTTATACCACTGATATGTTACTGTGCCTTCTCCCGTTATTCCTGCCTCACAAGTCAGCTTTCCAGATGTATTTCCAACGGGAATCTGCAGGCTCTCCACCGGATTTACCGAAAAAACCGGCTTTTCCAGATTGGCATCTACATGAACAGCATCGCTGTCCTCTTTTGAAATATCTACACTGGCCGAAGACGAAACCGTCGTCTCAGTTCCCATCATTTTATCCATCAGACTGTCTGTGGAACATCCTGAGAGGAATACTACACTGCACATGCATGCTGCCAGAAATATGATTCGTCTATTCTTCATATGCTTTGCACTCCTTTTTTATAATTGTTACAAAAATATTGCAATATTGTTTCAATTCTCACCGAAACCATTATAGCACATCACGACACACCACGTCAAATCTTTTATATGACGCTTCCAGACAAGCCGCAGAGACAACAAAAAAGCCCCCGGTGACGGGAGCCTTTTGCTGCATTGCACATCGGAACTGATTCCGATTTATGAATATTAGTCCATTGCAACGACTTCTTTTTTGTTGTAAGAACCACAAGCTTTGCAAACTCTGTGCGGCATCATAAGAGCACCACATTTGCTGCATTTTACAAGGTTCGGAGCAGACATTTTCCAGTTTGCTCTTCTCTTATCGCGTCTTGCTTTGGAAGATTTATTCTTAGGACAAATGGACATAGTTACACCTCCTTAAATTTGCTGAATATATCTTTGATTGCAGCCATTCGGGGGTCTAGCCCTGTGGTATCACAGTCACAGGTCTGAATATTCAGATTCGCACCACAACGGCTGCAGATTCCTTTACAGTCATCTTTACACAGCACTCGAATCGGCCATTGGACTATGAGCTCATTACGAACCAGTTCTTCCACATCGAGCTCGTCTCCCTCCACAAACGAAGAGTCCTCTTCTTTTTCCTCGCGTTCTTCCTCTGACAGATTCAGATCAATCTGCAGATCGAACTCGAGCTGGAATGGAGTCGCTACCGGTGTCAGGCATCTTGCACATGGAATCTCCATTGTAAGGTCTGCGCTGCCGGTGATCGTGATCACACGATTGCCTTCATGCGTAAGGCCAAGGATAACAGGATGTTTTTCGATTACCCGATAGTCCTGCCCGCCGATCGAAAAAGTTTCGGATGTAAGCGGAATTTCATACTTTTCGGACTTTCCGTCCTGCGCAAATAACTTGGTCAGACTGATTTTCATATTGTTCTCCTAATCACACTTTACCAATTATACCCGGGAAGGTAAGAATTGTCAACTGCTTTTTGAATTATTTTTTATTTTCCTTTTACTAACTCTACAGTCTCCTCGCAGATTGCGATTTCCTCGTTGGTCGGGATCACGCATGCTGTAATCTTGGAGCCTTCTTTGGTGATGATCTTCTCAACGCCGCGGCAGTTATTTGCCTCAGAATCGAATTCCAGACCCATGAACTCAAATGCTTTGCAGATGGTCTCACGAAGTGGAATAGCGTTCTCTCCAAGGCCTGCGGTGAAGGTGATCACATCTACGCCGCCCATAGCTGCGATGTAGGAACCGATGTATTTGATAATGCGGTAAGCGTATGCTTCCAGACAGTTGATGGCATCCTGATTACCTGCCTCTGCTGCTGCAGATACATCACGGTAATCGCTGGAGATGCCGGTCATGCCGAGCATACCGGATTTCTTGTTCAGAATGTTCAGAACCTCGGATACGGTCAGGTTCTCTTTGTTGCACAGATACTCAACAAAAGCCGGATCGATATCTCCGGAACGGGTTCCCATGATCACACCTTCGAGCGGGGTAAGGCCCATGGAGGTATCTACACATTTGCCGTTCTTTACAGCGGAAAGGGAAGCACCATTTCCCATATGGCATACGATGATCTTCAGATCGTTGTAGTCTTTGCCAAGGAACTCTGCGGTTCTCTTGGATACGAATTTATGAGAAGTTCCGTGGAAGCCGTATTTACGGATTGCGTATTTCTCATAGTACTCTTTCGGAATACCGTACATATATGCTTTCGGAGGCATGGTCTGATGGAATGCGGTATCAAATACTGCTACGTTTGGAACGCCCGGCATCAGTTTCATGCAGGCATTGATTCCCATCAGGTTTGCCGGATTGTGCAGAGGACCGAGGTCAGCGCACTCCTCGATAACTTTGATTACTTCGTCATCGATGATAACAGAGTTTGTGATCTTCATTCCGCCGTGCAGAACGCGGTGTCCGATGGCATCTACTTCTTCCAGGCTCTTAATGACGCCGCTCTTCTCGTTTACCAGAGCGTCCAGAACCATCTGGATTGCCTCTACGTGTGTCGGCATTGCTGCTTCTGTTACCTCTTTTTCGCCGTTCTTTGGCTCATAAACGAGACGTCCGTCGATACCGATTCTCTCACAGAGTCCTTTTGCCAGGACGTCACGGTTATCGTAATTGATCAGCTGGAATTTCAGAGAGGAACTTCCGCAGTTTACTACTAATACGTTCATTTCTAAATTCTCCTATTTTAAAATTCTTATTAAAACTTCTGGCCGGCCTGTTCTCCGCAGCCGGCCAGAAAACCGCTTGTAATTGGTTTTATTTCGTGCTTACTGTGCCTGGCACTGTACAGCAGTGATTGCTACAACACCAACGATATCCTCTGCGGAGCATCCACGGGACAGATCGTTGACTGGAGCTGCGATACCCTGCGTCATCGGGCCGTATGCTTCTGCTTTTGCCAGTCTCTGTACCAGTTTGTATCCGATGTTTCCGGCATCCAGATCCGGGAAGATCAGAACGTTTGCTCTTCCTGCAACTTTGCTGTCCGGAGCTTTGGAAGCGCCTACGCTCGGAACGATTGCTGCATCAAGCTGCAGTTCTCCGTCGAGTGCAAGATCCGGGTTTGCTTCTTTTGCAATTCTGGTAGCCTCTACAACTTTGTCTACATCAGCATGTTTTGCACTTCCTTTGGAGGAGTGGGAAAGCATGGCAACTCTTGGCTCGTTTCCGGTCAGCATGCGGTAGGACTCTGCGGAAGACTCTGCGATTGCAGCCAGCTCTTCCGGATTCGGGTTCTGGTTCAGACCGGAATCACCAAATACAAAGGCTCCGTTAGCGCCATACTCGCAATCTGGAACAATGATCAGGAAGAATGCGGAAACAAGTTTAGTACCTGGTTTTGTCTTCAGGATCTGAAGGCATGGTCTTAAAGTATCAGCTGTGGAGTGGCAGGCTCCGGAAACCATTCCGTCTGCGTCGCCCATCTTAACCATCATAACACCATAATACAGATACTGGTTCAGAAGAATCTCCTTAGCCTGCTCTGGTGTCATACCTTTCTTCTGTCTTAACTCTACTAATTTGTCAATATATCCCTGAGTTTTCTCAGATGTTGCAGGATCTACGATCTGTGCACCGGAAATGTCGAAGCCGCCTTCAGCTGCGCTCTTCTTAACTGCCTCCTCATTACCTACAAGTACAAGCTTAGCAATTCCTTCTTTTAAAATCTTGTCTGCTGCTTCAAGAGTTCTCATGTCCTCTGTCTCTGGCAGTACGATTGTCTTAATGTTGGATTTTGCTCTTTCTTTGATTACATCAATAAATCCCATGATTAAATGGCTCCTTTCATTTGTTACAGTAATCCTCTGGGAA
>OIDC01000916.1_pt1 | contig 12064 bp, 9 predicted proteins | sample 1581401 | NCBI WGS metagenome assembly OIDC01 (sample SAMEA3882518, study PRJEB24775) | human gut metagenome | biome: human-associated habitat; feature: intestine environment; material: feces | place: Netherlands | collected 2009/2010 | reverse complement strand
TACGGGGATTAGATACAATCTTTTTCACTAACTCTCAATTTACTCTGCCAGTTCTTCCCACTGTTCATATAATTTTTCCAATTGTTCCTGGCAGGAAGTCTGCTCTTTGGACAGCTCCTGCAGCTTTGCCACCTGAGTACCGATGGTGGGATCGGACATTTCAGTGTCGATCTCGGAGATGCGAGCTTCCAGTTCGGCAATCTTTTCTTCGCATTTTTTCAGGTCGTTTTCTTTCTTGCGGAGTCTTGCCTGTTCTTCCTTCTGGGCTTTCCAGTCCAATTTGACTTCGGATTCTGCAGCCTTAGCAGCAACAGCACTATCTGCATCCGCATTCTGCGGTGCATTAGCCTCTATGGCAGCCATCACGGTGTCGTGTTTTTCCAGATAGTAGTCATAATTTCCAACGTAACTTACAAATTGTCCCTCTGTCAGATCCAGGATCCTGTGGGCGGTACGGTTGATGAAGTAACGGTCGTGGGAGACATACAATATCGTTCCCTCGTAACCGTTCAGGGCATCCTCCAGAATCTCCTTGGACATGATATCTAAGTGGTTTGTCGGCTCATCCAGGATGAGGAAGTTCGCATTGGAGAGTACCAGCTTGGCGAGAGAGACACGTCCGCGCTCACCGCCGCTCAGATCACTGATGCGCTTGAACACATCCTCCCCGGTGAAGAGGAAAGCCGCCAGTACATTGCGGATCTGGGTATTGTTCAGGTAGGGATAATCGTCCGAGATCTCTTCGAACAATGTCTTCTCGCTGTGGAGCACATGATGCTCCTGATCGTAATAACCAATCTCTACATTGGAACCTAAGCGGAAAGTGCCCTGATCGGCAGGAACGAGACCGTTTAAGATCTTAAGCAAAGTGGTCTTGCCGCTGCCATTATCACCGATGATCGCCACGTGTTCACCGCGCTTGATCTCGAAATTGACATCGGTAAAAAGCTTATGGGAGTCAAAGCTTTTGGACAGATGCTCCACAGTCAGCACGTCATTGCCGCTTAAGATCCGGGGCGTCAGAGTCAGCTTCATATCCGTGCGGACCTCGGAGGGCTTTTCGATGACCTCGATCTTGTCCAGCATTTTCTCCCGGCTTTCTGCACGCTTGATGGATTTTTCACGGTTAAAGGATTTTAATTTTTCAATGACTTCTTCCTGATGTTTGATGTCACGCTGCTGGTTCATATAGGCATTCCAGGCAGCGACACGCAGCTGTTCCTTTTTTACGGCATAATCGGAGTAATTCCCCATAAAGGTCGTAGCCTTGGACTGATCGATCTCGATGACTTTCCCGGCGATCCGGTCCAGGAAATACCGGTCGTGGGAGACGATGAGAACGGCTCCTTTGTAATTCAACAGATAAGTCTCTAACCAGGCGATGGAATTCATATCTAAGTGGTTCGTCGGCTCGTCCAGGATGATGAGATCAGGGTTCTGTAACAGAAGCCGTCCTAACGCCACCCGGGTCTTCTGACCGCCGGAGAGGGAGTCCACCTGTTTTTCAAAATCGCTCTCGGAAAAGCCAAGACCTTTTAAAACACCGACGACTTCACTGCGGTACGCGTATCCGTTTTCCAGTTCAAAGGTATGGGAGAGGCGGGTGTAGGTGGAAAGAAGTTCATCCAGCTCTGCACCGGATTTTGTCTTCATATCACTTTCCATCTGACGGAGGCGTTCCTCCATATCGATCAGATTCTGTTTCGCGGTCAGCACTTCCTGGTAAATGGAAAGGTGTCCGGTCAGATCCTGATGCTGGGCGAGATAGCCCATCGTCTTTCCTTTGGAGAGGATGACCTCTCCCTCATCGGCCCTCATTTCACCGATGATGATTTTTAACAGCGTCGATTTTCCGGCACCGTTGATGCCGACCAGTGCGGCTTTTTCGCGTTCTTCTATATGAAAAGATGCATTTTTGATAATTTCCGTTGTCCCGAATGCTTTCGAGATATTCTGACATGCAAGAATCATGTGGTTCCTCCAGATAACATATTTCTGTATTTTGACATAATACACCATCCTTATTATAGAGAGTAATACACAAAATTTCAAGAAATCTTTGACAATTTTCTATCAACCATATATAATATGAATATATGCAGGTGTAAATAAGGAGGAATTTATCTTGGAAGAAAAAGGAATTTCGCGGGCAGTTATTAAAAGACTTCCTAGATATTATCGTTACCTGGGCGAATTGCTGGAGGACGGAGTAGAACGGATCTCTTCCGGTGAGCTGAGCGAGCGGATGAAAGTGACAGCTTCCCAGATTCGCCAGGACTTAAATAATTTCGGCGGCTTCGGCCAGCAGGGGTATGGTTATAACGTGCGGTATCTGTACAGCGAGATTGGAAAAATCTTAGGTCTGGACAGAGTCCACAATATGATTTTTGTCGGAGCCGGAAATCTGGGACAGGCGCTTGCCAATTATGCGGCCTTTGAAAGAAGCGGATTCAAAACGGTCGGTATTTTTGACGTCAACCCGGTATTAAAAGGAATCTCCGTGCGCGGAATTGAAATCCGCATGGCGGACGAGCTTCCGGAATTTATCAAGGAACACCATGTAGAGATTGCGGCTTTGACACTGCCAAAAGCAAAAGCGGTAGAGATGGCAGAGATTCTCGTGGACAACGGTGTAAAAGCAATCTGGAATTTTGCACATACCGATCTAAACTTAAAACTTCCGAAAGATGTGATCGTCGAGAACGTTCATCTTTCCGAAAGTCTGATGCGTCTCTCCTACAATCTGACCAGATATGAGGCGGAGCATCCAAAGAACAATTAAGAAACCAAAACAAAAGCAGGAGAGTCTTCGGGAAACCGGAGACTTTTTCTGTTCACTTTCCGGATAAGGCAGGAAAAGGAGGAAAAGCGATGAAACGGATTCTTACAGCAGCACAGATGAAGCAGGCAGACCGCAATACGATCGAAACCATGGGGGTACCGTCCCTGGTACTGATGGAGCGCGCGGCGCTGTCCTGCGTGGAGGAGCTTCAAAATGGAACATGGGATACAGGAAAAGTCCTTGCTGTGTGCGGTCCCGGAAATAATGGAGGGGACGGTGCGGCAATTGCACGGATTTTAAAGACGAAAGGGGTGGATGCGGAACTGTTCTGTCTTGGAAATCCGGAAAAATACAGTGAAGGCATGAGAGCACAGAAGAAAATTGCGGAAAATTATGGGGTCCGTGAGGTTAAGAATCCGGATTTCCGGGAATATACTGTTATCATAGATGCCATCTTTGGAATTGGCGTATCCCGTCCGCTGGCAGGGGAGTACCGGAGGGCAGTGGAAGCAATCTGCGCAAGCGGTGTTCCTGTTCTTGCCGTGGACATCCCTTCGGGGATCCACACGGATACCGGAGAGGTCCTTGATGCGGCGGTGAAAGCCAGAGCCACGGTGACATTTGCCTGTGCAAAGCCAGGGCTTCTTTTTGATCCCGGAAAACGATATGCCGGAGAGGTCCTGGTCCGTGATATCGGAATCGGCTTTGATGCAGGAGAAGAGGAGACGCCCTGGTACGGTTCAGTGGAAAAAGAAGATCTGGACCGGTTTCTTACCCGCACGCCGATGGGAAATAAGGGAACCTTCGGAAAGGTGCTGGTACTTGCCGGTTCCGGTGCCATGTGCGGAGCCGCTGTTTTGTGTGCCAGGGCAGTCCTTGCATCCGGTGCCGGCATGGTAAAGGTTGTGACAGAGGAAAGAAACCGTACGCCGCTTTTCTGTGCCCTGCCGGAAGCAATGGCGGATTTCTGGAAGGAGGATGAGCCGCTTCCGGAAGAAGCCCTGCTGCAGGATCTCGCCTGGGCGGACGCTGTTGTTGCGGGACCGGGACTTTCCAAAAGCCGGACGGCAAAAGAACTGCTCGTTTTTACGGTGCAGCACACAGAAGTTCCTCTTGTTCTGGATGCAGATGCGCTGAACCTGATTGCAGAAGATGCAGAGATTCTTTCGGGCTGCCGGGCAGAAAAAATTTTAACGCCTCATGTAGGAGAGCTTGCACGGCTGCTGCACATGACCATTGCAGAATGCCAGCGTGACCCGGCAGAAAGCGCCGGAAGGGCAGCTGAAAAATACCAGGCCTGCTGTGTACGAAAGGATTCCGTAACCGTGACAGCAGAGGAAGGGCGTGAGCAGTATTACATAAACACAAGCGGAAGCAGTGCGCTTGCGACGGCGGGAAGCGGCGATGTGCTCGCGGGAATCACAGGCGCCTTTGCAGCAAAACGTCAGTGTGAAAAAAATGAGAAAAAAATCAGCCTTGCCAAAACAGCGGCACTGGCGGCATATGCGCATGGAAAGGCGGGAGAGGCTGCGGAAGAAAAAAGCAGTGCTTCCTATGTAACAGCATCCGAGATTATCAGAGGATTGCAGTCAATCTGAGCAAAGCAGATCAGAATCACGGGTTCCCAAAAGGACTCCGGGCGGACTTTTTTGAAGTGCCGGATGAAATTTGTGAATACCTCCGGAAAAACAGGCAATATTAAATACATGGAAACGATTTTAAAAGGCGTAAAACGCCGGATCGTTATCGTATGGGAAAGCAAAACGGAAAGAATCGGAGAGTGAGCACAAGTGGTAATCAAGCGTGGCGATGTATATTATGCCGACCTGCGGCCCGTTGTGGGAAGTGAGCAGGGCGGTGTCCGTCCGGTGCTGATCATTCAGAATGACATCGGCAACCGGCACAGTCCGACGGTGATCTGTGCGGCGATTACATCGAGGATGAATAAGGCGAAGCTGCCGACACACATTGAGATCGAAGCGTCCGCCTATGGGATTGTACGGGATTCTGTTATTTTACTGGAACAGCTTCGGACGATCGATAAGAGAAGGCTGAAAGATAAAATCTGTCATCTGACGCCGGAACAGCTGGCCCTTGTGAACGAAGCATTGAAAATCAGCCTGGATCTGTCTACATAAGGGGTATTTTTGGCGCGGTTCACGGTTGACGAATGAGAAAGATCGTGCTATATTCTATATTATATGGGCTTCTGCCGTTTTTCGGAGAAACCTTTTTACAGAAAAGCAATACTTTAAATAAAGGAGACAAAAGAGGTATGTCAGGACATTCAAAATTTGCCAATATTAAGCATAAGAAAGAAAAAAACGATGCAAAAAAAGGTAAAATCTTTACCATCATCGGCCGTGAGATCGTAATCGCTGTCAAAGAGGGCGGACCGGATCCGGCAAACAACAGCAAGCTGCGTGACGTTATCGCAAAAGCAAAAGCAAACAACATGCCGAACGATACCATCGACCGCGGTATTAAAAAAGCTGCCGGAGATGCAAACGCAGACAACTACGAGCGTATCACCTACGAAGGTTATGGTCCGAATGGTATCGCGATCATCGTAGAGACTCTGACCGACAACAAGAACCGTACCGCAGCAAACGTAAGAAGCGCTTTCACCAAAGGAAACGGAAGCGTTGGAACACCGGGATGCGTATCCTACATGTTCGACAAAAAAGGCCAGATCATCATCGACAAAGAAGAGTGCGAAATGGATGCTGACGATCTGATGATGCTTGCTCTGGATGCAGGCGCAGAAGACTTCGCAGACGAAGAGGACAGCTACGAAATCATCACCGATCCGGATGACTTCTCCGCAGTACGTGAGGCTCTGGAGAAAGACGGTATCGCCATGGCAGAGGCAGACGTTACCATGATCCCACAGACCTACGTAGAGCTGACCGATCCGCAGGCATTAAAAGACCTGAACCGTACCCTGGATCTGCTGGATGACGACGACGACGTACAGTACGTATACACCAACCTGGACGAGTAATTTCACTGGAAATTACATAGAATCATAAGAATCTGCGCATACTGATGAAGCTATTTTGGAATAGCAGAAAAGAGGAAATCCGTATGGCAGAATCACAGAAAAACCAGACAGAAAAAGAAAATATTGTAGAACTGAAGACCAACATTTATCTGCTGTCCATCATCGGCGAGGTGGAGGGGCATGAATCACTCGGCGAGCGCACGAAAGCGACGCGCTATGAGCACATTCTCCCTGCTCTTGCCCGTGCCGAGGAGGACAAAAGTATTGATGGTCTTCTGATTCTCCTGAATACCGTAGGCGGAGATGTGGAGGCCGGTCTTGCAATTGCAGAGATGATTGCGTCCATGCGAAAGCCTGCGGTATCGCTCGTTTTAGGGGGCGGTCATTCGATCGGTGTCCCGCTCGCCGTTGCAGCAGACTATTCGCTGATCGTGCCGAGTGCCACCATGGTCATTCACCCGGTGCGTACAAACGGCATGTTCATCGGTGTTGCACAGACGTACCGTAATATGGAAAAGACGCAGGATCGGATCACAGGTTTTGTATCGGCCCATTCTAAAATCACCAAGGAACGGCTCGAGGAGCTGATGCTCGATACGAAAATGCTGGTCAAGGATGTCGGAACAATGCTGGACGGCCCGCAGGCAGTGGAAGAAGGCCTGATCGACGAGGTCGGCGGCATTGCCCGCGCGCTCGAAAAGCTGAATGAGCTGATGAAAAAGGCAGCAGGGACAGAAAATTGACTTCACGGCGCGGCTTGTGTTTCAGGGGATTTTGTGTTAGAATGAGTTCGCTGTGAAAATTCGAACGGAAGTTTTGTCCGGACTTTCACAAAAGAGAAAAATAAGGGAACAGGATAAAAAAATGACAGTAATAGAAGCTTTATTTCTGGGTCTGATCCAGGGAATCACGGAATTCCTGCCGATCAGCAGCTCCGCACATCTGATTATCTTCCGTCACTTTATGAAGATCGAAGATACGCAGACGGTGTTTTTCAATGTGCTTTTGCACTTTGGCTCCATGATTGCAATTCTGCTCACATTTTCGAAGGAATGGAAACGTCTCTTCCTCGCGCTGTGCGGAATCATAATCGATCTGTTTCATAATTTAAAGGAACACTTTTCCAGTCAGCATCAGGAGAGAAAGCAGTACCGGAAGGTACTCGGCAGCAACTACCGTATGCTTGCTTTCCTGCTGATTCTGACCACCATCCCGACTGCTGTAATCGGCGGCATGATTCAGAGTCTTGTCACACTGACCTCCTCGAATCTGCTGGCACCTGGCGTTGGTCTGTATCTGACGGCGATTCTGCTTGTAGTGGCAGATATGCTTCCGGAGGGAGAAAAAACGCAGAAAAATTTGAAGCCGAAAGATGCACTGATTGCCGGATTCTTCCAAGGCTTTTCCACGATTCCGGGTCTTTCCCGTCTTGGTTCGACTATTTCTGCGTGTGTGATCGGCGGCATGACCCGTTCGTACGCTGTGAAATACTCTCTGATTGTGAGTGTTCCGGCGATTATCGGGGCAACGATCGTTGAACTTGCGACCATGGGAAAAAATAAAATTGTTTTTCATCCGGTATATCTGGTCGGCGTTTTCATGGCGGCACTTGCCGGTTACTTTACGATCCGCATTCTGATGCGTGTGGTGAAAAAACGGAAACTGAAATATTTTGCTTTGTACTGTCTTCTTGTCGGGACATTCTCCATTGCAGGATATTTTCTGCTGTAATACGAGAAAGGGGAGAAGTTCTGCATGGCAAATACAACAAAGGGAAGCGGGAAGACAAAGAAAAAAACTTCTGCTTCCGGAACAGCAAAAAAGAAACAGACCCAAACAACGGCCAGAAAAACAACGGCGAAAAAGAGCAGTACCGCAAAACGTACCTCCGGCACAAGGAAAAACACAGTACGTGAGCCGATGGACGAGGGAGTGCGTGCAGAAATTATTCTGCTTTCCGTGCTTGCTGTTTCGATTCTGCTGATGCTCAGTAATTTCGGTATGGGCGGCGTGATCGGACAGGCTGTCTGCGACTTCTTTTTCGGCCTTTTCGGCGTGACAGAGTGGGCAGCACCGGTTCTGATCTTCTTTGGAACAGCATTTTACATAGCAAACAGACAGAACTTTTTAATTGTTCGGAAAACCGGGGGAGCGATCAGCTGCTTCGTCTTTTTCTGCGCTTTTATGCAGCTTCTGACGTCCGGCTATACGAGAGATACGACATTTCTGGATTACTATTTTGACAGCGCCTACGATCATCTCGGCGGAGGAATCTTAGGAGGGTCTGTTGTGAAAATTCTCGGCATGGGATTCGGCCAGATCGGCGCGTGGGTGATTATTGTGATCGCCATCGTGATTTCCGTGATCGTGATGACGCAGAAGCCGATTCTCGCGCCGATCCATGAAAAGACGAATGACCACCGCCGGATGGCGGAGGAGCGCCGCCAGGAGCGTCTGGCGCGCCAAGCTGCGATGGAGGAAGAGGAAGGAAAAGAGCTGATTCTTGAGCCAGTGGAGGAACCGAAAAAAGCCGGAAAGAAAAAGAAATCCCGCCTTCTTTCTCATGTGGAATCGAAGGCCGATTTAAACGAAAACGATGATACCCATCAGATGGAGATGCCGGAGCTTTCGATTCACCGTGGTTCTGTGCCGGCTGAAGAGCCGGAAAAGACAGAACCGGAGATGACACGGCAAGCTGCAGAAGAGGCGAAAAAAGAGAAAACGTCTGCGGATCATACGAGAATTCCGCGGTCTTCCCGTGAAGAGATCGAGGCGGATGTAGACGGCATTCGTCAGGAAATCGGGAAAAAAGCAGAGGAAAAGCGGCCGGAGTACAAAACACCGCCGATGAATCTTCTGAAAAAAGGGACGCGCGGTGCCATGGGCGATTCCGATGCGCATCTGCGGGAAGTAGCGCGGAAACTGGAGGAGACGCTGGACAGCTTCGGTGTCAAAGTTACAGTCAATAACGTAAGCTGCGGACCGACCGTCACACGGTATGAGCTGATGCCGGAACAGGGCGTGAAAGTAAGCCGGATTGTCGGATTGACCGACGATATCAAGCTGAGTCTTGCAGCAGCAGATGTCCGCATTGAGGCACCGATCCCGGGAAAATCCGCAGTCGGAATCGAGGTTCCAAATAAGACGAACACGGCCGTGATGCTGCGTGATCTTCTTGAAACACCGGAGTTTAAGAACTTTTCTTCGAATCTGGCCTTTGCTGTCGGAAAAGACATCGCCGGTCAGCCAGTCATCGCGGATATCGCGAAAATGCCTCATCTTCTGATCGCCGGTGCGACCGGTTCCGGTAAATCGGTCTGCATCAACACGCTGATTATGAGTATTATTTATAAGGCAAAACCGGAAGACGTCAAACTGATCATGATCGACCCGAAGGTCGTTGAGCTTTCTGTTTATAACGGCATTCCGCACCTTTTTATCCCTGTTGTCACAGACCCGAAAAAGGCTTCCGGAGCTCTGAACTGGGCGGTTGCGGAGATGACAGACCGTTATAACAAATTTGCGGAATTCAACGTGCGCGATATGAAAGGCTACAATGCGAAAGTTGCCGAGCTGCCGCCGGATGAAAACGGCAAAAAACCGGAAAAACTGCCGCAGATCGTCATTATCGTGGACGAGCTTGCCGACCTGATGATGGTTGCGCCGGGAGAAGTGGAGGATGCGATCTGCCGTCTGGCACAGCTTGCCCGTGCGGCCGGCATCCATCTGATTATTGCAACACAGAGACCTTCCGTCAATGTCATCACTGGTCTTATCAAGGCAAATATGCCGTCCCGTATTGCATTCTCGGTTTCTTCCAGCGTAGATTCCCGTACGATCCTCGACATGGGAGGTGCGGAAAAACTGCTTGGAAAAGGCGATATGCTCTACAAGCCGCAGGATTACCAGAAACCGGCCCGTCTGCAGGGATCCTTTGTTTCGGATAAAGAGGTCAGCGATGTCGTTGCCTACTTAAAAGATCACTACGGCGAGAACGCTTATGATCCGGATATCGAAAAACGGATTCACACCGTAAGCCTGGATGGCGGTTCTGCCGCAGGCGGCGGAGATAACCGCGATAATTACTTCGTGGAAGCCGGAAAATTTATCATCGAAAAAGATAAGGCATCGATCGGCATGCTCCAGAGAGTGCTGAAAATCGGTTTCAACCGCGCGGCCAGAATCATGGATCAGCTCGCGGATGCCGGTGTCGTAGGACCGGAGGAAGGAACCAAGCCGAGAAAAGTTCTGATGTCCATGGAACAGTTCGAAAATTATCTGGAGGAACACGGATGATGGGAAAAGATGTTGTCCGTTGTTTACAAATAACCGGAAACGTGATAAAGTATTAACATAAAATGCGCGAAAATCCAAGTCGTGCTTTTGTTAAAATATTTCTAACAAGATTAGGAGGATATTATGTACAAGATTCAAGAAGCGGAAATGCTCGCGAATAACATCTACCGTATGGTAGTAGAAGCACCGCGAGTAGCACAGCACTGCCTCCCTGGACAGTTTGTTATTGTCAAGGCAGATGAAGAAGGAGAAAGAATTCCTCTGACCATTTGTGATTACGATAGAGAAGCAGGAACTATCACCATCGTATTCATGCCGATCGGAGAATCTACCAAAAAAATGAAAGATCTCAAAGCGGGAGATGCTTTCATGGATTTCGTAGGACCTCTGGGGCAGCCGTCCGAGTTCTGCAGCGAAGATATCGAAGAACTGAAGAAAAAACGGATCGTATTCGTAGCCGGCGGTGTTGGAACTGCACCGGTTTACCCGCAGTTAAAATGGCTGCATGAGCATGGAATCACTGCTGACGCCATTGTCGGAGCAAAGACAAAAGATCTCGTTATTCTCGAGAAAGAAATGTCTGCTGTCAGCAATCTGTACATAACCACAGACGATGGTTCTTACGTAAGAAAAGGTATGGGTACCGATGTACTCCGCGACCTTGTACAGAACCAGGGCAAACAGTATGATGTCTGTGTTGCCATCGGACCGATGATCATGATGAAATTCGTATGTCTTCTGACAAAAGAACTGAACATCCCGACCGTTGTCAGCATGAACCCGATCATGGTAGACGGAACCGGTATGTGCGGTGCCTGTCGTCTAATGGTAGGCAATGAAGTAAAATTTGCCTGCGTAGACGGACCGGAGTTTGACGGTCATCTGGTAGACTTCGACCTGGCTATGAAACGTCAGCAGATGTATAAGACAGAAGAGGGAAGAGCTCTCTTAAGATACCAGGAAGGCGCAACCCATCACGGTGGATGCGGCCAGTGCGGAGGTGACAAATAATGGCAAAGGGATTAAACAGAGTACCGGTACGTGAGCAGGAGCCGAAGGTACGTGCCACAAATTTTGACGAGGTATGTCTTGGATACAACAAAGACGAAGCAGTAGAAGAAGCACAGCGCTGCCTGGGCTGTAAAAATGCAAAATGTATCACAGGATGCCCGGTTAATATCAACATTCCGGCATTCATTGCACAGGTAAAAGAAGGAAACTTCGAGGAAGCATACAAAATTATCGGTGAGTCCAGTGCACTCCCGGCAGTCTGCGGCCGTGTATGTCCGCAGGAGAGCCAGTGCGAGGGCAAATGTGTCCGCGGAATCAAAGGCGACGCTGTTTCCATCGGTAAACTGGAGCGTTTCGTTGCTGACTGGGCAAAAGAAAACGGTATCAAACCGGTTCCGGCAGCAGAGAAAAACGGCCACAAGATCGCGGTTATCGGTTCCGGCCCTGCAGGTCTTACCTGCGCAGGAGACCTTGCAAAACTTGGCTACGATGTAACCATCTTCGAGGCACTTCACAAAGCCGGCGGTGTATTAAGCTACGGTATTCCGGAGTTCCGTCTTCCGAAAGACAAAGTAGTTGCCGCTGAAATCGAGAACGTAAAATCTCTCGGTGTTAAAATTGAGACCAACGTTATCATCGGAAAATCCGTTACCATCGACGAGCTGTTAAAAGACGAAGGATTTGAAGCAGTATTCATCGGTTCCGGTGCTGGCCTTCCGATGTTCATGGGAATCCCGGGTGAGAACGCAAACGGCGTATTCTCCGCAAACGAGTTCCTGACCAGAAACAACCTGATGAAAGCATTCCGCGATGATTACGATACCCCGATCGCACACGGCAAGAAAGTTGCTGTAGTCGGCGGCGGCAACGTAGCTATGGACGCTGCAAGAACCGCACTTCGTCTCGGCGCAGAGGTACACGTTATTTACCGTCGTTCTGAGGCAGAGCTTCCGGCCCGTGCAGAGGAAGTT
>OIDC01000913.1_pt1 | contig 12076 bp, 9 predicted proteins | sample 1581401 | NCBI WGS metagenome assembly OIDC01 (sample SAMEA3882518, study PRJEB24775) | human gut metagenome | biome: human-associated habitat; feature: intestine environment; material: feces | place: Netherlands | collected 2009/2010 | reverse complement strand
TCATCTCCACGTACGTACCGCTAAAGAAAAAAGGAAGTTCTTATTTCGGATTGTGCCCATTTCACAATGAAAAATCGCCCTCTTTTTCTGTGAGCCGGGATAAACAGATGTATTACTGTTTTGGCTGTGGTGCCGGTGGTAATGTTTTTACTTTTTTAATGGAATATGAGAACTTTTCTTTTCCGGAAGCGTTAAAATATCTGGCAGAACGAGCTGGAATGGAGCTTCCAGAAGAAGAATTGAATGAAGAAGCTAAACGAACAATGGATGCGAAAGCCAGACTTCGAGAGATGAACAAACTTTCTGCCAATTATTTCTATTATCTGCTTCACAGCAAACGAGGGCAGAAAGGACTTGCGTATTTGAAAAATCGTGGGATCACAGATGAGACGATCAAGAGATTTGGACTTGGATATGCAGATATTTACAATGATGATCTGTATCGTTTTCTAAAAAGCAAAGGATACAGTGATGAAGAATTGAAAGATTCTGCACTCGTAACGATCGATGAGCGACGAGGCGGAAGTGATAAGTTCTGGAACAGAGTTATGTTTCCAATCATGGATGTCAATAATCGTGTGATTGGTTTTGGAGGCAGAGTTATGGGAGATGGTTCGCCCAAATATTTAAATTCAAAAGAAACCACATTATTTGATAAAAGTCGTAATCTTTATGGATTGAATTTTGCAAGAAGCTCAAGGAAGAAAGAGATTATTTTATGTGAAGGATACATGGATGTTATATCTATGCATCAGGCGGGATTTACAAATGCAGTAGCTGCGCTTGGAACTGCATTTACTAGTGGACATGGAACGTTACTTAAGCGTTATACAGAGAATGTCATACTTTCTTTTGACAGCGATGAAGCAGGACAAAGAGCTATTTTGCGTGCAATTCCGATTCTTAAGGAAGCTGGACTGACAGTTCGTGTATTAAATCTCAAACCATACAAAGATCCAGATGAATTCATCAAAGGGTTAGGAAGAGAAGCTTTGGAAGAAAGAATCAGTCATGCAACAAGCAGTTTTATGTTTCAGATACAGGTAGCTGCAGGAAGATATGATCAGAACGATCCAGAGGAGAAGACAAAATTTCAGCATGAAGCAGCAAAATTACTTTCAACAATTGAAGAACGTCTGGAACGTAAGAATTATATTGATGCTGTATCAAGGGAATATTATATTGATGCAAAAGATTTGGAAGAACTTGTTAATTATTATGGAACTTCCAGTTATGCAACAGCACAGAGACAGCAAAATACGCCAAGACAGTCAGAGAGAAGGCTGCAGCAGAGTGAAGCAAAAGAGGAAAAGAGGAAACAGCCGCAGAAACTTCTTCTTACATGGATGGTAAATGAACCACAGTTATTTGAAAAACTGGATGGGATCATCGGTCCAGATGATTTTTATGAACAGATATATCATGGAGCGGCATTACTGCTTTTTAAACAATATGCAGAAGAAGGGGCAGTAATACCAGGAAAGATATTAAATCAATATACAGATCTAGAAGATCAGAAAAAGATCGCAGAATTATTTAATACAACACTAAAGATCAGTCCATCACCGGAAGATCGTGATAAAGCGTTGAATGATATTGTGCGAAGAGTAAAAGAAGACAGCATTGAACAACAGATGAACGCAACAAATGATATTTTGAAATGGCAGGATTTGATCAGGGAGAAAGCAAACCTTGCAAAATTGCATATTTCATTATAGGTTGGTTAAAATAGGAAGAGAAGAAAGGGACGAATTATGGAAGGTACAATGGAACAGTTCACCGAGAAACTTGCAGGTCTGGTGGAATTAGGAAAAAAGAATAAAAACTTTTTGGAGTATGCACAGATTGATTCATATTTTAAGGATATGAAACTAAATTCTGATATGATGGAAGCAATCTATGATTATCTGGAACAAAATGGAATCGATGTGCTGACTCTTGCCGCAGTTGCAGACGATGATGATGATCTCGATGATACAATAGAGGATGAGACAGAGATTGCCGTTCCTGATGGTGTCAGCATTGAAGATCCAGTTCGTATGTACTTAAAAGAGATTGGTAAAGTACCACTTCTTAGTGCAGATGAAGAGATCAAACTTGCAAAGAGAATGGAAGAAGGGGATGAAGTAGCCAAGAAGAAACTTGCTGAGGCAAACCTTCGTCTGGTAGTAAGTATTGCAAAACGTTATGTAGGACGAGGAATGCTTTTTCTTGACTTGATCCAGGAAGGTAATTTAGGTCTGATCAAAGCAGTGGAGAAATTTGATTATCGTAAAGGATATAAATTTAGTACTTATGCGACATGGTGGATTCGTCAGGCAATCACAAGAGCAATTGCCGATCAGGCAAGAACAATCCGTATTCCAGTGCATATGGTAGAAACGATCAATAAATTGATCCGTGTATCCAGACAGCTTCTTCAGGAGCTTGGAAGAGAACCATCTCCAGAAGAAATTGCAGCAGAGATGGATATCCCAGTGGAAAGAGTTCGTGAGATTTTAAAGATTTCTCAGGAACCAGTATCACTAGAGACACCAATTGGTGAAGAAGAAGACAGTCATCTTGGAGATTTTATTCAGGATGAGAATGTACCAGTACCAGCGGATGCAGCAGCATTTACACTGTTAAAAGAACAGTTAGACGAGGTACTAGGAACATTAACAGAGAGAGAACAGAAAGTTTTAAGATTACGTTTTGGATTAGATGACAGCAGAGCAAGAACACTTGAAGAAGTCGGAAAAGAATTTAACGTTACAAGAGAACGTATTCGTCAGATCGAAGCAAAAGCACTGCGCAAGTTAAGACATCCAAGTCGCAGCAGAAAATTAAAAGATTATTTAGATTAAGGTATGATTATGGAATTATCAAACAGATTAGAGACGATCGCATCATTTGTCACAGAAGGATATGTTGTGGCAGACATCGGGACAGATCATGGATACATACCAATCTATTTAACAAAGAATGGAAACTGCCCGAGAGCCTATGCGATGGATGTAAATAAAGAACCATTAAGCCGTGCAAAAGCACATATTGAAGAAGAGAATGCAGGAGAAACCATTTCCTGCATTCTTTCTGATGGATTGCATGAATTACCGCAAGATGAAGTGGATTCCGTTGTGATCGCAGGAATGGGAGGAGACTTAGTTGTAAGGATTTTAGAACAGGATTTTGATAAGTTAGCAAACGTCAAAGAACTGATCTTATCCCCACAGTCTCATTTAGAAAGAGTCCGCCATTTCTTAAATGATCATGGATTTCGCATCTTAGAGGAAGAGTTTTTAAAAGAAGATGGAAAATATTATGTTGTGATCCGCGCAGTTCATGGAAAACAGCATTATAATAAAGAATGTTTTTATCGTTTTGGAGAAGAATTAATTCTTGCAAAACATCCAGTACTTCTTGAGTATCTGGATCAGGAATATATAAAATATTCAAAGATCAAAGAAAGTCTTACAGATGATTCAAAGGAACATATTAAAAGACGCAAAGCTGAAGTAGAGGATTTACTTGGAGATATCATGGAGGCACTTTGTTATTATGAATTGTAGAAAACTGATCGACCTTTTAGAGATGGAAGTACCATTAGAGACAGCAGAAAGCTGGGATAATCCAGGATTTCTTGTTGGAGATAAAGAAAAAGAGATTAAAAAAGTTTTAGTTGTTCTGGATATTACAAATGAAGTGGTAGAATATGCGATCAAAGAGCAGGTAGATTTTATCCTTGCACACCATCCCGTGATCTTTTCAAAGATCAGCAGATGTACCAGTGATGATTTTCTTCAGAATAAACTTTTGAAGCTGATCAGTCATGGAATCTGTGCTTATGGAATGCATACTTGTTATGATGTATGCAGAATGGGAGACCGTATGGTAGAACGTCTGGGACTTAATAATCTATGTGGACCTGTAGAAGATAGTGCATCTGGTAATGAAAAGGCACAGGGAAAAGGAATCGGTATCACAGCATACATCGAAGGAGATGTGACTGTTGGAGAGTACGCAAAGAAAGTCAAAGAAGCATTTTCATTAGAAAGTGTTATGGTATTTGGTGATTCAAATACGAAGATTTCAAAGATCGCGATCGTTCCAGGATCAGGAAGAAGTATGATAAGCACAGCTAAGCAGACAGGTGCTGATGTATTTTTAACTGGAGATATCGGACATCATGAAGGTCTTGATGCTATAGATATGGGAATGTGCGTGATCGATGCAGGACATTATGGATTAGAACATGTATTTATTGATGATATGAAACAATTCCTTTGTGATCAGACAGAAAATCTGGAAGTGATTACATATAAAGCAGGAAGTCCATATAAAGTTTTTTAAATAAATTTGTTTATTGATGAAAAAGAAAGAAGTGATGGTATATGATCAAAGTTACAGCAGGTCAGTCTATTTATGAAGTAGAAGAAGGAACAACACTTGAACAGCTTGCGAAACAGCTGCAAAAAAAAGAGGAACCAGTGATCCTTCTCGCTTACATGGATGGGAAACTAACAGAGTTATTTACAGAGATCAAAAAAGACTGTCATGTACGTTTTGTTACATTGAAAGAACAAGCAGGATATATGGCGTATAAACGTACGGCGACTTTTATATTTTTAAAGGCATGTGAAGATCTTCTTGGAAAAGGTGAAAGCACGAAGATAGCAATTGATTATTCTATTGGAAACAGTATCTTTTGTGATTTCTCTTCCATGGAGCGGATAGTAGATGATAAATTTGCACATTCTATTCAAAAACGTATGGAGCAGTTGTACGAGTCAGATTTACCGATTACAAAAAGATCATTAGATACCGATCAGGCATCAAGATATTTTGACAGTGTTGGACTTAAAGGCAAGAGAGAATTGTTTAAATTCCGCAGAGAATCAAAGACAAATATTTATTCTATGGATGGATATGATAATTATTTTTACGGATATATGGCACCATCAACAGGGTACATTCCTACATTTTTAGTTTCAGTATATCAGCATGGTGTTGTGCTTCAGATTCCAAAGCGGAAGCAGACAGAAGAAATTGTGCCGTTTACTCCGCAGCCAAAGCTCTTCCATGTGATGCAGCGATCCAGAGAGTGGACAAAGACAATGGGAGTCGATACTGTTGGAGCTTTAAATGACGAGATCACATATGGCAATATTAACCACCTGATCTTATTACAGGAAGGTTTACAGGAGAAGCTTCTTGCAGATATCTCAGATGAGATTGTAAGCAAGAACAAACGGATCATTTTGATCGCAGGGCCTTCATCCTCAGGAAAAACAACATTTTCACACAGACTGTCTATTCAGTTAGAGATTGCAGGCTTAACACCGCATCCAGTTTCTATGGATGATTATTTCTTAGACAGAGAACTTTCACCAAGAGATGAAAATGGAAATTATAACTTTGAAACAATTGCATCATTAGATGTAAATCTTCTGACAAAACATATCAATCAGCTGTTAAATGGCGAAGAAGTAGATGTTCCAAGTTACAATTTTGTTACTGGAAAAAGAGAGTATCATGGACACAAATTAAAGATTGGACAAAAAGATGTTCTCGTTATGGAAGGAATTCATGGATTAAATGGAACTCTCACAAACGAGATTCCAGAAGATGCAAAATACAGAATCTATGTCAGTGCATTAAATCAGATCAATTTGGATGAACATAACAGAATACCAAGTTCCGATGGAAGATTATTGCGAAGAATCGTAAGAGACGCGATGACAAGAGGAAATGATGCCAGAGAGACCATCTCCAGATGGGATTCCGTAAGAAAGGGAGAAGAAGACAATATCTTCCCATATCAGGAAGAAGCAGATGTCATGTTTAATTCTGCACAAGTCTATGAGATCGCGGTACTGAAACAATATGCGGAACCTTTGCTTTTTGCAGTTCCAAAAGATTGTCCTGAGTATCAGGAAGCAAAAAGACTATTAAAATTTTTAGAATATTTCTTAAATATTCCAAGCGAAGCAATTCCAAAGACGTCTCTTTTAAGAGAATTTATCGGTGGTAGTTGCTTTGACGTGTAAGATGTGATATAATAATTGGCGCTTAGTCGGACAAATGGTCGCGCCGTTTCAGACGAAAGGGAAACGGTGAGGAAAGTCCGGGCTTCACAGGGCAGGATGCCGGATAACGTCCGGTAGGGGCAACCCTCAAGCTAGTGCAACAGAAATATACCGCCACATAAGTGGTAAGGGTGAAATGGTAAGGTAAGAGCTTACCGCCTGGCTGGTAACAGGCAGGGCATATGTAAACCTCATCCGAAGCAAGACCGAGATGAAAACGATAGATCGGCCCGATCTGTTTTCAGGTGGGTCGCTGGAGCTTGCTGGTAACAGTAAGTCGAGATAGATGACCATTCAACGACATAACCCGGCTTATCGTCTGGCTAAGCGTTATAAGAGAAATATCAGAGAAGTTGTGAGAGGAATCTTGCAGCTTCTTTTTTAGTTTATAGAAGAATTCATTTCTTTCAGAAAATGGAGAAATTCTTGAAAGGAATTGCAGAAATAACAAGAAAAACAGTAAAAAAAGGAAGTTTTTAAGCTAGTCATGAAAGAACTTTCAAAATTATCAATAGAACTTGAAATTAATTTTAAAATGGATATACTAAAAGTATCGAAAGCGAAAGCACGTAAGGGAGGAATTAAAATGAATCCAAGAATTGAGAATTTAAAAGGAAAACTGATCGTATCATGTCAGGCATTGCCAGATGAACCCCTGCACTCTTCTTTCATTATGGGAAGAATGGCACTTGCTGCAAAACAGGGCGGAGCATCAGGAATCCGTGCAAATACACCAGAAGATATCAAAGAGATCAAAACACAGGTAGATCTTCCAGTGATCGGGATCATCAAGAGAAATTACGATGACTGTGAGATTTATATTACACCAACGATCAAAGAGGTCGATGAACTAATGGAAGCAAAACCAGAGATCATCGCATTAGATGCAACGATTTCCAGTCGTCCAAACGGACAGACATTAGATAAAATTTTCCATCAGATCAAAGAAAAATATCCAGACCAGCTGTTAATGGCAGACTGCTCAACCATTGAAGAAGCACTACATGCGGATGAATTAGGATTTGATTTTATTGGAACAACCATGGTTGGATATACGAAACAAAGTAAAAATCTTAAGATTGATGAAAATGATTTTGAAATCTTAAGAACCATCCTTTCCAAAGTAAAACATCCAGTCATTGCAGAAGGAAATATCAACACACCAGAGAAATTAAAGAGAGTGTTAGAGTTAGGAGCATACTGTGCAGTTGTAGGATCAGCAATTACAAGACCACAGCTGATCACAAAGACATTTGCAGATGCGATCAAATAGATAAAAAGGATCAATACGATGGACTATTATGTAAAATCAGTGATACCGATCATTGAATCCAATTATGAAAATTTTACAGCACTGGAAAGAACAATTGCAGATTTCTTTATGAAGAATCAGAAGAAAGTTGATTTTTCGGCCAAAGAGATTGCCAAAAGATTATTTGTGTCAGAAGCATCCTTATCGAGATTCGCAAAGAAATGCGGATATCGGGGATACCGTGAGTTCATTTATCAATATGAGGAAACATTTGAGGAGAAAAATAAAGAACTCACGGGACACACAAGGCAGGTTCTAAACACTTACCAGGAACTGTTAAATAAGACATACAGCCTGATGGACGAAGCACAGATCCTAAGGATCTGTGAGAAATTAGGACAGGCAAGGAGAGTATTTGTCTGCGGAAAAGGAAGTTCCGGCCTTGCTGCAAGAGAAATGCGCTTAAGATTTATGAGGATTGGAGTAGATATCAATTCCATTCAAGATCCAGATTTGATGAGAATGCAGGCAGTATTCCAAAAAGAAGGCTGTCTTGTGATTGGAATCAGTATCAGTGGAGAAAGTGAAGATGTATTTTATTTACTCGAAGAATCAAAAAAAAGAGGAGCCGACACCATTTTGATCACAGGAAAGAATAGAGATGATTATGAAAATATCTGTGATGAGTTAGTCTTGATTGCATCAAGAAAATACTTAGATCATGGAAATGTTATCTCACCTCAGTTTCCAATACTGATCATGTTAGACCTGATATATTCCTACTACTTAGAACACGATAAAAAGAAAAAAGAAACTATGCACGATGATACTGTGCGAGCATTAAAAGGAGAAAGAAAATGAGAATTATCGAAACAAAAACTTATGAAGACATGAGCAAACAGGCAGCAAACATTATTGCATCTGTCGTAACATTAAAACCAGATTGCATGTTAGGACTTGCAACAGGATCTTCACCAATCGGAACATACGAAGAATTAGTAAAAAAATATGAAGCAGGAGAATTAGATTTTTCTGAAGTTACAACAGTAAACTTAGATGAATATAAAGGATTACCAAAAGAAAACAAACAGAGCTACTACTACTTCATGCATGACAATCTGTTTGACAAAGTAAATATCAAACCAGAAAATACACATTTACCAGATGGAACAAACTTAGACAGCGAAGAAGAAGCGGCACGTTATGAAGCATTAGTACAGTCTTTAGGAACAGTTGATCTTCAGCTTCTTGGATTAGGAAGAAATGGACATATCGGATTTAACGAACCAGGAGACAGCTTTGTAGAGCCAACACACTGTGTGGATTTAAAAGAAAGCACGATTGAAGCCAACAAACGATTCTTCGAATCAGCAGATGATGTACCAAAACAGGCATACAGCATGGGAATCGGAACAATCATGCGTGCGAAGAAAATCTTAGTTGTAGTCAGCGGAGAAGACAAAGCACAGGCATTAAAAGACACAATCTGCGGACCAATCTCTCCAAAAGTACCAGGAACAATCTTAAGATTACATCCAGACGTAACAATCGTAGCTGATGAAGCTGCTATGTCATTAATGAAATAATTGGATGGAATAAGTTTTAATAAGTAGATGAAAACACCATTTTTCTGATATAATTGATTTATCAGGGAAGTGGTGTTTTTACTTTTTATATAAATGTTTATTTTATATTGACTGTTAATTGGCAGAAATGTGAGGTGCTTAAAATGAAGCAATGAACCAGATTCACGACCGCCGTTACGGCGAAAAACTCCGCAATGAAGGGCGGAATGATATCCTTGCATATGGAATTGCACTTTGCAAGAAAAGATGTAAAGTGGTAGTGGAAAGGTTGTAGATATGAAAATTCATGAATAATCAAAAAATAACTGCATATACTCTTTCTTAAAGGAGCGTATGTGACATTGAAGAAGAAAATAGAAATCGCAGCCATCTTATGTTCCATCGGCATTTGTGGCTTTGGACAAAATGTATTCGCAGGAGAATTCTTACGATTACCAGCCAAAACCAATGCCAAAGTAGAACAAGTGGTGCAGACAAGACTTTTGGAAGAACAACGGGCGTATCTGATGCAGGCACAGCTTATGACGAAAGTGAACCTAGAGCAGCAGATCAAAGACAAACCCGTCTATATTCCAAAAACAGAACATGTAGTCACACAAAGAGAACGATCGATCCTTGAGAGGATCGTAGAAGCAGAAGCAACCGATAAAGATGAAAAAAGTAAGATACTCGTAGCAAATGTAATTCTAAATCGTGTAAGGAGCAAAGAATTTCCAAACTCGATCGAAGCCGTTGTGTTTCAAAGAGTTTATGGGAAAGTCCAGTTTTCACCGACAGCTGATGGAAGATATGAATCGGTTCATATCACAAAGAGTACAAAAAGAAGTGTAAAAAAAGCATTAGAAGATGGAATCGACTATTCCGAAGGAGCCTTATATTTCGTAGAAAAAACGATGGCAAATCCCAAAAATGTTTCATGGTTTGATGAGGCACTGACCAGATTGTTTACTTACCAAGGACATTCTTTTTACAAATAGTGCTTGACAAAAAAACATAAAAGTATTATGATTTTAGACAAATAGAAAAGAAACCGTTGAGAAAGAGTAGTAAGCAGGATCAGAATGATTCAAAGAGAGCTGCAGGTGGTGAGATTGCAGTATGATTTCCCTGGTGAATGGACTTTCGAGGGTGATTTTGAAAGTAATAAGTAGGAATCGCCGGGCACCCGACCCGTTACCAGAGTGGGCATATATGATAGTATATGATTTAAGTGGACACAGCTAGTGTCAATTTGAGTGGTACCGCGGATAATTCGCCTCAAGCATATTTGCTTGGGGCTTTTCTTTTTTTCTATTGAAGAAACGTACAACTTGAATTCAAAAGGAGAATGAATTATGAGAACAATGAAGAAAGTATTAGCAGCAGGATTAACAGCAGTCATGGCAATGTCCTTGATGGTTGGATGCGGAAGTAAGAAAGATGACAGCGCATCTAAGACATACAACTTAGGAATCATCCAGTTTGCTGAACACGGATCATTAGATAACTGTCGCAAAGGATTTTTAAAAGGTTTAGAATCCGAAGGTATCAAAGAAGGAAAGAACTTAAAGATTACATATAAAAACTCACAGGCAGATACAGCTACAGATAATCAGATCGCATCAAATTATGCATCCAAGAAATTAGATATGATCTGTGCGATCGCAACACCAAGTGCACAAAGTGCATATAACGCAGCAAAAGATACAGATACACCAGTCATCTATACAGCTGTTACATCACCAAAAAAAGCAGGATTTGTAGATAAAGATGGAAAGAACGTTGGAAATATCACAGGAACTTCCGATCTTGTACTTGCAGATAAACAGTTAAAACTGATCCGTCAGATGATGCCAAAAGCAAAAAACGTCGGAATCTTCTACAGCACAAGTGAAGCAAATTCCAAAGCGGGAATAGAAGCTTATGAAAAAGTAGCTGACAAATACGGATTCAAGATCATCACACAGGGAATCACAGCTTCCGCAGATATGCCAATGGCAGCAGACAGCTTACTTAAGAAGGTTGATTGCATCACAAACTTAACTGATAACTTAGTAGTCAGCAATATGCAAACATATATTCAGAAAGCAAATAAATTAAATATCCCAGTGTTCGGATCTGAAGTAGAACAGGTAAAATTAGGATGCGTTGCTTGTGTCGGAATCGACTTCGTGAAATTAGGAGAACAGACAGGTAAGATGGCAGCTAAAGTCTTAAAAGGTGAAGAAAAAGCGAAAGATATGAAATTCGAAACATTTAACAACGGAGATGTCATCATCAATACAGCAGCAGCTAAGAAGATTAACATGACAATCAGCAAAGATGTTAAAAAACAGGCAAAACAGACATTTGACAAGATCAGCACACCAGAAAAATAATCAGGAGATGTAAAACATTATGGAACAATTGATCATAGGCGTATTTGAGCAGGGATTTATCTATGCGATCATGGCGCTTGGCGTATATATCACATACAAAATATTAGACTTTCCGGATCTGTCCGTAGACAGTACTTTCCCATTAGGAGCAGCAGTGACAACCGTCATGCTCTCCTCAGGAAAGAACCCACTGCTTGCATTAATTGCAGCAACAGCAGCCGGAGCAATTGCAGGAATGGTCACAGGAATCATTCATGTAAAATTTAAAGTCAGAGACCTATTATCTGGGATCATTGTTATGACAGGTCTTTACACATTAAATTTAAGAATTGTAGGTGGAAGCGCAAATGTTCCATTATTTAACTACAACTCCGTATTTGATAATGACTTTATCAATGGAATCTTTCCAGAAGTATTAGCCCCATATAAAACAGTGATCATCATTTTTATCATCATGATCATTGCAAAAGTATTATTAGACCTATATTTAAAGACAAAATCAGGATATCTCTTAAGAGCAGTTGGAGACAACGAAACAATCGTAACATCCCTTGCAAAAGACAGCGGATTTGTAAAGATCGTAGGGCTTGCAATTTCAAATGGATTAGTTGCATTAGCTGGAAGTGTTATGTGCCAGCAGCAGAGATTCTTCGAAATTTCTATGGGAACTGGAACGATCGTGATCGGACTTGCCAGTGTTATCATCGGAACAAATGTATTTAAAGGAAATCTTTTAAAAGCAACAACTGCAGTTGTCATCGGTTCCGTGATCTACAAAGCATGTGTAGCGATCGCAATCGAAGTAGGATTACC
>OIDC01000910.1_pt1 | contig 12127 bp, 7 predicted proteins | sample 1581401 | NCBI WGS metagenome assembly OIDC01 (sample SAMEA3882518, study PRJEB24775) | human gut metagenome | biome: human-associated habitat; feature: intestine environment; material: feces | place: Netherlands | collected 2009/2010 | reverse complement strand
GCGCGGCCGAATGCGCCGCATCCGCCACCTTCACGTGGCGCACGCCCTGCGCGTCCGGCACGTTGTTCTGCACATTTTGCGCGGCCGGCACGTCCGATTCGCCCGAATCGGCCATGGGGACCGTCTGCGTAACACTCTGCGTAGCCGATACTGCAGTGTCGGTCATCTGGACGTCCTGCACGATGCCGTACGCGTCCGAATCGCCCGAATCGGACATTGAGGATACGGAAGCCGTGGAGGCATCGGCGATCGCGTTACGGACCCGCTTGCGTGTGCCGCGCGCCAGCAACGCCTGCATCAGCGCCACGCCAACCGCGGCCGCGATCAGACCGCCGGCGAAACTTCCCGCAAGATAGCCGAGCGCGCTGCCGAAACGCTGCTCGCGCATGCCTTCCATGGTTTCCAACATCACGCCGGACATCGTCGACAGTCCGCCAAGCAAACCAAGCCCGACGCCACGGCTGACGACCTGCCGTACCCTGCGGCGCAGCCACGACGCGGTCGCCATGTATTCGGTCAGCATCGCAAACAGGAAGCAGGCGAGCATATTCGACACGAACGTGCCCACCACGAACGGCGAACCGTTCACCGACGGCAGCAGCAGGTCCGTGGCGCGACGGAAACCGACGCCGACGAAGCCGCCGACGAACACCACGAGATACATCAGACCATCGGCAAGAGGGTTGAATCGCGCCTGCATGCGTTTCATCGGCGCGAGCGGAATCTGCGGCGGATGCTTGGATGCGGCGGCACCGGACGGGCGCACATCCGCGCGCGCCACTTCGGCGACGTCGATCGACTGTGTGGCGGGATTCGGCTCATCACCCGCGTTTGGCGAGTCTGCCGCCCGTTGTTCTTGCGATTCCATCACGTTCCCCTTGTACTTGGCTTTCCGCGGACAGCGTCGTTCCGCCCCAGCCATACGGCAACGAGCTGGCCGCAGGTGCCGTCTTCCTAACCTTGTACGAGTCTACACGTGCGTTGCAACCAAACATCGAACATGTCCGATTCGGTGGATAACTGTGGATAACTGTGGATAACTTCGGGTGGCCCTAGACGTCTACGAATGGTTATGGAAGACGGTGCGGCCGCGTCAGACGGACACGTCGCACAGCCGCCGCATCGCATGCCGTGCGTCGCTTTCGTCCTCGCCGCTGAACAGCACGACCAGATAGTCGCCGGCACGCAGCCGCGTATCGCCATGCGGCACGATCTGCCGTTCGCCGCGACGCAGGCCAATCACCAGACAGCCGTACGGCCAGCGCACGTCACGCATCAGCTTGCCGTCCGCGGTCGCGCCCATTTCCACAGGCAGTTCCATGATGCCGTTGTCGATGCGATTGGCGATTGCCGTCGTGCCTCCTTGCGCGCGCATGTACCGTTCCAGCAGCTCGCCGTAGATCGGTTTCGTACGCAGCAGGTCGGAGACGAGCAGTGCGATGAACGCGACGGCGGCGACCGGCAGCATGTGCGTCAATGTGCCGGACATTTCCACGGCCAGCAGAATCGACGTGATCGGTGTTTTCACGGACGCGGCCAGCGTGCCCGTCATCACGCATACCGCGAAAATCGCCACGGAATCGGACGGCAGGTTGCCGAACTGGCGCAACGTCTCGCCGCAGATACCGCCGGCGAGTGAGCCAACCGCGAGAATCGGCATGAAAATGCCGCCGGGAGCGCCTGAACCGAAGCTGGTGGAGGTGAACAGCACTTTCACCACGAACAGCACGCACAGCATGCCCAAGCCGACGCGCGCATGCTCGGCCATGGCGATCAGGTTCGAGCCGCCGCCGAGCACGTCAGGCAGCCAAATGCCGATTGGCAGCGCGAGTGCGATCGCGATCAAAGGGCGGCTCCATGCGGGAAGCTTGCCGTACAGCGTTTGGAAGCCGAGCAGCGAACGGTTCATCAGCGAACCAACCAAACCGGCCACCAATCCCAGCGGAATCAGCCACCCGTATTCGCCGAGCGGCAGTTGGCCGATGGTGCCGAAGTCAAGCACCGGACGCAGGCCGAAACAGTATTTCGATACGAAATCGGCGGTCAGGGACGCGGCGGTGGCGCCCATCAGAATTGCGGGCGAAAAACTGCGATGCACCCCTTCCAAAGCGAACATCATGCCGGACAGCGGTGCGCTGAACGCGGCGGACAGGCCGGCCGCGGCACCGGCGGTGACCAGATAATGCTCCTGCACGTCCTCACGTTTCTTGCCGCGCAGCCGGTGCGATAGGAACTGCGCGCCCGATGCGCCGATTTGGATGGACGGTCCTTCGCGGCCGAGCGAGAGGCCGAAGAGCGATCCGAGCAGGCCTCCGATGAAGCGAACCGGCAGAATCGTCTGCCATCGCATTTTCAGGCCGCAGATCACCACGCCGTTGGTTTGCGGAATGCCGCTGCCGCCGGCCATCGGCTCTTTTTTGACCATCCATGCGATGGCGAGCGCGGCTGCGATTGCGGCGACCGCCCACGGTGCGACCAGCCACGGGGTTTCGCGGATGCGCGCGTAGATCCAGCGCGCGGTGTCGGTGCCGTATTCGATGCCGAGACGGTAGAGGACGACGAGGAAGCCGGAAATCAGGCCGACGAGAATGCCGGCAGCGGCCATCTTCCATTTCAGGTGGTCGAATCGCGGGACCAGTTTGCTGAACCTGTCAAACCTGTCGAACCTGTCGTTAGGCGGCATTGCAGTCATCGCACTCCCCTTTTCCGTTCCTCCGCCGCGCACCCCGTCGGTGTGTATGCGGTGTGCGTCATACGCGCACGCCATCGCACGCACCATACGCAAAGTGCCGGCAGGCACAGGCCCACCGGCACTTGTCATTGACGTTCGTTACCGACGTTCATATCGACGAATCAGCCGAATCAGCTTCAGTCGATCAGCGAGTTGATCTGGATGATGTGGTCGCGCTGCGGGCCGGTGCCGATCACGGAAATGCGGCAGCCGGACAGTTCCTCAAGACGCTTGACGTAATCCTGGCAGGTCTTCGGCAGATCGTTGAAGTCATGGACCTGGGAAATGTCCTCGTCCCAACCCGGCATGGACTCATAAATCGGCTTCGCGGCGGCGAACTCGGCCTGGTCGGTCGGCATATCGTCGCGACGCTCGCCGTTGACGTCGTACGCCACGCACAGCGGGATTTCCTTGAGGCCGGTGAGCACGTCGAGCTTGGTGAGCACGATGTCGGTCAGGCCGTTGACCTGGGCCGCGTAACGGTTGACGACCGCGTCGAACCAACCGCAGCGACGCGGGCGACCGGTGGTCACGCCGTACTCGTGGCCTTGGGCGCGCAGCCATTCGCCGTCCTCGCCGAACAGTTCGGTCGGGAACGGGCCTTCGCCCACGCGGGTCACATACGCCTTGGAGACGCCGACTACGCGGGTGATCCTGGTGGGGCCCACGCCGGTGCCGGTGCAGGCGCCGCCGGCGGTCGGGTTGGAGGAAGTCACGAACGGGTAGGTGCCGTGGTCCACGTCGAGCATGGTGGCCTGGCCGCCTTCGAACAGCACGGTCTTACCCTCGTCGAGCGCCTTGTTGAGCACCAGGGAGGTGTTGGCCACGTACGGCTTCAGGCGTTCGCCGAGCTTGAGCAGCTCGTCGGTGGTCTCGTCCACGTCGATCGGGCGACGGTTGTACAGCTTGACGAGCATCTGGTTCTTCTGATGCAGGCTGGCCTCGACCTTGTCATGCAGGTGCTCCGCGTTGAACAGGTCGTGCACGCGGATGCCCACGCGGTTGATCTTGTCGGCGTATGCCGGGCCGATGCCACGGCCGGTGGTGCCGATCTTGTGCTTGCCGAGGAAGCGTTCGGTCACCTTGTCGAGCACGCGGTGATACGGGGCGATGATGTGCGCGCTTTCGCTCACCAGCAGTCGGGAGCAGTCCACGCCACGGCTTTCAAGGCCGTCGATCTCCTGGAACAGCACTTCCGGATCGACGACGACGCCGTTGCCGATGACGGGGGTGGTGTTGGGGCTGATGATGCCGGACGGCAGCAGATGCAGCGCATACGATTCGTCGCCGACCACCACAGTATGGCCAGCGTTATTGCCGCCGTTGAAGCGGGCGACGTAGTCGACCTTCGTGCCGATCAGATCCGTTGCCTTGCCTTTGCCCTCGTCTCCCCACTGGGCACCGATCAAAACAATTCCAGGCATGTTGTTGCACCTCCGTGCGTACGCGATTCTGCCTTAAGCCTTGCGCCTAAAGCCTTACAAAGGTTACTCTTCACCCTCTACCGGGTCTGAGGGATGCTCACGGCTCCGGACCGACCGTAATCGGATTGCAACCGGTCCGAAAAACAGACCAGAAAACGCCCGAAAACAGTTCGAAAGACCGTTGGCTAGTTCAGCGCGCGCCCGGCACTGCCGAGCTGCTTGCATGCTTCGACCACACGCGCGGCCATCGCGGATTCAGCTTCACGACCCCAGGATCGCGGATCGTACAGCTTCTTGTTGCCCACCTCACCGTCGATTTTGAGCACCGAATCATAGTTGGAGAACATGTGACCGGCCACCGCACGGCTGAATGCGTACTGCGTATCGGTGTCGATGTTCATCTTCACCACGCCGTAGCTCACGGCCTGCGCGATCTCCTCCGGCGCGGAGCCGGAACCGCCGTGGAACACCAGGGCGAACGGCTTACCGGGAGCGACATCCAGCGAGTGCGCGGGGTCGGGCATTTCGCCGGCCTTGATCGCGAGCGCGACCGTGGTCTGGATTTCGTCGAGCAGTTCGGGGCGCAGTTTCACCACGCCCGGTTTGTATGCGCCGTGCACGTTGCCGAAGGTGAAGGCGGCCATGTAGCGTCCGCGCTCGCCGAGGCCGAGTCGTTGCGCGACGGTGATGCCTTGCGCGGGCGTGGAATACAGTTTGTCATTGATTTCGGCGCTGTGCCCGTCTTCTTCGCCACCGACCGCGCCGATTTCGATTTCCAGCACGGTGTGCGCGGCTTGGGATTTGTCGAGCAGTTCTTCTGCGATGTCGAGGTTTTCATCCAGCGGCACTGTGGAACCGTCCCACATGTGTGACTGGAAGGTCGGTTCCTGACCGTGCTTCACCTGTTCGACTTCATGGTCGAGCAAGAGGCGCACCCATTCGTCCAAATACTGTTTGGCGCAGTGGTCGGTGTGCAGGGCGATGGTGATGTTGGGGTATTTCGCCGCGACTTCGTGCGCGAAGGCTGCGAAGGCAAGCGAGCCGGTGACGCGGTCGTTGACGCGTTGCCCGGAGAAGTAGGCGGCGCCGCCTACGGAGACTTGGATGATGCCATCGGATTCCGCCTCGGCGAAACCCTGGAGTGCGGCGTTCAGGGTCTGCGTGCTGGTCACATTGATCGCGGGATAGGCGTAACCGCCGCGGCGTGCGGCGTCCAGCATTTGCGCATAACGTTCCGGCGTTGCAATAGTCATGCCTCCATTATCGCCCAACCCTATCCCACTTGTCATGTGACAACATTCGCCATCTTTCCTTTCCGTTTTCCCGACCGTCCGCTCCATATCCAGGTCGCCCGCCCCACTAGAGCCATATGCCGAGCGTTTTCGTCTCATATCCCGACACTTGCGGGACCGACCAATAAACATGGCGAAACCATTGCGATCGTTCCATCGGAAGTCATAGAATGTCCACCGGATCGCGCGACGAAGAGCCCAACCGGGTGTTCCCGCACGGGCATGCCGCCGCACGTAGATGTTGCGACCAATACCCACGAGGAGGCTTGATGCACCAGGTTTTCGCCATCTTCCTTCGAGACGTAAAACGCATTCTGAAGAACCCCGTGGCGCTCGTCGTCACGCTGGGTGTGGCCATCATCCCATCACTGTACGCATGGTGCAATATCCTCGCCAACTGGGACCCGTACGCGAACACGGGCAACATCCAAGTCGCTGTGGCGAACGAGGACAAGGGCACAACCTCCACGCTGGTCGGCCATCTCGACGCTGGCCAGCAGACCGTCAACCAGCTTAAGAAGAACCATCAGCTCGGCTGGCGTTTCGTTCCCAAGCAGCAAGCCATCGAAGGCGTGGAATCCGGCAAATACTATGCGGCGATCGTACTGCCGGAAGACTTCAGCTCCAGACTAATCGGCACCGTCACCGGTAAAGGCGACCGACCGTCGATCACGTACTACATCAACGAAAAGCTGAACGCGATCGCGCCGAAAATCACCGATACGGGCGCGACCACGATCGACGAGCAGATCAACACCACTTTCGTTTCCAGCGTGGCCGACGCCGTGGCAAAGGAAGTGAAGGAGGCAGCGGGAGAAACCACCGGCAGCGTGAAAAGCGCGCAAAGCGACGTCGTCAACGATCTGACCGACACCATCAACCAGCTCGAAACCGTCCAACAGCAGCTGCGCGACACCCGCTCCACGCTCGACAAGGCCCTCACCACCATCGATTCGGCCAAACAGTCCAACATCGCGCTCACCTCGGAAATCACCAACTCGCTTGACACCGTCGGCAAGGCGTCCGACTTGCTGAGCGAGACGCGCACACAAACCGAACGATTCTCGAACACGCTGGTCGGAGCGCTCGACAACGGCAGCACGCAACTGTCCGGCCTGCAGGTCAACGTGAGCAATGCCACCGGCACCGTGCTCAGCGGACTGAACACCACGCAGGACGCGCTCGACCAAGTGTCCAGCACCATGCATCACGTCAACGCCACCACCGGCAATGTGCTCGACGGCGTGGAGAAGGCGTTGCAGGCCAGCCAGCTGGATCCGAACAGCCAAACGTATAAGGATCTTTCCGCGCAGCTCGCCGAAGCCCGCAAACAGCTGACGTTCCAGCAGCAGCGCATCGACGCCTTCGATCAGGACACCACGGCTGCGATCAACGCGGGGAAGAACACCGCGAACGGGTTCAACGACGATGTCACCACGCTGGCGAAGAACGGCACGGCGTCGATGGCGAGCGCACACACGACCATCACCGGCACGGTCATGCCGAATCTCAACACCGGGCTCGATACACTCAGCCTGGCCAATGGGTCGCTGTCCGGCACGCTTACCACGCTGCAAAGCACGCTGGAACAGGGCAACGGGCTGCTCGACCAGTTGTCACGCACCGTGACCCAAACGAACACCACCATTGCTGGCACGCAGACACAGCTCGCCAATCTCGCCAAACAGCTCAACACCACGCGCACCGATGTGGCCGCGTTGAGCAGTTCGGCGATGTTCCAGCAGCTTTCCCAAGCGCTCGGACTTGACGCGAGCGAGGTCGGCTCGTTCGTGGGCGAGCCGGTGCATTTGGACGAACAGGTCCTCTACCCGGTCAAAAACTATGGTTCCGCGGTCACGCCGTTCTACACGAATCTTGCGCTGTGGGTCGGCGGATTCGTGCTCGTCGCGATCTACAAGCTTGAAGTGGACCGCGATGAGAAGATCCGCATGTACACGCCACGCCAAGGCTATATGGGCCGTTGGCTGCTGTTCGTCACGGTCGGATTCCTGCAGGCGATCATCGCCACGATCGGCGATCTCGCGCTGGGCATCCAATGCGAGCATCCGTTCCTGTTCATCCTCGCCGGCATTTTCGCCTCGTTCGTCTACGTGAACATCATTTACGCGCTCGCCGTGGCGTTCCGGCATATCGGCAAGGCCGTCGCCGTGATTCTGGTGATCATCCAGATTCCGGGCGCGGCAGGCCTCTACCCCATCGAGATGATGCCGGAATTCTTCCGCCGTCTGAAACCGTTCCTACCGTTCACCTACGGCATCAACGCGATGCGCGGGCCGATCGGCGGCATGTATGCCAACCATTATTGGATCGACATGCTCTCGCTGTTCTGGTATCTGCCTGTGGCGCTGTTCATCGGCTTGGTAGTCCGCAAGCTGGCGTTGAACCTCAACCGCCTGTTCGACAACCGTCTGGCGGACACTGATCTGATGATCACCGAACATAACGAAGGCACGGTGGAACCGTTGCGGCTCACCGAGACCGCGCAGCAGATCGCCGAGGAGTTCCCCGAACTCGCCCGCAGACGGGCGATTCATTTCTTCCGCCTGTACCCGCGCCTGGTGCGTTGGGGATTCCTCGCGCTGGCGGTACTGCCGTTCGTGTTCCTGCTATTGCTATTCATCACGCGCATGAAGCTCGCCATGCTGCTCGGTTGGATCATTTCGATCATCGCCATCGACACGTATCTCATCGTGGTGGAGTATCTGCGCGAACGGTATGCGAATTATCTGGGCGAGGAAGCGATGAGTGCGGAAGAGTTCCGCAGCGCGATCCTGCACGAGAACCTGCTGTTCCGGCCGGGCATGCATTACAAGCCGATGCATGCCGTACGTACGAGGCTGTATGAGGTTGCGCATGGTGGTTTGGCCGGACATGCGACTGAACATGCAGCTGAGTATGCGGCTGGAAACACGGACGGAAATGCTGGCAGGAGTCTGCGTGAGGAGGGGAACGAACAGTGAAAATGATCTGGGGCATCTTCAAGCGGGACATGTGCCATGCCACCCGCAACGTGATCGCCGTGATCGTCTCGATGGGCCTGGTGGTGGTGCCGGCGCTGTACGCCTGGTTCAACATCGCGGCCAGCTGGGACCCCTACGGCAACACCAAGGCATTGAAGGTCGCCGTGGCCAATAACGACAAGGGTTACAAGTCGGATCTCATACCGGTGCGCGTCAACGTGGGCGAAACCATCATCAGCACACTGCACGCCAACGACCAGCTGGACTGGCAGTTCGTGAAAAGCGACAAGGCAATCGACGGGGTGAAATCCGGCGAATACTATGCGGCGATCGTAATTCCGAAAGGTTTCAGCGCCGACATGATGACGCTGTTCTCCCCCGACATCAAACACGCGCAGCTCAAGTACTATCTGAACGAGAAAATCAACCCGATCGCCCCGCATATCACCGATCAGGGCGCGACAACCGTGGTCAACACGATTGACAAAACCTTCGCCAAAACGATTGCGCAAGTCGGACTCGACCTGGCCTCAAGCATCCTACACTATTCGCAAAGCCCGCAAATGGCCGAATACATGCGCAACCTCAACGGCAATCTCACCACCATGGCGGATACGCTGAGCGGCGCATCGCAGCAGGTGACGTCGTATTCGCAGCTGCTCGGCTCGGCGAACGACATCGTGGATTCCACGGGCAAACTGCTCGCCTCGGCGACCAAGGCGGGCAAACAGGCCCAGAACGCGTTGAAGCAAGGCAAATCAGGTGCCACATCGCTCACTTCGGCAGGTGCGAACGTCACCTCCTCGGTGAACACCGCGCTCGACCAGGTGTCAGGCGCGTTCGACCAAGTAGCTGCCAAGGTGAACAAGGCGTTCGACGCGATCGGCAAGGACTCAGACACCGCAGCCAGCCAGTTGGCAACGTTGAGCGAACAAATCTCCAGCGGCGAATCGCTGTACGACACGTACATCACAAGCCTCAACCACATGCGCGAATCGGTGGAACAACTACCGGACAGTGATTCCGCGAAACAGGCGCTGCTGGAAGCCATCGACCGGGAGATCGCGCTGCTGGAAGCCGCCAAAGGCGATTCGCAGAAGCTCGCGCAGCAGCTGAAAGACGCTTCCACGCAGGTCACGCAGGATACCGCAGCCGCGGAAATCTCCCGCAAGGAGATCCTGAACCGCATCACCTCCGCGAAGCAGTCGATCAGCAATGTGCGCGACGATTACGCCACGAACGTCAAGCCGAAAATCGACGCGCTCGCCTCCACAGTCAGCACGCTGATCTCCCAAACCGACAGCATGATCACCCAGCTGAGCGGCACCGCCGACGATCTGGACGATGTGACGGGCGATGCGGGGACGAATTTGACGTCCATCCGTTCCACGCTCGGCGCGATCGCGAAGAAACTCGACTCGTCGGCAGCGACGGTGAAGGAGCTGATCACGAAGCTGGAGACGGGCGGAAACGCCGGTGACGGCAACAGCGATGGTGGCGACGGTGACAACGACGCCGATTCGGGCGAATCGGACGAACTACGTGCACTGGCCACCGCCAACGCGTCCACACTGTCCACGCTGATTTCCGCGCCCGTCGCACTGCATCGCGTCTCGGTGTACCCGATCGCGAACTACGGTTCGGCCATGGCGCCGTTCTATACGATCCTGTCAATCTGGGTGGGTGCGATCATCCTGTGCGCCATGCTGAAAGTGACGATTTCGGACCGCGAGAAGGCGCATGTGCTGGGCTTGGGCGACACGCTGCCGCGCATCGCCGGCCCGTCCGGCCCGGGGAACGCCTCACGTTGGGGACTGCGCCTCGACCACGAGTATTTCGGACGGTACGCGATCTTCGCGCTGCTCGCGTTGCTGCAGGGCACACTGGTTTGCCTGGGTGACACGTATTTCCTTGGCGTGCAGGCGAATCATGCGCTGCAGTTCCTTGCCGTGGGGTGGCTTGCCGCGCTCGTGTTCTCGAATATCGTGTATACGCTGACCGTGTCGTTCGGCGATATCGGCAAGGCTGTGGCCGTGGTACTGCTGGTGATGCAGGTCGCCGGTTCGGGCGGTACGTTCCCTATCGAGACGCTGCCGAAGTTCTTCCAAATGCTCTACCCGTTCCTACCATTCCCGCACGCCATCGATGCCATGCACGCCGCGATGGCCGGATCATACGGCAATGAGTACCTGCTTGACATGGTGTATCTCGCCTTGTTCCTGATTCCTTCGCTGCTGCTGGGATTGGTGTTGCGCAAGCCGGTGATCCGGTTGAACAACTGGGTGAGCCGCAATCTGGAGTCCACCAAGGTGATGTGACGAGGCGGATTTGAACGGGCTGGTTTGAGCCGGTTTAGATCGGTTTCGGATGGTACACGTGAACGCGCTGCCCGCCATCATCGACGACCTGAAAACCCAAAGCCACGAATTCGTCACCATCGACCAGCCGGCAAAAACCTAAGCTAGCGTGGAGGCGTAGGGCATTGTCCTGCCCAGTCACTTCCCTTACGTACCGCTGCGCCATCCCGGCGCTCCTCTGCGCCGCCACTACCCCACATGTCGCCTCCTCACGCACCAACAAGTGTCCGATCCCCCGAATCAGCCACCCACGCGTCATCCGGTCACCCCAGGTTGTCCGATTCGGGAGAAACGGACACTCAGGGGCACCGTGCAAACCACACGTTGATCAGAGAACCGGCAACCACCAGCACAACACCGATCCAGAACGGCATGCCCAGCGCCACGCCCAACAGAAGCGTGCTAGAAGCCGTGGAAAACAGCGGAGTCGCGTACGAACCAATCGCAAGCGTTTCCATACTGCCGTGCAACATGCCGTATCCCCAGCACGCGTAGCCGCCCGAAATCGAAGCGGCGCACGCAATCAGCGCAGCATATCCACCGATGCCGGGCGCCGTGTCCGGCAAACCGTCTCCCGAAACGAAATGGATGGTCCACAGTACAACGGCCACACAGCAGAAGAAAATCGTCGTGCCGTCGTAACCGCCGGACAACGACGGCGTAAAAGTCGCATAAATCGCCCAAATAAAGGCGCCAACAAACGCGAGCACATACGGTAGGGGGTTACTGGCGATATTGTGGACCGCTTCCTGCATATCAAGGCTTTCTCCGCCAACCGCCATCGCCACACCGATGGTTGCGATCACCGCGCCAGGAATCGCTTTGGCGACCGCACCACGTTTGTGCGATACCGCTGCGGTCATCAGCACCAGCAGCGTCGGCCACAAGTAGTTGACAAGGCTGACTTCCACGGATTGCGCGTTCGTTGTGGCCAGGCCGATCGACAGCGAGATTGACGCCTCGTATGCGATGAACATGAGTCCGCCTGCGATGAGGTACTTGCATGGCGCTTCGCGGATTGGTTTCGGACGGCGCACAATGAACAGCATGACACCACCGACGGTGTAGATGAGCGCCGAACCGAGCGTGGCGCCGAACGATTCGGAGACCAGTCGCACGAGGCCGGCCATGAAGCCCCACAGGACGATTGCGAACAGGCCGATGAGTGTCGCCGCGTGTGATGTGGCATGGCCGAGTAGCGGATTGCAGGAGTTGCCGGTGGGGTGGTTTGCGCCGGAATCGGAGGGGGACTTCTGGTTCGTGTTCACGGGCTCCAGCCTACCCATCGCCCTCCACGAGTGTCCGATTCTGCAGAATCGGACACTCCTGCAACCTGCGATGC
>OIDC01000898.1_pt1 | contig 12269 bp, 12 predicted proteins | sample 1581401 | NCBI WGS metagenome assembly OIDC01 (sample SAMEA3882518, study PRJEB24775) | human gut metagenome | biome: human-associated habitat; feature: intestine environment; material: feces | place: Netherlands | collected 2009/2010 | reverse complement strand
GAACGCCGTCAGCGCTACGGCGGCCGCTGAGACCGCCGCTTTGATCGTTGTGAGTCTGTCCATTTATGTCTCCTTTTGTTCATCTACCATGCGCTGACACACGATCATCGTGCGCAGCATATCCTCCGACACGTCGAGTTTTCCGTCCGTGTTTCCCTGCAGTGCGCCGCGGTCGATGAGCCGCTGCGCGTCGGCGCGAGCCCATTGCGGCATCTCCGCCACGGAATCATAGCGCGGCATATCCGGCACCTCCTCCCGATCTTCCTTTGCCATTGCCTCGGCGACGTCGCGCCGAAAGCCGTCCATCGTGTAGCCCATATCATATGTGCGCCACAGCAGCTCCGGGTCTGCGTGGTTGCTTGCCGCGCCGCGCCGGTGTCCCTCGGCGTGCCCGATGAGGACGCCATCCTGTGCCGGGTCAAGTTCGTACTGTTTACACAGCTCAGCAAACAGCTCCACCACCGTGCGGTACGTGCCCGCGATCTGCTCCGCTGCCTCGCTGCGTGTCATGCCCGCGCTCGGCTCGGTCATCTCTACCCCGATGTGCGTAGAATTGGCGCTCCCGCCGCAGTGCCAGCCGCGCATCTCCCACGGCAGGAGCTGATACACCGTGCCGTCCGCCTGCGCGAACGCGTGCACGCAGACAGACACGCCGCCCGGCTGATACTGGTTAAAGCTGCGCGCAAACACCGCCGCCGATGGCTGCGGCGTTCCGACACTGTGCAGCATGATGCCGCGCGGCGTCAGCGGTGCGCCCGCCTGATAGCACTTGTTTTGCGTCACAAACGCCGGAATGATCTGCATTCCATCTCCTCCTTATTCGATCGGTTCGTCGAGCGTGATGATCAGGTTCTCGCCCTTGCCCATTGCGCTCACGCGAAAATACGCCGCAGAGGCGGGCACATTGCTCGCTGCTTCCGTCACCTGAAACGTCATGGCCGTGGTGCTCTCCGGGATGCTGCTCGGGAAATACACACTGACGTCGATCTTGTTTGCCGGAATGACGGTTTTAAGCAGCTGGAATGTGCTGTCATACCATCCAACGCGGCAATACGCTTCCGCCTTCGAGAACACGATCCCCTCACCGGCGATGCGGTAAACGTGCTTCGTCACATTGCCGGGCAGCGGAATGAATCCGCTTGTCACAAATCCGCTGTCACTCTGCGCGTTTCCGGACGATGATAGGTTGTATCCATTCTGATACGGCATGGACGCGCCGCTGCTGTCAACAGCCGTGGGTACAAGGTTTGTGTACGTCACAGGCTTTGACGCGGTCGCCGTGATGGTGATGTCCCCAGTCACGCGCGCGATGGACACCACGCCGGTCGCGGCATTGTATGCCGTCGCTGTGATGTCCGTACCGCCCATGCTGACCGTGACGGTGTCGAAGGTGTACCCGTTTTTCGGTGTCAGCGTGGTCGTGTATGCCGCGCCGTCTTCGACGGCGGCCGCGGCGTTGCTGCCGGAGCAGCCGGTGAGCGTTGTCTTGACGGCGCGCATGATCACCGCGAAATCGAACGACAGCGTGCGGTCATAGCCCGCGCCGTAGCAGAATGAATAGATTTTTTTGTCTGCCGGATTGATGACGTTGACGGTGAACGCCGTGTCGGTCACGCCCGGTGCTTTGCTGTGGGTCGTCTCCTCGCCGAATTCGATCTGGTTGCTGTCCAGCCGGTTGTTATCGCCCACCTCGTTCGTCCGGTAGTAGTTGGCGGACGGGCAGCAGATGCGCAGCGCTGCCATCTGCTGCGTCGGCGGGTCGGACTGGGAAACGTTGTCCGGCACAACGTAGATCCTGGATGTCTTGAAGTTGTGCAGATGCCCATGGAAATTCCCGTAGCAGACAGCACCGTTTTTCCCCGCGAAGGAGACCGTCTTGCCGCCGATCGTGACGCTGCCGCCGTCCAGATACGCCTTGAGCACCTTGCCGCCCGCCCGTGCGCTGCCCCAGTCCAGCGGGTAGTGTCCGAGGATCACAAAGCCCCACGCCGCGCTGTCCGCCTTGCTGCCGAGGTCGGTAAGCGTCTGCGCGAACCACAGCAGCTGTGCCTCCGAGAGCGCGTCGGCCGCGGTTTCTCCGCCGGTGATCTCGCCCTCGACGGTGTTGAGATTGATGATGCGCAGCTTCTTTCCGGGAAGATCCCGGTAGCAGTATCCGGCCTCCGCGCTGCCGTAGACCGCGCCCGCGTTGTAGTCGGAAAAATACTTCCGGATCAGCGCCGCGCCGTACAGATTCGTGAGGCTTCCGGTCTCGGCTGCGAAGTATTCGCCCGTGTCGTGGTTTCCGGGCGTCCAGAGCTGCGGGATGCCGCGCAGGCCCTCCTCGATCCAGCGGTGAAACTCCCTGCACTGCGCCTCGAACTGCGCCGCCGTGGTCGTCTTGTACCCGAAGGTGAGATCGCCCAAAAACGCCGCGAAATCCAGTGGCGTCACGTGCGACAGCGCCTTGATCGCACGGCAGGCGTCCATGTTTCCGGCCTCGATGTTTGCCTTCCAGCCCGTGGTTTCGTCAGTTGCGTGGTGTGCATCAGCGACCGTCACAAAGACGATGCTCGACGCAGTCTTCACGGCCTGCACCTTCTGTGCCAGCGTGAGCACGCCGTCCTTGACGTAGTCCGGGATGTCAGCGTGGGCGATCTGATCGCCGCCCGGGATGCTGCGCACCGCCGCGCCCATCTGCGCTATCCTGTACGTTTCTGCACCGCCTGTTTTCTCGCGGATGGCGTCGGCGATGTCCTGCACGGCGGCTTCTTCGTAGAGCTTTTTCATCAGTAGCTCACCTCCGTGCCGTCGGCGATCGTCACGGTCTGCGCCGTGCTGCCGTCGTACATAACCGTCGTGCCGCCGATGCGGATCGTCAGCGCCTTCGGGTTCGGCAGCGCGGCGGGCGCGATGTTCTGCGTCATCAGCTCGATCCTGACCGGGACATCCCAGACATCGCTGGTCGTTTTCGCCTGAAGCTTGACGGCGCAGAACGTGTGCCGCTCGGAATCGGCCACAAGCGACGAGAATGTGAGGATGCCGTTCGTCGCGCCCTGATAGAGCATCAGAAAGTGCTCGCCTTGAAACTCGAGCTGCGCATAGACGCGGTGCGTCGGATTTGCGCTGACGTAGGCGTACAGCTCGGCCGGCGTCATGTCGGCCGTCGTGCCGGACAGATCGCCGCCGACGTGGATGATCCGCGTCTGCTGCGCCATGCCGTCGAGCTTTTTCTTGTCCGCTGCCGACATCAGACCGGCTGCCGCCGGCGTTGCCTCCGCTTGTCCGGATTTTTGGTCCCACGCTGCCGCCCGCTCCGCCGTGATGCCGTCGAGCACGGCCTTGTTCGCGTGCCGGTGGCGCATGGCGGAGTTGATGGCGATCTGATGGCTCTGCCCCGGCGACGGGACGGCGGCGCCGTTCGTGCGCTGGTGCCACTTTGCGTATTCATCGAGTGCGGCGTTGAACAGCGCCATGCTGTCGGCGTAGTGCGCGGTCTCGTGCGCGGCGTAGTCGCACATGGCGATGACGTAGTACACGTACAGCCGGTCGAACGGCGCGGGCACGAGCAGCACGGTGCTGCGCGCGGTGTCCGCGTCATAGGTGATGCACGCCTCGGGCGCAGTGCCGAGGATGCGCGTCTGGATCATGCTCTCGCATTCGTTGAGCCACAGCAGCTTTGCCGCGTCGTCCCATGCGTTGGGGCAGATCGTGTCGATGCGCGTGAGCGCCTGCTGAAGCGTCGCCATGGTCAGAGCCCCAGCGCGCCGCTCTCGGCGGCAAAGCGGGCGGTCTCGCGCTCGATGAGCGCGCCGGTGCGCGCGTCCTGCGCCTCACCCTGGGCGAGCACGAGCGCGAAGCGGCGCGGGATGATCACGTCCTCGCCGCGCGGGATGCGCACGGTCTCGCCGTTGACGGTCACGACCTTGTCCTCCTTGTAGCTGCCGTTGTCGCGGAACAGACGCACGGTCACGGGTTCGCTCAGCCAGGCCTCAGCGGCGGCGCGGTCGGTCTTTTTTCTGGTTGCCATAGTTGTTTCCTCCTTGTTGTAGGTGCGCCTCCCGCCGCGCGGGCGGGAGGCATGGGGTGGATTTCTTTACTCGGTGTAGGTGCTGCAGGTCTCGATGCGGCGGATGGCGCTGTCATCGAGGCGCACGGCGACCTTCGTGGCCTTCCAGCCGACGCTTGCGCGCTGGTTGAGCGGGTCGCCCGTACCGGCAGAGCCGAGCTGCTTGACGATGTGCTCGAGCCCGCCGCCGGTGATCTCGGTCGTGCCGTAGCCATCCGCGCCGAGCACGAGCGTGGCGTACACGTCGCGCCCCTGCGCGCCGGCCTCGCCGGGGTAGATGATGGCGTTGTCCTCGGCCGTGACGGCGGCGTCGACGGTCATGGAGCTTGCGGTGTTGGCCGTGACGGTCACGCACGCATTGCCGATGAGCACCTGGCGGCCGACGAGTGCGCCGGCCTGGACCGTGCCGCCGTCGAACGGGAAGGTGGTCTTGCCGCTCACCGCGCCGTTTGCGAGCAGCGTGCGGCTGTCGGCGGCCAGATCTTCGGCGTGGAAGATCTTCGCCTCCGTGCTCTCAACGAAGCGGCATCCCTCGATCTTGCCGATCTCGCCCTCATACATATGCTCCGTGTCCACGTACTGGTGCGGCGCGAGCCACTTCGGGTCGTTCATGAGGTCGTATGCCACGTCGGGGTGGATGATGACCGGGAACGCGCCGTCGATGCGGCGGCAGTTGGCGTTTTTGAGCGCGCGCACGGCGCGGCGGATGCAGTCGACGGTCAGGTAGTTGTTGTCGGCAGCGCCGGCATTGCCGCCGCGCAGCAGGTAGCGGGCGGACACGGATTCGTCGGCGTACTGCACGTTGTCGCCGCCGACGAGCACCTCGCGGGTGATCGTGTCGAGCGTGCGGCCGGCCTGCGCGCCGAGCAGCTTCGTGGCCATGGTGAGGTTGTTGTCGATGGCGGTCAGCAGCAGCAGGTCGCTCATCTGGATGTAGCCGCCGTACTGACGCACGGCCGCCTCAACGGTGCTCATGCTCAGACTCTGCCCGTCGGGGGTCACGCCCTCGGTCAGAGCGGTCAGCGCCTTGCCGAGCGGGGCGAAGCGGCGAAACTGGATCGTCTTGCCGCCGTTTGCGGGGATGGGGTGCTTCTGCGCGAACTGGTCGTGCACGAGCTCGGGCTCGGCCGCGTCGATGAGGTAGTCCGAGTAGAACGTCTTCATCTCCTCGGTCAGGCTCTGCTGGGTAGTCACCTGCGTGTTTGCGTCAAACAGGCGCAGGTCCATGCGGATGTTTTCCATACTCATGTCTCCTTTTTTCTCTGCTGTCCGCTTCCGGGGACAGCGCCGGGGCAGCACCCGGCCGCTGCACTGCCGTTGGGTTCCTCCTGTGCGGGGGTGCGGCCGGTGCCCTCCGCAACGTGGCCGGGGTAGCCCTCGGCAAGCTGCCGCAGGCCCGTCACGGCCACGGTAAACGCCGCGCGCACATCGGTCCGGTCGTCGGCTGCGATGGCTGCGTGTCCGGCGCTGAGCGTCCGCTGCACGCCCTGTGCGCCGAGCGTGTCGAGCGCACCCGCCAGCGCGCACATAAGTGCCGATGCCCCGGCGCACACGATGTCGCTGCCCGGGCAGAAGTCCGCGTGGCCGTCCGCGCGCAGCACGCACCGCCCGTCCCGGCAGATGTACGCGAAGCGGGTCACAGGCTCAGCTTCACGCGCTCGCCGCGCTCCGCGCGCGCGGCAAGCTCCGCGCGGTCGGCGCGGCTCATACGCGACACGTCCGGCCGCACCACGATGCCCGCGCCGCCGCTGCCCAGTCCGTTTTCGACCGGGCGCAGACCGCGGGCGCGGATGTGCTCGCTCACGCGCTGCTCGGCGCTGCGTCCGGCGCGCAGACAGGCCGTCTCCAGCAGCGCCTGCGCGTGCAGCGCAAACCATGCCGTGCGCACGTCTATGCCTGCGCGCAGCAGCGCGCAAAACCGGTCATCCTTCAGCGCCGCGCCCAGATCAAAGTCCGGGCACTGCGCCGTCAGCTCGTCCGCCTCGCGCGACCAGCGCGCGGCGGTCTGCTCGGCCGCGCGGCGCATGTTCTGCTCCTGCCTGCGCTCGATCGCGCCGCGCAGCGCGCCGATGGTCACGGTCTGCCCGGCGGCTTCCGCCGGCGCTTCGGTCTGCGCCGCGGCGGGGGCGGTCTGCCCGGCTGCGGTCATGTTGTTTTCATCCATGCTCTGCTCTCCCTTCTGCCCTCAACGGGCACTTTCTGTGATGATGCGGTTTTTCTCCGCCTGTGCTTTCAGCAGCGGGTCGGCGTCCGTGCCCGCGTCCGCCTCCGGCGTCTCCGGCTGCTGCGGCGCGATGCTGCCGCGCACGGCCTCAAGCACCTTGTCGCGCCCCGGAAACTGCATCATCTCCAGCATCGGCACGGCCTGCTGCGCGAACGCGGGGTTAAACACGCCCAGCTGATACAGCTGCCGTGCCAGCTCGTTTTGCGACGCGGTCGCGTACGGGCTCTCCTTCTGCGCGTGCACCGACACGTCGAATGCCGGCGCGCGCAGCAGCGCCATGCCGTCGGCGTCCATGCCCACGGTCCTGGCCTGCAGCCCGGCGTTGGAGTACGTGCAGAACGCATAGCCCTGCGCGCCCGGCGCCGCCACGCGAAACGGCCGCGTCTCGGTGTAGTACGCGCGGATGAGCTCGATCACGAGCTCGACCACGCGCTCAAACGCGCGGTAGCTCGCGCGCAGCGTGTCGCGGCTGGATTTGCTTCCGGCCTCCTGCAGCGCGGCGATGGCGCTCGCCGCCGTCACGCCGCCGGACACGCTGCCCTGCGTCACGTCGCGGCTGTTGCTCGTCTCCTTGAGCTCGTTGATCTTGAGCTGCAGCATATTCACCCACTGCCCGTCGAGGTTGTAGAGGCTGATCTGGCGCAGCCGCTCCTCGTCGATGCTGCCCTCGACCTCAACGAGCGGCTTTGACCAGTCGAGAAATTCCTGCGCGTTCACGCCGCAGCCCTTCTTGACCCAGAAGCGCGGGGTGGACGCCTTCATGCTCATCTCCAGCAGGTTGCCGCTCAGGCGGTCGATGTACTGCTGCGGGTCTTTGCTCACGGCGATCATGCCGAAGCCGCACGGCGTGCCGGCCTCGGGGTAGAGCACGTCGAACACGACCGGGTACTGCCCGTGCGGGTAGAAGCCGCCGGCCATGGCGGGGTCGTTCTCGCTCGCGTAGAGCAGGTCGCGCCCGGTGAATTTCACGAGGTGCAGCGCCGTTCCGCCGCCGGGCAGCGGCTTTTTGTAGTACCAGTCGACGACGATGCTCTTGTTCGACGTATCCACCGCGTCGTCGTAGAGATACTGCGCCAGCTCCACGCCGCAGCTGCCGGGACGCGCATCCGGCCATGCGGCCGCAATGTCGTCGTTGTCCACGAGCGCGCACACGAACAGGTTGCGGCTGGCCTGAATGTCGGTGATGCCCGGCTCCCAGAACAGGTTCAGCAGGTCGAGCTGCCGCACGGCCACGTCGCCGAGACCGCCGCTGCCGGCGCTGTCCCAGAACACGCCGTAGGCCGCGCACCCGTGCTTGAGCTTGTACCACCACGCATCGGACCACACCTGCTCAAAGTGCGTCTTTTCCAGCACGGCCGGCACGATGGCCGACAGCGCCTTTGCGTCCGGCTCATCTTGCTCGCTGCGCGGCAGGATCACCGCCTCCGGGAAGCTGTCCATCGCGTCGGCGTGCTTCGAGACGATGGCGTTGAACAGCCACGCGCTCGTCGGCTCTACCACGTCGCCGCCCTGCTCGCGCCGGCGGTCGCGCAGATACTGCCAGTGCCGCAGGCGGTACCACTGCTCGTCGGCGATGATGCGCGCCTCGAGCGCGCGCTTGCCGTCCTTGTACCGGCGCAGAAGCTCCGTGCCGCGCGCCATGTCGTCCGGCGTGATCACGGGCGCGGCCATGTCCGGCCCGGCCGCCTCTGCCGCACCTGCCGCCGCCGGCATCGCCGCCGCATCCGCCGCGCGGTAGGGCATGGGGTTCGTTTTCTCGTTTGTCATAGACTCTCCTTTGCTGCCGTTTCCGGCGAAATGGTTTACATAACTTTTCGTATTTTGCGAGAAAAAGAGACTGCCGTCGCAGTCTTTTTATGTTTACATAACTAATCGCTGCTCAGCGGGTCGAACACTTTCGGCGTCCGTTGTACCACGGGCCGCGGCGCGATGGGGTCGGACTGGCACAGATACCGGATCTCGTCGGCGATGTGGTCCTCCTGCCGCGTGTCCACGTCCTCGGGCGCGTGTGCGTCGTAGCGCAGCAGCGGCAGCGTGCGCCGCGTGTCCCGGCAGTTGCGGAACACGTACAGCATCGGCAGCCCCGCCGCATCGAACGCCAGCCGGTAGTGCACCTGCATCCAGCCGGGCAGGCGCTGGTGGTCGCCGGGCTCGAAGTACACGCCGTACCGGTCGGCAATGTCGGCGATGCTGTCGCCGCGTGATGCGTCCCAGATCGCGGGGTCTGCCACACCCCGGATGTCCCGTCCGCGCAGATAGGGGTGCGTGGTCTCGGTGGCGCGGATCTGCGTGAAGATCTGCTCCGGCGTCCAGCGCACGCCGGTGTCCGGCTCGCCGGGCACGCAGCCGTAGAGCTCGAGGATGCGGTACAGCCGCCCGTCGAAGTCCACCGCCCACCAGCCCACGGAAAACGGCTTTGCATACCCGAAGTCGAAGCTGCGGTACACCCGCCACGTGTTCGGGATATCGAACGGCTCGATCACGTGCGTCCACTTCCCGTCGGCGTAGTGCGCGGGGTCGTCGCGCCATTCGGCGAACACCTGCCCCTCGTATACGTTCCAATCGCCCTCAAGATGCGCGCGCCGCTTTGCCGGCGGCAGCGCCTCGAGCCGCTTGAGATAGCCGGGGTCGCGCTGCATCAGCACCTGATTGTCATAGACCTTTGCCGGTATGAACACATAGTCCTGCGGGGACTCTCCGTCCCGGAACGCCCGGTCGATGAACAGACGCTTGATGTACGCATGCCCAGGGCCGCCGGGGTTGCAGGTGTAGTAAATGCGCGGCGTGAAATCCGTGCGCGTCGTGCGCAGGCAGGTGGCGATGAACGTCAGCCAGTCGGGCTCGAAGTTCGTCGCCTCCTCGAAGCCGATCACCTCGTACTCCTGCCCCTGATACTGGGCGCAGTCGCTGTCGCTGTCGCAGTAGCCCATCACGAGCCGCGACCCGTTCGGGAAGCGAAACGCGCGCTCGGTGCTGCTCCACGCGGCGTATCCCTCAAGCTCCCGCTGCAGCGGCAGGATGTGGTTTGCGCGCAGCTCCGGCAGCGTCCGGCGCAGCAGCAGCAGCTTCAGCCCCGGATAGCGCATCGCCAGCAGCACGAGCTTGCGCCGCATGGCCCAGCTCTTGCCGCCTCCGCGCGCCCCGCCGTAGGCGACGTTTGCCGCCTCTGCGCGGAAAAATTCCTGCTGGCGCGGACTCGGCGTCTCGCGCCGCAGCACCTTATAAATATAGGGCTCGTTTTTGCGTGCCATTGCCTCACCTCACCGGCTCCATTGCTCGAGCGCGCCCTCAAAGCGCAGCACCTGCGGCTCTGCCTCGCCGGTGTCCCTGCCGCTCGCCTGACCGAGCACCATCCCCGCCGCCTTGAGCCGCAGCTCCGGCTTCACGGTCGTGTCGGCTGCCATCTCGGCCAGCTGCTCGAGGATGCGCGCCTTTTCGCCCTCAAGGTCCATCATGTCCTGCGCTCCCGGTACGAGAGCACGTAATCCTCGCCCTCGGCCGCCGCCGCGAATTCATAGCGCGTGAGCGCGTCGTGCACATCCTGCTTCGGCAGCCGCAGCGTGCCGCCGTCGCCCCGGCGCACGCACAGCGCCGCCATGATCGCGCCCGCGAGCCCCAACAGCTCCTCGTAGGCCGCGCGCTGCGTGCGCAGCTTGCGCCGCAGCGCCGCGTTTGTCTCCTGTCCCATGTACCATCCTCCTTTTGTGTTTTTCCGTCCGCCCAGCCGCCGTGCGCCCGCTGACCGCGCCGCCGGCTGTACCCACACCCATCTGCTGACCTCGCCTCGCTTTCGGCAAACGGTTTACATAATTCTTCGCACGGATGTCTTTTGCGGCTGTCGTGCGGTTTTTTGGCGGTCGTATTAGCACCATGCGGTGTGCACCCCTTCTATTTCCATTTTATTATGCATTTGCATATATGTCAAGCGAAACGTTATCTGATTATCGCTTTTTCGCGGATGCAGATTTCACAGGCTCGTGTCATAAGTCCGGAAATGCCCGGCGTTTCGGTTGACATAACGGCAAATTTTGCTTTCGCTTGTTTTCTTTTCGTCCCCACTTTGTGCGTCAAACCCGGTCAGAATTCACTGCTGCGCTCCACAAAAGCTGGAAAGGAAAGCAAAAAAGGTTGCAATCTCGTAACACTTGGTGTAAAATATGCATCTGTGTGTGCGTGTTATGTCAACACTCAGCAAAATCCGGAACAGAGGGTATTATCTATGAAGAAACGAATTGTCAGTCTGGCGCTGACGCTGTGCCTGCTTGCGGGGCTGCTGCCCTGTTTGACGCTGGGCGCAGCGGCGGCCAGCCGGGTCGATGCCGCGCCGTATGCGAGCGTGGAATATGCGAAAAACTCCGGCGTGAAGACGGGCACGGTCCGCTATATCTGCCAGGTGCCGGCCTTTACCGATCTGTTCTGCCCCGAGTATTGGGGCAGCTATGTGGGCTATGCCAACCATGAGTGCTTCACGGCGTGCATCTCCATGGCCCTGTCCTACCTCGGCATCGATGCCACGCCCGGCGCGCTCGGCGATTACTGGCGCAGCTGCGGCCACTACGGCACACCCTTTGCCACCACGCCGGATGACGTCGCCTTCAGCGGCGCGACGTACAGCAAGGCCTCGCTCGCCGAGGCCATCGCGCGCTACGTCGGCGGCGAGGGCAGCTACAGCCCGCCGATCATCCACCTCAACGGCTACTCGGCCAACGGCCACTATGTCATGATCATCGGCCAGGTCTCGGCCACGGAGTACCGCGTGCTCGATCCGGCCGTGAAGTCGATCTATTCCATGACGCTCACGAACGGCAGCACCGTGCATTATTTCAAGGGCAGCGAGCGCATCACGGAGGCGGTGCAGTACTACTATCCGGTGCACCACTGGAGCGCCTGGACGGCCATCGAGACCGACGACGGCGCCGTGAACATGGAGCGCACCTGCTCCATCTGCGGCAAGACCGAGACGGCCAGGATCCCCGACCCCTGCATCGGCGATAAGTATTGCGCCGGGAGCGCCTTTGACGATATGGTCTCCGCCGACAGCTGGGCGCACAAGGGCATCGACTACTGTGTGCTCTTCGGCCTCATGAGCGGCGTCGGAAACGACCTGTTCGACCCCGACGGCATGACGACGCGCGCCATGCTTGTCTCGATCCTCTACCGTATGGCCGGGGAGCCGGACGTGTCCGAGCTGCCCGAGACGCCGTTTGAGGACGTCGGGCCGGATGCGTGGTACGCCGACGCGGTGCGCTGGGCATATGCAAACGAGGTCGCCGCCGGTATAGACGACACGCATTTTGCACCCGATGACCGCCTCACGCGCGCGCAGCTCGTTACGATGCTCTACCGTGCCTACGGGCCGGAAAAGGGCGTCCGCCCGCGCCCGATCGGCGGCTATACGGACTGGAATACGGTTCCCGAGTGGGCATACCCTGCTGCGACCTGGGCCGTCTCCATGGGCTTGCTCTACGGCACGAGCAGCTCGCAGCTGAGCCCGAATGCCGGCGCCAACCGTGCGCAGCTGGCCGCCTTCATGATGCGCACCTGTGAGCTGCAGAGCGAGCTGGACTCTTGAAAAATCGGACAAACGAGTAGATTGGTTTCGCAAAGTGTGCAAAAATGTTACAAACAGAACATAATGGCTAATGAATTATGGTGACAGGTGGGTTACTATAAGAACATTCAAAACAACGGGCCGGCCTCTGCCGGCAGCGAAACGGAGGCACACTTCATGAAGCAGAATCGGACGCGCATGGCGCTCGCAGACGCCTATCTGCGTCTGCTCAACGACTATACGATCGACCGCATCACGGTCAAGATGATCACGGATGCCGTTGGCTGCAGCCGCAAGACGTTCTATTATTATTTCACGGATGTGTACGTGCTCACGCAGTATGTGTTTGAGCTGCGCGTGCAGCACTTCCTGAACACGAACGGCAATTTCGAGACCATGCGCGAGGGCTTTCTGACACTCGCATCGAACCTCTCGAACGATCGTCA
>OIDC01000893.1_pt1 | contig 12356 bp, 8 predicted proteins | sample 1581401 | NCBI WGS metagenome assembly OIDC01 (sample SAMEA3882518, study PRJEB24775) | human gut metagenome | biome: human-associated habitat; feature: intestine environment; material: feces | place: Netherlands | collected 2009/2010 | reverse complement strand
CGGCGGCAGGCCGCCTCTGCCAGCAGACGGGACTGGTCAAAGCCCCGCTGCCGCAGGCGCTTGCGGCTCACCGGCACCCACGTCACGGTGTCAAACTCGCCGGAATACCACCGGGCGGCGCAGTCGGCCAGCAGACGGCCGAAGCAGTCCAGCCCGCCGGTGTGGCCCTGAAACTTGAAGCGGAGGATAGCCTCCCGGACGGGGGCGGTATAGTACAGCGGCGAGGCGCAGCGCCCGAAGGTCCCCTGACACAGGGCGTTCTCCCCGGTATAGGGCAGAGTCCTTTCGCAGCTGCTGCACAGCAGGCGGCCGCCGGTGACGGCCCCGCAGAAGGGACATTTCCGGGGAAAGAGAAAATTCCCCAGCTGCTTTTGCAGCCGGTTCAGATCATCCTGAAGCGCCATCGCTGCCACCTCCCTGCATGAGTCTGCGGCGCAGGCCGCTGTATCGCCGGGTGCGGCGGTCGTTTTCCGCCATTTTGTTCACGGCGGAATCGTCGCCGACGATGACGAGCAGCTCTCGCGCGCGGGTGATGGCGGTATAGAGCACGCCGCGCACCATCAGCGACGGCGCACACGGCGCGCCGACGAACACGACGCCGCGGTACTCGCTGCCCTGCGATTTGTGCACCGTCATGACCCATGCGTGCTCGAGCTCGTTGAGCATCTCGAAGCCGTAGGTCGCGGTCTTTCCGTCGTAGCACACGGCGAGCGTCTCCGTCTGCGGGTCGATGGCCGTGATCTGACCGACGTCGCCGTTATAGACGCCCGTTCCGGCGGTCGTACCGTCCGGGTTTTTGAGCACGATGTCATAGTCATTGCGAATCTGCATGACGCGGTCGCCCTCGCGAAAGACGGTCTCGCCGAAGCGCCGCTCCTTCTTCTCGGGCGACGGCGGGTTGAGCGCCGCCTGCAGGCGCACATTCAGTGCCGCCATGCCGGTGTCATACTTGCGCGTCGGCGTGAGCACCTGAATGTCGGACGGCGGGATCTTCATATTGTTCGGCAGCCGCGTCCGGCACAGCTCGACGACCGTGTAGGCGGCCTTCTGCGCATCCGCACGCCGGAGGAAGAAGAAGTCCCCGCTGTTTTGCGAAAGCGGCGGGTGCTCGCCGCGGTTGATCGCGTGCGCGTAGGAGACGATGCTGCTGCCAGCGGCCTGACGGAAGATCTCCGTCAGGCGCACGGTCGGCACGACGCCGCTGCGGATGATATCCGAAAAGACGTTGCCCGGTCCGACGGACGGAAGCTGGTCAGCGTCTCCCACGAGGATGAGCCGGCACTCCGGGCGCATGGCGCGCAGCAGCGCGCACATGAGCGAAATGTCCACCATGGAGCACTCGTCGAGGATGACGGCGTCGCACTCGAGCGGGTCATCCTCGTCGCGCCGGAAGGTGATATCCTGATGGTCATCGCTCATACCAGCCTCGAGCAGACGGTGGATCGTCTGCGCGCTCTGCCCGGTCAGCTCGCTCATGCGCTTGGCGGCGCGCCCGGTCGGGGCGGCAAGCTGCGTGTCGAGCTTAAGCGCGTCAAAGAGCGCGAGGATCGCGCGGATGGACGTCGTCTTGCCTGTGCCGGGGCCGCCGGTGATGGCGATGACCTGATGCTGGCAGGCGAGGCGCAGCGTCTCCTTTTGCTGGTCGGCAAAGGTCAGACCAAGCTGCGCTTCAATGCGCGCGGCGATCTGCTCCGTGTCCGGCATGCGGCGGTACTCCGTCTGCGTCATGGCAAGCAGGCGCTCGGCCGTGTAGGCCTCCGCCTCATGCAGGCGCGCGAGATAGCATCCGTCACACCCGGCGACCCGCTCGCGCACGAGTGCGCCGCTCTGCACGAGCGCATCCACGCTCTCGGCGACCAGCTCGTCCGGCACGCCGCTGAGCTGCGATGTAGCTGCGAGCAGATTGCGGTAGGAGATAAAACAGTGCCCGCGCACGGCGTTGTAGGCAAGCTCGTACAGCGTCGCCGCAGCGACACGTTCCGCGCTCTGATCGTCAAAGCCGTGGCCGAGCGCCAATGTGTCCGCCTCCTGAAACGAGGCGCCGATGGCGTCCGAAACGAGTATGTAGGGGTTGTCCTGCACGAGCTGGAGCGCATTGTCCCCATAATACTGGTACATTCGCAGGGCAATGACCGGGCGGATGTTCGCCGAGGCCAGAAACTCGATCAGGCGGCGCATACCGGCCTGACGGCGGAAATTTGCCGACATGGCCTTGGCCTTGGAGAGACTGATGCCTTTGATCGTGCAAAGCTTTTCCGGCTCGTATTCGAGCACGTTGAGCGTGTCGGCACCGAAGCGCGACACCATCAGTGACGCCGTCGCCGGGCCGATGCCGCGCACGGCGCGTCCGGCAAGGTAGGCATAGATCGCGTCCGCCGTCTCCGGCATGGTGCGCTCGGCAAAGTCGGCCTTGAACTGCTGACCGTGCGCCGGATGCGTCATCCAGCTGCCGCTGACGATCATGGACTCTCCCGGCACGGCATACGGAATGCAGCCGACGACCATGGTCTGGCTGCCGTCGTCCACGTCGAGCTTGAGCACGGTGTAGCCGTTTTCCTCGTTTTGATAAATGACCGCCGCAACGGTCCCACATAATTCTATTGGGTTGACGTTTGCATCCATTGGCAAATTTCCTCTGTTTTGCACACTTTCAGATCTTCACACCCCCGCGCCGCGCGCTCGCAGAGCGCGCGCGCAGCGTCCGTCAGGCCGCAGTCGATGAGCAGAACATCCGCCACGAGCGTTCCGCCCTCGCGCAGCCAGCGAACGCCGCGCAGAAGCTGCTCGAGCTCCGGTGCGTCCCCGCGTGCCCGTATGATGAGCGTGAGCCGTGCGTCCCGGCTCGAGCGCACCGGTGTGAGCAGCGCGCAGCCGAGCATCCGCAGCAGCCACGCAAAGCCCAGGATCAGCAGCGCACACAAGGTGATCTGAATGAACATCTTCACCGCCCCCTCTCCTTTCAGCCTATGAGAAAGGGGGCTTGACCGTTAACCTTCGAGTTCTTTTTTCAGGAATTGACCGGTGTAGCTCCCGGCGCAGCGCGCGCAATCTTCCGGTGTGCCGGTAAAGACGATGCTGCCGCCCGCGTCGCCGCCCTCCGGACCGAGATCGATGATATGATCGGCCACCTTGATGACGTGCAGGTTGTGCTCAATGACGAGCACCGTGTTGCCCGCGTCGGTCAGACGATTGAGAATGTCGATCAGGCGCGCGACGTCCGCCACGTGCAGGCCGGTCGTCGGCTCATCGAGCACGTAGATCGTCCGGCCGGTACTGCGCTTGGAGAGCTCCGTCGCGAGCTTGATGCGCTGCGCCTCGCCGCCGGAGAGTGTTGTGGACGGCTGACCGAGCCTGACATAGCCGAGGCCGACATCCATGAGCGTTTGCAGCCGGTCGCGGATCTTCGGCTGGTTCTGAAAAAATGCGAGCGCCTCTTCGACGGTCATGTCCAGCACCTCGGCAATGTTCTTGCCCTTATAGTGCACCTCGAGCGTCTCGCGGTTGTAGCGCTTGCCCTTGCAGACCTCGCACGGGACGTAAACATCCGGCAGGAAGTTCATCTCGATCTTCAGCAGGCCGTCGCCGGAGCAGGCCTCGCAGCGGCCGCCGCGAATGTTGAACGAGAAGCGCCCGGCGCTGTAGCCGCGCAGCTTCGCGTCCTGTGTGGAGGCGAAAAGGCTGCGGATATCGTCAAACAGCCCGGTATATGTCGCCGGATTGGAGCGCGGCGTGCGGCCGATGGGACTCTGGTCGATATTGATGATCTTGTCCAGATACTCCACACCGTCAATGCCGTCGCATTTCCCGGGACGGAACTTCGCATGGTTAAGCTTGCCCGCAAGCGTTTTATACAGCACCTCGTTGACGAGCGAGGACTTGCCGCTGCCGGACACGCCGGTCACGCACGTCATGACGCCGAGCGGAATCTGCACGTCCACGTGCTTGAGGTTGTGCTCGGTCGCGCCGCGGATCACGAGCGCGTGACCGTTTCCGGTGCGGCGCTGCGCGGGCACGGGGATCTTCTTTTTGCCGGACAGATACTGTCCGGTGATGGAGCGCTCGCAGCGCGCGACCTCCTCCGGCGTACCGGCACAGACCACTTCCCCGCCGTGCACGCCCGCACCCGGGCCGATATCGATGAGATAGTCTGCCGCACGCATGGTGTCCTCGTCGTGCTCGACGACGATGAGCGTGTTGCCGAGATCACGCAGCTCGCGCAGCGTGGCCAGCAGCTTTTCATTGTCGCGCTGGTGCAGACCGATGGACGGCTCATCCAGAATATACAGCACGCCCATGAGCGACGAGCCGATCTGCGTTGCGAGCCGGATACGCTGGCTCTCGCCGCCGGAGAGCGTTGCCGCCGAGCGCGCGAGCGTCAGGTACTGCAAGCCGACGCTCTGCAGAAAATGCAGCCGTGAGCGCACCTCACGCAAAATACTGTCGGCGATCTGCGCATCCTTCTCGCTAAGCGTGAGCCGGTCGAGAAACGCCAGTTCCTCCGTGATCGGCAGTGCAGTGAACTCCGAGATATTCCGTCCGCCGACCGTGACGGCCAGCACCTCCGGCCGCAGCCGCGCGCCGTGACAGTCCGGGCAGGCCGTCTCTGCCATGCAGTCCTCGAGCGATGCACGCATGGCATCGCTCTGCGTCTCCTGATAGCGGCGCTCAAGGTTGCAGACGATGCCCTCAAACGGGCGGCGCAGCACGCCGGAACCGCGGTTGGTATCATAATGCAGGGTGAGCTCTTCATCCCCCGTGCCGTAGAGCAGGATCTCGCGCACGTGCTCCGGCAGGTCGCCGATGGGCGTTGCAAGGTCAAAGTGATATTTTTCCGCCAGTGCGTCGTAATACATCCGGCTGATGCTCTCATCTTTGACGCCGTTCCAGCCGCTCGCGGTGATGCCGCCGTCGAGGATGGACTTCGACGGGTCCGGAATGATGAGCGCCGGGTCGATGCGCAGCCGCGTGCCGAGGCCGCCGCAGGTCGGACACGCGCCGTAGGGGCTGTTGAACGAGAACATCCGCGGCGTGAGCTCCTCGATCGAGATGCCGCAGTCGTCGCAGGCGTAGTTCTGCGAGAAGAGGATCTCGCGCTTTTCCTCCGGGATGTCTGCCAGCACGAGGCCGCCGGAGAGCGCGGACGCGATCTCCACGGCGTCGGTCAGGCGGCGGTTCTGATCCGGGCGGATGACAACGCGGTCGACCACGATTTCGATATTGTGCTTGCGGTTTTTATCAAGCGGGATCGTCTCCGTAAGGTCGTAGATGCTGCCGTCCACGCGCACGCGCACATACCCGCCGCGGCGGGCATCGTCGAACACCTTCTGGTGCTCGCCCTTACGTGCACGGATGACCGGCGCCAAGATCTGCACGCGCGTCGCCTGCGGCAGCGCCGCGATCTGATCGACGATCTGGTCGACCGTCTGGCGGCGGATCTCCTTGCCGCACTTCGGGCAGTGCGGCACGCCGACACGCGCCCACAGCAGACGCAGATAATCGTAGATCTCCGTGACCGTGCCGACGGTCGAGCGCGGATTTTTGCTGGTGGTCTTCTGGTCGATGGAGATGGCCGGACTCATGCCGTCGATGGAGTCGACGTCGGGCTTGTCCATCTGCCCGAGAAACTGCCGCGCATAAGACGACAAGCTCTCCATATAGCGCCGCTGTCCCTCGGCAAAGATGGTGTCGAACGCAAGGCTCGACTTGCCCGAGCCGGACAGGCCGGTCATGACGACCAGTGCATCGCGCGGAATTTCCACATCAATGTTCTTGAGATTATTCTCCCGCGCGCCTTTGATTACAATATGATCCCGCATGGATGCCTCCGTGGTTGCTTAGGATTCTATGGTCAGCTCCGCCGTGCCCGCACGCACGAGCGCGATGAGCGCCTGCGGCGCGACCTCGACCTGATAGCCGATCTTGCCGGCACTGACAAGGATGGTCTCCTGCGCGAGCGCCTGAGAAGCAAAGACCGTGCGCAGCTGCTTTTTCATGCCGACCGGCGAGCAGCCGCCGCGCACATAGCCCGTCAGGGGCGTGAGCTCGGAAACGTGCAGCATGGCGACGGACTTCTCCCCCACGGCCTTCGCCGCTTTCTTGAGGTCGAGCTCACACGCGACCGGAATGACGAACACGTACGGCGTCTTGCTCGCGCCGCGGGCAACCAGCGTCTTAAACACCTTCGCCGGGTCCATGCCCGTCATCTGTGCGACGGTCACGCCGTCCACCGCATCGTCGCCGTGCGGATATGTGTGCGGCGTGTAGGGCACCTTCTTCTGGTCGAGCAGACGCATGACATTTGTTTTTTCGATGGATGATTTCGCCATGAGACATTCCTCCGCTGATAATAACACTTTATTATATCCGATTTCCCGCATAGTTTCAAGGGATTTGGCGCAAAAGCGTTGCCAACCGGCACGGTTATGCTATAATGCACTCAGAATGAAACCGGAGGGATGACCGATGCCGGATAACACGATCCGCGGCCGCTTCGCACCCAGCCCGAGCGGGCGGCTGCACCTGGGCAATATGCTGACATTTCTGCTTGCATGGCTGGACTTGCGCGCGCGCGGCGGGACGATGGTATTCCGCCTTGAGGATCTCGACCCGGAGCGCAGCTGGGAGCACTATGCTGACCTGATGGCCGACGACCTCCTCTGGCTTGGACTCGACTGGGACGAGGGCTGGCGCCCCGGCTCGCAGGATTGCCGTCAGGGCACGCGCGCACAGCGCTACACCGCCGCGCTGGATGCACTGACCGAGCGCGGCATGGTGTATGACTGCTATTGCAGCCGCGCAGAGCGTCTGGCCGCGAGCGCACCGCACCCCGGCGAGCCGCGCGAGGCCGGCTGCCCCTGTCGGACGCTGTCAGAGCAGGAGGTGCAAAAGCGCCTGCGCATGGGTCGCCGCGCGGCGAAAAAGCTTGCGGTAACGGACGCGGACATTGCCTTCGTTGACGCGCACTATGGTCCGCAGGCAGCCGAACTGCGGCACGGGCGCGATGATTTTCTCATCCGGCGCTCGGACGGCGTGTTCGCCTACCAGCTCGCCGTGAGCGTGGACGATCTCGATATGGGCATCACGCGCGTTGTGCGCGCGCGCGACCTGCTTGACTCCACGCCGCGGCAGATCTGGCTGATGGAAACGCTCGGCGGCAAGGCCCCGGAATACGCGCACGCGCCGCTGCTCGTCGCGCCGGACGGGCGCAAGCTCTCCAAGCGCGAGGGCGACCTGAACATGGAGGCCCTGCGGCAGAAATACACACCCGAGCAGTTGACCGGAAAGCTCGCCAAGCTCGCGGGTCTGCGGCAAACAGACGCGCCGGTGACGGCAATCGAGCTGGCAGCGGACTTTTCCTGGGACAAGGTCCCGCGCACGGACATTCCGATCCCGCCGGATTTTTAATATGAGACGCACGGTGGGCGCATCCAGACGGATGCGCCCATTTTGCATGCCATTATTTTTCCGTCAGCCGCTGCACCATGGTGTCGTGCGCGGCACGCTCGGCAGCATCGTCGAGCGGCTGCAGCTCCAGCTCCGGATAGCGGCCATGCAGCGCCGTCGTGAGCAGGTGGTCGCAAAATGCCGGATTTTTCGGCAGCACCGGGCCGTGGCTGTACGTGCCGAAGACGTTTTGATAGCGCACGCCCTCAAAGCCGTCCTCCTCGTTGTTGCCGCCGCCGACGAGCACCTTGCCGAGCGGCGACACGCCGCTGCCAAGATAGGTCTTGCCGCTGTGGTTTTCAAAGCCGACGACCGTGCTGCCGCCGGACTCCGGCAGACACTCAAAGAGGAAGTTGCCGATCATACGCTCCTTCGAGCCGACGGTGTAGTAGTCGATCGCGCCGATAAAGTCGCACTGCTTGCCGTCCCACGTGCGGTAGTAGCTGCCGAGCATCTGGTAGCCGCCGCAGATGGTCAGAAACGTCTTGCCGTCGGCGATGGCAGCCTTGATTTCGCTGCCCTTTCCGGCTTTCAGGTCGGACAGGAGCACCTCCTGCTCAAAGTCCTGACCGCCGCCGATGAAAAACAGGTCAAACTGCGTAAAATCCGCCTGCTCGCCGACCGTGACCTCCGTCACCTCAGCGCCGATGCCGCGCCACTCCAGGCGGCGGCGCATGCAGAGAATATTGCCCCGGTCGCCGTAGAGATTCAGAAGGTCCGGGTAAAGATGGCAGATTCGCAGGGTCTTTTCACTCATTCCCAGAACTCCTTTCCGCCGAGCTGCTTTTGCAGCCGGCCGCGCAGATCCAGCATGGCCGTATAGGTCGGCATGATGAACACCGGGTATTCCGACGCGCACATGGCGTCGATCAGCGGGTCATAGTCATAATACACCTGAATTTTCGTCTCGTCCACGCCCACATACTTCAGGCGCAGGCGCAGCTCGTCGGCGCGCGTGCCGGACACGAACACGTGGCGAAGATGCTCGCCCATGGCGGCGAGCCGCTCAAAGTCCGCGTCCCAGATCCACGAGATGTCCGTACCGTCGGCGTCCCGGTCGTTGAGGCAGACGACAAACGTCGCGTCCTCGTTCAGCCCGGCGAGATAGCGCATGGTCTGGTTGCAGCCCGCGGGGTTTTTCACGAGCATCATGCGCCCGGGCGTGCCGCGCAGGTCGAATTTCTCCATACGGCCAAAACCGCAGCCGAACACGCCGAGCGCGTGCACGATCGCCTCCGGCGTGAAGCCGAATGCGTACAGCGCAGCCGCCGACCCGACGGCATTGTAGATGTTATAAGCCGCCGGCAGGTTGATGTGCACGGCGTACTCCTGTCCGCCGATGGCCATGGTGACATCGCTCGTGTCCACGCCGAGATTCAGCACCGCTGTGACGGCGACCTGCGGGGCTTCGCGGTGATAGCCGCACTTCGGGCAGCGGAACGCGCCGAGATGGCCGTACGTGCGGTAGTCGTAGACATATTCCGTCTTGCAGTGGATGCAGTGCGGCGCGTCGGAGATCTCCGTCAGGTCGTCGCCGCCGAGCGGAACGTTCACGCCGAAGCGCACGACCGGGTTCGGCACATGCTCCGGGATGGACGCGATGAGTGAGCAGTCGGCATTGATGCACAAAACGCTCTCCGGCGTGTGGCGGATGCCCTCGATGATGTTATTGAGCGTGTGCGTGATCTCACCGTAGCGGTCGAGCTGGTCGCGGAACACGTTCGTGGCCACGATGACCTCCGGCTTGAGGTACTTGAGCACGGTCTTGGATGCAGCCTCGTCGCACTCAATGACGGCAAACTGGCACTTTGGCCTGCCGGTCAGGGTGCTGTGCATGGCAAACTCCGCCGTGATGCCGGAGATGAGGTTCGCGCCCGAGCGGTTTGCAAAGTAGTTAAGGCCCGCATCGGCAAATGCCTGCTCGATCATGCGCGAGCTGGTCGTCTTGCCGTTCGTGCCGGTGACGAGGATGACGCGCACCCCCCGCGAGAGCACGCCGAGCACCTGCGGGTACACCTTGAGCGCCACGCGGCCGGGAAACGCCGTACCGCCGCGGTGCAGCAGCCGCAGCAGGCCGCGCGCGAGCTTACACAGCAATACTGCAAAAAAAGTTTGGATTTTCATTCGTTAGGGTCACTCCGTGAATATCGGCATCTGTCAGCAGATGCTCATTTTTACTGTTTTTCCGGCCAGAGTCAGCATATCGCGCAGCTCCTGCACCAATTGCAGCTTGCGCTCAAAGCTGAACTCCGTATCCTGCTGGGCGAGGTTGCTCGCGTTGCCGAAGAGGACATTGACCTCCGTCGCCTCCTCGAGCAGTACGAGCGCGAGCTTGGACGCGCCGTCCTTCATGCGGGCAAGCTCGAGCGTGTACATGCCATCCGCGAGGTAGGCCTTGATGCGTTTCATCGTCACATTGACCGTAACGACGCCCTCGGTCGTCAGATCCACACCGTGGATCTCGCTCATCGGCGGCACCTCCTCCGTGCCGCTGCCGGGCAGCGTATGCACCTTTACGCCCAGATATGACGCGACAGCGTTGGCCGTGGTGCCGCCGCAGACAACATGCTTGCCATCCTTGCCGAAAAACAGGCGCATGGTGCTCAGATCATCATCCTTGCTCTCGGGCGGGCCGATCATGACGTTGACCGGACAACGCTCACGCAGGCGCGCGACAACAACAGTCGTATCATCATGCATGGCATCCATGTCCAGCGTCTTGACGGTCGAGAGGATACTTGCCGCCATGCGCTGTGAGGAGACGGTGGGTGAATAATTGCGCAGGATAAAATCCTCAATGTCCTGCCGCGCCCAACCGGCGTCCGTCGTCACGCCGCGCCCGGCCTCCGACACGCCGTCGCTGAAGAGTACAAGCATATCGCCCACGTCAAAATGCAGGTAGCTCTCGTGCAGCTCCTTTTCCTGAATAAAATTGACGGAGTAGTTGTATTTCCCGATCGCGCCGTTGTGCACGAACACAGCGTTCGGGTTGTCATACTGGATCAGGCGCGCGCGGGTGCCGGCCGTCTGCAGGATCGTAAAGGTCGCATAGGCGAGCTTGCGCTCCCTGCACATGGGCAGCGTTTCCGCCACGGTCGTAACGCACTCGTCGATCGGCACGTTGCCCTTGAGCATGGTCGTAAGCATGGTCGTTGTCAGCGTAGAGAGGATGTTGGCCTTGACGCCGCTGCCGAGACCGTCGGAGAGGATGACCGTCGCGTCATTGTCGTCCCATTCGAGCGCACACTGATCGCCGCAGAGCGTCTCCCCATTTTTGTTGCGGCTGATGACGCTGATGTCCCAGACCGTGTTCCTGCAGCGATTCGTTCGTTTACGCATCATCATCGCCGTCCTCATCAAGCATGATGGCTTCCTTCAGATCATGCACAGCCACCTTGGTCTCCGCTGCCGTTTCACCGAGCAGACTTGCGATCTCGTGGACGATGCGCAGCTGGTTTGCAATGATATCGTCCGCCAGATCGGCCGCATGGATCTTCGTCTTCTGGATCTTGTTGCGGCGCTGGCGCGCCTTGGTCACGTCACGCATGATGCAGGTAAAGAGTGTCCGCTCCGGGTCGCAGATGAAGATGCGCTCGAGATAGACGTTGTAGTCAGCGAGAAAGACCTCGTCCGTGACCTGTGTCTCGTCCTGACTGATCATCTTCACGAAGTCGTACTCATCCATGATGCGCGACACCGGATATCCGATGATGTCCGCCGGATCCTTGATGCCGAAGATCTTGCAGGCCGCCTTGTTGATCTGCCGTACCTTGAGCTTTTTACCGACCGTGACAATGCCCTCGGGCGAGACGTTGATAATCTTCTCTGAGTAGGTCTCGGCGCGCTCCTTCATATAGGGCATGCACATGCTGATCTCGGCGCGGCCCTCATAGACGGCGATGGCCTTGTCGCGGCAGGTGCGATAGCCGCACAGGCCGCAGTTGAGTTCATCCGCCGGGCTGAATTTGCCCATCTTGCGCAGGATGCCGTTGATGACGGACTCGGGCGGCAGGTCGGTCGGGTGCTTCTTGTCCACGAGCACACGGCGCATATCCACTGGCTCTTGAATGTCAAAGTTTTTTCCGCCGCCGGCGCTCTTGATCACGCGGCGGCGCGACTCGAGCAGGTTCGTGTGCTTCTGCCGGAAAGCAAGGCCGCCGACACAGTTGCCGTGGCAGGCGGCGATTTCAATGAAACAGTTGCGCAGTTCACCGTTGACGACGCTCTTGAGCGTCTGGATGCTGTCATCCAGACCGTCGAGGAACAGATAATCGCGCCCGGAATCGAGCGACATGGAATGCAGAACGCCGTTCGTGATCGTGTAGCCGCGCGAGAGCAGCGGCTCATCCGCCGGCACATTGGGGTTGACGGCAACGCCGGCCTCGTGCATCCAGTCCTCGAGTTCCGTGAACGTAATATCATAGTCGGCGCCGACGCTCTCAAAGCGCGTCGTCTCCTCTTTCTTGGAAATGCAGGGGCTGACATAGACAATGGTCGCGCCGGGATAGCGCTTGCGCAGCAGCACGGCATGCGCCTGCATCGGTGAGAGCACCGGGGCCAGATACGGCAGTGCCTCCGGCAGGTGCTTTTCCACATAGAGCACAATCGTCGAACAGCCGGACGTAATGATTGGCGCATCACCCGGCTGGGCAGCGAGCTTTTCCAGCTCCTTCTTGACCAGGTAGGCGCCCTCCGCCGTCTCGTGCGCCGCTGCAAAGCCGAGCTTTTTGAGCGGCTCGGCGATGCCCGCAAAACCAGGAGTATCAAAATAGGCGATGTAGGAGGAATCGACGCTCACAACAACCTGATGGCCGGACGCGATCAGTTCCTGGATCTGCGCGACGTCGCTGATGTCCTCCTTGGCGTGCTGCGGACAGACGGACACGCAGTTGCCGCAGAGAATGCAGTCGCTG
>OIDC01000892.1_pt1 | contig 12357 bp, 7 predicted proteins | sample 1581401 | NCBI WGS metagenome assembly OIDC01 (sample SAMEA3882518, study PRJEB24775) | human gut metagenome | biome: human-associated habitat; feature: intestine environment; material: feces | place: Netherlands | collected 2009/2010 | reverse complement strand
ACAATCCGGACTCCTTCCGTATCTTCGGACCGGATGAGACCGCTTCCAACCGTCTGCAGGCCGCTTACGACGTCACCAACAAGCAGTGGGACGCCGGCTACCTGTCCGCTCAGGTCGACGAGCACATGGCTGTCACCGGCCAGGTCACCGAGCAGCTTTCCGAGCACCAGATGGAAGGCTTCCTCGAGGGCTACCTGCTGACCGGCCGTCACGGCATCTGGAGCTCCTATGAGTCCTTCGTGCACGTGATCGACTCCATGCTGAACCAGCACGCCAAGTGGCTCGAGGCTACCGTCCGCGAGATTCCGTGGCGCAAGCCGATCTCCTCCATGAACCTGCTCGTCTCCTCCCACGTGTGGCGTCAGGATCACAACGGCTTCTCCCACCAGGATCCGGGTGTCACCTCCGTCCTGCTGAACAAGTGCTTCAACAACGATCACGTGATCGGCATCTACTTCCCGGTGGATTCCAACATGCTGCTCGCTGTGGCTGAGAAGTGCTACAAGTCCACCAACAAGATCAACGCCATCATCGCCGGCAAGCAGCCGGCCGCCACCTGGCTGACCCTGGACGAAGCTCGCGCCGAGCTCGAGAAGGGTGCTGCCGAGTGGAAGTGGGCTTCCAACGTGAAGTCCAACGATGAGGCTCAGATCGTGCTCGCCGCCACCGGTGATGTTCCGACTCAGGAAATCATGGCCGCTGCCGACAAGCTGGACGCCATGGGCATCAAGTTCAAGGTCGTCAACGTGGTTGACCTGGTCAAGCTGCAGTCCGCCAAGGAGAACAACGAGGCCCTCTCCGATGAGGAGTTCGCTGAGCTGTTCACCGAGGACAAGCCGGTCCTGTTCGCTTACCACTCCTATGCCCGCGACGTGCGTGGTCTGATCTACGATCGCCCGAACCACGACAACTTCAACGTTCACGGCTACGAGGAGCAGGGCTCCACCACCACCCCGTACGACATGGTTCGCGTGAACAACATCGATCGCTACGAGCTCCAGGCTGAAGCTCTGCGCATGATCGACGCTGACAAGTACGCCGACAAGATCAACGAGCTCGAGGCCTTCCGTCAGGAAGCCTTCCAGTTCGCTGTCGACAACGGCTACGATCACCCGGATTACACCGACTGGGTCTACTCCGGTGTCAACACCAACAAGCAGGGTGCTATCTCCGCTACCGCCGCAACCGCTGGCGATAACGAGTGAGCCTAGGCTATTTGGCCTGATTGCTTGATAAAAGCCCCAAGGGATTGTTCCCTTGGGGCTTTTTCGTATTACGGTGCGATATGCTTGGCTTAAAACAGCAAAACCGCTAGCGCGTGTCAGTTACCGTTGCACATTACAATTGCTCATTGTGCGAACGATGTGGTATCGCACCCGAATAATGTGAAGTACATAGGAGACACCGTGAGTTTTACCAGCGTCACCATCATCAGTCCCGAAGCGGCTAACGGCCGTAATGTTGTCGCCCTTGGAGTCACCAAGACACTTGCCGCAGCCGGCAAGACCGGAGTGTTCCGTCCGGCGGTCTGCAGAAAAGACACCTTCACGGACGTGCTGATCGAAGCTTCCAATGCCGGTTTGAGCCGGGAACAGTCCGTCGGCGTGTGCCCCAAGCGCGCTCGTAACGATAAGGAAGGTTCGCGGGTGGATATCGTTGCGGCCTACACCCAAGCCGTAGAAACAGCCCGACCGGATGCCATGGTGATTGTCGGCACCGACAGGTCAGCAGTCAATGATCCCGCGATGTTCTCTTTCAACGCTGACGTCGCGGCAGACCTCCAATCGCCGGTCCTGCTGGCCGTATGCACTATCGAACGCACACCGGAACAAGTCAAAAGCACGGTTGAGGCATCCACCAAGGTCATCGAAGACGCCGGGAGCAAAGTCGTCGGCGTGTTCATTACTGGGTGTGACGACACGCAGCCGGATCCACTCAAAGCATGCTTCGTCGACTACCCGGTGCCGGTGTGGACGCTACCTGCCGTCGATTTCAACGACGATGACGCCATCAGCAAGGCAGACGAAGCGTTCGCGACGAACGTCGACGCCGCGGAACTGACCGTGGCACTCGAATCGCCATTCGACGCCCCGACCACACCCTATGCTTTCCAATACGGTCTGCTGGGCAAGGCGAAGGCGGACAAGAAGACCATCGTGCTGCCCGAAGGCGAGGAGGACCGCATCATCAAGGCGGCCGACTACCTGCTTGAGCGCGAGATCGTGAACCTCATCATCGTGGGCAACAAGGACGCCATTCTGGCTCGCGGCAAGGAACTGGGCCTGAACTACTTGGAGCGCGCCCGCTTCCAGGCTATGGACGACGAGAACGTGTTGAAGCCCATGGTCGCCAAGCTGTGCGAGTTGCGTGCCAAGAAGGGCATGACCGAGGAGCAGGCCCGCAAGCAGCTGGCCGACGCCAGCTACTTCGGCACCATGCTCGTGGTGCTCGGCTACGCCGACGGCCTGGTCTCCGGCTCCGTGAACTCCACCGCCAACACCGTGCGCCCGGCCCTGCAGGTCATCAAGACCAAGCCAGGAACATCGTTGGTATCCGGAGCGTTCCTGATGTGTTTCAAGGACCATGTCGCCGTGTTCGCCGACTGTGCCATCAACCTTAACCCCAATGCCGAGCAGCTCGCCGAAATAGCAATCCAATCCGCCGAAACGGCCAAGGCGTTCGGCCTTGAACCGAAGGTGGGTATGTTGTCCTATTCCACGCTGGGCTCCGGAAAAGGACCCGACGTCGACCTCGTCGAGGAAGCCACCACCATCGTCAAAGACAAGGCTCCCGACCTTGCGGTGGTCGGATCGATCCAGTTCGACGCGGCATGGTCTCCGACCGTGGCCGCGACCAAAGCCAAGGGCGATCCGGTGGCGGGCCATGTCAATGTGTTCGTATTCCCGGATCTGTGCGCGGGCAACATCGCATACAAGGCGGTACAGCGTTCCTCGGGAGCGGCCGCCGTCGGGCCGGTGCTGCAGGGTCTCAACCGCCCGGTGAACGATCTGAGCCGTGGCGCCACGGTCCAGGACATCATCAACACCATCGCCCTGACCGCCATCGAAGCCCAGTAATCGGGCATTTTGTAGCAAGCAACGAGTAATCTAAGGTTTTGGAAAGTCGCGTAAGCGGCACATCGATTAACACATGGAGGATGCCCACAATGGCGAAAACCGTCCTTGTCATCAATTCCGGTTCCAGCTCTATCAAGTATCAGCTGGTTGATCTTGAAACCGGCGAAGGTATCGCTTCCGGTCTGGTCGAGAAGATCGGCGAGCCGGTTGACGGTCATTACAAGCACGAGTACAACGGCGAGAAGCATGAGCTCGAAGAGCCGATTCACGACCATGAGCAGGGTCTGAAGCGCGTGCTCGGCTTCTTCGACGAGTTCGGCCCGAAACTCGCCGACGCAGGCATCGTGGCCGTCGGCCATCGCGTGGTGCAGGGTGGTTCCATCTTCCCGAAGCCGGCTCTGGTCAACGACAAGACCATCGGCCAGGTCAAGGACCTCGCCGTGCTCGCCCCGCTGCACAACGGTCCGGAGGCCAAGGGCGCTGAGGTCATGCGCTCCCTGCTGCCGGATGTTCCGCAGATCTTCGTGTTCGATTCCTCCTTCTTCTTCCAGCTGCCGAAGGCTTCCAGCACCTACGCGCTGAACAAGGAAGTCGCCCAGCAGTACCACATCCGCCGTTACGGCGCCCATGGCACCTCCCACGAGTTCATCTCCTCCGTCGTGCCGTCCGTCATCGGCAAGCCGGCCGAAGGCCTCAAGCAGATCGTGCTGCACATCGGCAACGGTGCTTCCGCCTCCGCCGAAATCTCCGGCAAGCCGGTTGAGACCTCCATGGGTCTGACCCCGCTGGAAGGCCTCGTGATGGGTGGCCGTACCGGCGACATCGATCCGGCCGTCGTCTTCCACCTGATTCGCAACGCCCACATGAGCGTGGACGAACTGGACACCCTGTTCAACAAGCGTTCCGGCATGATGGGTCTGACCGGCTTCGGCGACCTGCGTGAAGTGCATCGTCTGGTCGAAGAGGGCAACGAGGACGCCAAGCTGGCTCTCGGCATCTACGTGCACCGCATCGTCGGCTACATCGGCAACTACACCGCTCAGATGGGTGGCGTCGACGTGATCACCTTCACCGCAGGCGTTGGCGAGAACGATGACGTCGTGCGCAAGATGGTCTGCGACAAGCTCGCTCCGTTCGGCGTCAAGCTGGATGAGGAGAAGAACGCGACCCGTTCCAAGGAACCGCGCATCATCTCCACCCCGGATTCCGCAGTCACCATCTGCGTCATCCCGACCAACGAGGAGCTGGCCATCGCCCGCAAGTCCGCCGCCATCGCAGAAGAAGGCAAGGACTCCTACGGCAACGTCTTCTCCAAGTGAGTGACGTGTCACGTTTCGGCTGGTAGAGGAACGTGACGGCAAACGGTATGAATCTGCGCCGCCGTGCCTGATAATCGATATCATCGGTCAATCAGGCACGGCGGCGCAGTGCGTTGGGCCCCCTTTTCCGCGATTCGCAAGGGATTGCTTGGTAGTACGATACGACAGGTTGCACTGTACCGTGCAATGATGTAAGAGAGAACGGTTGGTTATTCGTGGCTGCTAAACGACGTTTCGTCGGTTTGGACGGGCTTAAAGGCATAGCCCTTATTGCGATTGTGCTGTATCACTGCGATGAGCTTTCGCTTCAAGGCGGGTTTTTCGGTGTGGATGTGTTCTTCACCATCTCCGGTTTCCTGATTTTCTCATCGCTGCTCAATCGTATCGATTCAGGTAAAGGCTTGGAACTGGGGGAGTACTTCCTCAAACGGTTCCGCCGGATTTATCCCGCGCTGTTTGCTCTTATCCCGGTCTCGGTGACGTTGGCATGGCTGGTGAACCGCGACATGCTTGTCGGCATCCGGAACCAGATCATGACCGTGCTTCTGGGATGCTACAACTGGTATGCCATCAGCAGCGGAGCCAGCTATTTCTCCCAGATGAACCCTGACATATTCCGTCACCTATGGTTCATGTCGTTGCTCATGCAGTTTTATCTGATCGCTCCATTCGTGGTTTTGCTGCTGCGAAAAATCATCATCAGATGGGCTCCGGTATGCATACTGACAGCCCTTGCCGGAGCAAGCGCGGTATACATGGGACTGCTATATCACTCTGGCGCTGACCCCACACGTGTGTATTTCGGCACCGACACGCACGCCATGGGCCTATGGCTCGGTGCCGCGCTGGCTTGGATACTGCCGATTCTCAGACATGAGCATGGGCGAGCCAATGAATCGCGGATAATGGAACGATTCCATAAGATATGGATTCAATTCGGCCCGATAGTTGCCTTTGGCTCATTGCTGGCATTGCTGTGGATGATGCGGCATATCACTCAAGGCCCAGCGGCGTTCCATGGCGGTATCTTCGTCGCCTCCGTGCTTGCTGTGGTGCTGATCGCAGGAACCATACCATTCGGATCCTGGATGCAGGATCTGCTTGTGTTCAAGCCGCTTGCCGCTTTGGGCCATTATTCGTATGGCATTTATCTGTGGCATTGGCCATTATGGCTGCTGCTGAGATCCCTGTTGCCCCAGTGGGGCGCATGGCATGCCGACAGGCTGCTGTCCTTCACCTTCATCCTCACCGTGCTGTTCGCGTTCGCATCTTGGCGGCTGTTCGAGAAGCCAGTCGCTCGTGCGGGATTCATCGCGTTGATTCGTCCGATCAGTGGAGACGAAGCCGAGCATTGCGGCCGTCTGATATCCACGGTCGTGGTGCTGGCATGCTCATGGAGCTTCTGCGGATACGCTGTGGCGACGGCACCGGAACAAACCAGTGTGGCGCAATCCTTGGGTATCAGCTCCAGGCTGTTGCAGCAACGCAATCATGCCGCTTTGGAACGACGCAGAACACCGATGCCAAGGAAGCCACGACATAAGATGCCGGATGGTTCGCAAATGGCCGCCATCGGAGATTCGGTGATGCTGGCGTCCAGCAAAGGATTGCAGGACACGTTCCCCAACATCATTGTGGATGCCGAAGTCTCACGGTCGATGGCGAAGGGACAGGGTCTTGTCGATCAATTGAAAGCGCAAGGAAATCTGCGCCCCTGGGTCTTGGTGGGACTTGCCACCAACTCCGTGGTGACCAATGATCAGCTTGACGATCTGCTGAATGATGTCGGCCCCAATCATGTGCTGGTGCTCATTAACGCGCACGCTCCCGTTTCATGGGTTCCCGGCACCAATGCCGTGTTGAAGCAATTCGCCGCGGCGCATTCCAACAACGTCGTACTGGTCGATTGGGACGGGACCATTTCCCAGCATGCTGACGAACTTGCCGGAGATGGCATCCATCCGGGAATGTCCAATACGATCTACGCGCAGGCGGTCAAGGATTCAATCGCCGCTTGGATCAAGCAAGGGCACTGATTGATGCGTTGACGACTTCCATACGAGGTCCGCCACATGCCGTCGCATATGAATGATCCCCATTCCGTGGAAATCGGAATGGGGATCATTCATATGCGGACGATGCCGATATTAGGGAAATCAGGCCTCCTGATGTTGAGGAGCGGACAGGAAGTGCTCCTCGCTAGGCAGAACGGCGTTGAGAATCACAGCCACCACGAACGACACCGCGATGCAGTTGGAAGCGAAGATGGACTGGAACAGCGCCGGGAAGTTGGCGAAAATGTCGCCGACCTGGGTGAAACCGATGCCAATGGTCAGGCTCAACGCGGCGATGGTGATGTTGCGCTGCGTGTAACCGGCCTCGGAAATCATCTGGAATCCGGACAGGATGATATTGCCGAACATCATGATGGTGCAGCCGCCAAGCACAGCCTGCGGCAGGGAGTTGAAGACCTCTGCAACGGCCGGAACGAAGCTGGCGAGCACCAAAATCAGACCGCCGGAAAGAATCACCTTGCGGTTGACCACCTTGGTCATCGCCACCAGACCGATGTTCTGCGCGAACGAAGTCAATGGCAGGCAGCCGAACAAACCGGACACGGAGGAGATCAAACCGTCGCCGGCAATAGCTCCGGCGGTTTCCTTGTCGGTGGGTTGACGGTCGAGACCGACCTTGGTAAGCGCCGCTGTGTCGCCCAACACCTCAACCGAGGAAACGACATACAGCAGAGCGAAGGAGATAATCGCACCCGGATCAAACTCAAGCTTGAACGGCATGAAATGCGGCACCGACACGACCTGCAGATTGGCGAAACCGGAGAGATCGACCTTTCCCATGAAAATCGCGACCACATAGCCCACGACAAGGCCGAACAGCACGGAAAGCTGCTTGGCGGTGCCCTTCATGAGCAGCTGGAACGCAAGGCAAGCCACCAGCGAAATCAGGCCAAGCGTCAGATTCTGCCAGCTGCCGAAATCCTTCGCGCCGGAACCGCCGCCGAAGCTCGTGGCGCCGACGGACAGGAGCGAAAAACCAATCGAGGTGACGACAATCGCGGAAACGATCGGCGGGACGAAACGACGCCAATACTTGGCCGTCAAACCAAGCACGACCTCCAACAGGCCGCCAAGCACCACGGCGCCGGCGACTGCGCCATAACCCTGATGCTGCGCGATCGACATGGCGGCCGCGACGTAGGTGAAGGAAATGCCGGTGACCATCGGCAGACGGGAACCAATCAGCCACACACCGTACAGCTGCAGGCAGGTGCCGAGACCTGCGACCAGCAGGCCGGCCTGAATGATGGCGGCGGACTGCGCGGCATCCATCTTGGCGGCCGTGGCCACCAGGAAGATAGGCGCGAGATTCGCCACGAACATGGCCATGACGTGCTGCAGGCCGAACGGAATGCCCTTCCAGAACGACACCGGTGCGTCAAGACTGCTCAACGCCTCAAAAGACACGCCTTTTTTAGTGTCTTTTGCCTTCGTCTTTTTTTCGGTTTTCTCTGTGTTCTTCTCTTCGCTCAACTGTTACATCCTCTCTTATAATCGTTTGAGCGTACTGAAAAAATCAGGAGCGGAATTCGATGGTGCCGTTTTCCGGATCCATCGATTCGACGATTGCCAGGGAATCGACGTCGTACCCTTCCTCACGCAGCTGGTCGCCACCGCCTTGGAAGCCCTTTTCCACTGCGATGCCGATGCCTTCCACAGTGGCTCCGGCCTCATGGCACAGCTCGATCAGGCCTTTTAACGCCTTGCCGTTGGCAAGGAAATCGTCGATCAGCAGCACGTGGTCGCCTTCATTGAGATAGCGCTTGGACACGATGACAGGGAACTCCTTCTGCTTGGTGAAGGAATACACGGTGGTCGTGTACTGGTCGCCGTCAAGATTGATGGACTGCGCCTTCTTGGCGAACACCACCGGGACATTGCCGAAATGACGGGCCACGACACAGGCGATGCCAATGCCGGAAGCCTCAATGGTCAGAATCTTATCGATGGTCTTGCCCTTGAAATGCTCGGCCCAAGCGGCGCCCATATGGTCGAACAGCTCGACATCACACTGATGGTTGAGGAACGCGTCCACTTTCAGCACATTGCCGGGTTTGACGGTACCCTGCTGCACAATGCGCTCTTCAAGCTCCTTCATGAAACCCCTTAATCTTGTCGGCCGCGAAAGCGGCATCAGATGATGGCATACGGCGAGCCGTATATAGGAGTTCAGCATACGCGCCCCAATTGACCGTGCGAGTCGGACCCCTGACCTGCTCATGTGATAAACATGAATGCTGCGAACAAATGTTTGAATATGAGCGTGCGCGAAGAAAAGAGGAATCGGTGGAACAGAGCATGGGACCTGTGATGTGCGATCCGCGGAGCCTGATAGAGGGACTCAACCCCCAACAGGAAGAAGCGGTGAAATACTACGGCCAGGCATTGCTCATCGGTGCCGGCGCAGGCTCAGGCAAGACCCGTGTGCTGACACGTCGCATCGCATGGCTGCTGGCGCATGGCTTCTGGGCAAGCAGCATCCTCGCCATCACCTTCACCAACAAGGCCGCCAACGAGCTGAAGGACCGGCTGGCGGCCCGTCTTGGCCCTGCCGCCAACGACATCTGGGCCTCCACCTTCCACTCCGCCTGCGTCCGCATCCTGCGGCGGGACGGCAAGGAAATCGGCCTTAAATCGGGCTTCTCGATTTACGACACCGCGGACAGCGAGCGACTGGTCAAACTGATCGCAGCCGACCTGAACATCGATACGAAGCGGTATACGCCACGCATGCTGCTGGGCAAGATATCCGACTGCAAGAACGCGTTGGTTTCCTGGAAAGACCAGCTGAAAAAAGCGAACTGCGATTACATCCCGGGACAGCGCGGATACCAGGTGAGCGCCGGCGACGTCGACGAACTGGTCGCCGTCGTCTACGCCGAATACCAGCATCGTCTGGCGCTCGCCAACGCAGTCGACTTCGACGATTTGATCATGCGCACCGTGGAATTGCTCCAAACCTGCCCGCAGGTGAGCGAATACTATCGGCACAGGTTCCGTTACATCTTCGTGGACGAGTATCAAGACACCAACCATGCCCAATATGTGCTCGTACGTGAATTGTCCGGCATCGATTCGGACGAACAGCCCGACCCGCAGGCGAGGGGAGCGGGCCGTGTGGGACCGAGCTGGATTACCGTGGTGGGTGATTCCGACCAATCCATCTACGCGTTCCGAGGTGCGGACATCCGTAACATCCAAGACTTCGAACAGGATTTCCCGAACGCCAAAACCATCATGCTCGAAAAGAACTACCGTTCGACGCAGACCATCCTCGACGCGGCGAACGCGGTGATCGCGAAAAACGAAAACCGCAAGCCGAAGAAACTGTGGACGGCGCTTGGTCAAGGCGACAAAATCGTCGGCTATGCCGCCGACAACGCACAGCAGGAAGCCGGATGGATAGCGAACGAAATCGCACGAATCCACACCGAGGAAGACGTCGCTTACCGTGACATCGCCATCATGTACCGAGCCAACGCGCAGTCACGTTCGCTGGAAGAGGCCATGATCAACGCCAATCTGCCGTATCAGCTGGTCGGCGGCACCAAATTCTATGAACGTAGGGAAGTCAAGGACGCCATCGCGTATTTGCAGGCCATCGTGAATCCCGCGGATAATGTGAACGTGCGGCGTATCCTCAATGTGCCTAAACGAGGACTCGGCGCACGCGCGGAGGGATTGGTGGCCGGCTACGCGGACGCGCATGGCCTCACGTTCTTCGAATCCATTGAACATATGGACCAGATTGAAGGCATGACAGGCCGTACCACCAAACCGTTGGGCGCATTCCGTGATCTGATGCACGAGCTGGCCGATTTCGCCAAGGAACATGATTCGAAACCATCCGAAGTGGTGGCCGAAGTATTGGATAAAAGCGGTCTTCTGGAGGAATTGCAACGTTCCGAGGATCCGCAGGATGCTTCGCGTGTGGACAATCTTTCCCAGTTGCAGTCCGTGGCCGCCGAATTCGAGCAGAACACGCCGGATGCCACGTTGGCCGGTTTCCTGGAGACCACGGCATTGGTCGCCGACTCGGATCAGTTGCCGGGAGAGGGCGAGGATTCCGGCAAGGTCACGATGATGACCTTGCATACGGCCAAAGGTTTGGAATATCCGTATGTGTTTCTTACGGGTATGGAACAGGGCACGTTCCCGCACCAGCGTGCCATGGAGGACACCAGCGAGCTGTCCGAGGAGCGTCGTCTGGCATACGTGGGCATCACCCGTGCGAAGCGTCGGCTATATGTGACCCGTGCGGCGGTGCGTGCCCAATGGGGGCAGGCCAATGACATGATGCCCAGCCAGTTCCTGGATGAGATTCCGGATGAACTCATCGATTGGAAACGTCGTGAGGCCGGTGTGGAGCGCATGCGCGCCAGCTGGGGAGATGACGACGAGTTCGGCGGGTGGGACGATGATGACGATTTCGGATCCACTTCCTTCGGCGAATCGATGTACGGATCGTCGACATACGGTTCCTCATCGTATGGTTCTGGTTCTCGCGGATCGCATCCCACTTATGGGTCGTCTCATGGATCGCACAGCTCGTATGGTTCCGGACGGTCCTCCTACGGCTCGGGAAGCCGCCGTTTCTCTGGCGGATCGCACTCTGGCTCGTCCTCATACGGTTCGTATGGCTCATCCCGGTCGTCATACGGCTCCGGCAAGCCCTCCGGCAAATCCGGTAAGGTCACCACGCGCCGCGCCAAGCCAAAGGATCTGACGAAATCGGCTCCGGCAAGTTCGTTGGACGGCAACAACGGATTGAGCATCTCGGATTTCCAGATAGGCGACAGAATCACCCATGACCATTACGGTTTGGGAAAGGTCATCGAAACGCAGGACAAGGGCGCGAATTCGGTGATCACCGTCGATTTCGGCACGGATGGCGTCAAACGATTGCTGCTTCGTGTGGCGCCTATTGAAAAGCTCTGACGGCTTTTCCAATAGGCGCCCCTCGTGGCGGCGCCGTTGTGGGCTCATAACACGGATTGAGTGAAAAAACAAGTCTTTTCTTTCGGAGCATTTGTTGCGATAATCGGCGATGTTTGCTTTTCGAGAGGAAGAACCATGCCAAGAAAACTGTTCGCCGCGATATCTCAGATTGTTCTGGGCGCGCTGATCGCCATCGCCCCACAGACCTTCGCGCATGTGTGTGCCATCAAAGACATGCCCATGGCATGCCGCTACACCGCTCGGGTCGCTCTGGGACTGGGTGTCGTCATCGCATTGCTGGCAATAATCGGATTTTTCGCGCCAAGCCGGGTCAGGGCCGGATTGGATATCGCCAATGCCGTGCTGGGCGTGCTTGTCGTTCTGGTGCCGACCATGCTGGTAGGCGTATGCAGAGGCTCCATGATGCATTGCCATATGGTGACGATGCCGACGCTTATCGTATTGGGCGTGCTGCTGGCGGTGCTCAGCATCGCGCTGGGTGTCATCATGATCGTGGACCCCTTCGGTACCATGGAAACGCTGGTCATGGCCATCGGCGTCATCCTGATCGTGGAGGGTTCGCTCAACCTGCTGAGTGCGCTGTACACGGTCATCGCGGTGAAGCGGTTCCTGAAGCTGCACCCGGAGACCCAGTCCGTGCTGGAAAGCATCACCGGCGAGGATCTGAACGGCGACGGCGTTGTCGCCCCGGATGTGACCCGCACCGATGCAGAAGCCACCGCCGTGGAGCTGGACCATGTGGACGAGAGCGCCACCGTGGAACAGGAGGAGCGGGAGTAAAGGAAAACGACCTCGCCCTCTCCGTCACCTACGGTGACACACTCCCCCTTTTGTCGCTGCGCGACATCTTCCCCCGGCGCGGGGGAAGTCTTTCCTCAAAGGGAGAGGCCTTGGCAAAGAGATGAAGTCAGCGTGGACTGCCAAGGG
>OIDC01000879.1_pt1 | contig 12412 bp, 10 predicted proteins | sample 1581401 | NCBI WGS metagenome assembly OIDC01 (sample SAMEA3882518, study PRJEB24775) | human gut metagenome | biome: human-associated habitat; feature: intestine environment; material: feces | place: Netherlands | collected 2009/2010 | reverse complement strand
TTCAGGTCTCTCATTCGCGCATTCCCTCCTTCATTGCACGGTTCTCGCGCCACCTTTGAAAATTCGACATTTTGCACAAGCGCGGAACGTTAGCGCACGTTTATTATAGGACTTTGTCCGAATCATGTCAATATGTGTAACTAATGTTTGTTAACAAACATCCGGCGCTCCGCCTGTTTGTTTGCCGCGCGCCGCAGCCCGCGCTGCGGGCGCCCGGCGCGCAGAATGTCGGCTCCGGTCAAATGCGGGTAAAAACTATTTGCATATGGGATTAAATTGGCATATTATTTTCCCGTTGACTGCATTGTGAGAAAGGGCGGCGCGTATGTTCTGGCTCTGGCTGCTTTTATATGGCCTGCTCTTCGCCGTGCCCCGCGCGCTCATGCCGGCCGCGGCGCCGCTGCTCACGCCGGCGCTGCTGGCGGTGTATTGGGCGGCGCTGCTGCGAGGACTGCACACGCGCGGCCGGCTGCGCAGCTACGGCCTGTGCCGCGGCAAGGGACTGACAGCGCGCGATGCGCTGCTGTCGCTGCCGGTGCTGCTGTTCGCCGCGCTGAACATTGCCTTCGGCGGCGCGCGGCCGGGAGCGGCGGAGACGGTGTATCTGCTCTTTGCCGTGTTCGGCGAGGAGGTGCTGTTTCGCGGCGTGCTGCCGGCCGTCTGGGGCGAAAAGCTCGGCGCGGCCGGGGCGGCCGCGGCATCGGCGGCGCTCTTTGCGCTTTTGCATCTGGGCAGCGCCGCCATTGGCGGGAGTGTTTCCGCCGCCGCGGTGCAGGCGCTGTGCGCCTTCGGCGCGGGGCTGCTGCTGACGGCGGTGCGCGCAAGGACCGGCAGCATCGCGCTGCCGCTGCTCGCCCACGCGCTCATCAACCTCACGGGCAGCGGCGCGGTATCCGCCGCGCCTCAGGCCGCGGCCTATCTGGCGGCGTCGGCGCTGTGTACGCTGTGCGCGCTGCGGCTGCTCAGGGATGCAGCCTGAATTCTGAACGCAACAGAAACAATCGAAGGAGAACAGACCCAGGATGAGATTTTACATTGACCCCGGCACGGGCAGCATGCTCTTTGCGATCCTCATCGGGATCATCGGCGCCGTCACGTATATGCTCAAGTCGTGGCTGCTGAAGCTGCGCTTCGTGCTCAGCGGCGGCAAAAAGGTCGATACCGGCGCAAAGAAGATCCCGCTGGTCATTTTTTCGGATGACAAGCGGTATTGGAGCGTGTTTCGCCCCGTGTGCCGCGAGCTCGACAAAAAGGGCATCGACACGGTCTACATGACCGCCTCGCCGGACGACCCCGCACTCGAAAACGACTTCCCGCACATCCATGCGCAGTTTATCGAGGAGGGCAACAAGGCCTTCGCCAAGCTCAATTTCCTCAACGCCTCCGTCGTGCTGGCCACGACGCCGGGGCTGGATGTCTACCAGTGGAAGCGCTCGAAGCAGGTCGACTATTACGTCCACCTGCCGCACGCGGCCAGCGACATCAGCGGCTACCGGATGTTCGGCATCGACTACTATGACGCCATCCTGCTCTCGGGTCAGTATCAGGTCGAGCAGGTGCGCGCGCTCGAAAAGCTGCGCGCGCTGCCCGCCAAGGAGATCGTCAAGGTCGGCATCCCGTACATGGATGATATGCTCGCGCGGCTGCACGCAGACCCGCCGCTGCCGGAGCACGAGCGCACGGTGCTGCTCGCGCCGTCCTGGGGCGAGAGCGCCATCCTCAAAAAATACGGCGGCCGGATCATTGACACCCTGCTTGCGACGGGGTACCACATCATCATCCGCCCGCACCCGCAGTCGTTCCGCTCCGAGCAGGACATGATGGCAAAGCTCATGCGCGCCTATCCCGACTCGCCGCAGCTTGAGTGGAACCGTGACGCGGACAACTACGACGTGCTGCGCCGCTCGGACATCCTTATTTCCGACTTCTCGGGCGTGATCTTCGATTTCTCGCTCGTGTACGACAAGCCCGTCATCTACACCGACACGGACTTTGACGACGCGCCTTATGACGCGTGGTGGCTCGACACGCCCTACTGGACGTTCGACGTGCTGCCGCGCATCGGCCAGAAGCTGACCGAGGAGAATATGCCGCGCCTGCGCGAGCTCATCGACGCCTGCCTGCGCGACCCCCGCTATCAGGCGGGGCGCGACGAGGCGCGGGCGCAGACCTGGGAGCACATCGGGCAGGGCGCGCGCAACACGGCCGATTACCTGGAGCGCAAGCTCACGGAGCTGTCCGCAAAGACGGCCTCCGACACCGAGATAGGAGAACAATAACATGTCATTCTGGGACATTCTGGGCACGCTGCTCATCAAGCCGCTTCAGCTGCTGTTTGAGGTGGTGTTCGTCATGGCCAACCGGGTCGTCGGCGACCCCGGCCTTGCCATCATCGCGCTGAGCCTTGCGATGAACTTCCTTGTGCTGCCGCTCTACCGGCGCGCCGACGCCATGCAGGAGGAGGAGCGCGAGACGGAGCTGCGCCTGCACAAGGGCGTGGCGCACATCAAAAAGACCTTCCGCGGCGACGAGCGCATGATGATGCTGCAGACCTACTACCGGCAGAACAACTACAAGCCGACCTATGTGCTCAAGGGCGCGACGTCGCTGTTTCTGGAGATCCCGTTTTTCATCGCGGCCTACGCCTTTCTCTCGAACCTCGAGCTGCTGCACGGCGTGTCCTTCGGGCCCATCCGCGACCTCGGCGCGCCCGACGGCCTGCTCACCGTGGCGGGCGTGACGGTCAACGTCCTGCCGTTTCTCATGACGGCGATCAACCTCGTCTCCTGCGTCATCTTCACCAAGGGCAGCCTGCCGAAAACAAAGGTGCAGCTGTATACCATGGCGCTGTTTTTCCTCGTGTTTCTCTACACGTCTCCGGCGGGGCTCGTGTTCTACTGGACGCTCAACAACCTCTTCTCGCTGCTCAAGACGATCTTCTATAAGCTCAGGCACGCGCACATCATCCTCGGCGTGCTCTTCTCGCTCGCGGGCATCGCCGCCGCCGTGTACGGTCTGTTTTTCTACGGGCAGCCGACGCCGCGCCGTCTGGTGTTTTTCATCGCGGCGGCCCTCGTGCTGCAGCTCCCGCTGCTGGCCGTGCTGTGCAAGGGCAAGGTCCGGCTGCCGGAAAAGCTGCGCGGCGCGCAGCCGAGCAAGAAGCTCTTCGTCTCCGGCTGCGTCTTCCTCGCCGTGCTCACGGGGCTGCTGATCCCCTCGGCGGTCATCCACGCCTCGCCGCAGGAGTTTGTGAACATGACCAGCTTCCTGCATCCGGCGTGGTACATCGTCAGCGCCCTCTGCTTTGCTGTGGGCACGTTCGTCATCTGGTTCGGCATTTTTTACAGTCTTGCCAAGCCCTCGGTGAAGGCCCTTCTGGATCAGTGCGTCTGGGCGCTGTGCGGCATCGCGCTGGTGGACTATATGTTCTTCGGGCGCAGCCTCGGCAATCTCTCGGCGGGGCTCGTGTTTGACAACGGGCTGCAGTTTACAACGGGGCAGATGCTCGTGAACCTCGCCGTCGTGCTGGCCGTTTTCGCCGCGTTCACCTTTGCTGCGTCCAAGTGGCGGCAGCGCATCCCCGGCATCCTCACCGTGGGCATCATCGCCGTCGTGTGCATGTCTGTGGTGAACACCGTGGGCATCTGCCGCTCGATCAACGAGATCAAGGCCGGCGCACAGTCCGACGGCGGGACCCCGACCTTCTCCCTGAGCAAGACGGGCAAAAACGTGGTCGTGCTCATGCTCGACCGCGCCATGGGGCCGTACATTCCGTATATCTTCAACGAAAAGCCGGAGCTGGAGGCGCAGTTTGACGGCTTCACCTACTACAGCAACACCGCCTCGCTCGGCATCAAGACGAACATCAGCACGCCGTCCCTGTTCGGCGGCTATGAATACACGCCGGCCGAGCTGAACGCGCGCGACCAGGAGCTGCTTGTCGATAAGCAGAACGAGGCGCTCAAGGTGCTGCCGGTCATGTTCGATCAAAACGGCTTTGACGTCACCGTGCTCGAGCCTGTTTACGCCGGTTACGGCTGGGTGCCGGATCTCTCGATCTTTCAGGACTATCCGGATATCCGGCGCTTCAACGTCCGCGGCTACTTCTCCGACCCGAAGCTGCAGGCGCAGGCCATCCGCAGCAACAAGCGCAACTTCTTCTGCTACGCACTCATGAAGGCGGCGCCGCTGTGCATTCAGGCAAATCTCTACGACTACGGCACCTACAATCAGGGCAACTTCGTGTCCGACGAGGGCTACGCCGGCCAATCGACCGACGGTGCGCTCACGGCGAGCGGCATCAGCGCAGGATTCATGAATTCCTACAACGTCCTCGCAAATCTCCCGAACATCACCCAGATCAGCAAGGACGACACAAATACCTACATGGTTCTGACCAACGACACGACCCACGATCCGGTGCTGCTGCAGGAGCCGGAATACGTCCCGGCGCCGGAGGTCGACAACACGCAGTACGAGCGCGAGCACGCCGACCGCTTCACGGTGAACGGCAGAACGATGACCGTGCAACAGCGCAATGACTATGCGTACTATCAGTGCAACGTCGCCGCGCTGCTCCAGCTCGGCAAATGGTTTGACTATCTGCGCGAAAACGGCGTTTACGACAACACGCTCATCATCGTCATGTCCGACCACGGCGGCACGATGGGGCAGTTTCCCGAGCTGCTCGCGGACGACGGCATGGATGCCGAGAGCTTTGCCTCGCTGCTCATGGTCAAGGACTTCAACAGTAAGGGCTTTACGACGTCGGACGAGTTCATGCTCTCCGCCGATGTCCCGCTGCTGGCAGTGAAGGACGTGGTCGCAGATCCCGTCAACCCGTTTTCAGGGCGGCGCATCGACGAGGTCTCGAAGCCGAAGCAGGAGCAGCTGCTGCTCTACTCGTTCGAATGGGACGTCAACGTCAACTGCGGCACGCAGTTTATTGCCGGTGACTGGTACACCGTCAACGGCGACATCTGGAACAAAAACGCCTGGCATTCGGTCGCGAACAAAGCCGTGCTGACCGCTGCCCGCTGAACGGAGGGAACAACTTGTACAAAGTAGACAATGCGGTCATTATGGCCGCCGGCACATCCAGCCGCTTCGCGCCGCTGTCGTATGAGACGCACAAGAGCCTGCTGACCGTGCGCGGTGAGGTGCTCATCGAGCGGCAGATCCGCCAGATCAAGGACGCCGGCATCGACAGCGTCGTGCTCGTGGGCGGGTATATGAAGGAGCGCTTTGCGTACCTGCGGGAGAAGTTCGGCGTCACCATCATCGACAACCCCGAATACACCTGCCGCAACAATCACTCGAGCATTTATGCCGCGCGCCACCTGCTCGGCAATTCCTACATCTGCTCGTCGGACAACTACTTCTCGCGCAATCCCTTCGAGTCCTGCGTGGACGATGCCTATTATGCCGCGCTCTATGCCGACGGTCCCACGCCCGAGTGGTGCGTCTATGAGGGGGACGACGGCTATATCGACCGCGTCAGCGTCGGCGGAGAGAATGCGTGGTACATGATGGGGCACGTGTTCTGGTCTGAACCTTTCAGCCGGAAATTTGTCGAGATCCTCGAGCGGGAATATGACACGCCGGAGATCCGCGACAAGCTCTGGGAGGCGGTCTACGCTGCGCATCTCGACGAGCTGAAGCTGCGCATCCGCCGCTATGATCAGAGTGACATCTTCGAGTTTGACAGCCTCGACGAGCTGCGCGGCTTTGACGCCAGCTACATCGACGACACCCGCTCGCAGATCATCCGGCAGCTCGCGGCGCGCCTTGGCTGCGGCGAGGCGGCGCTCACCGACTTTCACGCGCGCAAGGCGTGCGGCAGCACGCAGGCGGTCGGCTTCACCTTCCGTTATCAGAACGAGACGTATCAATACGACTATAAAAATAAAGAAATGGAGAAGATCAATGGCTAAAGAAATTGTGCAGGCGGATCTCGGCCGGATCCGGGCGCTGCTCGACGAAGTGCTCGGGCACTCCGATTACAGCGACGTGCAGAGAATGGGCGGCCTCACCAACCGCACCTACTGCGTGACGTTTGCCGACGGCAGCCGCATCATGGTGCGCATCCCCGGAGAAGGCACGGAGGAGCTCATCGACCGCGCCGACGAGAAGGTGAGCACGGAGCTCGCCTGCCGCCTCGGCATCGACGCCAAGCTCTACTTCTTCGGTGACGACGGCGAAAAAGTGTCGCAGTTCGTGCCGAACGCCGTCACCATGTCGGCCGAGACGATGCGCGGCGACAAGCGCATCCGTCAGGCGGCGCAGCTGCTCAAGACGCTGCACGGCAGCGGCGTCGACACCGGCGTCCCCTTCGAAGTGTTCGACATGGCCGCGGGCTATGAGAAGATCATCGAGGAAAACAGCGTGCCCATGTTCGGCGACTATGCGCAGGTCAAGGCGGCGGTCATGGCCGTCAAGGCGCAGATCGACAGCGTCTGCGACATCCAAAACGTCCCCTGCCACAACGACCCGCTGTGCGAAAACTGGGTGGTCTCGGCAGACGACGACCGGCTCTATCTCATCGACTGGGAGTACGCCGGCATGAACGACGGCATCTGGGATCTCGCCGACGTGTCGATCGAGGGCGTGTTCACGCCGGAAAACGACGAGCTGCTGCTCACCGAATATCTCGGCAGCAAGCCCGACCAGAACGAATACAAGCATTTCCTTGCCAACAAGATCTACGTCGACTACCTCTGGACGCTCTGGGCAAAGACCCGCGTGCCGTATGACGGCCAGCCCATGGAAGATTGGGCGGTGGAGCGCTATGCCCGTCTGAAGGACAACCTCCGCCTCTTTGCCGAGGCCTGAGCGCAGCAAGCGCAGAAAGGAGCAAAAGCTATGTTTTATGGTATTGCAGCGGGCGCGACCTGGGCGGTGGAGACCATCATCCTCGGCATCGCGCTGTCGATGGCGCCGTTTGTCTCGACCGAGCAGGCGATCTTCCTCGCGCCGTTTGTGAGCACCTTCATCCACGACGCGTTTTCCGCGCTCTGGGCGGCACTGTATAACGGCGTGCGCGGCAACCTCAAAAATGTCTACAAGGCCGCCTTCAAGACCAAGAGCGGCAAGTTCGTCATGCTCGCCGCTGTCATCGGCGGACCGATCGGCATGACGGGCTACGTGCTCGCCATCAACTACATGGGCGCGTCCATCGGCGCGGTCGCCAGCGCGGTCTTTCCCGCGATCGGCGCGATCCTCGCCTATTTCTTCCTCAAGGAAAAGATGCAGTGGTACCGCTGGATCTTCCTGCTGGCGACGCTGCTGGGCGTCTACGGTCTGAGCTACTCACCGGAGCTGAACATCACCGATTTCTGGCTCGGCATCGTCGGCGCGATGATGTGCGCCTTCGGCTGGGGCATCGAGGCGGTCATCCTCGCCAAATGTATGCAGGACCCCGACGTGAAGGACGAATATGCCCTGCAGATCCGCCAGACCACCTCGGCACTGGTCTACGGCATCGTGCTGCTGCCCCTGCTGCACGGCTGGGGCTTCACGGTGAGCCTGTTCACCTCCGGCACCGGCTGGCTGCTGCCCGTCATTGCGATCGCGGCGTTTTTTGCCACGCTGTCCTACCTGTGCTACTACCGCGCGATCGCCGCGATCGGCGCGTCGAAGTCCATGGCGCTCAACGTCACCTATGCCGCCTGGGCGATCTTCTTCACGGCGGTGTTCCTCGGCGACACGAGCGTGCTCACGCCGACGACGATCATCTGCGCGCTCATCGTCATCGTCTGCGGCATTCTGACCGCGGCCGACGGCAAGGACCTCTTTTCCAAAAGCAAAGCATAACGCAAAGCTGTCAAAAAGTAATACTTTTTGACAGGCCGGAAACTGTGCCGCTCAGAGTGCTGAGCGGCACAATTTTTATTCCCCGCCCTGTTAAGGGCTTGACATTCTTCGCTTTTCGCAGTACACTGCATATGTCAGCGAAACTGACAAAACGAAGAGGAGGCGAATGCACTTGCCGCACGAGGAGCAGAGAGAAAAGAATATCCGTCTGGTCACGGAGGTCGCGCTGGACTGTTTTCTGGCCAACGGGATCGAAAAGACCAAGGTCGCAGACATCGCGCTGCGCTCCGGACTCACCGAGCGGTCGGTCTTTCGCTACTTTGAGACCAAGGCCGATCTGGTCCTGGCCGCGTCCCTGCTCTACTGGAAGCGCATCCTCGAGCGCATCGACCGGATGTCCCACACGGCATCCGACGGCAGCACGACCGGCCTGCAGGACGCGGAAAACGTCCTCGTCTGCTATTCCCAGCTCTACCGCCTCGACCCGAACGGCATGCGCTTCACGCTCGACGCGGAGTTGACGCTGCATGCCGCGGGCAGACTCCACGAGATCAAAAACCAGCCGCCCGAGCCGTTTGAGACCTCCAGCGGCCCGATGGCCAAGGCGATCCGCAAGGGACTTGCCGACGGCTCGATCAGCCCGGAGGTCGACGTGCGGGAGATCTACTACAACTCCTACGATGCGATCCTCGGCATCATGCAGCGCCTGTCCATCGGCGGCTCGCCGAGCGCGAGCGCGCTTGATTACGACAGCCGGATGCGCCACCTGAGCCAGATGTTCGTGCGCGCACTCAGCGGCAAATAACCACATACACAGCAGATCCCGAGCGATCGGGATTTGTGTATACCCGCTTATGTCAGCGATGCTGACATAAGCGGAGAAGGAAGATAGAAATCCAAAGAAAGAAGGGCCGCAATGAAGGAACTGAAGCATTTGATGTATTTTGAGCGCCTGCTGGACGATGCACACAACGAGCTCGTCCGTCAGGCCGAAGCGGAAGGGGATCTGGCGATCGGCTATACCTGCTTTCACGCGCCGGAGGTGCTGCTGAATCTGGGCAGCTGCTTCTCGGTGCGTCTGCGCGCGCCGCACACCACGTCCATGGAGCTAGCCACCTACTACATGGCCAACAACAGCTGCGAGTTTTCCCGCGCGATCCTCGAGCGCGCGCTTGAGGGCAACTACGGCTTCCTGCACGCCATGGCGGGCGTCGACGTGTGCGAGGCCAACAACCGCGCCATCGAGAACATGGAGATCATGCACGCGCAGGGTGCGGACAAGGACAAATTCTTCTACTGCAACCTCGACATCCCGTATTCTGATGACGAGGACTGTGTCGAGCACATCTGCGAGCAGGTCTCGCGCAAGATCCTCAAGCCCATGCGCGAAAACTACGGCGTCGACACCTCGGACGCCGCCATCCGCGCCGCGGTCAGCGAGCACAACGAGGTCTGCCGCATCCTCACCGAGATCGGCGAGACGCGCAAGCTGGACAACCCGCCCATCACGGGCTATGAATACGCCGTGCTGGTGCTCGTGAGCTACGTCTGCCCGAAGCGGTTGATCCTGCCTCTGCTGCGCGAGACGCTCGCCGAGGTAAAGACGCGCGAGGTCGATGCGCAGAAAAACTACCGTGTGCGCGTCGCCGTCGTCGGCTCCGAGATCGACGACCCGGACCTGATCCGGCTCATCGAGAGCTGCGGCGCGCTGGTGGTCGCCGACCGCTACTGCTACGGCAGCTTCCCCGGCCGTCAGGAGATCGTGCTCACGGACGACGAGGATGCGCTCACGCAGGTGTGCCGCTGGTATCTGCAGCACACCGAGTGCCCGCGCCAGAGCGCGCTGCACCGCGTCCAGTACCGCAATGACCACGTTGCCCAGCTCGTGCATGATTTCAAGGCCGACGGCGCGATCTACGAGCAGATGAAGTTCTGCACCTACTGGTCGTATGAGCGCGTGATCGCAAACCAGGTCATGCCGCGTGATTACGGCATCCACATTCTCTCCATCGACCGCCCCTACATCGCGGGGCAGAGCGGTCAGCTGCGCACGCGCGTGCAGGCCTTCGTGGAGAGCCTGGAAATGAAGCAGCTGCGTGCAGCGCAAAAGGAGGACAACTGACATGGCCTATAACCCCAAAACCGGCAAGGGCCTCGGCCGCTTTTATTCCGCCGAGCACCGCGCCTTCCGCGCCCGCGAATGGCGCGGCTTCCGGGACACGTTTTATGATTTCTTCCGCTGGCTCTATCTCTACGGCTTCATGGCCGCGAAGCTCGGCTGCCACCCGATCCTGATGGTCAAGGCCATGCTGCGCTACCGCTGGATGGTGTCCTACCTCACCGCGTCGCACATGGTCGACCGCCACACCATGGGGCTGCGCGGCAAGGAGCTGCGCTATGCACACAACCAGTTTTTCTCCGTGCTGCATAACTCCGTCCTCGGCGTGCGTGACATCATCCTACGCGACAAGAACCTGCGCCCCAACAGCAAGCACGCGGCGAAGCTGCGCGAGAACACCGTCATGTTCGATGAGATGACCCCGCACCTGATCATGATGGGGTTCCCCACCGTGAAGTGGATCGACATCGCCATGTTCGCCATCGGTCTGCCGTCGGAGGTCGACCAGAACGCCAGCATGTTCTACATCGACGCCATGGAGCACCTCGGTCTGCCGGCGGACGTTTGCCCCGAACCCGCCGCCGAGAGCGGCTGCGCCGTGGTGGACGACTATCCGCGCGTCGGCAAGTGCTACTTCACCGGCACGATGCCGTGCGACGGCGCGATCTCGCAGACAAACATCCTCACGCGGCACTTCAAGGAGCTTCCCTCGTTCCAGATCACGCCGCCGCAGCGTGTCAACGAACCGGAAGTGCAGACCTATGCGGTCAAGAACCTGAAAAAGGGCATCGAATTTCTCGAGCAGCAGTTCGGCGTCAAGTGGGACTGGGATGCCTTCTGGAAAAACGCCGAGATGTACAACGACACCTCGCGCTGCATGGTCGAAAAGTGGGACGTCAACTGCACCGACCACCCGCAGGTCTGCGGCGCGGCGCTGGCGCTGCAGCGCGAATATGAGTTCATGGCGGCAGCCTGCATGGACAAGTTCATGCTCAAGACGGACCGCCGCGTCACGAAGATGATGCTCAAGGGCTACGAGCAGGACAAGGCGACCAACGCGCCCAAGCCGAAATACCGCTGCCTCGTCTGGGCGTGCCCCGCACACTACTACACCAACTTCACCTACTGGACGCAGCACTGCTGGGGCGTCACCTGCGTCAACGACATGGAGGCCATGCTCAGCTACCAGCCCATCACCATCGGCGACAAGGAGCAGGCGCTGGCCGATCTCGCGCGCTGCTACGAGAAGATGATGATGCGCTCGCACACCAACGGCGGCTATGTCAACCTGCTCGACGAGTGCTGGAAGATGTGCGAGAAGTTCCACACGAACATCGTCATCATGTACGACCACGTGTCGTGCAAGAACGTCGGCGGTCTGCACGGTCTGTTCGAGGACCAGGCGCGCGAGCGCGGCATCCACCTCATCTGGATCCCGCACGACGTCATGGATCCGCGCACGGTCTCGCGCCGCGAGATGCGCGAGGCATTCAGCCAGTATATGGTCACGGTGCTCAACGAGAAGCCGCTTGACCCCACTCTGTTGGATTACGAAGACACACTCAGCTGGTAAGGAGGAACGAATATGGCTTGGTATTGGATCGTGCTCATCGTGCTCGCCGCACTCTTTGGTCTGCTGTTTCTGGCATACATGACCAACGCGGACATGAAGCTCATCGAAAAGATCTACAACGCGCTCATCGCATACCACGACGACAAGGACGTCGAGGAGCAGATCTGACGCGCACAGCGGGGGACGCGCCCCCGGGAATACAACGAACCGGGGCGGTCTATGACCGCCCCGGTGTGGTTTTGCCGGAAAACCTGTCGGCCTGCCGCGCGCACGGTTGCAGGCCGAGAAATATTTATTTTCTTCGACGCACGTGGCGGCGGAGAAAAGGATGGGACTTTCTTTCGCCGCGCCCCTTGCGGGGCGCGACTTTTGATGGCCGTCATGCGCGTGGAGAAAACAGATTTCAATCCACGCGCCCCTTGCGGGGCGCGACACTAATAAAGGAGCAAATCAAAATGAACGGCACCCCATTTGTTAGACAAGTATGGTAAGATACTTAGCACTAAAAAATGGGGTGCTTTTCCATGCCAAAGGGCGTACCAAATAAACGATACATGCCGGAATTCAAAAAGATGGTCGTGGAAACCATGTTGAAGGAAAAGCTGAGCTACAGTGAGACGGCAAGGCAGCAAGGGCCGGCCGCCAAAGCAGCTGTCAAAAGGAGCAGAAGAGGATCTGCCGGCAGAAATCCAGCCGCTGCGCGCTTTGCGGCGCAAAAATTTTCGCACCGCAGCGCATATCCGCGCGCGGTTTCGCCGACAATAACCGGGAAGCAAATCCCGAACTTGCGCCTTTGGAGGAATGGATATGTACAAAAAGGACTTTATCGACACCAACGACTTCTCCCGGCAGGAGCTGCTGGACATCATCGAGCTGTCGCTGGCCATCAAGCGCGCCATCGCGCAGGG
>OIDC01000861.1_pt1 | contig 12648 bp, 10 predicted proteins | sample 1581401 | NCBI WGS metagenome assembly OIDC01 (sample SAMEA3882518, study PRJEB24775) | human gut metagenome | biome: human-associated habitat; feature: intestine environment; material: feces | place: Netherlands | collected 2009/2010 | reverse complement strand
CGTGGACGCCGTTGTGCCCGATGCGCTGGGGGACATCGGCGCGATCGTGGTCGCGGAGGGCACGTTCTGCCTCTGGAATCTGGATTTTTCGGACAAGAGCGCGCAGATCGAGGGCAGCATCGCGGCCGATGTGGTCTACGCGGAGGAGGGCGGCGCTCTGCGCAGCTTCCCGGTGGAGCTGCCGGTGAAGGTGCGCATCAGCGGCGAGACGCTCTCGCCGGACGTGCGGCCGTGGCTGCGCTGTACGCTCACCGCGCTGGACGCGCGCGCCGTCAATTCGCGCAAGGTGCGTGTCACGGCGCGGCTGAGCCTGTGCCTGCATGCTTATCGGGAGACGGAGCTCGCGCTCACGGACCGGATCGAGGGCGACGGCGGCGCAGTGTTCACGCGCACGGAAACGCTCCGCGTGCAGATTCCGGTGTCCGTGGAGGAAAAGACGTTTACCGTCTCGGAGACGCACCGCTTCCTGTCCGGCCAGCCCGAGGCCGACCGCATGCTCTGCCACACGGAGACCGTGCTGCTCGACGATGTCAGCGCGGCCGGCAGCCGCGTCATTTTGCAGGGGCGCGTGTGCGCGGCAGTCACCTATCTTCCGCAGGGGCAGATATGCCCGGCGGTCGAGACCTTTGAGACGGCGTTTTCCCAGATGCTCGACTGCCCGGCGGACACATCGCCGTGCCTGCTGCACACGACCGTCAACCTCACGGCGGCCTACCTGAACGTGAGCGCCGCGGCCGACGGCGCGGCACTGGAGGCGGAGTACCATCTTGTCGCGCAGACGGTGTGCCTTGCGGATGCGGAGGCTGACTGCGTGACGGACGCCTACTGCAACACGGCAGAGCTCACGCTCGAGCGCGAGACGGTAGCGGCCGGTACGGTGCAGCCGGGCGAGCCGCTGCGCCTGTCGGCGGAGGGCACGCTTGCGTGTGAGGCCTCCTCGCTGACGGTCGTGTCCCGGCGGGCCGTTGTCTGCGGCGTGACGGAGGACGGCTGCGACGTGCTCGTCCGGCTGCTCGCGGCGGACACGGAGCAGCACGTATCCTGCATGGAAAAGCGTCTGCACCTGCCGCTCGAGCCGGCCGACGGCGCGCGGCTGGAGCTGCTGAGCGTGCAGCCGGAAGAGCCGGTGGTGACGGTCACGGCGGATGGGTTTCAGATCCGCGTGACGGTGACGGTGCGGACGGCCGTACTGCAGGAGTCCGACCTCCGGCAGGTCACCGGGGCGACGGCGCAGGAGCGCGCCTGCCCGTATGCCTCTGTACCGTCGCTGACGATCGTACGCTGGGGCGGGGAAGACCTGTGGACGCTTGCCAAGCGCTACTGCTCGAGCGAGCGGCTCATCCGCGAAACGAACGGCCTCACGGACGAGGCCGCCATGGCTGAGGCGCCGCAATATCTCCTTATTCCCAAAACGCAGGCGTAGTTTTCGCGCAAATATGCGGATTTTTCTTGCCACGCGGCCCGGAGTGTGCTAGAATATTCAAAGCATTTTAGCAAGAGGAGTTGTGACTATGTCCGGACATTCCAAGTGGCATAATATACAGAAAACCAAAGGCGCGCAGGACGCCAAGCGCGCGCAGGCGTTCACGAAGATCGCCCGCGAGATGATCGTGGCCGTCAAAGAGGGCGGCAGCGGCGACCCCAATAACAATTCCCGCCTCGCAGCTGTCATTGCAAAGGCGAAGGCCGCCAACATGCCGAACGACAACATTAAGCGTACGATCGATAAGGCGCTCGGCTCCGGCAACACGGATAACTACGAGTCCATCACTTACGAAGGCTATGGTCCGTCCGGTGTCGCCATCATCGTCGAGACGATGACTGACAACCGCAACCGTACCGCCTCCGAGGTGCGCCACTACTTTGATAAGTACGGCGGAAACATGGGCGCGACCGGCTGCGTGTCGTGGTCGTTTGATAAGAAGGGCGTCATCGTCATCAATGACGAGGATCAGGAGCTCGACGAAGACAAGGTCATGGAGGACGCGCTCGAAGCCGGCGCGGCCGACTTTGCGCCCGACGAGGGTGTTTACACGGTCTATACTGATCCCGACGATGTGGCATCGGTGGCCGAGGCGCTCACGAACGACGGCTATGAGCTGCTGAGCGCGCAGGTGGAGATGGTGCCGCAGAACACCATCAAGCTCACCGATGAGGGCGACATTAAGAATCTCCAGAAGATGCTCGACATGTTTGAGGACAACGAAGATGTCCAGAACGTGTGGCACAACTGGGAAGAGTGATCTGCCTGTGAAACGCATGCGTTTCCAGACACAAAACAGCATATTTGACGGATGACATGGCGCTTTGCAGCTTCAAACGTCGTTTCCTGCGGGAAAACACGGCGTCAGCTGCGACATACATGGCCACCTCTGTTGTGACATACTGAGGAGGACATAGGTATGAAGATGCAAAGTGCTGTCGAAGAGTATCTGGTTGAGATTGAGGTTCGCAAGTATACCCCGAAGACGATTCGGAGTTACCGGTGCAACCTCAATCTCTTTTTGCGTTTTTGCGCAGAGAAATTGCACGTTGAGACTGTATAGAGGCGCTTGCAGCGAAATGAAAACAGATCCTGCTGTGGAAGTCTCCACAGCAGGATCTGTTTTGAAAATGGTTGCTATCGGCGAAAAGGAAGCTCAGGTGCAGGTCCAGCCGCCGTCGATGACAACATTGTTGCCGGTCATGTAGGAGTTTTCCTCACAGGTCATGAAGATGATGGCTGCATCCAGTTCGTGGTCGCTGCCGTTGCGCTTCATCGGGCACCAGGTGTTGATGAAATCCTCAAACCAGCCCTGGCCGACAGGCGACTGTTCGGAAGCAAAGAAGCCGGGACTGAGGGTGTTGACCGTGATGCCGTATTGCGCCCACTCGTTGGCCAGTTGTCGGGTGAAATTGATAACTGCGCCCTTAGATGCGGAGTATTCTGAGATGCCGCGGCCGAAGCTGCTGTCCAGCGCGATCATGCCAAGCATGGAGGCGACATTGACAATACGTCCGTAGTTGTGCTCGCGCATCAGCTTGCCGAATTCTCTGCACATGAGGAATAGGCCGGTGACACAAACATCGATAGTGGCCTGCCATTTTTCCAGCGCGAGGTCGATCGCCCAGTCATTGTGGCCTTCGCCTGCGCAGTTGATCAGAATGTCACAGCGACCAAATTCTTTCTCCACGAGTTCGCGTGCAGCAATAACCTGATCCTCCTTGGTGACGTCGCAGCGGACAGGAATTGCCTTGACACCGTACTGCTCGCGGAGCGCCTGTGCGTTTTTATCCAAGATCTCAAAGCGACGCGCTGCGAGTACGACATCGCATCCGCGTGCTGCAAGCGCATTTGCGCACAGAACGCCAAGGCCGGACGAACCGCCGGTAATCACTGCTACTCTGCCATGATAATCAAACATTTTGTAGTCTCCTTTTGTAGTCTCCTTTATTTGTACTGAATTAAGATGATTTAGATAATGACGATGGGCTTGATAGTATCCGGAGTCTTGCGCTCATCCATCATGCGGAAGCCGTCTTCGATCTTATCAAAGCCGTGCAGTTCGTGCGTAATGAGCAGGGTCGGATCCAGTCTGCCGTTTTTGATGAGTGCCATCAGATTCTCCAGACGGTATCGCCCACCTGCACAGAGTCGACCGGTAAGCGTTACATGATTCACAAGGCAGCCGGCATCCGCAACGGTAAGATGAAATTCCTTACTGAAGTCGTAGCCTGCAACATTGGAGATGTTGCCGCCGCACTTCACCATCCGGTATGCATCGTTGATAGTGCTTTCCGTTCCGCCGGCGATGATGACTCTGTCGACTTTTTCGTTATTGGTGAGTTCCATGATCTGTGCAACGATGTCGCCGTCTTTGTAGTCAACGACGTCGGTCGCACCGTACTTCTTTGCGAGCTCCTTTGTCAGCTCCCGGTGCCCAACGGCGATCAGACGTCCGGCACCACGGATCGCCGCGCCTGCAACGCTCATAAGGCCGACAGGGCCGATGCCGATCACAACGACTGTATCACCAAACTGGATATTTGCACCCTCAACTCCGGAAAAGCCAGTGGTGACCATGTCGCCGACAAGGCCGGCAGCTTTAATGGAAACACCATTGGGAACGACTGCTAGATTCATGTCCGCATCGGGAATGATGAAGTATTCGCCAAACGTGCCGTCCAGCTTGGACGAGAGGTAACGTCCCCCGAGAAATCCACCGGTGTGTTCATGCAGCCCCTCTGCGATTTGCCTGCCGCGCCAGATAGGGGTGACGGCGGGAACCGCAACAATATCTCCGACATGGATGTCGGTGACCATCGCACCGACTTTTTCAACGCGGCCCACACCTTCGTGACCCAGGATGCGGTTCGGCCATGCGTTGCGGAAATGTGCGCTGTGTACATCGGAAGTACAGGGCAGAACTGCGACAGGGGAACAAAGTGCCTCGAACGGACCGGGTTCCGGGATCTCTTTTTCCATCCAGCCCCAACTCACTGTGGGTTCGATGACGCCGTAGCCTTTCATGATAGCCATAATTGATCTCCTCCTTGTGAATTAGTCGATCTGCATACCGGCATAGAAGCCGCCGCGAATTGCTTTTCCGCTCTTGCCTACCTCGACGCAGTCGCCGACGCAGACGAGCTTCTTGTTGTATTTCTGCTTGAGTGCATTCGTGAGTTCGGTGTTTGGCGCCATGCCGAAAGCGGCAACAACGACATCCGCCTCGATCAGTTCTTGCTCGCCGTGCTCATTGATGACACGAACTCCGTTTTCAACGATCTCGGAAACACGCGTGTTGGTGCGGGTCACGACGCCGGCGTCTTTAAGATAGATCTTCAGAGAATGCTGATTGATGAACACCATATCCATCGCCACGTCTGGCTTCATTTCGATGATGGTGCACTGTTTGCCGTACTCGGTGGCCATTTCCAGAGCAAAGTCGGAGCCAGAGAGGCCGCCGCCGCAGATGGCGATTTTCTTGCCCTTGATTGCGGCTGGATCGCGGTGGGCGTCCTTGATGTCGATCACGTTTGCGCCGTGTGCACCGGGGATAGGCGGCACGACGGAGTGTGCTCCGGTCGCGGCAATGATCTTGTCGGCAGCGGCAAGGACGGGGCTGTCGATATCAATCTCCTGATGCACGACTGTTACGCCGAGCTTACGCATCTGCGTCTTGTAATACTCGATGAGCGCCTTGAGACGGGTCTTGAACTGTGCCTGAGCGGGCAGATTCAGCGTTCCGCCGAGTTCATTGCGTTCATAAAGTGTGACATGGTTTCCCTTAAGGGCAGCAACGCGTGCGGCTTCCATGCCGCCAGGACCGCCGCCGATAACGACAACATTTTTGGGTGTTTCCGTTTTGACGATCCGGAATGCGTGCTCCTCATTCGCCTGCGGGTTCACTGCGCATGACAGCTTGGAGTAGCGGCCCCAAATGCGGCCGATGCACTCTTCATTGCAGCGGATGCAGGGGCGAACGTCTTCCTCACGGTTTTCCATCAGCTTTCTGGGCAGATAGGGGTCTGCGATGAGCGGCCGTCCCATCATGGCAAAGTCCGCGCGTCCGGACTCAATCAGGTGCTTTGCTGTCTGGGGTGTGTGGTTGCCAGAGTTGAGGATGGGTTTGTCAGTCGCCTCACGTGCGGTGTCGCACACATACTCCATGCAGGCGTCGCCGCGGTAAAAGGTGGGGTACACGAAGTCGGGGTGCTCATAGCAGCCGCAGTCAACATCGAATGCGTCAACACCGTTTTCGCCGAGAATCTTAATGAGGCGCTTGCTGTCCTCAAGCGTTCTGCCGCCGGGGATGCGATGATCCATGGAGATGCGGTAAATAACGGGCATATCGTTGCCCGCGCCTCGCTTGATGGCCTGCAGGATCTCCAGCGCAAAGCGAGCACGGTTTTCATCGCTGCCGCCGTATTCGTCTTCACGCTTGTTCCACAGCGGGGTGAGGAACTGATCAATGATATATCCGACGTGACCGTGCACCTCGATCGCGTCATAGCCGGCGTTCGCGGCAATCTCAGCGGCCAACTGCCAGGACTTCATGATCTCCTTGATCTCTTCGATGGTGAGTGGACGGCAGAGAATCTTGGGATTGAACACCGCGGGAACTGCGGACGCGGAGAACGGAACGCCGCCGCACTGACTGGGGTGCGCGTTGCGGCCGGTGCCGCTTGAGAGCTGGGCGATGGCTTTTGCTCCATAGCAGTGAATGCGCTCCGTCATACCGGTCAGATGGGGGATGATGCGCTTGCTGTCAAAATAGGTGCCGTAGATGCCCTGGGCCAACTTCGGCGTGAGATACTGGGAAGCGGTGATAATCGCGCCGACACCGCCCTTTGCACGCTCTTCAAAATAGGTGGCCAGTGTATCAGATACGGAGCCGTCCATTAGAGCTGCATAGGTGCCCATGGGGGACATGACCAGGCGGTTCTTGATCTCCATCTTACCGATAGAGAAGGGGGTGAAAAGGGAATCAAAATTGCTGTCGTTGCTCATTGCTAACCTCCATATAATTTTGCTTTGACTTTTGCTGCGTTTTTTATTATATTTACAATTAGTAAATAACGAAAAAGGTGAATCACAAATGAGAGAACGCAAACCCGCGAAAGGCAGTCAGAACGATACACGTACAAGGATTATCAATGCGGCGATCGAGCTCTTCAATGATTATGGGTTCGACGAGACGACGATCCCGATGATCTGCGAAAAGGCGAAGGTCTCCAAAACGACGCTGCATTACTATTTCCCGCGGAAACAGGACATTTTCCTGGACATGCAGAACAATTTTGAAGAGCTGTACGCCGATAACTTTTACCGCATCGTCGAGCAGGAGACTTTCAGCAAGCAGATCTGGGAGATCTTCCACATCATGTGCGAGGGTGATATTTTCTACGGTGCGGGTGTTTCCCAGCAGTACTTCGTCGGCAGACTCAAAGAGCATTCTCAGCGTGATTTTATTAAGAATATTTATCACAAGAAAATGTTGACTGCTGTCATTCGCTCTGCGCAGAATGCCGGACAGATTCGGAATCTGACCGATCCGGAGACATTGGCAGAGGCACTGTCGTATGCAATGCGCGGCGTCATTGTGACCTGGGCGATTGAGAACGGGACAATCAATCTTCTGGAAGAGGCGAAACAGGCGGTTTCTGCGATCATTGATCCGGCGCCCGGATTCGAAATTTAGCACTAAAGATCTACATTTATAGATCTGAAGTACTACGTAGATAGAATGATAGCATAAATCAGAAATTTGTCAAGGGGCGCGCAGCAAATTTTGTGTACTTATGCGTGTTTTGTGACCCCTTCGTTACTTATATTGCAAATGAGCAAAAAACGTGTTTTCAAAAAGGCAGCCTGAGCAGGCTGCCTTTTTGATTGGAAGGTTTTACGGGAGGGACGGGAACAGCGACATAAAAATCGCGACTGCCGCTGTACCGACTGCGGTCGTCAGAATCGTTGTTACGGCCATCGGCGGGTATGCTTCCTTCATATCCTGATCGGCGATGCCGAGGTTAATGATGATGGCGGAGCTGTGCGGCAGCGTGTCCAGAATAGAGGCTGCAAACGCGCCCAGTCGCTGAACGAATGCCAACGACATGCCTGCGTCGATGCAGTGCTGCATCGCCATCGGCATACCGATGCGGATAGCCGAGGAGGATGAGCCGGTCAGTGCGCCCACGATATTGATCGAAAGGATCAGCACGAGGAACGGAGCCATATTCAGACTGAAGATGTAGTTGAGAATCGCCTGGAATTCCGGCAGGGTCTGCACAACGCTGACAAAGCCGAACAGGGAACCGACCATGCCGCAGGGGCCAAATGCGTTGGTGCCGGAGACCGTACACACGTCGAGCAGTTCCTTGAGGAGGCTGCCGTCCTTTTTCGGCATATACTTGCCGAGCAGAATAATGGAAAGGAGCCACGCAGCAAGGCAGGAGGAGAAAATGTCAAGCTTCACGACGTTGAAGAAAATGACGACAGAGAGCAGGGGGATGAGCGAGATGAGGAAGTTGGGGAGTTGCTTGTCATCGGCAACGCGGATGTCGTTTGGGCCGTATGCGAACTTGAGTCCCTTGGCAACGTCTTTTTTGATCATCAGACAACGCCGACCAGACCGCCGACGAGACCGGCAGCAGGGCCTTCACCGACGACCTGCATGGACAGCACGTTTACGAGCTGCGCTGTTCCGGGGCCGGTCAGTGCGAAGGCATAAACACCGAAGGAGAGCAGGCCCATGACATAGCGCTTCGGGATGCCAGCGCGCTCCATGAGGCCAAGTGCGATGGGATAGAATGCGATCAGCGTGACCAGACCGTTCATGCCGCAGTAGGCGAGCAGGCCGGTGGGGATGACAATCGCGAGAATGCAGGAGACATAGGTGCGTGTCTTGGAGCGCCCTTCTTTGAACAGTGCATTGGACATCGTATCGCTGATAGAGCGCACGGCGCCGGTCCGGTTATAGATCTGTGCAACCAGGTTGCCGGCAAAGATAGGCGGGAACAGTGACTTGACCATGGTGGCAAATCCGGTGAAGTACACATCGGTGAAGGTTTGTCCGAAGTTCAGCCAGTTCATCACAATAACGGCCGCCGTTGCGATGATGCCAACGATGATAGCAGGCCATTTTTTGCAGATGAGGAACAGGACCAGGAAGAAACCGACGAGAATGCTTAAGTAACCCATTCATAATCCTCTCTTTCACGTTTGATAAGATTTGTTTGCGATGTACAGATCTAATAATATAGAACTGCATCTCTCGCTTTATAGTACTATGATACCATTTAATAATTATTTGTCAAGCAATTATTCAACAAAAACTTCCCATGTTTCGAAAAACACACGATCATGGCAGAGCAGGGAACAGATACATAAAGAGTGCGCAGATGATGGTGCCGCAAGCGGTCGCCAGTGTAGTAGCGATGAACATGGGGGGATAGCCTTCCTTCATGTCCAGATCTGCGATACCAAGATTGATGATGACAGCGGTGCCATAGGGAAGTGTATCAACGATCGAGCACGCAAAGCAGGAGACGCGGTGAATAAATGCCAGCGATAACCCAGCAGCCGTGCAGCGCTCCGCCACCATGGGCACGGCCACGCGAATGGCTGCGGTCGAGGAGCTGGTGAGAGCGGCAATCAGGCATACGGCGATGATCAGAATCAGAGCGGCGGGCATGTTGAAGTTAAATACACCATCGAGCATGGCCTGAAATTCCGGCAATGTCTGCACGATGCTGGTGAAGCCGACGATAGAGCCAACAGCACTGCAAGGGCCGAACGCCATTGCGCCAGCAGCTGTAAATACATCCAGCATTTCGTTGGTGCGTTTTCCATCCTTTTTGGGGAGGTATTTCCAGAACAGAACGATGGAGAACAGCCATGCGATCATGGTCGAAGAGAAGATATCAATCGAAAAGATGTTAAACAGCAGGACAAGTGCCAGTAACGGCAACAGTGCGACGAGTGCCTTGGGGCGCGGCTGGTCATTTGAAGCGACAATGTCCTTCGGCCCATAGGCAAAGGTTTTCCCTTTCGCTACATCTTTTTTGATCATGATGGTCGTCAGGGTCGTCGTGACTGCAATTTCTGTGATGCAGGCCAAAATACCGCCGCATATGCCGGCGTAGGACGGCGTGTTGAGCGACTGCATGGCCAGAATGTTCACGAGCTCCGCCGAGCCGGGAGCAGACATGGCAAAGGTGTAGACGCCGCAGCTGAGAATGCCCATCACAAAGCGCTTGGGGATGCCGGCGCGCTCCATGAGGCGCAGCGCAATCGGATACATCGCAATCAGTGTTACAAGTGCGTTCAGACCGCAGAAGGCCAGAATACCGGACGCGATTGCCATAGCTAGAATGCAGGAAACATACTTGCGCGTAGCGGAAGCGCTGTCCTTAAACAGAGCATTGGCTATGGCATCGCCGACGGCGTTGACAGCACCAGAGCGATTATAGATCTGCGCCAGAAGGCTTCCGGAAAAAATCGGTGGGAACAGCGATTTGAACATGGTGCAGAACCCGTCGAAGTAAGTGCCAGTCATGGTTTCGCCAAAAGGCAGGCCGTTCATGAAAATAACGACCGTTGCAGCAACGATGCCCACCATCAACGGGCTCCAGCGCCGGATCATCAGTGCGACGACGACTGCAAGGCCTAGAAAAATACTTATATAGCCCATATTCTCCCTCTTTTCTAAATTGTTCGAGGTTATACCATCGTGGTCCCGCCGTTCGGTGATACGACCTGACCGGTAATAAAGTCGGACGCAAGAAAGTAACGCACGATGTGATACATTTCGCTGACTTCCCCTGCGCGCTGAAGCGGGCAGCCCTTGGTGCGCTTCTCGAGCAGTTCGGGATCAATCTTATACGCATCCCAGTACATGTCGGTTTTGTGTGCGCCTGGAGCAATCGCGTTGACCTGAATATTGTATTTGCCAAGGTCAATTGCAAGCGCCTGCGTCATGCCACGGATGGCAAATTTTGAGCTTGCATATGCGATAGAGCCGGGTGCAGCGCGCAGACCCACCGCAGAGCAGAGGTTGATGATTTTCCCGTAGTGGTTTGCAATCATGAGGTCGACAAAATGACGGGTCATAAAGAACGTACCCTTCACGTTGACGTCAATAATGTCGCAGAACGTTTTCGACGCAATCTCCTCGGCGGGCATATTTGCATAGATGCCGGCATTGTTGACAAGCACCTGAAGATTTGTGCCCAGAGTCTCTTCGACCCATTTGCGAAATGCAAGGACTGCTTCTTCGTCTTTGATATCGAGCTGATAGCTTTCAACGCGAACGCCAAATTTGGTCTCAAGCTGCTTTTTGACTTTTTGCGCCTTGTCCGCTTGTGTGCAGTAGGTAATGACAACGTCATAGCCTTCGCGTGCAAGTTCCTCTGCAATAGCGGCGCCAAGACCGCGGGATGCGCCGGTCACGATTGAATATTTATTCGACATGACTCATTTTCCTTTCTGCCAGGCCTCTGGCTGCTGCCCAAATATAAGATTGTATTTGCCTGTATCAGAGCGCCCTGGATGAGACGCCCTGATGCATCCGACCGGCTCTGTCAATCCTCTTCAAGCACGCGGATGTAGTGGTATGCTTGATGGATTGCGTTGATGATTTTTCCGGGTTTCACATTGTCGCCAACTTGTACGCACTCGTAGCCAGCTTTGAGAAGATCGTTGTAGAGGCTGTGATCGGCCTTGAAGCCGGAAGCAAAGACGACGCTGTCACACGTGATTTTCTCGGCCTCACCTTCTTTGTTGATGACCATGATGCCGTCATCTAGGACCTCCGTCAGTCTGGTGCTGCAACGGATATCGGTGCCGGAGTTCTCAACGAGATAGCGGATGTTCTGATCATTCGCGACGAAATGATCTGCAGTGCGCAGAATGTCGTCCAGCAATTCGATCATGATCACATCTTTGCCCTGCAGGCAAAGTTCGCTCGACAATTCGCAGCCAACCTCACCGCCACCAACGACGACGACCTTCTGGCCGACTTCCTTCTGCTTGAGCAAAACCGGCACCGCGGTGCTGACATGCGGCTTATCCGCACCTGGCACCGGGATCACAACAGGCTTTGCACCTGTGGCGACGACAACAAAATCGGGATGGAGCCGCTGAACGTCCTCCAGAGTGATCTCCGTATTGAGGTGCAGGTCGACCGGATATTTTGCGATCTGGCGTTTCAGATACTCGACCTGGTCATGCACATCCGCCTTGAACCGCGGTGCGCCTGCGGCTGCCATGATTCCACCCATATAAGTGTTCTTTTCGTACAGCGAGACGCGATAGCCTCTTTCGGCTGCGGTGGCTGCTGCCTTCATGCCACCGGGGCCGGCACCAATCACAAGAATGTTGAGATCGCTCTTTGCCGGCGTGAGTGGGAACTCGCCCTCGCGCATGCCATGGACATTGACTGCGCACGGTCTGGAATGCCCTTTCATTGCATTGAAGTGGCACTCGCCGCAGCCGATGCACGGGTTGATATCATCCAGTTTCCCGTTCTTGACCTTGTTCGCCCAGTGCGGATCTGCGATGAGACCGTGGCCAATCGCAACCAGATCAATCAAACCGTCCGCAATGGCCTTTTCAGCAACATCAGGGTGGTTGAGCTTCCCGTGTGCCATGAGGGGAAGATCGCCAATCATTTCTCTTACTTTCGGGGCGGCGTCGAGGTCAAAGCCGACGGGCTGGTAGACGGAGCTAACCATTCTCCAACGGCACGAATATGCACCGCGTCCAAAGTGGATCATGTCCACAAGGCCGGAGTCGGCAAGATACTTTGCAATTGCAAGGCCCTCTTCAATCGGGCGCTCATCGTCGTCAACGCTGTCGAGCGTCATTTTGATTGCGATCGGATAGTCCTTTCCGCATGCCTTGCGAACTTCCTCGACGATCTCTCTGAGGAAACGCTGGCGGTTTTCGAAGCTTCCGCCATATTCATCTGTGCGGTGGTTCCACTTCGCGGAGGTGAACTGGTCGATCAGGTAGCCGCCGTATGCATGGATCTCAATGATGTCAACGCCTGCATTTTTTGCAAGCTTTGCTGATTCACCCATTGCTTTTACGAGACTTTTCACGCCCTCTGTAGGCAGTTCGCGGCAGATGAGAGAGGGCACATAGTAGTTGGGGACGGGGCTTGCGGA
>OIDC01000859.1_pt1 | contig 12662 bp, 10 predicted proteins | sample 1581401 | NCBI WGS metagenome assembly OIDC01 (sample SAMEA3882518, study PRJEB24775) | human gut metagenome | biome: human-associated habitat; feature: intestine environment; material: feces | place: Netherlands | collected 2009/2010 | reverse complement strand
CTGCCGGGTTTCGGCAGGTCGGTCGGCCATGGCTGCGGCAGGCCGACGCCGGCATCGCACGCCGTGGACGCGGTACGTATGGCGAGCCGCTGTTTGGCTGCGATCGGGCGCGGGCCGATGCCGCTCATCGTGTCCGTTGCAGCAGAACCGAGGGTTGTCGCGACGCCGAAACCGCCGCGTACGGCCACATAATCGCGCAGGCCGCTGGTCGGCGGGGCGATTGACAGCACGTCCCCGTCACGCAGCAGAACCGGTTGTTGCATGGCGATTGTGGTGCGGTCGGCGGCATCGTTCGATGCGTTCAAGACGGTCCGGCCACTGCATCCACCGGGGGAATTTGGGGTGAACGTGCCGTTTGAGCCGCCTTGACTATCTTGCGATTGCCGGCTTCCGGTAATCGTCACATCCGCCGAAGCGCCCGTCACCGCCACGACCACACTGCCGATGGCACGCATGCGCACGCCACCACCGGTGATTTCCAATACGGGGGTATTAGCGGGGTTGCCGACCAGTGCGTTGGCCAAGTGGGAAGACGTGCGATCGGCGGCGCCGGAACCGGTCACGCCCATGTTCGCGGCGACACGGCCATCATCCTGGAAGGTGGTGAGCAGGCCCGAGCGGAGGACTTCGAGAGCCGGAGTCGAGGCCGAGACGGACATGGAATCTGGCGCCTGCGAAACTTGAACGGAATCGGACACAGAGGCAGAAACAGAAGCCGAACCGCCGGAAACGGCGTCACGCACGGGCGTAAAACGCACGGTGTCGCCGGGCTGCAACAGCGCGGGCGGGTCGGCCCGCTCGTCCCACATCGGCGTTTCCGTGTGGCCCAGCAACTGCCAGCCGCCCGAGCTGACGCGCGGATACACGCCGGAAAACGTGCCGGCAAGCCCCACCGCGCCCGCGGGCACGCTCAGCCGTGGCACTTTGCGGCGTGGCACATCGAATATCGGGTCGCCGCCGGTCAGGTATGCGAAACCGGGCGCGAAGCCGACGAACGCCACGGACCAGGCGGTATCGCAATGCCGGCGCACAACCTCTTCAACGGAGATGCCCAGCAGGTCGGCTACGTCCGCCATATCCTCGCCATCGTAAATCACCGGAATTTCAACGATTCGGGAATGCCGTTCCATGTCGGCGGCAACGTTCAGCGCGCGAATCGCGGCGGTCAGTTCGACACGCGACGAAAGCAGCGGATCGAAGGCGACGTAGACGGTGCGCGCAGCGGGAATGAGTTGTTTCACGCCGGCGAAAACGGAGGTCGCGCTCGGCTGTGCGGCCCGCTCGGGCGATTCCGCAGTTTGTTCCATGGCATGTTTCACGGCGCTCTGCAACGCGGCGAACACCCGCAGGGTCTCGTCCAAATCGGCGAGCTCCACGAGTATGCTGTCCGCGCCACAGGTCAGGAATCGCATGTCGCCACCGCCTTAATCCCGCGCGGCCGATGCGGCTGCGTCGCCTGCGAACGCGCGTATCGCAACGCCTTCCGACTCCAAGCGGGCGCGGACGGCACGCGCCATCGCCACAGCCGAGGGCGAATCGCCATGCACACAGACGGAATCGGCGTTGAGCGGCACCACGGTGCCATCGATCGCCACCACCTCATGCTCGCGCACCATGCGCAGCACGCGCGCCGCCACTTCGGCCGGATCGGCGATCACTGCATCCGGCAAGCGGCGCGACACCAGCGTGCCGTCCGCGTTGTACGCGCGGTCGGCGAACGCCTCGTGGAACACACGAAGCCCGGCCTGCGCGGCCAGGCGGCCGACCACGGCGCCCGGCTGCGTCAGTATCGCCAGCGATGCGTCCACGGCGCGGATCGCGTCGACCACGGCGGCGGCCTGCGATTCGTCGCGGACGATCCGGTTGTACAGCGCGCCATGAGGTTTCACGTACCGCACCTGCGCGCCGACCGACCGCGCCATGCCTTCCAACGCGGCGATCTGGTACATCACGTCCGCCTTGAGCTCGTCGGGGGACTCGTCCACATAGCGGCGCCCGAATCCGGCCAGGTCGCGGTACGCCACATGCGCCCCGACCATTACCTCCCGCGACGCCGCGTATGACAACGTTCTCAGCATGACGGACGGGTCGCCCGCATGGAAGCCGCACGCCACGTTCGCGCTGGAAACCACGTCGAGCAGCGCCTCGTCGTCGCCCAATTTCCAGCGTCCGAAGCTTTCGCCCATATCGCTGTTCATATCGATTCCGGTAACAGAGCCGGCCACGACAGCACTCATCGCACTCCCCCTCACACCATGTATTCCAAATCGCGTTTGCTGGTGATGAACATGTGCCCCGGCGCGTGCGTGATCGCGAATTCCGGTTTGGACGCCATCACCGCGGCCTGCGGGGTCACGCCGCACGCCCAGAACACCGGCACATCGCCCGGCTCCAACACGGGGGCATCGCCATAGTCGGGATGCATGATGTCGTCGATGCCGATCGCGGACGGGTCGCCCACACATACGGGGGCACCGTGCACGGACGGGTAATAGCCGGAAATCCGGCATGCGTCGGCCACCTGCGTAGACGGAATGCCACGCATCGACACGACCATCGTCGAATGGAACGCGCCGGCCGAACGGCACTCGATCGACGTGTCGTACATCGGCACGTTGCGGCCTGCCGTGATGTGCCGCACCGGCACGCCCGCCTCCATCAGCGGAAACTCGAATGTGAAACTGCAGCCAATCACAAACGTGACCAAATCGGATCGCCAATACTCGCGAATATCGGGCACTTCGGCTACCAGTTCGCCACGCTTCCACACGCGGTACAACGGCACGTCGGTACGGATGTCGGCGCCCGGCGCGGTGACGAGTGCGGTGACGCCCGGCTCCATCACTTCCAGCAGCGGGCAGGGTTTGGGATTGCGCTGCGCGAACAGCAGAAAATCGAATGCCTGCTCCTTGGGCAGAATCATCAGATTCGCCTGCGCGTAGCCTTGCGCGATGCCGCAGGTCGGGCGGACCAGGCCGTCACGGAACGCGGCGCGCGCCTGTTCGGGCGTGCTCGCCGCGCCAAGTTCGGTTGTTCCCATATCGGACATCCCATCCACCATTGCGCTCACCTTTCCCGTCGGCCGCCGTCCGGCCTTTTCCGAACGAACTGCCGACGAACCCCGAAATCAGATTCCGCAGAAACGGACGTTCAGAGTCGCTTTCCCTCACCTTGGTCGCCGAACGTTACGGAAGCCGCGCGATTCATGACGCGTATGTTTCCGCATTGCAAATTGGCGGTGCCAAGTGGAAACAAACCATGGTTAGGTTGGACGCCGAAGACGCACGCGAACGCTGACGCAACACAACAGCGCAACAGCAATAAAGCGGCAATCAAAAGACGCGGAGCGCGGAAGAGAGGTTCCCATGAGTTCGATCGTTCTGGCAGTCGGTAACGGCAAGACGCTATTCGGAGGCGCAGGCGTGGCGCCCGACGCGGATCTGGTTCGTTTCGTCGATCCGGAAAGCCCCATCATCAACGCGTTCGATTTGTGCGCACTGCGTGGCGACGGCATTTTCGAAGCGACCACGGTATGGAAGGGTTTCCCGGTTTCGTTGGAGAACCATCTGAAGCGTCTCGCCAATTCCGCCCGCCTGGTGGACATGCCCGAGCCGAACATTCCCGCGCTCACCCGCGCGGTCCAGCTGGTCATCGACCAGTATGACGATCCGGAACCCGGTCCGATGCTGCGCATCATCGTCTCCCGTGGTCTCGATCCGGACACCGGCGTGGGCAAGGCGGCCGACCGCACGCCGACCGTCTACATCTTCCTTGACGCGAAGGGCACGCTGCATTCGCTGGAGCCGATCACCATGGCTTCGATGACGCGCGGCTACCCGTCGGACATCACCGCACGCGCCCCGTGGCTGCTCAACGGCGCGAAGACGCTGAGCTACGCGTTCAACTGCGCCGTGCACCGCGAATGCGCCCGCCGTGGCGTCGGCGACGCGATTCTGTTCACGGAGGACGGCTACACGATGGAATGCCCGAATTCGTCGATTGTGGCACGCTATGGCGATACGTTCGTCACGCCCGACCCGCGCATCGGTATTCTGAACGGCACATCACAGCGCGAAATGTTCGCCTGGGCGCTCGAAGAGGGCAAGAAGGCGGAGTACAGGAAGCTGCCGATCGCCGAGCTGCGCGAAGCGGACAGCCTGTACATGACGCACGGCGGATGGTCGATTCCGATCAGCGCGATCGACGGGCGCGCACTTGCCGTGGATGCGGCGGAGATCCAGGCGATCAACGATGCGATCCATTCGGGCCGCACGCACGAGGACGCGTTGAAGATCGGTCCGACCGGCGATTACGAATAAGGCGAAACGACCCGCTTAGCAGGTAAAACGGCCCGTCCAATGATGGGCGATACGGCCCGCTTAGCGCGTGGTATCGCCCAGTTTGCGCGTCACGGGAATCAGCACGTCCGGCTCGTACGGCTTGCGTCCCGTGGCGCTTGTCGTATCTGCCTTGGCATCCCCTTCCTTGGCGATCGCACGAACGATATTGCCGACCGCGACCTGCGCGATTTTGTCGAAATTCTGCGCCACCGCGGTCATTTTCATACCGGCCAGGTCGGTCAGATACGTGCCGTCGTAGGCGATGATCTGCAGGTCGCGCGGAATCGAAATATGCCTCCGCATCGCTTCGCGCACGCAAAGCGCGGCACCGATATCGGAGCTGACCACGGCATCGACGCCGTCCACCGGCATACTGTTGAGCACAGCATTCACCGCGTTCTTATACCCTTGGAAATCCTCCACATTGCCGGCTTCGACGTACTCGTACCGCACGCCGGCCGCCTTCAGCGCCTGCTCCAGCGCAAGGTAGTAGCGGATGGTGGGGAACGTCGTCTTATGCAGATCGAAATCGTCTGGAACATCACCTTGCGCCGCCAAATCGAAGAACTGGTCGCGCGGGCCGCCGATCATCACCACGTGGTGCGCGCCGGTGTTGACCAGCATGTGCGCCATGAGCCGGCCGCCCTGCTCATGGTCGGAGCCGATCGACGCGATGCCGCCGCCCAGCACACGGTCGAAGGCGACGATGGGGCGGTGGATGGACGTCCAGTAATCGTTCGGATGGGTGGTGTGCGAGCAGACGATGATGCCGTCCATCATGTGACGGCGCAGCATGTCCACGTATTCGACCTCGCCGTTTTCCGCGTCGGCGGTGGAGCACAGCATGGTGCGCAGTCCTTGCGCGGCCAGCTCGCGTTGCAGATGCGCGGTAAGGGTGGCAAAGAAGGGGTGGCGGATGGTCGGCACGATCACGCCGACCAGGTTCGTGCGGTTCTTGTACAGGTTGCGTGCCAGCTCGTTGGGCACGTAATTGAGCTCTTTCATGGCGGCTTTGACGCGCGCGCGCATGTCGTCGGACACGTAGCCCGTCTTGTTGACCACTAGCGAAACCGTGCTCAGCGAGACCCCGGCCTCTTTCGCCACGTCACGCATGCCGACCATTGCCCAACACCTCTCCCCCGCATCGTCGGGATGTTTCCTTACAAATCGCGATATTATGTGTTATTTTACATGCATCTGTAACGTTTCTTTGCAATCGTCCGCACAATATGAACTATCAATTGACGAAAGACGCCCTCCCCCTCTTCAATTCCCCCGAAAAATCCACTTTTTCACCCGTGAACGACGTATGTTTCACGACGCGTTCCACGCATCTTCCACGCACGCTCCGCATGTACTCCACACGCGTTCCGCCCGCAAAAGGGGCGGTGCGACACTTGCGATCATCTCGCTTGCGTCGCACCGCCCCTTGCGTTGCGTGGCCTGGCCGTCAGCCGTCACGTCCGGCCATCACGTCAGTCCGCACCACGGACGAACCGACCGTCATGCCTTCGGTACGGAACCTTCCTGGGAGTGGTCGAAGACCGGCTTGTTGTCGGCGTCGTACTTATAGACGCCGATGGAAGCCGAGCTCGGATCATGCGCGTCGTTGAACGCGCCGATGGAGGTCTGGCCCTTGTACTGAATCTCCTTGCCGTCCTTCAGCAGGACGAGGCAAGCCTTGTAGGAATCGCATTCCTTGCCCTTGGTGGAGCCGGAGACGTCCATAAGGTTCTTCTGCACGGTCGTACCGTCCGTGGCGCCGCCCTTCTGCGCGGCGAGCGCGGCCAGCACGATCGCGTCATACGTTTCGGCGGTGTACGTGAAATCGGTGACCTTGGCGTTGAAGGACTTGACGTTCTTCTGGAATTCCTCGGTCGGGTGGGCACCTGGAATGGTGCCGGTGGAGCCCTTGAGCAGGCCCGCGTCGAAGTCGGCGGAATGGTCGACGGTGTTGCCGTCGGTCATGTACAGCTTGTGGGTGTCGAGGCCTTGGGCGGCGAGCTCCTTGACGAGCGGCACGGTCTGGTCGAAGGCGATGACGAGCGTCGCGTCGGGGTTGGTGGCCTTGATGGCCGTGACCATCGATGAGAAGTTCGTTTCGGTCGGATCGAACGTGTCCTTTTCGCCGTAGACGACGTTCACGCCCGCGTCTTCGACGGTTTTGACGACCACGTCACGCAGGGACGTGCCGTATTCGTCGTTGAAGACCGCGATGGCGAGGTTCTTCACGCCATCCTGTGCGATGATCTGGCCCAGGACCGCACCCTGCACCGTGTCCGGCGGAATGGTGCGGAAGAAGTAGTCGCTAAGGCCGGAGAAGGCCGTGGACGTGGCGCCCGAAGAAATCATCGGCACTTTGGCGGACGTGACCTGCTTGTAGGTGTTCTTGACCACGGAGCTGGACGGCGGACCGACCACGACGGACGGGTTCTTGGCAAGCACCGACTGCGCGGAAGACGTGTTCTGGTCGGCATGGTCCGCGTCGGACGTGTCGGCGGACGTGATTTCGATGTCTTTGCCGAGCACGCCGCCAGCCGCGTTGATGTCTTTCTGCGCGAGCTTCATGGTGGCGATGTTGGCGGGGCCGAGGTACGCCATGGAACCGGTCAGCGGGAACAGGCCGGCCGCCATGAACGTATCGGATTTCGCGCTGCCGGACGAGCCGGACGCAGCCGAATCGGCCGTGCCGGACGAACCGCAGCCGGCGAGCGCCATGACTGCGGCGGCCACCATGGCGGTGGCTGTGATGGACAGTTTCCTCATGCCCTTCATGTTGATCTTCTTCATTTGAATCACCGTTTCCTCTCTTGGCTCCGCTGATTGCCGAACCCTTGGTGACGATTATCGAGATGTGTTGCTCGACCATCTTGAATCGCACTATAAGTGCCGAGGAAACCGAATGTGTATGCGTGAAGTTAACCGAAGGTGAAGCCCGAAAACTGTTGGAAACACAAGGTTTTGAGCTTGTTTTCAGGCATGCCGAAGCCACTGTCGGGCAGTGTCCCAACAGCGGTAATCGGAATTGAGAATTTTGAATCATAGGGGGAAATCGCGGAACGCGTGCGGAGACCGCCGTCCGAGCCCGAAGGCGTACGAACGTACGTCGAGCGGCAAGGAAAGGCGGTATACGCTCCGTTCCGCGATTTCCTGGGTCCTACCTTCCTTCCTCTTGAACCTCTTCTTCCAGGTTGCCCAGGTAGAGGGAGACGACTTTCGGATCGTTCATCAGGTCGCGGCCCTTGCCGGAGTAGGCGTTGCGGCCTTGGTCGAGGACGTAGCCGCGGTCGCAGATCTGCAGGCAGCGGCGGGCGTTCTGTTCGACGATGACCACGGATACGCCGGCTTTGTTGACTTGGCGCACGCGGATGAAGGTCTCGTCCTGGAGCATTGGGGACAGGCCTGCGGAGGGCTCGTCGAGCAGGAGGACGGATGGTTTCATCATGAGGGCTCGGGCCATGGCCACCATCTGACGTTCGCCGCCGGAAAGCTGGCCGGCGAGCTGGTTCTTGCGCTGGCCGAGTTTGGGGAAGATGGAGCACACGTAGTCGAAGCGTTCGTTGAACAGTTTCGGTGCTTGGAACGCGCCCATGTGCAGGTTTTCCGCGATGGTCAGGCTGGGGAAGACGTTTTCGGTCTGCGGCACGAAGCCGACGCCACGGGAGACGAGTTTGTCGGCGCGCAGGTTGGTGATGTCCTCGCCTTTCAGCAGCAGCTTGCCGGAGTGGATGTGCACCAGGCCGAACAATGATTTGAGCAGGGTGGATTTGCCTGCTCCGTTCGGGCCGATGATGCCGACGATCTCGCCTTCATGCAGGGTCAGGGATGCGCCGTTCAGGATGTTCACGCCGGGAATGTATCCGGCCACCAAATCGACCGCGTCGAGCAACGGTTCGCCTTCGGGCTCGCCCATGTGGATCTGCGCGCGGGTCAGCGGCTCGTCGGCCACGCTTGCGATGTCGCTCATTTCAGGCCTCCTTCAGGTCTTCCAGCACGGAATCGTCGCCCAGGTCCACGTTCGCGTGGGCGCCCAGGTATGCGTCGATCACGGCCGGATCGTTCATCACGCTCTTCGGTTGGCCTTCGGCCACGATCTTGCCTTCCGCCATCACGGTGACCCAGTCGGCGATGTGTCTCACCATGTTGATGTCGTGTTCGACGAACAGCACTGTGGTGCCTTCCTCGCGCAACGCCATGATGTGGTCGAGCAGCGACTGTTTCAGCGCGGGGTTCACGCCGGCCATCGGCTCGTCCAGCATGACCAGTTTCGGGTCGGACATCAGCGCTCGTGCCATTTCCAGCAGCTTGCGTTGGCCACCGGAAAGCGCGCCGGCGTAATCGTCCTTCTTTTTGATCAGCAGGAAGCGTTCCAGCAGCGCCTCGGCTTTTTCGATGTTCGCCTGCTCCTGCTTCCTCCACATGCCGGGGAACAGCGCGCGGAACATGCCTTCGCCCGGCTGCACGGGGGCACCGAGGAGCATGTTGTCGAGCACGGTCAGACGGCTCATCACCTTGGTCAGCTGGAAGGTGCGGACCATGCCCATGCGCGCCACTTTTTCGGGCTGCACATGGGCCATGTCCTTGCCGTCGAACTGCCAGGTGCCGGTGTTCGGCGTATCGAAGCCGGTCATCAGGTTGAAGAACGTGGTTTTGCCGGCGCCGTTCGGTCCGATCAGCGCGGTGATGCCGTGCCGTTCGATTTCGAAGTGGCTCACGTCCACGGCGGTCATGCCGCCGAATTTGCGGGTCACGTTGTCGGCCACGAGGATCGGGTCGGGCTTGTGCACGCCCGGCTTGTTTTCGACGAATTTCAGATCGTCGGTGACTTTGTCGCGATAGGCGGTGGAGATGAGGGTCTCGCCTTCCGGAGCTTTGGTGGCCCATTTGGTGAGGTCCTGGAATGGTACGCCGGGCTGCACACCGGATACGGGTTGCACGCCGGTTGCGGGTTGCGTGGCCGGCTGCACGCCAGTGGTCGGAGAATTCGTTGGTTCAGGCATGGAAAGCCAACTCCTTTCGGTCGCCCAACAGGCCTTGTGGTCTGAAGATCACCAGGCACATCAGCGCCACGCCGACGATCACCCAGCCGAGGGCTTCGATCTGGTTGGAAGAGATGAGGGTTTCGGGAACGGTGTTGCGCATGACCTCCTTGACGAAGGTGAGCAGCACCCACAGCACGCAGGAGCCAAGCACCGGGCCGAGAATCGTGGCCGCGCCGCCCAGCAGCAGAATCGTCCACACGTAGAAGGTGACGGTGCGGCCGAGCGAATCGGGCTGTACGGAACGCGGCAGGACGAAGATGATGCCGGCGATCGCGCCGAACAGGCCGCCCAGAATCAGCGATTCCATCTTGTATCGCGTCACCGGCTTGCCGAGCGAACGGATCGCGTTCTCGTCCTCGCGGATGCCTTTGAGCATGCGGCCCCACGGCGAGTGGAACCAGCGCCAGCACAGCAGCGCCGCGATCACCACCAAAACCCATGCCACGATGCGCAGCCACCAGGAGTTGGCGATGTTGTTGCTGTACGTCCACAGCAGGAACGTGGTCGAACCGTCCGGCAGCGGCGAAAGCGATTCGAATTTCTCGGTGAAGTCCTGCGGTGAGATGCCCGCGGAACCGCCGGTGAAGTTCGTCATGGCCGTCGATCTGCCGATGATGCGGATGATTTCCGCGGCGGCCAATGTGACCATGGCCAGATAGTCGGGTCCGAGTTTCAGCGTCGGAATGCCCAGCAGCAGCGCGTAGATGACCGCGAGCGCGAGCGCCGCGCATACGGAGGCGAACAGGTTGCAGCCCATCGACTGCGTGATGGCGAATCCGTATGCGCCAAGGAGCATGAAACCGGCCTGGCCCATGTTCATCAGGCCCGTCATGCCGAAGTGAATGTTCAAACCGATGGCGGCGAGTACGTACGCCGCTGTGGTCGGGGCGATCAGTTCGCCCGCCGCGTTGGAGATGATTGTCATGATGTCCATGGATCAGCCCACCCTTTGCTGCTTGCCGAAGATGCCCTGCGGGCGCACCAGCAGAACGATGATGAGGATTGCCAGCGCGCTGGCGTAACGCATATCGTTGGGGATGACGAGCGAGCTCATGTCCGCCACGATGCCGATGACCAGCGAGCCGATCAACGCGCCATTGGCGGTGCCGAGGCCGCCGAGCGTCACCGCGGCGAACATCAGCAGGATCAGGGTCGCGCCGGTGTTCCAGGAGATGCCGTTCAGGTAGACGCCGAGCAGCACGCCGGACAGGGCTGCCATCGCGCACGAGAGGATCCAGACCACGCGGACCACCTGATCCACGTTGATACCGGATGCCGCGGCGAGCGCCGCGTTGTCGGACACGGCTCGTGTGGCGCGGCCGAGTCGCGTCTTGTAAAGGAACAGGGTGACGCCGACGATCACGCAGATGGCGATGAGCGCGGAGACCAGCGTCGGCATGTCGGTGGTGATCGGTCCGAGCTGGAAGCTGTCCGGCACCGATTTGACGATGCCTTTGATGTCGCCACCGAAGAAGAACTGGAACGTGTACTGCAACGCCATGGACAGGCCGATAGTGACGATCATCTGCTGCATGGTGCCGACGTGGCGTCTGCGTAGCGGCCCCCAGACGATTTCGTTTTGGATGAAGCCGGTCAGCGCGCCGATGACGATGGCGAAGATGGCGGCGGCGATGAGCGGCATGTGCAGCATCTGCGTGCCGACGTATGCCATGAGGCCGCCGAGCGTCACCTGTTCGCCGTGTGAGAACGACTGCAGGCCGGTGGTGCCGTAGACGAGGTTCATGCCGACGGACATGAGGCCCAGCATCAGGCCGAAGATAATGCCGGAATACAGTTGCTGCCAGATGCGTTTGCCGACATTGGAGCCGTCTTTTTTGACTGGCGATTGCGTGGCCGCCGTCGATCCGGATGTGCCGGTCGCGCCTTTCGTGCCGTTTGCCGAGCCGGACGATCCAGATGTGCCGGACGTGCCGCTGCCGGCGGAATCGCCCGCCTGGTCGAATCGGACAACGCCGCGCTGCTTGTCGAAGCTGGCTTTCCTGATCGTCACCGTCGCGCTGCTTGCCTTCAGGCCGTGCTCTTTCGCAACGGACGCGTCGATGGTGACGGTGTAATCGCCGTCATCGGCAACGGAGAAGGCCCATTTGCCGTCCGCCGCGGTTTTGGTTTCCGCCGTTGCCTTGCCGGACAGCGTGATGGTGACGTCGGCGATCGGCTTCTTGTCGGCGTCCTGCAGGATGCCGTTGACGCAGCCGTTGCTGGCGGTCGGATTGCATTCATCGACGGCCTGCGCGCCGGAATCGGCGGCGGACGCGATGGCGGGAGGGAGTACGAAAAGCATCGAGAGAACGGCGACAATCGAACAGAGTATGACGATTCCCGGTCGACGATGCCGTGTGAGATACGTTACGGCTGTCATAGGTTTTTCCTCTCTTGTTGTTTTCACAACGTAGGAGAGGAAACAGCTCGCGCGGTTGCGCTCAGATTTCCTGAACGTTACCCGATGACCGCCCGTGTAACGTGAAAATTACGCGCGGCTGAGCCGGTGACAGCTATGCGTGGCCGCCCAGCATGGCGATGCCGAATCCGAGCGCCACGCAGGCGAGCGGCACCGCGACCGTGGCAGCGCCATAGCCCAGGGCCATGGCGAAACGGCGTTTGCGAATCAGCGACAGCACCTCGTTGATCGCCGACGAGAATGTTGAGAATCCGCCGAGGAACCCCACAACGAACGTCATTACCGTGCCCATATCCACCGACTGCGCATAGTACGACATCATGGCGATGCCGGCGCACAGGGAGGCGACGCCGTTGATGACGAGCGTGGCCAGGGGGAAGCTGTGGTTGCCGTCACGGTTCCAGCTGCGTTGGATCGACACGTCAAGCACATAACGGGCCATGGCGCCGATGCCGCCGAACAGGCAGATCATCCAGGTCATCAGCGCACCTCTCCTGTGGTCGGGTCGGCGACGAGCGGGATTTCCGCGGTGACCGGCTTGGGTTCGAAGCTGGGCAGAGGTGCGACGGGTTGCGATGACTGCGGCTGCGATTCGATTTTCGGCACCTGCCCGGTCTGCGCGACCTGCTGGGCGACCTGGGCCGCCTGCTGTGCCGCCTGCGCGGCCTCCAACGCGGCCTGCGCGGCCGAATGCGCCGCATCCGCCACCTTCACGTGGCGCACGCCCTGCACGCCCGGCACGTTGTTCTGCACGTTTTGCGCGTCCGGCACGTCCGATTCGCCCGAATCGGCCATGGGGACCGTCTGCGTAGCACTCTGCGTAGCCGATACTGCAGTGTCGGTCATCTGGACGTTCTGCAC